>Ga0265292_1000035_pt1 | contig 356709 bp, 368 predicted proteins | sample Munlanlewell296A_FD_189080 | JGI IMG/M metagenome (GOLD analysis project Ga0265292, IMG submission 189080) | Leachate microbial communities from a municipal landfill in Southern Ontario, Canada - Leachate well 296A | ecosystem: Engineered > Solid waste > Landfill > Unclassified | place... | reverse complement strand
AACTATTGGTCATACCATATTGGAAACCTCTGGCGGTAGCATCGGCTCCTCCGGTAGCGGTGATTTCTCCATTTAAGGTGGCTCCGGTTCTAGTTATGTTTGTGACGGGAGAGGAGGTGACGGTGGGTACAAGATTTCCATCGATGGTGACATCTTGCAGAATGGGAGTAGAGACACCGTCTGTGTTAGCAAGAGTTGCTCGGTAAGCTACGGTTTGAGAAGAACCGAAGGTTTGAGTGACATAGTTTGTTACTGCTTGCCAGACGGATCCTCCGTCGATGGAGACTTCGAAAGATACTGAGGTGTTAGCTGGAGTGGTAGCATTATAGGTTAATGGACCCCAGACGTAAGGGGTACCGGAGTCGTAGGTGGAGGAGGTGAGGAGAGATGAAGAATAATAGCCATTTGGGACTGAACATTGTAATGAAGTTGAAGCAGATGAGTTAGCTGGAACAACAACGGAATCAGCAGTAGTGGCAGTAGAGTCAGCTGAAGCAATTGCAGAATCAACGGGAGCAATTACAGAATTAGTTGATGTAACCGTAGAATCAACACTTATCACACAAGAAGACCCTATCGCCCCAACTGAATCTAACTTCAGAACCCAGAAATCATAGCCACCTGCACCATAAAAATCAGTATAACCAGCGGTGATATACCCCCCATCTGCTGTTTGTTTAACAGAATTAGAATAATAATTATCCCAACCCACCCCACCATACGTTTTCTGCCAAGAAATAGCGCCAGCTGAATCTAATTTGAGAATTAAAATATCACCACCTGGTCCAAAAGAAAAGGTTTCTCCGGTAACGATGTACCCACCATCTGCGGTTTGCTGAATAGATTTGGCATAATCAGTGCCTGCTCCACCATATTTTTTTTGCCAAGTGATAGCACCAGCTGAATCTAGTTTCAAAACCCAGAAATCATAATTTCCACCACCAGCAGGCGAATTTGTATAACCAGCCAAAACATAACCTCCATCTGCGGTTTGTTGTGCAGAAAATAACAATTCACCAAACGCTCCTCCATATGTCTTTTGCCAAGTGATAACGCCAGCTGAATCTAATTTGAGAATTAAAAAATCATAGGATCCTGCACCAACAGAATCTGTGTAACCAGCTAAAACATAACCTCCATCTGCGGTTTGCTGAATAGATTTGGCATAATCAGTTCCAGCTCCACCATATGTCTTTTGCCAAGTGATAGCACCAGCTGAATCTAATTTCAAAACCCAATAATCTTCATTACTACCTGCACCAAAAGAATAAGTTTCCCCTGCAATAATATATCCTCCATCTGCGGTTTGCTGAATAGATTTGGCAGTATCCCCACTTGCTCCACCATATGTCTTTTGCCAAGTGATAGCCCCAGCTGAATCTAATTTAAGAATCCAATAATCAAAATTGCTTATCCCAGCCACAACATATCCTCCATCTGTGGTTTGTTGTATAGAATAAGCGATATCACTTCCAACTCCACCATATGTTTTTTCCCAAGTGATATTACCACTTGGATCTAATTTCAAAACCCAGAAATCATTACTACCCGCACCGAAAGAAGTGGAACCAGCCACAACATATCCTCCATCTACTGTTTGTTGCACAGAATACGCAACATCTCCCCAACCAACTCCACCATATGTTTGAGCCCAAGAACTATACGTATCTAACAATTTTACATTATCAGAAATTGAGTAATTTGCGTTAGAACTACTTAAAAATTTTGTCGCATCAGACCAAGTTACTTGTCCTCCTCCACCGACCCAATCTGTTTGGGTCCATGCTGTTGCTGTTGCATATACAAATGAATCTTTTACTAAAAATCCAACAACTATTAATATAAAAAAGACTACAAACAATGAGCTACCTTTTTTCATGAATTTATTTTCATAATATGAATAATAGTATTATTATACCAAAAATTCTATCACATCTCCATCTTGAACGATATACTCTTTACCCTCTGTTCGTACCCAGCCTTTTTCTCGCGCCTTCGCGAAAGAACCAGCTTCTATAAGTTTATCATAAGCCACCACTTCTGCGCGAATAAATTTATCTCTGAAATCTGTATGGATTGACTTACCTGCTATCGGCGCCGTAGCCCCACGCATAGTAGTCCACGCTCGCGACTCATCTTCCCCTGTTGTAAAAAAGGTAATTAAATTTAATAAGTCATAACTGGCCTTGATTAGATTATCTAAACCCGTGCCAAAGACTGGATCAACTTCCAAATGTGGACCGGGCAATTTGGAAATAAAATCTAATTTTACATTTTCTGCTGCCTCCGAAGTATTTAAAACATAAAGTGTCGGCTTTTTAATCCCCGCAGTCTCTAATTCAAAATTAATAACTTCAACATCAAAAAGCGGATCTATTTTATTGTAAACGTGAATAGTATTGGCATCTTCAAAAATTCGCACCACTTCTATGATGGCATCCACTTCACGAATATGCGAAAGAAATTTATTGCCTAGCCCAGCACCCTCACTCGCCCCCTTCACTAATCCTGCAATATCTACGAATTCCACCACTGCGGGAATAGTTTTTTTTGATTTTGAAATTTCTGAGAGTTTTGTTAAATGTTCATCTGGCACAGGAACAATACCCACAGAAGGATCAATAGTACAAAAAGGATAATTTTCTGCTGGTACACCCTTTTTGGTCAACGCATTAAAAAGCGTGGATTTCCCCACGTTTGGCAGACCAACAATTCCAATAGAAAGAGACATAGAGAAAATATACCAGAAATAATACGATTTTCAAAATAATTATTAAATTTAATTATTTTCTATAGAAACAATTTTACCATCATCCAGATGCACTATCCGCTGTGCAAATTTACTATATTCCAATTCGTGGGTAACCATTATAATGGTCTGCCCTTCAGCGTGTAATTCTTTAAAAATATTCATAATAATTCGTGACGATTCGTTGTCTAGGTTCGCGGTCGGCTCATCAGCAAAAAGGATTTTGGGTTCGTGGGCTATGGCTCGGGCAATACTTACTCGTTGCTGTTCTCCACCAGAAAGCTGGCTTGGTAAATTATTTAATCTTTCTCCGAGACCAACCAAAATTAAATGTTCTGTTGCTTTTTCATATGCCTTTTTCTCTGAAAAATCTTGCATTAGAAGTGGCAAGGCGACATTTTCTAGTGCTGTCATTTCAGGAAGTAGAGCGTAATCTTGGAAAACATAACCCAGTTTCGAAAGTCGAAAAAGGGTTTTTTCATTTATGGAAAATTTTATGGTATTTTTTTCATCTATGAGAATTTCTCCGCTCGTTGGCTCATCTAAAAGACTCATTTGATAAAGAAGGGTGCTTTTTCCAGCTCCAGAACGACCCATGATCGCAACAAATTCTCCATTTTTAACTGAAAGGTCTATCCCCTTTAGGACCGCTACTCTATTCTCTCCATCTTTGAATGATTTTTTTAAATTTTTTACTTCAATCATAAAATTAATTTCTACCTAAAATAGAATCTAGGGTATTTTTACGAACAACTAAACGGGCAGGAATAAAACCAGCAATAATTGTAGTTATCACAAGCAGACCCACTCTCATAAGAGTACCGCCAATAGGCGCTACAAGTATTCCATCACTAAAAGGAAAATTAATAGGATTTGCTGCCATATATGGTTGCAAAAAAGCATAAAGCACAATAATTCCTATTATTGATCCGCAAAAGGCATAAAAAAAAGATTGTAAAATATATGAAATTTCAATAGCTGATTCACTAATCCCAATTCCTTTTAAAATACCAATGAATTTTCTGCGAGTAATTGCATTAATAAAAATAACTATAAAAATAGTAATCGAAGCGACTACTAAACCAATAGAGCTTAACGCATTTGCTAAGATGGTAAAAGTATCAATCATATCTTTAATGAATTTCGGCTGAGCATCAGCATATGTTTGGACCTTTGCTACTTGGCTAACTCCATTTTGTTTTAAAGTATCTCTCACCAAGACTGGATCCGCGCCCTTTTTTAATTTTATCGCCACTTCATCTATATTGTAATCATTTCTACCAATCATGCTTCGTAATTGAGAATCAATCATAAAAACTCCCATATCAATCTGATCCACCTTTGATTTTATTACGCCCTTTATAGTAACTTCACGTTCTATCCCTTTTATATTCATACGAACTTTTATCCCCGGGCCAACATCTCTAAGTGCAGAAAATCCAGGATAATCAAAGTCTAAATATTTTTTACTGAGAAAAGCTCCTATTAATATCTGATCATAATCCCCGGGAGAAAGATACTCCCCCTCAATTACAAATTTCGAAAGATCCGTTACTTTATTTTCTGCCATTGGATCTATACCGACAATCGTCGTAGAGGCAATATTTGGTTTTTCTTTTTCGTTGGTACGTGTTTTATAATTAGCTTCCAGTGTTCCTCCTTCTGAATATCTCGATGAAATCGCTTCTACTTCTGGAATTGATTTTACAATGCGAATAACTTCAGGACTATTTTCTATATACGTCTTATTATTTAGGCTAGAAATAATCACATCACTAGTATAATGATTGCGCACTGCATCAATAGCCCCCTGAAGAAGTCCGATTAAAATTCCAGTCACTACTACTAAATTAAGAAACGTAAAAAACATCACAAAAATAATAAGTACCGTAGTCCAAAGACTTGATCTTTTTATTTGACGTTTAGCGAGAAAAAATCCGATACGAATATTTAATGTGGAAAACATATTATTCTATTTGAGGAATAAGAACAACCATTTCACCATCCTCCAGGCCTGAAATAATTTCAACTTGACCTAAAGAGGAAGAGCTCCCTAAAACAACTTCCTTATCAATTATTTTGTTACCTGTTTTTACTTGTATAAATTTTTTTCCATTTTTATCAAAAACAACTCCGCCAGGAACGACTAAAACATTCTGCTTACTAAAAACAGTAATAGACACATTCGCTGTCATCCCTGATTTTATACGATCATCTTTATCAGAGAATTGTAATTTTATTTTGTAAGTCGAAACTCCATCCCGAATAGTCTCCGCTGGATCAATGGAAACAACTTTTGCAAAAAATATAATTGATTCTCCATAAGCATCCAGGGTTACCTTTGCCTCATTCCCCAATTTAATCTGAGCGATATTTACTTCTGGTACATAACTTTCTATTTGAAAAGTCCCAACACTCATCATCTGAATCAAGGAAACATTTGCAGAAGCAACTTCTCCAACTTTTGCATCTATCTTTGTTATTATCCCATCAAAAGGAGCGGTTATTAAGGTTTTTTGCAAATTTGCTCTAGCGCTATCTACACTTGCTTGCGCGCTTTTAACTTCTGCTACTTTTGCCTCTATCTCTTCTTTTGTGGCACCAGCCTGTTCAAGTTTTAAATTATTTTGTTTAGTAGTTAATTCAGATTTAGCATTTCTATAAGTTGTCACGGCAGAAGACAAATTTGATATTACGGTATCTATTTGAAGTCTAGCTGTAGAAGTATCAGCTTTCCATGAACTCAAAATACTACCACTATTATAAGTAACATCAGGATTATTAGTTATTAATGAAATCTTCGCCAAAAAAGATTTTAATTGATTTAAATTATTCTCTGCTTCCAAAATATATTTATCTAAATTTGTTTCAGAATTTATAGTTAAAATAGACCCTTCCCACAGAGAGAGAGTCTTACCGATTAATACCCTTTTTTGATTAACATCTAAAATAAGATTATTGTCGCTAACAGATAAGATTATATATGGATCAAGAGATAAGGGATTCCTAAAAAATTGATCAATTTTATTTTTTATAGCATCGTCTGATTTTGTATATGCATCATTTATTGAATTAACAACACCTTGTCTTGCCTGACTAAATACAGTTTGCGCACTTAAAACCGAAGATTCTGCAATAGTAATCTGTTCCGGTCTTGTTCCTAATTCTAAAGATCTTAAATTGGCTTGTTCTTTTTCAAGCAATGCTTCTTTTTGCGCTAAATCTGCTCGTAAATCTCCATTTTCTACACCAGACAATAGAGATCCGGTAGAAACTACATCCCCTACTTTAACTTTAACTAGAGAAATCCTGCCCCCTTGAGAAAAACCAAGACCAACATCACTCCCAGCCACCACTTTTCCAGAAACAGAAACCTGATTAATAAAATCACCACGCTCTACAATGATCACTTCATCTTTATGGTTTTTATTTCTAAAAACAAACACAGCCCCAATTATTAAGACTGCTATAGCAATACCATAGATATATTTTTTCTTTTTTAGAAAATTCAAAATTTTATTTATGAAAATCATATAATTTATATATTATCATAAAAACTCCCATTCACAAAGATAAATAAATTATTGTGGAGCTTGGTTTTGAAAATCAATTTTAAAACTATACATCCCCATACCGCACACTCCTTGCAACGGTTCTCCTGCTTTTGGAATTCCAATATCAATTTCTGTTTCTCCATTTTGAGGTAACATCTTTTGATAATTTAAAGAACGGATAGCAAGCGCAGATGAACAATCAAAAGTACCATCTGTCTTAACAATAAGTTTCGTCGGGATACCTGCTGTTGCGGTAGAAATCTTTGGAAAATATCCACCTCTAGCATTTATTGTAATGTATTGAATCCCATCTCTTATTTCCACATTATTTTTCCCAAAATCTCCTCCACCAAAAAAAATAATGCCCATAACAACAACAAGACCAAAAACAATAATAATTGAAGCTGTTTTGTTCATAAAATAATTATATCAAATATTAAATAACGGATTAATAATTCCCAAACCTGCAAGTCCTGCTAGAAATGCAAATACTCCTAGCCCCAATACGATTACTCCGGCTGACTTAAAGAAAAGTAGTGCATATTTTGAGTTGGCAAATGAAGCTGAGCCGAATGACAACAGTGCAAGCATGGGCAGTGTGCCGAGTGCAAATGAAAACATAATAAGAAGTCCTGATATAAATGACCCACTTCCAAGGGCAGACACTTGCATTGATTGAGTAAATCCACAAGGTAAGAAAAAAGTACCCAATCCAATTAAAATTGGTGTCCACGTAGCATGCTCTATTTTTCTAAAGAAAGAAAAAATATTGGAGGGTAAGGTAAATTTATTTTTTTTGAATATTCCGACGAGATTAAGCCCAAGCAAAATCATAACTATTGAGGCGATTAAACCAAGGATTGAAGAAAACAAAAAATTTATCCCTATCGCCTCTCCAATTAGCCCAAGAACGCCACCAAGTAAAGCAAAACCAAATAATCTTCCCCCATGGAATAAAATAAATGGTTTTTTTGTTGTTTTGCCATTCTCATCTTGTTCAACTTTTGCCGACAAGGAAAGAACAAGTCCGCCGACGATAGCGAGACAGCTAGAAACTGAAGCAATGAGTCCAATGATAAAACTAGTTAACGGAGTCGTTTTATCACCGATGCCAAAATTTAGGATACCTGATCTTTGCAATAAAAAAAATAACACCAAAAATGCGAGTCCTATAGGTACGGCTTTCCAAATAACATCATCATCTTTTTTTTCTTCTTTTACTTTTTCTACTGAAAGAACGTAACCATTCGGTTTTACTTTAGATGTTAATATTTCTGCTAGTTCTTCTGCGCTTTTTTCACTTTCAGTCTCTATTTCTACAATTTCTTTATTTAGATTAACTTGCACACTTTCAACAATCTCTTGTTCTTTCAAGATGTCTTCTATCAAAATCTTGCATGATGCACAATGTGTACCCGTGACGTAAAATAAATATTTTTTCATAAAATCTTTGTGACGTTAAGCTAGTAGTTTATAATTTCTTACTTTTAATACGCAACGAATTTCCGACCACGGACACACTTGAAAATGCCATTGCCATTCCCGCGAATATTGGACTTAACATCCAACCAAAAATCGGGTAAAACAACCCAGCCGCCAGCGGAATTCCGACAACATTGTAGATGAAAGCCCAAAAAAGATTCTGTTTTATCCCGCGCATGGTTATTTTTGAAAGCTTAATCGCTTTAACAAGTTTTGAAATATCTCCATGAAGAAGCGTAATGCCAGCAGACTCTATCGCCACATCTGTTCCTGTGCCCATAGCTATCCCCACATCAGCTTGCGCGAGTGCGGGAGCATCATTTACTCCATCTCCCGCCATAGCGACGATGTGTCCTTCTTCTTGCAATTTTTTTATCTTCAAAAGTTTATCCGCAGGCAAAACATGCGCTACAACATCATCAATACCAACAAGTGAGGCAATATATTTTGCAGCCTTCTCATCATCTCCTGTAAGCATAACTACCTTAATACCAAGTTTATGAAGATTTTCAATAGCCTTTTTTGACTCAGTTTTTATTTCATCTGCAACCATCACAAAACCTAAAACTTTTTCTTTATTTGCAAGAATTACTGGCGTTTTACCCTGCGTCGTATATTGTTCTAATTTTAAATTATCAAATGTAATTCCAAGATCTTGTGTAAGTTTTGCGTTTCCAACAAAATATTCCACACCATTCACCAAACCTTTTAATCCTTTTCCTTGAATACTTTCAAAATTTGTAATATCTATTATTTTTATATTTTTTTCTTCGGCATAATTAATTATCGCGTGAGCAATCGGATGTTCTGATTTCTTTTCAAGTGACGCAAGAATTGATACAAGTTCTTCTTCTTTAAGATTTGAAAAATTTTCTATATTAACGAGGGTTGGTTTACCAATAGTAATAGTTCCTGTTTTATCTACGATAACCGTATCCACCTTGTGAAGCTTTTCCAAGGTGGCTGCATCTTTAATTAGGATTCCTTCCTTTGCACCCTTGCCCACACCTACGATTATTGCAGTCGGAGTTGCAAGCCCAAGCGCACATGGACAAGCGATAACAAGAATACCAACAAAAGAAACTAAACCAAAAGAAAAAGCTTGTGAAAAACCAATATATTGTGTTCCAATTGTAAGCCACAATATTAAAGTAATAACTGATATAACTAGAACGATAGGAACAAAAATACTGGAAATTTTATCAGCCAAAGCTTGAATGGGCGCCTTGCTTCCTTGGGCTTCTTCAACCATTTTTATAATCTGCGCAAGTAATGTTTCTGATCCAACCTTCGTCGCCTTGAATGTAAACGATCCACTTGTATTTATCGTGGCGGCGATTACATTGTCTCCAACTTTTTTCTGCACAGGCATTGGTTCTCCAGTCACCATAGATTCATCGATATAAGAAGTCCCTTCGGTAATTATCCCATCAACTGGAATCTTCGCTCCAGGTTTTACAATTATTAAATCTCCGTGCACTACTTCATTTACAGATATTTCAATCTCTTTTCCATCACGAATTACTAAAGCAGTTTTTGCCTGAAGTCCGAGTAATTTTTCAATTGCATCTCCAGTTTTTAATTTTGATTTTGCCTCTAAATATTTACCCAAAGCAATAAAAGTTATAACAATTATCGTTACATCAAAATACGTACTTGAAATATTCGGGAAAGATTTAAGTAATGTTTCTTCAAACGCGCCTACAATAAAACTATATACATAAGCAGCGATAGTCCCTATCCCAATTAAAGTATCCATATTAGCTTTGCCGTAACGTAAAAAACGATAAAAACCAAGCAAATACGGCTTACCTACAACAAAAAGTACATATGTTGCCATAATGGGTAAAAGATGATGAAAAAATTCTTCCCAAACTAGAGGCATTTCAGAAATAATTTTAAACTGCGCAAAAATATCCCAAGCCATAACAAAAACACTGATTATGGCAAGCGGTATCGCTGACATAACTTTTGTTTTCATGTCTTTAATTTCAGCAAGCTTTTCTTTTTTTGATTGGTTAAGCCCAAGATGCGCGGAATGCTCGTTTTCACTCATTCCCATCTCTTTCGCTGTTATATTACCTGGCGAGATGTCATGAGTTTCAATAAGTGAATATCCTATTGGTTCTAATTTTTCATTAAATTGATCAAAATTTGTCTTACTTTCATCAAAAGATATTGATGCATTTTCAGTACCATTATTAACTGAAATATTTTCTACACCATTAATTTTTTTAACAGTTCTTTCAATAATACTGGCGCATGAAGCACAGTGCATCCCTTTTATTCTATATGTTTTACTTGTATTCATATTTTATTTTCGCTTAAGTTGATAGACCTTTAACATTTCTTCAGTAGCTTTTCCAGTTTGACCTTTTTGAATTTGATGCACTAAACAACTCCCCAAATGATTTTCCATGAGGACATCTTCGATACCAGAAAGTGCTTGTTTTACAGCTGATGTTTGAGTAATAACATCAATACAATAAACATCTTTTTCTATCATCTCTTCTAACCCACGCACCTGCCCTTCTATTATTTTTAACCGACGAATAAGTTTTTGTTTATTATTATGCATATTCAGAGTATATACCCCCGGGGGGTATATGTCAAGTTTTTGTTTTTCCTCTATTCGTCTAGAATTTCAAAATCATCCCCTGCCTTGAGAACGGTCTTTCTTCGACGAATAAAATAAACTGCACCAGCACTAGTGCCAATAAGAACAATGGACGCAATCGGAATAACCGAAGAAGAATATGAGCTTTTTTCTTCTTGTTCTAAAATACCGCTACTTAAAACTGAAGCTTGTAAATCTTTTACGGGAATTTGTTTATCCTTATTTATCAAAGCAACTGAATCAGATGTATTAATATTATTAGAAATGGCATTTTGAGGAAATACATTTATTTTAGGTAAGGCTGGTGCCACAGAAGCTGAATAATCAAACACAACTTCTCCTTGTGAATTTATTAGTTTTAGAGTATTTTTATCTTCAATTGAAAAATTGGTAATTTTAGAAGAAATAATTATTTTCTTTTTTGTCGCCAAAATCGTATTGCGGGGTATTGTAAAACTTTTTTTCTCACTTATTAAAGACCAATTTGAAAGATCTGCATTATAGTCAGTGTTATTAGTAAGTTCCACAAAAAAATCTTTATCATCGCCAACTCTAGAAATAGAAATATCTGCACCGATTATTTTAATAGTAATTTGGTCGCGCGCATCTGGAATATCTTGATACATATAAGGATTGGAATAATAAAAAAGAGAAACCTCGTACTCACCTGGATAAAAATACGAATGAGTAAATTGTTGGCCGTTGATTACCCCAGTCTCTCTTGAATCACCATCACCAAAATTCCAGAAATATTTACCTGAGGATAATTGCTCTCCACTATGACCAAGAGTTGTTGCCTGGAAAAACAAAGGAAGACCAACAAAACCAAGTGTTTTACTCGTAATTTGAGTTTTGATTTTTTGAACCTCTACCACTACTGTAGGAGCCGAAGAAGAGCTGGAGCTAACTCCACTGCTAGGTGGTGGTGTAACAACAGCTTCATTTGCTATCCCAGGCGTTGATGTCGCTCCAGCCCAAGAACCTGATATTAACTGCAGAGAATTACCATCACCTGCTCCGCCCGTTGAAGAAGCATAAATAGCCGTATCAACAACATTTCCATCTTGATCTAAAATTTTTAAAGTTGCACCCGTATTATTCAAACTTGTAATCCCAGTATCATAAACCACCCCAGAATACCCAACATGATCCGTAAGAAAAGTATCTTTATCACCAGCTAAAATTATATAAGCTAGAGCAGGAATTGAAAAATTCACTTCTCCATTTATTGTTCTATTAGAACCACCATCGTATATTCTCCATTTTGAAGCATCTATAGAAATTTCGCTTGAATCAGAATTATAAATTTCAATCCATTCTCTACTTTTGCTATTGGTAGAATCGGAACCAGATAAATCATACATGATTTCATTAATAACTAAACCAGCAAACGCGAAATGAAATCCAGAGAAAAAGATAATACCTACAAAAACCAAAATGAGTTTTTTAGACATATAATTCTTTATTTTTTATAAAATAATATGCTACAATAATAACATGAAGAATAATTATGACCTTATAGCTATTGGGGATATCGTAGTAGATACCTTTATAAAACTGGAAAAAGCCAATATTCACGGCGTCCCAGACAGCGAAAATTATGAAATTTGCATGCCTTTTGCTGAAAAGTTGCCCTATGAAGATGTATTTATAGCACCTGCCGTCGGCAATGCTCCGAATGCGTCTGTCTCCATATCAAGACTCGGACTTAAAACCGCGCTTGTTTCAAATATCGGAGACGACAGAGATGGAGAGGATTGTTTGGCTTCTCTTAAAAAAGATGGGGTAGCGACAGAATTTGTTATAACCAACAAGGGAATGAAAACAAATCAGCATTATGTACTCTGGTATGGAGCCGATAGAACTATTTTAATTAAACACGAAATTTACCCTTATGTTTTGCCTGATATAAATCACCCTAAATGGATTTACTTTAGCTCGGTGAATGAAACTGCTTTTCCTTTTCATTACACTATCGCAGACTATTTAGATACTCACCCAGAAGTAAAATTAGCTTTTCAGCCGGGGAAATATGAAATAAAAATGGGAAAAGATAAATTAGAAAGACTTTATAAGCACTCAAAATTATTTATCTGCAATGTTGAGGAAGCAGAAAAAATATTAGGACTAAAAGAAACAGAAATAAAAGAATTACTCACAAAGATGCGAGATCTCGGACCTGAAATTGTAGTAATCACCGATGGACCAAAGGGCGCTTATTCCTATGATGGTACAGAATATTTATTTATGCCGATTTATCCTGATCCGAAGCCTCCGTATTCTCGTACCGGAGCTGGAGATGCTTTTTCTTCCACAGTTGTCGCTGGACTCATCGCAGAAAAAACTTTAGCTGAATCTCTCGCCTGGGCTGGAATAAATTCAATGGCTGTAGTACAACAAGTCGGCGCACAAAGAGGACTCCTCACTCGAGAAAAATTGGAAGAATATCTCAAAAACGCACCAGAAGATTATCAAGCAAGAAAAATTTAATTTTTTCTAATTAGTATTTTTTTCACTGCCTCTTTAATAGAATCTTTGCCCATACCGTAATGTTCTATGAGCTCGTCTGGTGTACCGGATTGGCCGAATTTGTCTTGCACGCCGATGAATTCTATCGGCACCGGATAATTTTGCGCGAGAATTTCTGCCACCGCAGAGCCCATTCCCCCAGCGACCTGATGTTCTTCTACCGTTAGAATTTTTTTAGTTTCTTTTGCAAGGGCTATTATCGCCTCGCTATCTATCGGCTTAATACTAGAAAGATTCATTACTTTTGTTTTTATTCCTTCACTTTCTAATTCTTTTGCAGCTAAAATTGCTCGATGAAGAAGTCCCCCAGTGGCAATTATCCCGACTTGTGCGAGGCCCACGTCCGGCATCCAAAAAATTTCTGCTTTACCAATATTAAAAGGTGTTTCTTCGGTAGTTATAATCGGCGTTTTTTCACGAACTAAACGCAAGTAAGCTGGCTTTGTTGTTTTTGCTAAAGAAATCGTAGCTTTTTTTGCTTCTATCGTATCACAAGGAGAAATGACGTCCATGTTAGGCATCACCCTCATCAAGGCGATATCTTCCAGGGCTTGATGCGTTCCCCCATCAGGACCCACAGAAATACCTGCATGTGATCCAACAATAACAACTTTTCTATCATTATAAGTTATTGTTGTTCTTATTTGTTCCCAGTTTCTGCCCGGAGAGAACATCGCATAAGAAGAACAAAATGGAATTTTCCCCATCGCCGACATCCCCGAAGCAATCGTCGCTAAATTTTGCTCAGCCACTCCAACTTGTATAAATCTATTTGGAAATTTATCCGCGAATAAATGCATCTGCGTACTCTCTGTTAAGTCGGCGCAAAGTCCGACAACATTTTCATCTATTTCTCCTGCCGTGAGCAATCCTTGCCCGAAACCTTTGCGAATAGGCACTTGCTCCACGTCTTCATTAAAAATTTTCGGATTTAATTTTAGTTTTGCATTTAACATATAAGCAACATATTAAAATCTTAAATTTCTTAATTCTTTTAAAGCCATCTCTCCTTCTTCTTTAGTCGGTGGCTTTCCGTGCCATTTATAATCTCTTTCAAATTCTTTTACTCCTTTGCCTGGTATCGTATGCGCAATAATCACTGTCGGTTTTTCAAAAATTTCTTGCGCTTCTTCCACTACTTCATTCAATGCTCTAAAGTCATGTCCGGAAACTTCTATCACGTGCCAATTAAAAGATTTCCATTTCGCATGAAATGGCTCAAGGGGCATCACGTCCTCGGTATATCCTTCAATTTGAATATTGTTTCTATCAACCACCGCAATTAAATTTCTTAATTTATGTTTTCCCGCAAGCATTATTGCTTCCCAAGTATTTCCTTCATCCATTTCCCCATCAGACATAAAGCAATATATAAATCTATCTTTATCTTTTTTGTCTATTTTGTCCGCAAGAGCCATACCTACCGCTTGCGAAAGCCCAGAACCTAACGGCCCTGAGGAATTTTCTAACCACGGCATATATTCGCGGTGTGGATGACCTTGTAATCTCGTACCGAATTTTCGTAAAGTTTTTAATTCTTCAACTGGAAAATATCCAGCATGCGCCATCGTCGCATAAAGTACCGGCGCAATGTGGCCATTAGAAAGTACAAATCTGTCGCGCTCTTCCCAAGATGGATTTTTCGGATCGTGTTTTAAAATATGAAAATAAAAAAGTGTAAAAATATCCGCCATACCGAGAGGCCCTGCCGTGTGCCCACTCTTTGCTTCTACGAGCATCTCAATAATAGATATTCGAATATCATTTGCTTTCTTCGCCAGTTCTTTTATTTTTTCTTCAGAAAGAAACATTAAATTTATTATACCAAACTTTGAAGGGTTTCCAATGCGCCGATCGGATCCGGGCTTTTCCAAATACCGGAACCAACTGTAATTCTATCTACTCCTGCCTTCAATAACATTTCAATATTTTCTAAATTTACACCACCATCTACAGACAATACTATTCCGGGTAATTTATTTTTTAATAATGCAATATTTTTTATTACTTTCTCATTTAATTTTTGCCCTTGAAAACCAACTTTATCTATTCCCATACACTGTATAAAATCAACTTTGTTGGCAAAACGTGATGCGACAGAATTAGCAAAATGCAATGCGACCGACAAATCATCTTCCGGATAAATGGCGATACCGATTTCTACATTATCGCGTACATACATATCCAAGCCTTCTAAAAAATGTTCGAAATCTTTAACATTCTTTTCCCCCTTAAGATGAAAAATCATTCTCTTTGGTCCCAGCTTCATATAAATATCAAAATTCTCTATCGCATGTTCCACCATTAAATCAAATTCAAAATCGAATTCCTCCCAAAAAGGCATTCCCTCTTCTTCGTTTAAAATTTTCTGAAAATCATAATCATTAAATCCACCAGTAGCAAAAGGCCAAGTCTGATTTTGGACGTAAAGTCCATCACAAAAATCTATTTGCACGCATTTCGCTCGCCCACGTAAAAAAGTAAGTTTATTTTTTATTTCATTAAAATTTTTTTCCAATATCGTAGGAATTATTTCAGCCATATTAATTTATTTTGAGATCATCAATTTTTTTCAAACGACGAACGTGTCTTTCTTCCCCACTATATGGAGCATGAAGCCAATAATTAACTATTTCCATCATATCTTCCTCGGTAAAATATCTGGCGCCCAAAGAAAGAATATTTGAATTATTGTGTGCTCTTGATCTAGCTAAAATACCTGATTCATCTTCTACAACAGGCGTAACTTTACCATAATAAACAATAGCTCGAACGTGAGGAAATCTATTTGCCACCATAGCTTCCCCTTGTCCTGTACCACCGAGGATAATGCCCTTTGTTCCATCTGGATCTTTTGAAATAGCACGCGCCACAGGAACAACAAAATCTGGGTAATCATCATTTTCATCATAAGTATAAGCGCCCTCATCTATAACTTCATATCCTTGAACTTTCAAAAAAGAAACAAGTTTTTCTTTTAATACGTACCCCGCATGATCTGTGCCAATATATATTTTCATAATAATAAAATTATATCACTTTTTTTATCTGTAGTATATAATCCACAACATGCTCAAATTTTACAAATATCATGATATAATCCAACAATGCATAATGTAAAAGACAATCTGCGCGACCTGATTGGAAACACTCCAATGCTGGAGGTAAAAACCATAAGGACCGATTGGAAAATATATTTAAAGTTAGAATATTTTAACCCTGGCGGAAGTTTTAAGGACCGTACCGCGAGAGCACTGATAGAGGCAGCGGAGAAATCTGGAAAATTAAAAAGTGGAATGACAATCTATGAATCTTCTTCGGGCAATACCGCTAAAGCCTTAGCGATGCTTTCTGCAGAAAGAGGATATAAATTTGTGGCAGTTGTTGATAACCACGCCCCAGCAGACAAACTTAATTCTATTTTGGCTTATGGAGCTAAACTTCATTTTTGCGCTGAAAAAGAAGGCGACCCAGGTGGCCATTTAGTAGATGTTCGTCGAAATATGGCAAAAAAATTAGCAGAAGAAACTAATGGCATTAATCTAGATCAATATGATAATCCTGAAAATCCCCTCGGTTTTTATAAAACTTTAGGTAAAGAAATTTTTGAACAGACACCCGATATTGATTATCTAGTGGGAACCATTGGCACAGGCAGCTCTCTCTCTGGGTCAGGTAAATATCTTAAAGAAAATAGTAAAGTAAAAATAATTGCCTTGGAACCAGAGGGCTCTAGTCATTTCTCTCCTCACGGCCATGGATATTTTATTTCTGGTCCCGGATACCCTGCCGGAGCTATCTTACCTAAAAATATTGACTCCTCAATTTTTGATCTACACGATTATGTGTCTGACGCTGAAGCTTTTAATACTATGCGATTTTTTGCCCACAAGAAAGGATTACTGGTTGGAGACTCAAGCGGTATGGCGCTTTACTATGCTATGAAATTTATTCAAAACAGCCCGAAAGATTCTAGCGTTAAAACGATGGTTTTAATGATAGGAGACAGTGGGGAAAGTTATTTAACTCACGCTTTCTCAGACACTTGGATGATAGAAAATGAACTTTTAGACAATACGGTCACTGAAAAGTTATCTGCCTTTTATGTTTAATTTATTCTTTTTTATTTTATAGTCTCCCCTGTTTTGATAACGTGGTCAACTAGAGTGTAGGCATATCCCATTTCGTTGTCGTACCAGCCCATAACTTTTACGAGATTACCTCCGACCACACGAGTCATTTTTAGATCCGCGATAGAGCCGTATTTGCTCCCAAGAATATCACTTGAAACAAGTTCTTCTTCGGTAACAGCAAAAATATTTTTCCATCTTTCATCTTTAGATGCTTTTTCTAAAATTTCATTTACTTCTTCTTTAGATGTATTCTTTTTGGAAATAAAAGTAACGTCTACGATAGATCCAGCTGGCACTGGCACCCTCATCGCCACTCCGTCAAAAAGTCCTTCTAGTTTTGTAAAAGCTTTGGTCACGGCAATAGCCGCCCCGGTAGAACTAGGCACGATGTTTTGCGCTGCGGCGCGACCTTCACGAAAATCTTTTTTATTTGGTCCATCGACAATTCCCTGGGAAGCGGTATATCCATGCACGGTATTTAAAATTGCTTTCTCTATACCAAGCGCCTCATCTAAAATCGCGATTAAGGGGCTAGCGGCATTCGTCGTGCAAGACGCATTTGAAGTAATATCACAGACACCAAATTTTTCTTCATTCACCCCAAGCAGAATTGTCTCCCCCTGTACTGTGCCATCTCCACCTTTCTCCGGCGCAGAAATTACCACCTTTTTTGCTCCTGCTTTAATGTGTGCATTTGCTTTATCATAAGAAATAAAAAGTCCAGTTGACTCCACCACTACGTCTATCTCTAAATCTTTCCAAGGAAGAGCACTTGGATCTTTTTGCGCTAAGACTTTTACTTTTTTTCCATCAATTACTAAAGAGTCTCCGTCCACAGAAATATTGTGATTCCATTCTCGATAAACCGTGTCATGTTTAAGTAAATAGGCCATATTAGCAATGTCACCCAGATCGTTTAATGCCACTATTTCAATTTCTGGTCTCTCTAGGGCAATCTTCAAAAAAGCCCTGCCAATTCTCCCAAAACCATTAATGCCCACTCTTATTTTTTTCATGTTATTATTCTATCATGGAAAAAGATAGCCCACAATTTATACACCTCCATACCCACTCGCACTATTCACTATTGGATGGGCTTTCTAAGCTTGAAGATTTAGTCGATCTGGCAAAAGAACGCGATATGCCAGCGATAGCCATAACAGACCACGGCAATATGTACGGAGCCATTGAATTTTATAAACTAGCTAAAAAAGCTGGAATAAAACCAATTATCGGAGTAGAAGCTTACATCTCAAGCCGCGGAAGAAAAGACAAAGATCCGGGCGTAGATAATAAAAGATATCACCTTACCCTACTCGCCAAAAATATGCAGGGTTATAAAAACTTGATGCGCCTAGTGACAATTTCTAACCTTGAAGGATTTTATTACAAACCCAGAATGGATAAAGAAATTCTACGTGAGTATTCAGAAGGCATTATCGCTCTTTCCGGATGTCTCGGTGGAGAACTTTCTCGCGCTTTAGCAAATAAAAACGAAGAAAAAGGTGAAACAATAATAAAAGAGTATCAAGATATTTTTGGTAAGGAAAATTATTTTCTAGAAATAATGAAACATCCGACAGTTCCCGGAGATAGAGAAGTTCGGGAAAGCATAATCAAGCTTGGTAATAAATTTAATATTCCACTTGTAGCGACAGTTGATTCCCATTATCCTTGTAGCGGTGACAATAAGGCGCACGAAACATTGCTCGCAATACAAACGAACTCTGACACAAAAGATGAAAATAAATTTTCCTTTGGTGATGATGATTATTCTTTTATAGATACTAAACAAGCACAAGAACTTTTCAAAGACACACCAGAGGCCGTAACTAATACAGCGATGGTAGCTGATTTATGCAACTTAGAATTAGAGTTGGGCCGTTGGGTTTTCCCTAATTTTATAATAGAAGAAGGAAAAACTTATGACGAAAAATTGCGCGAACTTACCTACGCGGGTTTAAAAAATTTAGAAATTAAAGAAACTCCGGAAATAAAAGAACGTATTGAATATGAACTTAAAATTATTTTTGATAAGGGGTATTCTCCATACTTTTTAGTTGTAGATGACTTGTTAGATTACGCTACCGCAAATGGTATTTTGACCACCATTAGAGGCTCTGTCGCCGGATCAATCGTCACTTATCTACTCGGCATTACAAATGTTAACCCAATTGAATATAAACTCCCATTCGAAAGATTTTTAAATCCTTTTAGACCATCAGCTCCCGATATTGATATGGACTTTGCTGACAACCGCCGAGATGAAATGATCGAATACGCAAAAAGGAAATATGGTGAAGACAAAGTGGCGCAAATAGGAACTTTCGGTACGATGATGGCACGAGGAGCAGTACGTGATGTAGCTAGAGCCCTAGCTCATCCATATGCCATTGGTGACAGAATTTCAAAAATGATACCGATGGGTTCTCAGGGAATGCCAATGACCATAGACCACGCCATGGAAATAGTCCCTGAGTTAAGAGACGCATACAAAAATGAAAAAGACACAAAAGAAATAATAGATCTCGCAAAAAAATTAGAGGGTTGTGTCCGCCATATTTCTGTGCACGCGGCTGGAGTGGTTATCGCTCCGAAACCCATCTATGAATATATGCCAACGCAACTTGACCCCAAGGGTGGAAAAATAATTACCCAATATGATATGTATAGCGCTGAAGATGCGGGACTTTTAAAATTTGATTTCTTGGGTATTAGAAATCTAGCAATCTTAGCAGACGCAATAAGTTTAGTAAAAAAATTCTATGATATAAAAATAGAAATAAATCATATTCCACTTGATGATAAAAAAACTTTTGCTCTTTTGGCAAATGGCCAAACAGAAGGATTGTTTCAATTAAACGGCTCGGGCATGACAAGGTATTTAAAAGAACTAAAACCTACATCTATCCATGACATAAACGCGATGGTTGCGCTTTATCGTCCAGGTCCAATGGAATCAATCCCAGAGTATATAAAACGTAAACACAATTCAAAACTCGTAAAATATTTAGATCCACGAATGAAAAAATTCTTAGGTGAATCATACGGACTTATTGTTTATCAAGATGATTTGCTTTTCTCTGCGATAGAACTCGCCGGTTATAACTGGGAAGAAGCGGACAAATTTCGTAAAGCTGTCGGTAAGAAAATTCCAAAAGAAATGGCAGCCCAGAGAGAAAAATTTACAGAAGGGATAATAAAAAACGGCCAAACACCAGAATTTGCTGAGAAACTTTGGAAACTTTTCGAGCCGTTCCAGGCATATGGTTTCAACAAAGCTCATGCTGCTTCATACGGTAGAGTCGCCTATCAAACAGCTTATATGAAAGCGCATTATCCAGTGGAATACATGACGGCAATTCTTACCGCCGAATCCGGTGATGTAGAAAAAATTTCTGAAATCATTGAAGAATGTAAAAACATGAAAATTCCCGTAATGCCCCCGAATATAAATGAAAGCTTTGGGGGATTCACTTGTTTACCTCATGAAAAAGACACGGTGATAAGTACAGAGAATAAAAGTGAAAAAATTCGCTTCGGCTTTTATACCATTAAAAATTTAGGCACAGATATTTCTGATGCGATTATTGCAGAAAGAAAATTAAACGGAAAATTCAAATCCATCACGGACTTTTTGGATAGAATCAAACATAAAAATTTAAATAAGAAATCGATGGATGCATTAATAAAGTCCGGATGTATGGATGAATGGAATGACCGAGGTATACTTCTAGCGAATCTTGAAGCAATGCTGGAATACAATAAAGAGAATTTTAAACAAAGCCAAAATCAAGTTTCTCTTTTTGGTGGAACAACCGAGATAAAAGCTCTGGAATTCAAAATGCAACCTGGTAAAGAAGCCAATCAAGCCGAAAAATTACTTTGGGAAAAAGAATTGTTGGGACTTTATATTTCCGGACATCCGCTTGATAGGCTACGCGACAAATTAGAAAAAAGGACTGTAAATATTAAAAAAATAAAAGAAGAATTCGGTAATGGTATGCAAATCACCATCGCCGGCATTATAGAATCTTCCAGGCAAGTAGTGACAAAAAACAACGAGCGCATGGCTTTTTTGAAAATTGCAGACTTGACTGACTCTATCGAGGCCGTCGCTTTCCCTTCCCTCTTTAAAGAATCAATTGATATTCTCGTTCCCGAAAAATGCATCGCCCTGTCCGGCAAAGTTTCCAACAGAAACGGCGAAAAAAGTATCATTATTGAAGCAGTAAAAGAAATTTAATTATACAAACTCATTGCTTTTTCTCTGCTTTCCTCAAAGATGGTTTCTACTGCTTCGGCAACTTTTTTGGAAAGTTTTTTGAGAGTTTCTAATTCTGGTTTTTTGAATTCGCCAAGTAAAAAATTTAATACAGCTTTCTCCCCTTTTGGTTTTTTCACTACACCTTTCGGAGTAGCAGGAGAAATGCCTACTCTAATACGTAAAAATTCTTCAGACTTTAATGATTTAATAATAGAACCCAATCCGTTGTGACCACCAGAAGATCGATTAAAAGAAATTTTTATTTTTCCGAGCGGTAAATCTATATCATCATAAATTACGACAAGATCTTTCAAATCTTTTTTACTTTTCACTAGGGGGGCAACTGCTTTACCGGAATTATTCATAAAATTATCAGGGGTTATAAACTTGATCTTTTTTTCTTCCAGTTTTTTCTCAATCATGCCAACCAAAATACGCCCAGTATTGTGCCTTGTGTTTTCATATTCTTTTCCCGGATTACCTAAACCAACTACTAATTTCATATTCCTATCATAACAAACTTTGTAATTCTTAATTCAAAATTAATCATTATCCAATTAATTTTACTACCCTGTCAAGGATTAAACCTGCTATACTATACCAATGGAACAAATAAAAAATAAATGGCAATCATTTTTGGAACTTGTACGTTTTGCGGTAATTGCGTTGATTATAGTTATACCTATTCGTCTCTTTATCGCTGAACCATTTATCGTTTCGGGTCTTTCAATGGCACCGACTTTTCAAAACGGAGATTATTTAATCGTAGACAAATTATCTTATAAATTAAGCAGTCCACAAAGAAACGACGTAGTTGTTTTCCGATATCCGAACAACCCAACGAAATTCTTTATTAAAAGAATTATCGGTCTTCCCAATGAAACAGTGGATATAAAAAATAATGAAGTAACTATCACAAACGAAGAAAATAAAGACGGCTTTAAATTGGACCAACCTTTTATAAAAAATTTTGGTGGAATTGATGCCCATCTTGAATTAAAAAGTGATGAATATTTTGTACTGGGTGATAACAGGGGAGCAAGTTCTGATTCAAGATATTGGGGAGCGGTAAAGAAAAATCTCCTATCAGGAAAAGCATTTTTGCGATTATTACCCATAAATAAAATAGATATATTACCCGGCAATTACAACTAAAACTAGTAAAATTATGAAAAAAACAGCACACACAAATAAAAATAAGATAACAGATATTTCTTCACCAAAAGGAATGCGAGATTTGATAAATGAAGAATATTATTCTTTTCAAGGATTTTTCGAAAAGGCTCAAGAGGTAGCAATGTATTATGGTTTCAAGCCGATAGAAACACCTATGTTGGAATATGAAGGAGTTTTTACTGGAAGCATAGGAGAAGGCACTGACATTATAGATAAAGAAATGTATACACTTAAAACCAAAGGAGGAGATCATTTAGCCCTCAGGCCTGAACACACTGCCCCACTTATGCGTGCTTATATAGAACATGGAATGCAAACAATGCCTCAACCAGTAATGTTTTATCAATATGGTCCAGTTTTTAGACACGACAAACCTCAACGTGGACGATACAGACAATTTTGGCAATTTGATTTAGATTGCTTGGGAAATGATAAAAGCATTATGGATGCGTTAGTAATAAAGACAGGTATAAGTATATTGGAAGAAGCTGGAGCTTCTAATCTTTCAATAGATATAAACTCAATAGGTGACAAAGAGTGCAAGAGTGTATATTTGAAAGAACTCACAAATTATTATAAAAAACACCTAAGTAGTCTACCAGCAGTAGACCGTGAACGCTTAAAAACAAACCCACTTCGAATCTTAGATTCAAAAGAAGAAAAAACGAGAGAAATCAACGAGGGTGCCCCAGATTCAATCTCCTTTCTTTGTACTTCCTGCAAAAAACATTTCAAAGAAGTATTGGAATATTTAGAAGAAATGAATATCTCCTATAATATAAACAAAAATTTAGTACGTGGACTTTCTTATTATACTCGTACTGTTTTTGAAATTATAGAACAAAAAGGAAGCGAAGAAGGATTACCTCTTACTCTCGCTGGTGGTGGGCGTTATGATTATTTAGCTCGCCAAATAGGAAACAAGCGTGATGTCCCAGCAGTAGGAATATCTATTGGCGTAGATCGAATAATCGCATCAACCTGGTATAAAAAACTTTCACCCCGCATATTAAAGAAACCAAAAATTTATTTCATTCAATTAGGATCTGAAGCTAAACTAAAAAGTTTAAATATAATCGAAATATTACGCAAGGCACATATTCCCATAACTCAATCACTTTCTAAGGATAGCATAGGATCTCAACTCTCCATCGCTGAAAAATTAGCTATTCCCTATGCCATAATCTTTGGAGTAAAAGAAGCACTTGATAATTCTGTTATTGTGCGAGATATGTCTAATAGATCTCAAGAAACTGTTAAATTAAACAAACTTCTGGAATATTTAAAAGAAATTAAATAAAAGAAATGAAGAAAATTCTTCAACAAAAAGAAAAAGTTTTGCGTCAAAATGCAACAGAATTGGATATTGCTGATATTAAAACAAAAAAAATAAAAACTGTCTTGAAAGAAATGTCTGAAGCATTAAAAAGCCAGAGTGATGGCGTAGCTATCGCTGCGCCACAAATTGGATATCCATTACGAATTTTTGTCGTATCGGGAAAAATATTTGAAAAAGATTTTACTAAAGATAGAGAAAAAAATATTGACGATGTGTCAAAAGACAAAGAAAATATTAAGGATCTAATTTTCATAAACCCCAAAATTTCTAAACTATCTAGAGAAAAAGACTGGTTACCTGAAGGGTGTCTTTCTGTAAGATGGCTTTATGGCAAGACTTTTAGATCCAAAAAGGCAACGATCACGGCCTACGATGAAAATGGTAAAAAATTTACTAGAGGTGCTTCTGGACTTCTGGCACAAATTTTTCAACACGAAACTGATCATTTAAATGGCATACTTTTTATTGACCACGCAAAAGAAATAAAAGAAGAATTGCCTAAATAAAATGAAGGAAAAATTGAACTTTATATTTTGGGGTACTCCAGATGTAGCATATGAAACTTTGGAGATTTTAAAAAAAAATGGCTTTCTACCATCACTTATTGTGACTGCGCCTGACAAACCACAAGGACGTAAAATGCTTATTACTCCCCCGCCAGTAAAAATTTGGGCAATAAAAAACAATATTCCTTACGTTCAGCCAGAAAAATTAGACATAGATTTTCAAGCAGATTTATCTATCGTTGTTGCCTACGGGAAAATAATACCAGAGAATCTCTTAAATATACCAAAATTAGGCTCTATTAATGTTCACTATTCTCTACTTCCAAAATATCGAGGAGCCTCACCAGTAGAATCTGTAATTCTAAATGGCGAAACAGAGACAGGAGTGACAATTCAAAAAATGGCATACAAAATGGACTCTGGGCCCGTTATTGCTAAAGAAAAAACAACAATATTACCTGATGAAAAAACACCAGAGCTAAAGACTCGTTTAATAAAGACTGGTGGAGAACTTCTAACAAAAACTTTACCAGATTTTATTAATGGAAAAATTAAAGAAATTGCTCAGGATGAATCCGAAGCAACTTTTTGTAAAAAAATCAAAAAAGAGGATGGACTTATTGATTTAAACGACAGCGCTATAAAAAATTACAACAAATTTCGCGCCTATGCATACTGGCCCAGAACTTTCTTTTTTAAAGATGGAAAAAGAATTATTATTACTGACGCAATATTGGAAGATGGAGAGTTTGCAATCAAAAAAGTGTTACCAGAAGGTAAAAAGGAAATAAAATACGAAGATTTATTAAAAACTAATATTTTGAAGTAAACGGGTTACGGTCTGAAAGTCCCTTTAACATCTTTTTAATACTTGATGCTCCACGTCTGAAAAGTGTTTGTTTACGATTTTTGTTTTTTTCTATTTCGTTGAAAAGACTATCTTTTACCGCATCAATAGCGGCGTATAAATCTTCATTGTCGCTTTCTGAATAAAACTTTTCCCCATTAATATTAACTAAGCAATCAGAATGAAAAATAACGCCTGATTTGTGATGCTTCGTACTTTGACCAACTTCAAGATTAATCATAACTTCACCTCCTCCTTTTTCAATCGAAGAAAGCAGTTTACCCAAATTAGTAACTCTTTTCAAGGCATAATCCTTAATAGCCTCTGTCAACTCCATATTTTTCCCTTGTAAATTTATTTGCATCCCGTTAGAAATTAATTAGTTAATAATCTACTTTTCTGCAAATCCCGTAGATTTCTAACGGGATGCATATATTTATTGTATCACATTTTTAAAAAACTGATTGTCAAAAAATACCCAACGGGTAAACTCTTTTATTTTAGCCACAAAGCTCGTGATTTAGGACCAAATATTCCGTCTGGCACCAAACCCTTGCTTTTTTGAAATTTAATAACAGCCGCTTTGGTTTGTAATCCAAAAATACCATCAGCAGAAATATTTAAACCTATTTGTAAACATTTAACTTGATTCCCCCTATAACCAAACCTTAAAGTAACAGTAATGGGACAACTTGATGTTGGATTTGTTTGATAATAAGAAGTACAAGGCAAACCAGTTGTAGCACTGAAATTATCTCCAAGATTACAGATGGTGTTTATGGTTGTGGGTGGTGGTACAACCGGTGGAGTGACAGGAGGAACAACGGGTGGGGTTACGGGAGGAATTACTGGAGGTGGAGTTACTGTTCCGCCTCCTCCCCCTCCGGTATCACAAGTAGTGGTGGTAAAAGTAGTTTCTGCTCCATAGCTCGTACCTGCAATGTTGGTAGCGTAAGCACGGAAATAGTAGGGTTGACCACAGGTGAGTAAGTTAGAGAGGTCAGCGGTGAAGACTCCTGTACTGTAGGGACCACTTGATTCAGTAACTGTCGTGCCATAACTGTTGGTCATACCATATTGGAAACCTCTGGCGGTAGCATCGGCTCCTCCGGTAGCAGTGATTTCTCCATTTAAGGTGGCTCCGACTCTAGTTATGTTTGTGGCAGGAGAAGATGTGACGGTGGGGGTAGTAGAAACAACAAAAGAAGAAACTGCAAGCGTATTACTTGGACCAAAACTATCGGTAACTATTATTGTACAATTAGAATATGTGCCAGCAGGAAGCGCATCAAAAGTAATAGCATTATCTCCTGCGATTGCGCTTGTTGTGATTGAACCACAAGAGCCCCCTACAGAAATTGATCCATCGCTATTGCTATTAAAAGTATAGTCTAATAGACTATCAGTAACTATTGGCGTTGTAACCGGAGTTACTTCGGTGATTGTCGGATTAGTGATTTTAGAAACATTATTTGAGCCACTGTTTGCCGTATATATATTCCCAGCTCCGTCTATTGTTATCTCTTGCGGCTCGGTACCAGTAGTGCCAAGAATAGTTGAAACACCGGCTGGAGTGATTTTAGAGACGTTATTTGCGCTATAGTTTGAAGTATATATATTCCCAGCTCCGTCTATTGTTATATCTTGCGGATTGGCACCAGTAGTGCCAAGAATAGTTGAAACACCGGCTGGAGTGATTTTAGAGACGTTGTTTGCTTCATAGTTTGAAGTATATATATTTCCAGCTCCGTCTATTGTTATACCCCATGGACCATTACCAGTCGTGCCAAGAATAGTTGAAACACCGGCTGGAGTGATTTTAGAGACGTTATTTGCGCTATAGTTTGAAGTATATATATTCCCAGCTCCGTCTATTGTTATACCATACGGACCGGCACCAGTAGTGCCAAGAATAGTTGAAACACCGGCTGGGGTGATCTTAGTGACATTATCTGAACCAATGTTTGCCGTATATATATTCCCATCTCCGTCTATTGTTATACTATACGGATTGGTACCAGTCGTGCCAAGAATAGTTGAAACACCGGCTGGAGTGATTTTAGAGACGTTATTTGCGCTATAGTTTGCCGTATATATATTCCCGGCTCCGTCTGTTATTATGCCGGTCGGCTCGGCACCAGTAGTGCCAAGAATAGTTGAAACACCGGCTGGAGTGATTTTAGAGACGTTATTTGCACCATTGTAGTTTGCCGTATATATATTCCCGGCTCCGTCTATTGTTATCCCCCCGGGAATAGCATCAGTAATACCAAACGGTGTAATACTATAAGCAAAAGCTATTTGAGCTGATAGCCCCAATAAGATTATTAATATTAAAATTTTACTTTTAAATATTTTCCTCATGAATTTCTTTTTGTTTTGTTATACTATAATTTATAAAATCTCGACGAGCTAATTATACCCCCCCCCCGCACGATTTCCACAAGCTTTATATTAAATTATTCAATCTATAATCTTAGTCCCAGACATTTCTTTAGGTTTATCAATGCCCAAAATACCTAAAATTGTTGGGGCTACGTCAATAAGCGATCCTACTGGGTTTTGTTGATACAAATTATCCAAATTTTTATCACTTGGATCTTTGAATTTTTCATTTATAAATATAATGGGAACATTCACTGTTGAATGTTGAGTATCTGGAGTATTGGTAGCTGGGTCCACCATCTCTTCTACGTTGCCATGATCAGCTGTTATAATAATCGCCATTTTAGACAAATCAGCTGCTTTTATTATTTTTTCTAATGATTTATCCACAACACTTAAAGCTTTTTCTACAGCAGGAATATCTCCCGAATGCGCCACCATATCACTATTAGCAAAATTCACAACCATTAAACTATACAGCTTATCAATATTACTTAAAATATTTTCTGTTATTTTTTGAGCAGACATCTCTGGGTGTTCTAAATATCCTTTTCCTAAGAGGGCTCGAGAACGAGCGATTATTCTTTCTTCTCCGGAATAAGGATCGAGCTTCCCTCCATTAAAAAAGTTTGTAACGTGAGCTTCTTTTTCACCCTCTGCAAAACGAAGCTGTTTCATTTTATTTTTACTTATAACTTCTCCCAGAGTATTTACAGGAATGTCGGGAGGATAAGCGACCAATACTTTAAAACTGTCATCGTAGTTGGTCATTGTAGCAACCATTAAATTTTTTAAAATATGACCCCTTTCAAAATCTTTGAAATCTTCAAAAACAAAAGGTGCTACTATTTGTTTCATTCGATCATTCCTAAAATTAAAAAAAATAATTCCATCACCATCTTCTATTTTAATACTTTGTCCCTTATCGTCTACTAAAGAAGCTGGAACAATATCAGGATCAAATATCCCCTCTTTGTAGGATTTTTTTAAATAATCTGATGGGATTTTATATTTTTCTCCATTCGCGTGCACCATGACATCCCAAGCTTTTTTGATTAAAAGCCAGTTTTTTACACGATCCATTGTATAATCGCGACCACCGATAGAAACAATTTTTGCTTTTGCTTTTACAAGTGCTTCGTTTATTCTCTCCAGACTTTTTATTCCTTCTTCAGGAACACTATCTTCTCCGTCGGTTATCATGTGAACATAGACTGAAGAAAAATCATTTTCCGCAAAAAAATTCAAAAGTCCGACAAGATGACCTTCGTGCGAATGTAGCCCACCAGGACTCACACAACCAATAAGGTGAATTTTAGAATGATTCGTTTTTGCATGCTCTAATATTTTTAAAAAAGCTTCATTTTTGAAAAATTTTCTATCTTTTATTTCAGAGTTAATTCTAGCTAAGCTCTGCACCACCACCCTTCCTGTACCAAGGGCCCCGTGTCCGACTTCACTATTGCCATAAGTCCCCCACTCAAGCCCTACCACGAGTCCTGCCGCAACCAAGCTATAAGATTTATAGGTCGAAATTAAACTATCAAAAAAGGGCATGTTTTTTGCCGTTACAGGATTTCCTGGACCCCTAGGAGCTAAACCAAAACCGTCCAAAACTATTAGTATCACTTTCTCTATGTCGTTTTTTTTCATACTATATAGAGAGATTATATCATAAAACGATGATACCCAAAATAACTCTTACCTTTTTTTCTTTATATCCCTCATGAGAGCTCTTAAAAGAATTTTAAGATCCATAGTGGCTACTCCGACAACTGTATCCGCCCCACCATAATATATATAAAGCAAACCATCTTTCTCTACCATCCCGCACGGGAAAACAACGTTATTAACTATACCAACCTTTTCATATAATTCTTCTGGCTCAAAGATAGGATCAGATGAACGCGCCAAAATTATAGCTGGATCTTTAAGGTCAAGTAAAAGAGCTCCGATACGATAGGTATGATGGCTTTTTGAAATACCATGATAAAGAAGCAGCCATCCATATTTTGTTTTTATTGGTGGAGCAGATATTCCAACTCTTAAACTGTCCCAACTGTTTTTTCTTGGTCCTATGATTCTGGTACATTTTTTAACTATTTGAGTTTTAAAATTAAGTGCCTTAAGATAATCTCCACACATTTCATCTCCCACTCGGTGCAAAATAAAATATTTACCATTTGTTTTTTCAGGAAAAATACAAGTATCTTTATCATCAAAACCGGCAGGTGTTATTATGGTAGGTTTTTCCCATTGCCAATTTTTAAGAAGAAAATTTTTCTCTGTGATAGAAGTAACAGCAACACGTGGCGGACCAATGCCATCAAAGGCTGTGTAGCACATATAAATAATTTTCCCTATTTTCGTTAATCTAGGATCCTCGCAACCAGAATTACCACCTGCAACTTTTTTTAATTCAAAATCTTCTCTTGGAATATAAATGGGTTGCTCAGATCTTTCGTAGAAAGTAATACCATCTTTACTTTTAGCATAACCAATAGAGGAAGTATTATCTTCTGAAAGCGCTCGATATAATAAATGGGTTATCCCACGGATTCTTAAAGCAGCTGGATTAAACGTAGCTTTAGATTCCCATGAATGTGTTTTTTCTGGTGTGATAATTGGGTTTTTAGAAGAACGACAAAAACGCCATTTGTGAGAAGTTTCTGGACGAATTGTTCCCAAAAGATCAGTCAAATTTACATGAGCCATACAAGTCGTTGTATCTGCTGCCCCATAATAAATATAAAGTGTATCTTTTTCTAAAATTGCGCCCGAGGGAAAAACTATATCAGAAACATGCCCTAACAGTTCATATGATTCTCTAGGGACTAAAAGAGGACTACGCGTCCGTCCTAAAATTTTAAGAGGATTATTAATATCGAGAAGTACCGCTTCAATTCCAAAGATACGATCAGAGCCGTCTCCCCCAGGAAAATAATTTTGAATATGTGAATACAAGAGCAACCAACCGTGAGCAGTTTTAATTGGCGAAGCTCCAATCTCTGTATGGTCAGACGGTACTCTTCTAAAATCAACTGCATATTTATCTATGTTCAAATACCATTTTTCCCAAAACTTTTGATTCCACAAATCTTCTATTTTATCTACTTGTGCTATCGCAATTTTCGAGGGAGGCATATCTGTATTTACCGTAACAATAACCGTGATCTTTCCATTGATGCGTTCCGGGAAAAGAGTCATTGCTTTCGCATTAAAAGGTGTTATCAAATGTCTTTCATCGATTTTTTTTAAATCTTTTGAAATCGCTACAGCAACTTTGATTCCGCTGGCTTCAAAAGGATATTTTGAAAGAGCTGTATAAAATGTATAATAATTTCCTTCAAAGAAAGTAATGCGTGGATCTTCACAACCGTATTTTTCCCATTCTTCTTCAGGTACAATAAAAGGTACACAATCTTCAAAGTGCACAGTGTTCTCACTTTTTCCTATACCTATAGTAGAAATTTGATGTGGAGTAAGTAATCTATCTTCTGCCGAAATAGCGCGATATACACCATAAAAAGTTTTACCTTTTTTTACGACACTCATATTGAACGTAGCAAAAGCCTCCCAATAATGGTCTCTATATGGGGCAAGGATTGGATTATGATGAGATCTTTTTACTACGTACATAAATACTTATTAAAATTTTAGTGATTTGTTTTTTTCTAATTTTACCGATCCATTCTTTTTCATACTATCTATCAAGTCGGAGAGTTTTATTGATGCTACACCGATGTGTTTATCTCCTCCTCCATAATAGACAAAAAGTTTATCTTTCAACACAATCGCGCCACTCGCATAAATAATTCCTGGCTTCCAATCATTTTCATACCAAGTCTCTGGCTCAAGAATCGGATGCTGGGCTCGATAAAGAACTTTCTCCGGATCTTTTAAATCAAGCAATAATGCACCTAATTTATAACGAGAATTGTCTTTGTCCATAGCATGGTATAAAAGAAGCCAACCCTCTTTGGTTTTAATCGGTGGAGCAGCGGCACTACGAGTACGTTTATGCCAAGCCACAATGTGATCTGGTAGAGTCTGGGGATCTGGAGCATTCTTCCCGGAGGGTGTTTCAGAAGTATCAAGCTTATTTACAAAAGCAATGGACACCCGCGATGGATCACCTTTATCTAAATTGTGAAATATCGCAAATTTACCGTTTATCTTTTCAGGAAATAAAAGCCAATTTTTTTGCCTATCTCCTAGATGAGAGAGGTAAGAAAAATCTTGCCAAAGCCATTTTTTATCTAATAAATCTTCCTCTTTAATCGAAATTACCGCTACCCGTATAGAATTCCAACCATTAAAAATATTAACAGTCATATATACTTTATCTCCTATTAACACTGCACGAGGGTCTTCACAACCACCCCACCCTCCACCTGAAGCATAGAGAGCCGTGTCATAAACAGGTCGTGCGGGAGAAGTATAAGGCCAATGCTTTTTCATTTCTTCATCGTTTTTCAAAAAATAAACTGGATAAGAAAGTCTTTCATCAAAATTTATTCCATCTTTACTAGAAGCATAACCAATACGAGAAATACCGTCTCCACCAAGAGCTCGATAAAAAAGGTGTATGCGTCCATTTGAAACAACTGTTGCTGGGTTAAAGACAGCTTGAGATTCCCAATAATGTGCCCCTGGATCAATAATTGGATTACGCGAAGATCTGGAAAGTTTTAAAATTTTTGCTAATTTTTTGCCTTTCTTTTTTGGTTTCAATACTGTTTTTTTTACAATCTTTTTCTTTATTATTTTTCTTCGCACTACAATAACTTTCTTTTTCTTTTTTGGAGAAACTTTTTTTATTACTGTTTTCTTTTTTACAGCAATTTTAATTTTCTTTTTTTTAATTATTTTCCTTTTTTTAAGCACGGCCATATTTGTCTTCTAGCCTTATAATATCATTTTCATCAAACTCCCCAAGCGAAATTTCTAAAAATTCTGTATCAGTATCACTAGAATGAACACGATGTTTTGTTTTCGGTGGTATTTCAAATTCATCTCCTTCTTTTGCCCGAACAACAGAATCCCCTATTGTAATTTCTGGCGTTCCGGAAAGAATTTTCCAAAACTCTTTTCTGTTGTTATGATACTGCAAACTAAAGGCTTCATCTTTTTTTACTAAAATAATTTTTACTGTTGAGAGAGTATTCTGGACAAATTGCTCAAATCCGCCCCACGGACGTTCCTCTTTATATATTTTAAGTCCCTCCATATTCTTCTATTATATTACTAAATGATTTTTTAGCCAACCCACTGCCTAATAACAGAAGCAGTTTCCTCTGGTCCTTTTACCGCAATGGTTTCTATCCCCGCCTCAAAAACAGAATAGTCATTTCCCCCTGGAAAAAGCGCATCTCCCACAAAAAGCATGTCTGATTTTTGAAGATGGAGTTTATCCAGTAGTCGTGTTAATCCCACCGCCTTATTAAATCCTTTTGCTAAAATATCAATACTAGAGCTCCCGTTAATCAAAAGATCAACTTCTGGTAATTGTGGAGCCAGCGTTGCTCTTATTTTTTCCCTTTTTTTTCTATCAGGATCCCAAAGTCTCTTCAACTCTATCGGCGCTTGCTGACCGTTCGGGGTAAAGGTTATTTGGGTATCTCTGTCTTCAATAATTTCGCCTATCGGATTCGACGGTATATCATATAAACCAGAATCAATAACACCTTGCAGTAATTTCTTCGCTCGCTCTTTTACGCCATCATCTAGTGGTTCTTTGTCAGTAAGTTCCCACTCTTTTTTTTCTTCATTATATTCATATCTCTGACTTCCACTCGTCGGCAACAAGATTAAATTACGAACAAAAGGAGCCATAGAATCATCACCGTGAAAAGGCGGAAGAAATTGTGTTTTAAATTGTTTTAACCATCCGCCACTGATTATCACAACGATTTTTTGTTTAGCAAGTTGTTTAACTAAATCAGCAACCTCTTCCGTTATCAGACTTTTACTTACGGTTAAGGTTCCATCAAGATCAAAAGCAATAATTTTTTTTTGTGGTAACATTTTATTTTTTCTTTTTGCTTATTTTTTTTGCTTTTTTTACAAGCTCCGACGAGCTTTGAACTTTTCCACCAAGTCCTACATTATAAACCATTTGGATACCAAGCTCTGCACAAACTGTTACCTCTGGAACTGGATCACCATCTGGTTTCCTGTCTCCACCATTCGCAAAAATATGTGGTTTTATTTTACGTATTTCTTCGCAAACACTAATGTCTTTTGTGTTTTCCGTGTGGCTAGTTATTACCACTTCGTCAACTGAGTTGAAGGCTTCAATAATTTCTTTTCTTTCGTCTTCCGACATAAAAGAATATCCCTTTTTTAATCTCAGCCAATTATCATTATTTATTACTACCACAAGTCTGTCTCCCAATCTTTTTGCCTCATTGAACATTCGCACGTGTCCTATGTGCACAGGATCAAATCCTCCACTAACCATAACTGTTTTTTTATTTTTTTTTGGAGAAGATTTTTTTTGCATAACTACAACAAATTAATTATTTAGGTTAAAACAGATTACATTCCTAAAAAACTATAAAACTTGAGTGCAGTGCGAACAACGTTTTGCTTCAATTGGTATTTCGCTTAGACATTCCTTACATTTTTTAGTGGTAGGATCAGAGGGTGGTTCTTTGTGAGATTTAGAAATTAGGATATTCATCGGTTTAACAATAAAGAAGAAAATAGTTCCAGCAACAAGCACAAACGAAATAAGGACATTTAATAAATGCCCATACATAAACTTGCTTCCATTTATGGTGAAAAAAAGAGTATTAAAATCTGGAATTTTTATTATTGCTGAAATAAATGGCGTCAATAAATCTGAAACAAGAGCTGTTACCACTGTTCCAAAAGAAGCACCAATGACAACACCAACTGCTAAATCAACAACATTCCCTCTGAGTAAAAATTGTTTGAAATCCTTTAGCATATTAAATATTATTAAACACCTATTTTAATAAAAATCTTAAGGTAGAAACAACGCGAATCTTTTTATATTCAGGAGATCCTGGATCTTTTTCAGAAATATCAAACACACCTTGATTTCCACGAGAAATAGAACCAAGACGTGATCCTGATTCCTGTGCAAATTGTTGCGCTGATATTTTTGCATTCTTTATAGCTTCAGCGAGCATTTGGGGTTTAATACTATTTATATCAGAATATTCAAAAACAATTGAATTTTGATTTAAAGTGACCCCCTTTTTAACCAATAACAATGTTTCCTTTGAAGCCGATCGCACTAGATCAACTTTTTTTGTATAAACAGAAAGTTGAGTGTTAGAATTATATCTGAATAAAGCATCTTTATATGTATCTTGATAAATATTAACGGGGGCAACATTTATTTCCGATTTTTCAAAACCTTTTTCTACAAGAAATGATTGAATAGTTGAAGTATTTTTTTCTATATCAGCATACAGAGAATCTATATTATTTGATTTTACTTCAAAATTAATAGACCAAATTGCAACATCGGCTTTGACTATTTTTTCCGACAAACCTTTTACTTCGACAAAAGAACCCTGATCCGAAAAAGCTTGCGCGGAGATAAAAAATATAATAGAAAAAACCAATAATCCTGCACTAATAATCCAGACACTGTGATTTTTAATGTTTTCCATATAGAATTTTATTTAAACTTTTTATGAGCGACCTTTTTGGCCAACATAAGTCTTTTGATTTCTAAACGCTTTTTGGTTTTATGAGAGCGTCTTGATTTATTTTTGGGGCTAAGTGTGGTTCCTCTTTTTGCCATATATTTTTTTGTTATTAATAAAAGATTAATAAAATTATACTTTATATTGAAAAAAAATGCAATTTACTATTTAATTTACTTTCAAAACAAGATATTAATACAACGGCTAATTATTTGAGCCTAGAGAATAATCCATACTTTGAGTAATAACCATATTTTTATTACTAAAATAGTAATTCACAATAAAAATTGCTCCTAAAATAGCAAGAACAATCAGTCCATTTGTTATCAGATCAAGGTGATATTGTCTTGCTTTTACAAGTATGTATAAAAGCAAAGCAAAACCAATTACAGCAAATATGCTAAACAAAATTATATTCATTGTATTACGAGGAGAAGAAAAAGCTTTTTGCCAAAGTGTTGGTTGTAAAATTGGAGCAGGTGGCACAACATCAACGTTTTCTATATTAACAGCAACCTCTGCTCCAAGAACATTTGTTGACTCTTCTCTAATTACAGAGGTAGGGGTAGGTTTTTTTATAGGCTCCGTTTGAGTTTCTGTTTTTGAAAGAGGATTAGCATATACTTGCGCTACAAAAATCGTTTCTCTTCCTTCATAAATTCCCATAGCGATACCTGTGCCAATCTCAGTGTAGTTTCCTTTCATAATATTTTTTTTATGAGTTGGACTTGCCATCCATGCATTCGTAACATCTTTCGAATCATTGAAATTGATAGCAAGATTTTCTCCAGCATATTGATATTTGTATCCTACTTTTTCAAGCCAATACCAAGGGGTTTTTCCCTCTGGACTAATATGCGCAAAGTATCCTTTTGTAGCCATATCTTTGGCTTTCATTTCTGCCACTTGATTTAAAACTGGACTTACTGTAAGTGTTTTGAGGTTTTGTGATTGACGTTCTTCGTTTGTGAGAATAGATAAAACCCCAGGCAACACCGCCGCCATACCACCTGTTATATTTATGTGAGTAAGAGTTGGTATTAAAAAAGTAAATATTTCCAAAAATAAAATAACAGCAACAATATTACGAATATTATAATCACGCAAAATATGCGGACGATGTTCATTTCCCTCATGCGGAATAAAATGCTTTTTTAACCAATTAAACATTATCCAATTATAACAAACAAAGCCCTATCTGTAAAGATAGGGCTTTGTTATTCTTAATGAGAATTATTTGTTCAACACTGCTCGGGTAAGAGGACCAACTTTACCATCCCCTACTAATCCATTTGCCAATTGGAATTTAATAACTGCAGCCTTAGTCAGTGGACCAAATTTGCCATCAACTACTAAACCACTATTATATGGAGCAGCATTCAAGAATTTTTGAAGTTCTTTTACCTCATTAACATAGGCAACAAGTTTTGGATATGGTGGAGGAGTTGTTTGTTTTAGGAAAAGTGTGAAAATAAATTTTTCAGCGCCCAAAACTTGCCCTCCTGTATTTCCCGCACAAGATTGGCCAGTAGTGATACTGTAACCAGTGGTTCCAGTACATCCAGGAATAGATCCAGTAGTGGTTGTTGTCGTCCCACTTCCAGAAACAGTAATAGTATCTGAAATAGCAGCAGATATGTTACCAGCAGCATCTTTGAACTTTGCATAAACTGTCTTCAATCCATCTCCAGAAGTAAGTGTCCAAGCTCTACTTGTCGCATATGTTTCCCAAGATGCTCCAGCAAATCCTGCATCGTTTGAGATGATCATTTGAGTAGCACCAGTAGCTCCGAGAGTTAGAGAAACGGCTAGTGTAGCTGTGGAAGTTGCTCCTGCACTGATAGAGATAGAAGTGTCTGTGGGAGGAGTGGTGTCTCCAGAGGATCCGCCACCACCGCTACCGCCTCCACCGCCGCCTACTGGGCCAGTAACATTTACCCTTCTTTCAACTTGGGTTGCATGATTTCCTGAAGCATCAACTGAATCATAAGTAATGACATAAGAACCAACTGCGTCAACAAAAGCAGAAGTGTTTATTTGCACAGAAGAACCATCGTTCGTAGTTGCACCCAACTCTGTATAACCAGAACCTTGCTGAATATTTTGTGGATTAGCTCCCAAAAGAGTAATTGTTGGGGCGGTAGTGTCAGAAACATTTACTGTTCTTGTAACTTGAAAACCGGGATTACTTGAAGCATCAACTGCAGTATAAGTAACAGTATAAGAACCAATTGCGTCAACAAAGTCTGAAGTAATTACAGGAGTTGAACCATCGCTAACTGTTGCACCTAATTCTGTATAGCCAGCACCAAATTCTATAGTTTGTGGATTAGCTCCAGTCAAAGTGATAACTACCATTTTAATTTTAAATACTTCACTATTTGTTCCGTTACTGGTTGCAACATAAATAAAACCACCATCGACAGAAACTGCGGTGGCACTCATTGTAGTATTACGTTCACCTACGAATGAACCTGAAAGAGTGTAAACTCTAAGTCCATTTGCATTTGCCACATAGAGATAGGTTCCATCAGTTGCTAAACCATTGACTGTTGCCCCTGTCTCTATAGTAGACGAAAGACTTAATCCAGAAGTATCTACAACATCAACCTTGTTTCCGTGTCCTACATATAGATTGCTTCCGCTTACTGTTACAGAAGTTATGGTGTCAGTGGTCGTGTATGTTCCAGTTGAAGTCATTGTAGAAGTATCTACAACCTTAACATAACCGGCATTTGAACTATCCTGTATCCCAACATATGCATTACTTCCAGAAATAGTAAGTGCAGTAATATCATTAACTGATGTTGTATCTAATGCAACATCAGAAACAGGAGTAATGGTAGAAGCACCATCGTACGAAACTGCTTCAAGATAAGGAATATATGAGCCATCAAGAAAGGCAGAGAAAGCTGATCCACCGCTTACAGCGAAAACCTTACTGTATGTATAGGTATCAGTTTTTCCATAAATAGCAGAAGTGCCAAGTACTTGCAACCCACCATAAGTGGAAGCTGAATCATATTTTCCAGCTGCTATAAAAAGATTACCGCTAGCAAAAGAAAGACCATAAGCACCATCACCAACAAGCGAAGCTGTCGCAGATAAAGCGGGAGGAATAAGACTAAAATCTAATGTTGAAACATTAGTATTATTAAAATTAGAAACATAACTCGTCGTTCCGTTTGTTACAATCGTGCGAGCGTCAACTCCTGCTAATGAAATACTTTCATTATCAGCTGCGAAAACTACACCTGGAGTAACACCAGCGAACAACGTTGCGACCAATAAACCAAAAACAATATTATTTATCTTTTTCATATATCTTTAATATTAACTACTAAATTAATTGACCTTCTAATAAAGACGCATTAAACCCAACATTTATTACTTATTTTATCGATCTTATAATAGATCACATTATCTACTATTACTACAAAAATGTCAAGACCCACGTTAAGAAAAACCTTTTCCTTCTTTTTTTTTGCTATTGACATTTGTTGTTCTTTATAATACAATATTAATGGAAAATTCAGAGGCTATTCTAGAAGGATTGGCAACTTGCGATCCTTTTGGAACTTTGACAAGTGAAAATAGAGGGAAAAAAATCCCTCTGAGAGAGGGAGAAATGGAGGAAAGGATGAAAACGAAGGGGTTGGTTTTGTTCCTGTTGGTTACCTTGGTGTCCATGGCGACGTGGGCTACCATTCCGCAACCGTCGGCTAGCATTTGTTCGGACAACTTTGCCTGGATGGCGAGTTCGTCCACATCACCGAACACGAGTCCGTGTGAGACATGGACTCCGGCAACAAGCAACCCCTCCTGGAACTGGATGCCTACTTATGTCAACGGAAGCTATGCCTGGTTCATGCCAGATCCAACGACGGCGGTTACCTCCACGTTGCAAATCGGCGACGGGAGTCAACAATTCTTCGTCACCAATATGTCCGTCGCTTTTCTTCAGGCCAATGGGGCCAATGAGTACAAACACGACGGCTGGATCGTAGAGATCTCGCCCGACCTCGGCACAACCTGGCTTGAATTCACGACGGTGGGAGGTATTCTAACCCCCACATACAACGCAACCATGGTGGGGTCCGTGTGGTCAGGTATCTCCAAAGCCTACTCCGGCACCATGACATCCACGAAGATCAGAGTGGACCTTCGAGAATCAACCCTCGTAGGTTCGAATGTGATCTTTCGAATTAGATTCATCTCCGACCTTTCAGTTGGGTTGAGCGGAGTCTGGCTGACCAATTTTGAGTATTGGGATGCTCCACTGGACGCACCCACAAATGTGATCGGAAGTTACGACAACTCCAGTATCTATGTCGATTGGAGCGTAACACCTGACCCTCGTATCATCAGCACGGAGGTGTTTGATAACGGGGTGTCTATGGGAACCCCTACATCCCCGCTTCAAGTTAATGGTCTCGTAAATGGTTCATTCCATTCTATCGAGATCAGAAACTCTGACAGCTACGGAAACGTGGCGTCAGTCACCACATCTGTTCTTACTCCGACATGCACTGGGAAACCTCCGATGACTCTCCTTCTGGTGTCAAAATCAGCAGGAACGGACGTGAAGGGATCTTGGATTGCTCAAACGGCCGAAGTGCCGTGCGGGACGGGCGTCGGACTCGTAGACGGATACTTGATCTATCAAGCTCTTTCCCCAAACGGTCCCTGGTCGTTAGTTGCTTCCGGAGGGAACACCATGTTGGCGTTCTTTGATCCCGGAGCATTGCTGAACAATACCCTGTACTTCTACAGGGTTGTCAGCAACAAAAATGGAGTCTCGGAGCCAGTGCCCGAGAATCCTCAAATTCCAATCTCAAACTAGAAATCATCAACTCGCGAAGCGAGTACGGCGGCCCTTTGGGACCGCCGTTTTTTTATTTTAAATAAATTTCAATATTTTTTTTATGTTCCTCGTAAGTTTTAGCGCAATGGATTCTTCTTTTTTTATCGTGCAAATAAAATAAGCAACTTGTTTTTTGAGGATTGTAGGCAGCATTGATAGCAGCTATCCCTGGATTGGCGATAGCTCCAGGAGGAAGACCTTCGTGTAAATATGTATTAAAAGAGGATTTTATTTTTTTATCTTCCGGGTTTACTTCTCCCCACCAACCATCTTCTTCGTTACCTTTAGCATATTGCAAGGTTGCATCTACTTGTAATTTCATTCCATTAAAAATACGATTCCAAATAATTCCTGAGATCAAAGCCATATCGCTCTTTCCTCCAGCTTCTCTTTGGATAATTGAAGCGATCTTTATGGCTGTATCTTCATTCACTATTTGTTTTGATTTTGGTTTTTTAACTTTGCTTACTTGTGCTGAAAATTCATCAAGCATAGTAGCACTAACTACCGATGGTTCTTCATCTTTATATATTAAATAAGTTTTAGGAAAATAATGCCCCTCTACTTTAGTACTATTTATAAAATCTATCCTGTCTTTTTCGCTCCAATCAAGTTTATTTTCTAAAATTTGAGCCACTTCTTCTTTACGTAATCCTTCTTCTACTCTTACGATACGCATGGATGGATTTGCTAAACTTGCATAAAAAGAAAGTTTAGTGAGTAAAGAGGGATCAAACCTATAATAAAAAACTATAGAAGAAATTATTAAAGCGAATAAAATAGGCAATATTATAATATATTTTTTCATATCTTTCGATAAATTATAACATAAACAATAAAAAAATTACGGTTGAAAAAGATCTTCTGGAAAAAATCCAACTTCATTCACTCCCTCAAACTGTTTGGCTGTTTTTGCAATTTGATTCCAAAGCAAACCAACACGACAAGAACCACCTATGGTTTTAAAAAGTGGATCATTAAACTCCAAGGTAAGCATCCCATCTTTTAAATTTGCTCCAATTAATTTTATTCCCTCTAATGGAAATTCTGAAGAAAATCCTGCTTCTTTTTCTTCTTGAGTTATCTTTCCCTCGAGTAATAAATTAACTGCATCTTGAATAGGTGTTTGACTTAAAAGAATTTCTCTTTCAACGGGCAAAACAGCATCTGGACTACATAAAATATCTTTATCTTGCTTCGAATTATAAAAATAGAGAGAAATTCTTCTAGTGTCTTTATTGTCTTTTACACAACCATTACTTGGCATTGGAATATCTGGATTCCCGTGTTTTATCCATTGCCCATTCTCACAAATCCAAGTATCTTCATCTCCTCTAATTAAAAATATAATTGAGGTAAAACTCAAGATAACTAAAACTATCAAAAACAAACTTTTATATTCAAGTATTTTTTTCATGTCAACGATTGTCAACAATCCTTTTTCTTAAAAAGAAAAGTAGCGAGAAAACTGTCCAATCAAAGGAAGCTCTTTCTCTCGCCCTTGCACAACATTTATAATACCCATAATAATAAAAATGATAATGGCAAGATCTAGAATTTGTATAAATGAAGACATGGGATATGACCAAAACATCGGACGAAGTGCCCAGATTATTAACTCAATTACTACCAATACTAAACCTTGCTTGATGTGGAATTTAACAAAAGGATTTTCTTTCGCCATGAAAAATGGAACTAGAATCAAAATACCAAGATATGCGAGCACCCCCATAATAGTTTGATTCCCCTTTTTACTAGAAGGGCTAGAATTGCCACTGACGTTTACATCGTTTTTTTCTTCCATAAAAATTTACAAAATTAAGATAATAATCCTCGACGCCCTCATTGTAACATACAATTTAATTAATTTTATTTTCCAGATATAAATCTAGTAACAAAATAGACCGCGGTCACCACAAACAATACCCACCAAAGTTGCAAGAGACTTACTAAAAAATCATAAAAATATAAACCCAATAAAATACCCAAGGAAAGAAGACAAATCTTTATCAGAGCTATCTCCCACCACTTAAAAGTCCAATCTCTAAAAATTTGCATAGTTTTTTAAAATTAAATTTATAAAGAAACTTGTATTTGATTTGAATAAACCCCACATGCACCACCAAGATATTCACACACTCTTACATAGTACATACCAGATCCACTAAATGCATCTAAGCTTGTATTTCTACTGTTTGGTTCTGATAAATATATGTATTTATCTCCTTCTCTAGTAGGATAGGTTGGTTGACTATTCTTTGACCAAACAATCTTGAATCCATTTTTTGAATACCCATCCACTGACCAAGCTACAGAACTACCGCTTCCAGTAACAGAAATTGAAGAAACGGGTTTAGAATCGTTGCTATCACCTAAAGAAACACGTATCTCGTTTGAATAAACTCCACACACACTACCGAGATATTCACACACCCTCACATAATATGTACCAGGACCATTAAAAGCATCTAAGCTGGCGGTTCTACTTTTTGGATCAGACAAATAAATATATTTATCTTTTTCTCCTGTAGGGTATGTCGGCTTGCTACTTTTTGACCAAATAATCTTAAATCCATTTTTTGAATACCCTACTACTGACCAAATCACAGAACTTTCTTTTCCAGAAACAGAAATTGAAGATACTGCTCCTATATCGTCTACTTTCTCTTCATTATCTCCGTCATCTTTTTTATCTTCTGTCACCTTAACCTCACTACCATCACTGTCATCGGCGTCATCTTCTATCCCGTCATTGTCGTGATCAAATGGCTGTTTATCATCCACATCAAAAATAGTATCATTGTCGTCATCAACATCTTTCGAATCGATTATTCCATCTTGATCATTATCACTAGCGAAGACTGGGATAATACCAAAATACTGACCGGCGAAAAAACCAATTACAAGAAAGACAAAGGCAGATAACCATAAAAAATTTTTTGTAATCATATTTTTTATATCAAATTAATAATAAAACTATCATTATATTATATCACAATGCGATATATTTACCCCACTAGCTGGAAAGCATAAAAACTTGTTTCCGACTAGTGAAGAGGTATAATATAAGTAATTAATAGTAATACATAAGAATATAATATATGGTTAAAACATCAATAATCGTTATCGTTTTTTTGGTTGTTGGATATTTACTGGGCAACTTTGTTCCATTGCAAAATTTTTCAAGTAGTAATCAAGGTAATCCCACTGTTGGCAATCAGGAAAATGATAGTACAAAAATCACTAGTATTCCGAGTGGAAAAGGAATATTAGAAGTAACGGTTAAGAATTCTAGCAATCAACCAATGGTAGGGATTGAAATTGATGTCGGAGTTCGACCGGGACCACCGGAAAGTTGGGGGGTTAAAGAAGCCAACGTCAACGGAACAGCAAATTTTGAACTTGCGCCTGGTGATTACTATGTTTATTTCAACATGAATCGTTTTCCTTCTGGTTATAAAATTCAACCAGGACAGAAAGTGAGCGTACAAGAGGGCCAGATAAAAAATCTTACGATTGTTTTAGAAAAAATCTAAAAGAGAAAATATAATTTTTAGTTTTATATATATTATCTATTTAAGCTAGAAAGCCAACTACCCGCCACAATTCCAACAATTATTGCCATTCCACCAATGATGGCCATTCTTAAGCCATTTTTTAAAATACCAATTCTGGAAATTCTTGCCCCTACCGCGCCAAGAAGAAAAAGAAAAAATATCGACAATACTATAGACATCTTAAGCGCTTCGGGAACCACAAAAACCATGTACGGAAACAAAACGATCAAACCAGAAATAAAATAAGAGAAAAACATGATTGCGCTTGAAACCAGGGTGCTTCTTGTTATTTTTTCGCTTTGGCTTGCGTATTCCTCGGCTGAATATTCAGACAAAAAACTACCGGCCGCCATAGAAACAGCCTCAACGAAGATTAATACTCCGCCGGTAAGTAAAATGGTTTGTCTGGGAACGTCGGCAACTGCTATTCCCGACAACAACCCAACCGTAGAGACAAGACTGTCCTCTACTCCAAAAACAAAATTTCTAAAATATAAAATTGAGGAGAGTTTGTGAAATATTTTCATAAAAAATTCTAAGCTATTCCATAAATTACTACAATAATTATTGTAGCACAAAGACACTGGCTCCGGGGGTAGGGATCGAACCTACGACCAATCGCTTAACAGGCGACCGCTCTACCGCTGAGCTACCCCGGAATTTATTCTTATATTATCAGAAATTAAAGAAAAAACAATAAATAAATAACAGGTGATAGTAAATAATCAATCCATCTAGGCCTGTATTGTTTTAAATCAAACAGAGTAGATTCATTTTTCCATTGATTAACAATTATTAAAAGTTCCTGAACGGCTTTCTCATCTTTTATAAAAACTCCAATTTCAGAATTAAATTCAAAAGAAAGACGATCTAAATTATTACTTCCCACCATCCCCTCCTTTTCATCTACGATCAACGCTTTAGCATGATTCATTTTGGAACCAAGATAAAAATTTACTCCAAGTTTAGACATTTTATATATAAAAAAATAATTTACCCGATCAACAAAAAAATTATCAGTAATTTTGGGAATAAATACTTCGACTTTTATTCCCCGCAACACAGCTCGATGCATCGCTCGCATAAGCCAATATTTAGGGATAAAATACGGACTAATTAAAAAAACACTTTCCCCCGCATTTCTAAGTGCTTCTTTGTAAATTTTTTTTAAACGAAATTTTTTACTAATTGGAAAATGCTCTATAAGCCAAGCTCTAGCCCTTGAAGAAACAACCTCCTTATTCAATACAATCAAAGATTGGTCTTTACCACCAGAAACAATATAAGCCTTAGCAAAAGAACGAATAGCACTTTTAACCAAACGACCTCCCACCCTTATTACTAGATCTCTCCATTTATTCATATTTTGTCGAAAATTAACTCCTCCTATGAATGCCACCTTTTCATCTACTATAAGGATTTTGCGATGCGTTCGATGTAAAAAGTTACTAAAAAAGAAAACTTCTGCTCCTGCATCTTTTAAGCCTAAGATTGCTTTTTTGCTTAAATCGGAACTACCAAAAGAATCTAAGATTATTTTTACTTTAACTCCATTTTTTGCTTTTTCTTTCAATAATTTTAAAAAATTAAATTCTTGCATATCATCTACAAAAATATACATTTCTAAATATATTGATACTTGAGCCCCCTTCATACTCTCAAACATCGCCTGCCAAGCTCTTTCTGAATTAGTAAAAAATTTATAAAGCATGTTACTTATTGTACACTAAAAAATAATAAAAAAATTTGCATTATTGGCAAAATAAGATAGAATATCTTTGGGTAAATATGGGCCATTAGTTCATTTGTAGCGCCTCGTAAAAGCAACATAGGATAAGAAAAGCGGGATTGAAAAAATAATATGGGCCGTTAGCTCATCTGGTAGAGCACCTCATTTGCAATGAGGGGGTGGCAGGTTCGAGTCCTGTACGGTCCACCCTAGAGTACGAAGACGCTGAAAAAGCGTCTTTTACTTTGAAAACACTAGCTACTTCCTTGGTTCCAAATATTTTATTTTCAAACGTCAAACCTAAAGGAAATTGGAACCATTGAAGTTTAATTTTTATCCCTACCTTTTTTATTTCAGACCATATCTTGCTTGGTTGTTTTAAATATTCTTCCATAAAATCAAGCATCTTTTCGTAGTCAGCATCACTATTTGGAATGTTAGAAAGAGAAGCTGTTGCATCTGTTAATTGATTTTCAATAAGCTCTAGCTGTTGTTTTAAAACATTATCATTAATTACCCCATCAAGATTCTTCTTAATGATTGCAGATTGTTTTTCATTTAATTCATCAATATGTTTTTGAAGTTGCTCGGCTTCTTTCCTCTGCTCAGATGTTGCTTTTGTAAGATTGTCTCGGACAAGTATTTTAAGTTTTTGATAATGTTTCTCATCTAATTTATATCTATCCATAAATTCTTTAAAGTCTTTTTCAAAAGTATCTCTATTAAGACTTGATTTGTCGTTACCAAAACGATAAAAAGGATATTTTCTATCTCTTCCGCTAGACCAACTACCCGTTAGTACTTTACCTGTATCATTTTTTATAAACTTACGAAGTGGAAAATCTGGATTATCTGTAAGATAAGCAGAATGTTTTCTCCCCTTTCTTTTTAATATCCTTTGTACTTGGTTAAAAAGTTCTTCCGAGATAATCGGTGTAAAAGAAGTACCTTTATGCCTTTCTCCAAACTTAACAATCCACCCTGCAAAAAGTTCATTGGTAAGCATTTTATAAAAATATCCCTTTGAAAAAGGATTTCCTTTACGATTTAACAACCCCTCTTTTGTTATCATTCTTCGAACTTCTTCCGTTGGATAAGTATTTAAGGCGATAAGTTCAAATGTTTTCTTTATCAATGGAGCCATTATTTCGTTTTGTGCAATAGTTGCCCTCCCTGCTATTTTTACGTTGTCATATCCCACCGTAGCCATCCACACATACCTACCATCACGCATGGCATCTTTCATTCCACCAGCACAGCGTTCAGAGCGGATGTCATTATCAAATTGTGCGATATTCGCCATAGTATTCTCCATAAAACGACCTACAGGGTTATTTTCAAAATGTTCTGATGTAGATTTAATTTCCACTCCATATCTTTTTAGTAAAAGACGAAGTTGACTATAATCATCTGTATTGCGAGACAATCTATCCAGTTTATAAATTACTACTGCTTTTACTTGATTCTTTTTATCCGCACAAAAGGCAAGAAGCTTTTGAAGCTCTGTACGGTCTGCCGTCTTTGCACTTTCCCCTTGCTCAAGAAAAGTTTGGAAAATATCATATTCATTTTTAAAACAATATTCTCTACAGATTTTCTCTTGGGTACTTAAACTGTTGCCTTCGTCAACTTGTTCTTTGGTTGATACTCGGCAATATATTACTGCTTTCTTTTGATTTGTGTAATTGGTTATGTTCATGTTCTTTTTTATCCAAGAATGCCCCAACCAGAATACTTGCCAAATAATCTAGCGATGCATCTTCAGGCGTGTTATTAGTAATACCGAAAGAGGGACAACGAAGCGACTTTCTGTAGCTACACAAAAGGTCTCGTTGCCCCTCTCTAGGCATAAAATTAATTTCGCTTATTAACCTTTCGTGTAGCTCCTTCATTATATCATTTCTAATTTATTTTTGACGCATTGTTGGAAAAAACCACCTAAATAGTTTTAACTTCGCACCACCATAATCGTATTAGGCCAACCAAGATATTTATTCCTGTTCAGAATATAAATCTTATAGGGGGTTCATCTATCCGCAGGAGAGATGAATAATATCAATTACTATATGTGTATACTATTTGTGTATATTATCTGGTATTGGTTGGCTGTTCTTCGCTTAACGAATTAATGGTTTCAACAAAGTCTTTGTCGTTCTCAACAACATCAAAGGCTTTTTCGGCAACTGTGTACCATTTGGTTTTGTCATACCCATGCTTGTTAAATCTTCCAGCTTCTATATAAGAATTCTTTTGGAGGTTATTAAGAATTCTTCTAATTGTTGCAACTGTCCAGAAAGAGTATTGCTCCTTAAATTTAAGCACAGTATTAAACATCCAATACTTGCCTTGATAATAATGATAATCGCTCTTTTTCTTTTTGTTGTGATTAACCCAAAAGAATATGTTGCTAAACATAATAGCTTCTTCAACTCCTATTTCTTTTGCCACAGCTTCGCTAAAATAATACTTTTTTACGTCATTTATCATAATTTTTTTACTAGTGGACAGAGTACTCCATTTTAGAATTCTGTCTGGTTTATAATCTACATTCACATCTAAAACTGGTACGCTACAGCATGTCTTTTGTTAAGTCGTACAAGTATTTTAATATTTGCCCCTTCTCGTCTTTTGCATATTCTTCTTTGTCTACCAATTCGTTGAAATATTTCCTAATTCTATCTCTACTAAAGTTCCTCCCACGTACTGTGTTGGCAAAGCAAGTGAATGATGACCAGTAAGGATTTTTTCTCTGAACATACTTAAATTTTCTTTCAATGCTTCTCATCTTTTTTTAATTATTTATAATCTCCTTTATTTAGGATTATTCTAATTTTGACATGAAAAAAAATCACAAAATTGTGACTCATTTATTACAATAAAAAAAACACCATTATTTAGAAAGGTGTTTTTTACACAAAGGATTAATATTCTAAAACTTTTTTTAAAATTGTTATTTTTTTATGACCTCTATAAAAAGTCTAGGATTCAAGTGATACCCACGTCTCGGTTCATTTTTTATGAGAGGTTCCCATTTTATAGAAGTATTTGCTTGTGACATAGTCTTTCTAATTATTTTATATATATTGGTAAGGCTATTCTTTATATAAGCTTCTGATTTTTTTAGTTCTTTTGCTAAACTATCTATTGTAAAACATTCATCTTTGTTCTTTAAAAATCTAAAAAATAAAAAATATATCAAAGCTTTTTCTGTGGGATTAAATACTTTTTTAAGATTCATTGTTCCCTTAGCAATACAATCTCCCTTAATTTTTATGCCTAAAGTTTTTAAGTAAATTTCCTCACTACTATTATCTATTCCTTTTATTTCCGTTTTTTCTTTTGAAGTTTTATTTAAATTTAAATCTTCAACAAGTGGATTTTTTTCTCCAACAAAATCTGCTAAATAATGTGCAACTTCTTTACATTTATCAATCCACTCATCAACCGATAGGGCATCCATTAACACGGTTATGTAATCATGGTTACCAACATCTTTTAACCACCCTTGTTTAAAATTTTTCAAACCTGTTTTTCTGTCAATTTCTGTTATTGACTTAAGTCTTTTTGTGTAGGCTTTATTGATAGTTTCACTGTGCAAAATATTCTCAATTATTTTTATAATTTCATTTGCATGTTTTATTACTTCACCCAGTGAACCAGAATCATGTTCGTATTCTAAAATACCCGCTACCTTAAAATCAACACTGACTTTTTGATAGGTTTCATTGTAGGTATTTTCTAATTCTTCCAGTTTCTTTTGAAGTTGTAATTCAATTTCTATTAACCCCTCAAATAATTCACTTGGCTTTGACGTTTTTGGATTAATCATAACTATTGGAATTGTAATACAAAAAGTTTAAAAAGGCATGGATTTAGGGATGAGTATATTCTTTCTAGTGATGTTTATTTGTCCCTCCTCCCGTCCCCATGGTTATAAACAAAGGATTTTCTTATGAGCTATAATTTTACCTGCTATTGCTATAGCAAGCCTATAATGCTCTATGGCATGGTAAATCTATATCAAAGTGATATAATACCTAAACAATCAAATAAATATAAGACCTAACCTCCATTGTAAGAACAGTAGAGTATGGTTATGAATCGCGTTCAACATAAAAAACCCATCATTGGGGCGTTGAACGCGTTATGCGAGGAAACTTGCATAAAAGCCTTCGGGCTTTCCTAGTGGTGGGCTTTTTGTTTACCAACTGCGGGAATTATTAATAATAAACAAAATATAAGCACATGGAAAAAGAAACTTTTGGTAAATTTTTGAGTCGCAACTGGTGGTTCTTGCTTATTTCTTTTGGTCATTTCATAAGAAATGGAGAAGATTTAACAGGTGGAGAGAAGTTCATAGCTTTCTCCTTAACTGGTGGAATAATAATTTTCTTAATGTTCATTTATTGGTCTTACCAAAATAAAAAAAATAATTAATAACATGAAGAAACAAAATATACTTTTTATTTTTATCGGAGTCGCGGTTTTAGCTTTTACAATCTTTTATATCTCAGGGAAACAAACAAAAGATTTACTAGCGAGGCAAGAAGGGTGTGTTAAGGCTTATGAAAAAATGAGTGCGGAAGCACCAAAATCAAACATAGATGATACTGGAATAATGACAGTTTCAAATCATGCCTTATACAGTCAAAAACAAAAAAGTTGTATAGAAGCATTATACTTAAGCGTGCTTTTATTTAAAGATAAAAAGAATTCTGGGGCTGTGGGTCATTATTCAATAAAAGATATTTATACAGGAGAAACATATTTTTTCCACACATTTACAAGTGATGCTGAAAACAAAGAAATAGAAATTATGTATAAGTCAAAATTAATTGATTTAAAGACATTTGGTAGTAATGATGAAGAATAGTTAACTAATTACAAATTAACATTATTAATTAAAAAAAGTGTAATATGAAAAATCAAAAAGGCTTTATACAAATACCAATTTTAATAGCAATTATTGTTAGTGCAGTTGTTTTTGGCGGTGGCGGTTATTTTATCGCCCACAAAATATCTAAATCTCCACAAAATATTCCTAAATCTAACGTAATCACCACAGCGACAGAAGAAGTTTCAGTTAATAATGAAAAAACAATCAGCGAAGAAGTATCAAAAAATACTGCTCCTAAAAAAGAAACAAACGGAACTTCAACACAAGTTAGTGTGCAAACTCCACCTATAAAAACAGAAGTTGTTGCACCCACAGCTAAAAATTTCAGAGAGCCAATTCTTTCAGCTATAAATGCACAAATCAATTCCTATAAAGCAATCATACAGTGGATTGATAATGACATGACGCCCCTACTCTCCCAAAGAGAGAGTATATTAAACGGGCTTATCTCAAGCACTAATTCTTTAATGGCTAGTGAAACAGATTCTTCTGTTAGTCATGCATATAGTATTTTTATTGAAGCCTACAATCTTGATAAAAGTCAGATTGTTGATTTTTATCGGAAAATCTTTTCTGATATAAAAAACCACATCAATAACGAAAAAATATCTGCACTTAATATTGAATATATAAAATTTTCCGCAAAATCTTCAGCATCAGAAGCAGAATATAACAGTGAAATTCAAATACTGACTGAATATCAAAATTATTGGCAAAAACTTTATGATGGTGGTGTTAAATTAGCGATGACTCAATATATGAGCCAAACAAACACAAAGGACGAAATGTACAAAAATTTCTGGTCGCAGTTAGTTATCGCTGTATCTGATTTAAAAAAGACACAGGCACTACAAAGTAGTTTAAATCAATTATATTCTCAACAAGTAAAACCTCTTAATTGTAGCTTCAGTTCTCATTCTGATGAATTTGGCACAATCGGAAGTATAAATTGTTATTAAATATGGAAAACGAAAAAAAAAATATTCCCAATATTAAAGACGAAAGACCTTGGTATAAGAAAAAAAGATATATCGGAACTGGTCTAATTGCAGTATTTTTAGTTATTTTAGGTTCAGGCGGTAATTCAAGCAACCAAGTAGTAAATCCAGAAATACAGACAATTCCTACATATAATTCATATAATACTCAACCACACCAATTTACAGCACCAAGTGTGGTAGCCCCAAAGACAACACCAAGCAATAATACAAGTTCTCTTTCGAATGATAATTATTACACAAATACTTATGGCAATAGTGTCCATTCTCCAGCCTATTCAAATTCAGTACCAGCTGGAGCTTCTGCTCGATGTGGTGATGGCACTTACAGTTTTAGCCAAAATAGGAGAGGTACTTGTTCTCGTCATGGAGGGGTGAATGAATGGCTATAATCAAAAATGCTTTCTTTAAAATAATATAAAAAAGCTCTTGGAAAAAAATTGCTTAAAAAACTTTCTGAGGAACAAATTTAAAAACTTAGAGACAATGATGATAAATTGGCTGAGATTCTTTTTGAATTGTGGCTTGAAGATAAAAAAACTAAAACAGAAAAAAGTTTCACTAAATACTATGAATTATTTTCTTAGCCAATCCAAGGACACAAAGGTCTTTTTTTGTGATGATTTTGTCTGGGTAACTTTTGTTATAAGACCTTAAAATTATTTCATTTTTATTTTTAATAACTTGTTTAATCTTCGGCTCTCCGTTGTCTATAACTAAACCTATATCCGCATTACCTATATCATCTTGTTTTTGAAATATAACTAAATCATTATCTAACACCTCAGGGAGCATAGAATCACCTTTTGCTTTAACTGCAAAAGTATCCTGAAGATTTGAAATACCCAACAACTTTGTTGAAACTGCAATTTTATCTTCCAGATTTTCTTCCGAAAAAAATTCTCCACTATTGCCACACACGGCGAATCCTAAAAGATTAATATAAGCAATGTCTTCAATGGGACTTTTAAGAATTTCAAAAGAAGAATTTTTTAAATCCCTTCTAAGATATCCTAATTTTTCTAATTGAGAAAGGTGGTGTTTTACTGTCTGAGCGTTATTAAGCTCTGCTTCTCTGGCAATATCCCAAAGACTGATACCATCAAAATCTTGGATTCCTTCTAAATATTTTAAGAGTTTTATTTGATTTTTATGTAATTGACTCATTGAGAATTGATATAAGTGTACCACCCAAGTTATCCACTGTCAATCCACAGTTTATGAACATTCCTATGTAAAGAAATCCTTTACATGTGTTACAATGTGTTTAAGGAATCAATATTAATGGTTCCCTCCGCAGATAAACTGGACGTTATATAATGGCACCACATTCGGTCGGACGGAAAAGAGCCAAGACCTCAACAATCAAAGCTTACCACTTATTTACGGCATTATCAATAATTTCATATATAAAAATATGTTAGAAATCACTTGTATCAAGAAAGACAGTGGTAATCATGAAAATCCTCATACCGCTATAAGCGAATTAGGATGGGTCAACGTGAATACCAATCAACGAGGTAAAAGTGCACGTATAGAAATGTATAATTTTGTTGTCCAAGGTGGACGAGCATACGTTTCTGATGCATATGGCAACAAAGCGTACTTAATCACTGCCATAAGTCCCTTGGGAACAAAATACGTTAAAACTGTTCCTGATTCAACTCAAACTGATAATCTCTTGAAACTCCCTAAATGTTGGGGCTAGTTTTATAAGATTAAAATTTTTAAAACAAAATTACTTAGTGGTGCATAAGTATTATTGTTTTAGAAAATAAATACAGAGAAGATGAAGTCGGTCATCTCTATAAATTTATAAAATAACACTATAAATTCTTTATGCCTCACAGCAGAAAAACAAGTGCGAAGATTGCATCAGAAGCGGCGGCGGTGTTGCGAAACCCTCATTCAACTAAGTTTGAAAGGTCGGTTGCCGCAAGTGCTCTCTCTCAACGTGCTCCGAAGAAGAAGTAACGACTTATTTTAATACATTAACACCTCACTATTTTAGTGGGGTGTTTGTGTTTCTGGACACTTCAACCTCTTTCAAAATACTGACTAAATACTCAGATTCTCTTGCAAACTGTTTCCAAAAAAGAAGCCCCAAGTCCACCAAACAAAAAACACCCGAAAGGGTGTTTTTTGAAACTAACATTATAAACTTAATTAATTTGGCTTTTTATTTTTTCAGAAAGCTCACTGGCTTCTTTTTCCATTTCCTCTGCGCTTTTTCCTGTTATTGGCACCACTTCTGCTCCTTTTTCCTCGTCAACAAATTCAACAGGAGCATCGTGTAATCCCTTAACCTCTTCTGATTGCATATAAGCTTTTACCTCTTTGTCTTCAGATAAACTACCAAATTTATCTTTACCATCTGCTAAATTACCGTTATTTTTATCCATAGGTTTTTCAAATTTATTCATAATACTAACATTGTATCACTTATGTTTAATAATGTCAAGTAGCTAATAACTGACTATTTTATTAGCTACAAAGAACTACTAGTAGTATATCAAATACAAAAAACAAAAGACACCCCGAAGGGCGTCTTTTGCGGCACTTATGTTGTTACGATAAATGTGAGAATAACCTCACACTCACTAGATGAGTATAGCATACTTGTTAAAATAATGCAAATTTTGAGAAAATATGCTAGAGTACGGGGGCAGGCATCGGATAGCTACTCTAAGGCGTAAGTCATAGAGAGGAAAGTCCGAACACATAGTCTCCGCTTTTGCGGGATTAAACGTAGCGGGTAACGCCCGTCGAGAGCAATCTCAGGGTTGCGAACAGTGACGAACCGATTTAGTTCGGGTGAAACGGCAAAATACCTACGCGTGTGCAAGATCGTGCCCCGACTTCGGTCGAGGAGAATCGCTTGAGCTTTTGAGTAATCAAGGGCCTAGATAAATTGCTATCTCCTGACTTCGGTCAGGATACAAAATTCGGCTTACAGATACCTGCAAGAAAAATGAAACTCCCCTGCCACAAGCAGGGGATTTTCTTTACTTAAATTCTATACTATCCCCTTCTTTCAGGTTATTTTTTTCTCCAAAACCAGCAACAATTTCTAAAACATATTTTGCATTTTCTTTCGGCACAAAATTTTCTGGATATGATTCCGGTAGGACATTTTTTTTCATATCTACCACCTCTAAGTTTTTATTAATCCAAATGATATCTATTGGGAAATTCATATCTTTCATCCAAAAAGAATATAAACCTTCGTGGTTAAAAATAAACAACATACCTTCATCTTCTTTTAACTCGCTTCTTCCTGAAAGACCTTGCTGTTGTGTTTCTTTTGTTAAAGCTAAATCAACCTTTATGTTTTGCCCAGCGATTTTTACATATTTTATATTTTCTGATGTTAAATTTTCAGAAAACCGAGTTATCAAAAAAAATCCTAGTAAAAGAATAATTACTATTATCAAAAAACTTAAGACTTTTTTAAACATAAACTATTTTGGATCTCCGTTCCAACCAAAAAGTTTTCCTATAGATTCTGAAGTTTCATGTTTACGAATAACCTTGACCATTCCGTCTTGAACAATTATTTTCATCGGAGCAGAGAGAAGACAATGATGCGAAGCCAATCCTTCTTGGTAAGCCCCAGTATCAAAAACTGCCATTAGTTGGTCTTCTCCTTCGTGGAGTTTTGGCATAAGAATATAGTTTCCACCAGCCGTGTATTTATCATCCGAATCGCAAGTACTTCCTGCCAACCAAACGGTTTTTAAGGCACCTTGCATATTGTTGGCTGGTATTATGTGCCATTTTTGATGAATAGCCCAAGTATCTTTTAGGTCATTCATAAAACTACCATCAATGATATACCAAGCTTTGGCGTTCGCCTTAGGTATAATTTTTTTAGAAATTACTTTATACATTGTTATTTGCGACGGAGCAACAATATATCTTCCCCATTCTATCGCAAGGTTAGGGTGTTTAATTCCCTCTTTATCAGCTAAGTTCTTTAATACTTTAATAATTTTGCTAGAAACAACTTTCGCTGTATAAAACTTTTTCTTTTCATATGGAATACCAAAACCTCCACCGATGTCTAGGGTATCAAGTGATGGATGTGTTTTTTGTAATTGTGCATAAAGACCAAAAGCATACTTCACTCCATCAAAAATACTTTTTTGTGTTTTTATATCTGAACCTAAGTGATAATGCATCACTTTTAAATTTTTCATTTTTCCCAAATCTAAAGCCTCTTTTTCTGAAAGCCCAAAACGATCAAATTTCTTATCCCAATGCGTATCTGCCTTCACTGCCAAATCTATTCTTATTCCTATATCTCCCCTATATTTTGAAAGTCTTTCTATCTCTTCATTACTTTCTATAATAGGAACAATGTTCATACCCTTGGCACGAAGTTCTTCCACTAAATCTAAATATTGATTAGTCTTTGGTCCATTACAAAACACTCGAATTTTATCATTAAATTTTTCTCCTTCCCAAAGTTTCTTTACTATCCAAAGCTCGTTGGCTGAAGTTACTTCTAAATTTGCGCCCTCAGAAAGAATAGGAAGAAGAAACTCCTTGTTTTGATTTACTTTCATTGGATAGTGATAAGAAAACTTACCCTTATATCCATAAATTTTTATATAAGCCTGAAAATAGCCAATCAGATCTTTTAATCTGTCTTCAATAATAAATGGAAATATTACCTGCAATGGTGTGCCATATTTGTGCGCTAGATCATTTAGATTATAAACATGATGACCTTCAGTGGCTGTCAACTCGCCATCTTTATTAACACCAAAAAACTGAGTATTAAATTCATCTACTCCCAGCTTCCAAAATTTTTTCCAATTTTTGCCAAGTTTTTTTACTTTTTTCTTTTTCATTAAAGTAACAACAAGTATAACAATCTGTCAAAAAAAATGCAATCTTTATTTCAAATATGTCTCTAAAAATTCATTTTTAAATTCAAAAAAGTTATCGTCCAAAATTGATTGCCGAATTTTTTTAACCAGATTAACTATAAAGTACAGGTTGTGAATTGAGGCTAACGTGCCAGCCAACATTTCTTTTCCATGGAAAAGATGCGCTATATATGCCTTCGTGTAATTTTTACAGGTATAACATTCGCAATCTTTTTCAATTGGCATAAAATCATTTCTGAATTTTGTATTAGAAATAATTATTTTTCCTGATTTGGTATAAATAGTTCCATTTCTTCCAAGACGTGTCGGCAAAACACAATCAAAAAGATCCACCCCATTTTCTATCCCCATAAAAAGATCTTCTGGCTCCCCTATCCCTAGTAAATGCCGAGGTTTTTCTTCTGGCAAAATTTCATTGACCCATTTCACCGCCGTAGACATATCTTCTTTAGCGAAAGAACCGCCAATGCCAAAACCATCAAAATCTAGACTTTTTATAAATTCTGCTGATTTTTTTCGTAAAGATTCTTCCCGTCCACCTTGCACAATGCCAAACAATGCAGGCCCTACACCGGAAATTGTGCTTTCTTCGGCATACGCAATATTAGATTCGTTTACTACATTCAGGTTAGTGTGCGAGCCGTGAGAAAGCAGCAATTTTCGGTGTTCTGCCAAGCTCCTTTCCGCCCAGCGATGCGTGCGTTCTAGCGCTTCTTCTTGATAGCGTAAATCCTCCGCAGGACTGGTACATTCGTCAAAGGCAAAAATTATGTCCGCTCCTAGGTTGTGTTGAATTTGGATTGATTTCTCCGGAGTAATGTAATGAATGGAACCGTCCAGGTGTGATTTAAAAGAAACACCATCTTGCCCGATTTTTGCCAAGCGTGGCGCATCACTGTCGTCAAAACGTTCTGGAATTAAAAGTGATGGATCGGTAATTTTGGTAATTTTAGAAATATCTTTTCCGTAAGCCACCCCCAAAGAAAAAACTTGAAAACCACCGGAGTCTGTCATCGTTGGTCCCGACCAATTCATAAATTTGCCAATTCCCCCGGCGTCGCGCACTATCTCATCTCCCGGCTGTAAATATAAATGATAGGTATTCCCGAGTACCACTTGCACACCGGCATCTTTTACCTGTTCTGGATTTAAAGATTTAACAGTAGCCTTCGTTCCCACCGCCACAAAAGCCGGAGTTTCAATAATTCCGTGTGGCGTTTCCAAAACCCCAACCCTCCCAAGACTATTTTCTAATTTTTTCTCTATTTTGAAGATCACTTTTAAATTTCCACCTCTACAAACTTAAGTTCTTGTATATTTACTGGGCTAGAAAGTAATGCTTTAGTAAAAGAATCTCGTGGATCAGAAATTATTGTTTCAACAACAGCTAAAACATATGGATTAATTCCAGACATTACTACTTGGTCGCCTTTTTGCACTGTTAAATCGCGGGGTAAAACCATTTCAAAATTTCCTCCACCTCGGCCGATCAATTCCATAAATATGTCTTTACTAGAGATTATTGCTTGCGTTTTTTCACCTGGATTAGAAAATAAAACTACTTTGGCAGAATTTGGATAAACTTCCGCCACTCGCCCGACTGGAATATTGCCTAGAGCAAAAACCATATTCCCCATTTGCAATCCTTGTTCCAGCCCCACGTCAACAATGAGTGTATCGTAAATACTTTGATTCGGCTTAGCTAAAATCGTGGCTAAAATCATAGGAATTTTTGTGTTCTTTCTATTTAAAATTTCCTTAAGATTATTGTTTTCAGCCAAAAGAGAATTATAATTTGATATTCGCATTTCTTCTTCGTTTAATTGAGTTTGCAAATTTCGATTTTGAATAGAAAGAGAATTTTTGGAGGCAAAATACACACCCAGGTTTCCAAATCTTTCACCAACATTATTTCCTAAAATTAAAACAGGACGAAATATCCCCCCTGTTATATAAGAAAGCCCGTTAAAAATACCGGCTCTAAAATAAAACAAAATAATTAAAAAAACAATACCAATTGCAATGTTTAAAAACTTTTTTCTTTTTATTTTTTTATCTAGGAGGTAACTCATCTTGATTACCAATCAAAACTTCTTTATAAAATGAAATGTCATCTAAAATAACCCCCGTCCCACGAGCTACCGCCGAGAGCGGATCTTCTACAACATAAACTGGAATTTTTAGAACTCTTTGTAGTAGCTGATCCAACCCTGAAAGCAAAGCTCCACCTCCAGATAAAGTAATTCCGCGATGCATTATGTCAGACAAAATTTCAGGTGGCGTCGTTTCTAACATATCTTTTACCCCTTCAACTAAACCTTTTATCGAAAGCAAAAGAGCTTCGCGAATATCAGAATCTGTTACCACTACTTCCCTGGGCAATCCAGTTAAGAGATCTCGCCCATGAACTTCTGTTTCCATATATTCTCCTGGAATAGCTGAACCAATAGCAATTTTTACCATTTCCGCAGTTCTTTCTCCAATAAGTATTTTAAATTCATCTCGCATATAAGTAATAATATCGTTGTTCAATCTGTCTCCAGCTATTTTTAAATTTTTTGACTTTACAATTCCGCCCAAAGAAATCACCGCAATATCAGTCGTACCACCACCAATGTCTATAATCATAGATCCGACTGGATCTTTAATGGGAAGTCTTATCCCAATAGCAGCCGCCATTGGTTCTTCTACTAAAAAAACTTCCCTGGCTCCAGCCGAACGAGCTGCGTCATAAACAGCCCTTGTCTCAACATTGGTTGTACCAGAAGGCACGCCTACCAAAACCCTCGGTCGTGCTATTTTTTTTGATATCTTGTCTGCTTTGTTTATTAAATAAGAAAGCATTTCTTCGGTCACTTCAAAATCAGAAATAACACCATCCACAAGTGGACGAATAGCTTTGATGTGTCCTGGAGTACGTCCAAGCATTTCTTTAGCCTGTGCTCCCACCGCTAAAATTTGATTAGTTTTTATATTAACAGCTACCACGGATGGCTCATTGATTACAATTCCGTGACCTTTTAAATACACCAAGGTATTGGAAGTACCCAAATCTATGCCGATATCATTTGAAATTAATTTGTAAAATTTTTCGAACATATTTTTAAGAAACCTTTTCGTTTAGTATTTTTAATAACTCTTCTGTCGAAACAATTTTCCCCTTCTCTTCTGTTCGCTTTTTTATTTCGATACCTTTTTCTTTCATACTTCTAACAGAAACTACTGCTCGCCAAGGCATACCTAGCAAGTCTGCATCAGAAAATTTTTCTCCTGCTGATAATCCTTCACGATCATCAAACAAAACGTCAACACCAGCTTTTTCTAGATTTTCGTAAATCTTGTTTGCTTCTTTCAATACTTCTTCGTCGTCACCAAGCGCGAGTAGGTGCACAGCAAACGGCGCTATAGATTCCGGCCAAACTATGCCATGATCATCAGAAAGTACTTCTACTACCGTCCCCATAAGGCGCCCAAGGCCGACGCCATAGGAACCCATAAAAACATGGTTTTTTTCTCCATTTTTATCCACATAGGAAAGTCCTAATGCTTCTGGTTTACTGGTCCCTAGGGTAAAAATATTACCTACTTCAATTGCCCTATGTTCCACTAGTTTATTTTTTTCTAAACCTAAACTTGCGAGTATTTCTTCCTCCATCACTTCCTTATTTACCGCCATAGCATTATCCTCACTAACATATATAGTATCTTCACCGGCGGAAGTAAGTGTTTGAAATTCATGAGAATATTTTGAAAATGCTCCACCGGAAGCAAAAGTTAGATAAGTCGCGTGTCCTATTCCGGCCCTTTTAAAAATATCTCGATAAGCTACTTTCATTCTCTCGTAAAAATCATTATGCTCTGTCTCGTTTCTAGAAAAGGAATACAATGCCTTCCAATAGAATTCTCTCCCCCGCATAATACCTGATTTGCTTCTGACCTCGTTTCGTAAAATATCTTTAAAATCATAAAGATAAAGAGGTAGATCTTTGTAAGAACTAACGTATTGTTTTAAAATGTTGGCAAAATTTTCTTCGTTGCTCCAAGATAAGCCGACGTCTGCGCCATTCTTCAATTTGGTTTTAAACCAAATATCCACCTCATTATCATCCCATCGGTTAGTCTTTTCCCAAATTTCCTTATCTTGAAGTATGGATGTTTTCATTTCTATCCCGCCCACCTTGCTCATCTCTTCCCTGATTATGTTCTCGATCTTCTTTAAGACCCGTAAACCGAGCGGTAGGTAGCTGTACACTCCTGCCATTTCTTTGTGAATATATCCCCCTCGTATCAAAAGCTCTGCATTTTTTGAAGTTTCGTCCGCCGGAGCTTCTTTCCTAGTTTTGGTAAAAAGTTTAGATTGTCTCATAAGAGCATCTTACCCGAAAAAAGTCTTTTGGTCAAAGAAAAAAACTTTTACAGAACAAGAGGAGAATTTGCAAAAAACACAGCTTTCTGCTATATTAATTCATATGCAAAAAGTAGAAAACAAGAAAGAAGTTGATACAGTGGTAGAAAAAATGTTCAAAGCTGGAGCGCATTACGGCTACAGCAAAACCAGAAGACACCCTTCTGTTTCTTCATATATATACACCACAAAAAACAAAGGAGACATAATTAATCTTGAAAAAACAAGTGTAATGCTAGATAAGGCTGCAGAGTTTATAAAGGAATTAGGAGCAGCAGGAAAAATTGTTCTTTTTGTTGGAACAAAACCTGAAGCTAAAGTTGTAGTTAAAGACATAGCAGAATCCCTCAACATGCCTTACGTTGTAGAAAGATGGATAGGGGGAACATTGAGCAATTTCACAGAAATAAAAAAGAGAATTACTGAACTTGAAAATTATCGCAAGGATAGTGTTGAAGGTGGTCTTGATAAATATACAAAAAAAGAAAGAGTGGTAATGGCAAAAAAGATGGAAAAACTTACTAGATACTACTCTGGGTTAATTGGTCTGAAAAAAGCTCCAAGCGCATTGTTTATTGTAGATTCACGCAGTGAACACATCGCAGCGACAGAATCTAGAAAATCTGGCATTCCAGTAATCGCTTTAATAAATTCTGATTCAAACATAAAAGGAATCGACTACCCTATCGTTGCCAACGATGCAGGAATACCATCTATCAAATTCTTTGTTACTGCTATTGGAAACACTTATAAAGAAGGTCAAAACTCTATCCCTGAAAAAAAATCTTAGATATATGTCTATTCAAATCACTACAGAGCAAGTAAAAGAGCTCCGCGACAGTACGGGTATTTCCGTAATGCAATGTAAGCGCGCCCTCGAAGAAGCAGAGGGAGATATGAAAAAAGCACTCGCTATTTTAAAAAAAACGAGTTCGGATATTGCCCTAAAGAAAATTAATCGTGAAGTTAAAGATGGAAGAGTCTCTGTCAAAACTGAAGGCAAAAAAGCAGTTTTAGTATCTTTGCATTGTGAAACCGATTTCGTAGCAAGAAATGAAGATTTTACGAACCTCCTAGAAACCCTCACAAAACAAGCACTCAAAGATGGAGTAGAAAAAATGAAAGCAAGTGCAAAAGAAACGATAGATCCAATAATTCAAAAAACTGGGGAAAATATTCAGTTGGGTGTTACTTATGAAGTAAATGGCGATGTTTTAGGAAACTACGTACATAATAACAAAACAGGCGTCATCGTGAGCTTAACGGGTGGAAATACAGAACTTGCAAAAGATGTGGCTATGCATGTGACTGCGATGAAACCTGAATATATTTCACAAGAAGAAATACCTGAAGATACCAAGAATACAATGAGAGAAATTTTTGAAAAAGAAATTGCTAATATAAATAAACCAGTAGAAATAAAAGAAAAAATGCTCCTAGGGAAAATGGCAACGTATTTTAAAGAAAAAACTTTATTGGACCAAGCTTTCATAAAGGACGGAGAACAAACGGTTGGAAAGCTTCTGGAAAAAGCTGGGGCAAAAATCAAAGAAGTAAAAATTTACTCAATATAATAATAAAATAATGTATTTTCTTTTAATTTTATTTTTTGGATCGCTTTTGGGAATCATTTTTATGATCGGAAGAAAATTATTGATGCTCCAAGGTGGACAAGTCTTAGCTAGAGAAGAAATTTCTTTCAAAACTCCACACCTAGAAGAATGGAGACACCAAGCAATAAAAGAAATAAAAAAACACGGTTATGCTGGACTTGTAGCGACAATAAGACTTTACATGCGATCTTCTAATGTTTTTAAAAACAAGTATCAAGAAATAAAAGTAAAAGTAAAAGATTTACATAGTAAAAAATTAAATATTGAAGAAAAAAGAGAAGTGAGTAAATTTTTGAAAAAGATTTCAGAATATAAAAACAAGATTAGAAAAATAAAACAAAAAGTAAAAGAAGAGGAAAATTTATAACGATTAATCGCCGCCTTAGCTCAGTTGGTAGAGCAACACTTTTGTAAAGTGAAGGTCCTCGGTTCGAATCCGAGAGGCGGCTCAAAAAGGTTAACGGAGATTAAAAGCGTAATTTAATTATTACCTGCTGGTTTTGTTGTTTGAAGCTTAAAAGATTCTTGAATCCTCTTTTTTAGTTCTTCTATAGAATGAAAACCCGTCAGAACATTATCATCTATAACTAATGCCGGAAGCACAGTATCTTTTATTTTATAGATTTGAAGCATGGAAGTAATGGCAGACAGATCAGTACTATAATCGAAAGAATAAACACGAAGTTCTGGGTATTCTGCTCGCAAGGTTCCTAACACCAAGCTCTCTTCTTCACACAAGCTACAATTTTCTGCTGTAGTGTAAAAATATAAAATAAATGCAGACTTTGTTCCACATCTCGCAGAAATCTTTTTTGCTAATAAGTAATCCTTAATTTGCAATAATGCGTAATATTTTTTCAAATAAGACACCTCTTCGGTTGCCCCTAGATTTTTCTGACTCCATTCTAATTTATTTCCCAATTCACCAAGCTCGCTAGAAAAAACAGAATCAGAAATATTTTTACAAGAAAGCTCAGAAAGTAATGAAAATTGAGTCTCTGATGATAAAATATCAATTGCTATCTTGTCTTGAATACTTTTTAGTTGATTAATTTTTTTATCACCAAAAAAATTGCTCAAATAAATAGCGGTAAAGAAAAGACCCACTGTAATCAAAAACACAATTAAATATTTTTTCCAATCAATATTATTATTCATATGTTTTTATCTCCATGCCGGTTTTCTGTGTAAAAAAGTATTATAAATCGCTTTCATAATCCAAAATGGAGCCACCAGGCCGAAAACAGGGAAAAAATAAAGTATGTCTAAAGAAAAACCTGATTTTCCTTCGGACATTCTTCGACCAAAAATAATTGCAAAAATAACTAGAATATAAATGGAAATAACTAAAAATATAAAAAATTGTGTATTTATAAAAAATGGATCAAGACTAACATTTTTAACAGAAAAATCAAAACCAATTATTTTTAGTTGCATAACTTTTAAATACAAAAAATGCCCCACATCATAAGCTACCCGAGCAAAAAGATAACCAACAGCAAGGATAGAAACAACCCCCATTGGTAAAGTAAACATGGCAAAATTACCATATCTTTTTTTAAATAAAACATTTTTATAATCAATCGTATTGTTAATAAAACCATAAATCCAACGCAACCTTTGTCGATAAAGTTTACCAACTGTTCCTGGTGTATTAGTATAAACAAACGCATCGTTACAATGTTCTATTTTGTAACTACTTTTTTGCATTCTGTAAGCAATTTCCATATCTTCTGTGTTGTGCCCGTGACGATAATACCCTAAATCATTAAAAACTTTCTTGCGAAAAATAGTAAGAGGTCCAGGGGTAACGTTGATAGCCTCCAAAAAACAAAGCATTTTCTTAAAATAAACCCCCATATTGTATTCAGCTCTTTGGGCATTTTTAATAATATTTTTTGAATCAGATACAATTACAGAAGGGGCAACAGCCATAGTTTTAGGATCTTTCTCAAAATAACTCATAATTCGAATAAGTGATTCTGGGTCTGCAAAAGAATCAGCATCAAGACCACCAAAAAAATCTGTTTCTGTATTTTCAAGTGCTAAATTTAGAGCAGTATACTTTCCCCCATTTTCTTTGTTAAAAATTTTTATATTAGGATACCCGGAAAATTTATTTATAACATTTAAAGTATTATCAGTGGATCCATCGTTAATAAGAAATATTTTTAGTTTCTCTTTTGGATAATTTAAGTTTAAAAGTGAATGGATTGTTTTTTCAACGGTTTTTTCTTCATTCCAGCAAGGCACAGCGATTGTCACAGCAGGATAAAATCCTAGTTTAATTTTTCCATTTCTAATAATTATTTTTTTTCTATTTTCCAAAAAAGTAACGAAAAAAAACACCTGCACGTAGACAGACAAAAAGATTAATATATAAAATATAATATCAAAAATTGAAGTCATGTATTGCGCTTAATATATCATTTTTAGACTAAAATGTAAACAAAAAAAGCCTCTTGTTTAAAAGAGGCTTTTTTTGTTAAAAGAAAACAATCTTTACATCTTTTTGTCCATATTTTCAACACCGCAAGTGGCACATGCCTCCATACACTTCTTGCATTTGCAACTAAAGAGTTTCATAACTACTGCGACACCTACCAATAGATAGACAATTGCCTCAGCTGTCGGCCAAGATCCTAAAACCATATTAACAACATTCAATTTACTACCCATTAACATTCCCAAACCCACCAAACCCCAATTTAAACCACCTACCATTACTAAAACCTTACAAGTCTTATGAACAACGCAACCACCCCAATGTTTTCCATTACAACACATATTATTTATATTCTGTTCCGCGTAAAGCAGAACAATTAGCTAATAATAAGACCTTTATCATTATAGTAATTATATCACAATCAAAAAATATGCTACAATAGCATTATTACAAATAACCAACAAAATTATGCAGGATCAAAAACAAATAGCCGGAGCAATATTGATAGTGGGAGTTCTGATTGCTGGCGCAATATTATTAAAAGATAGTAAAAACCCTAATATCCAAAAAGGGAATGGAATTCCTGTCGCAACCTTGGCACCAATTAATAAAGAAGACAGAATACTCGGAAACCCAAGTGCAAAAGTTACGGTTGTCATGTATGAGGATTTTCAGTGTCCTTTCTGTGGGGTAATTTCTGGACTAGAACCTCTTTCTGCCGGAACTCAATCCCTGGTTCAATCTTTACAACAGAGAGATGCTACTTGGACTCCTTTTGTATCTAGGATTATAAATGACTATGTAAAAAATGGAAGTGTGCAATTTGTTTATCGAGACTTTGCATTTCTAGGACCTGAATCTCAAAAATCTGCTGAAGCTGCAAGGTGTGCTGGAGATCAAGGGAAATTTTGGGAATATCATGATTACCTCTTCACCCACCAAAATGGAGAGAATGAAGGAAACTTTTCTGATCTAAACTTAAAATCCTTTGCGAAAGAACTCGGCTTAAACACATCTAATTTTGATAAATGTCTCGATGATAGTAAATACGCACAAGCTGTCGCAGATTCAAAAAATGAAGGAGCTAGCGCTGGGGTCACTGGTACACCAAAAGGATTTATTTTAAGGAATGGTAAAATTGTCTCTACTATTGATGGAGCTGAATCATACACTACGGTAAAACCAAAAATTGATGCTGCATTAAAATAAATTGCTAACTAAAAAATACCCTGGGTTCAGGGGATTTTTTAGTTTAATCAAAATAATTCTTTAATCTTGCAATCTTTTCGTGCTGGCGGAGTTTTTCGTGCACTTTGGCTTCGATCTGACGAATGCGTTCACGAGTCACGCCGAACTCTTCCCCCACCCGCTCTAGTGTATGCTGGATACCATCAAGTAACCCGTAGCGCATTTCTAATATCTTGCGCTCTTTTGGATTCAACTCATCTAAAACTTCTCGAATTTGGTCCGAAAGAATTCTGCGAGAAGATTCCTGGTCTGGACGCAAAATTTTATCATCGGGAATAAAGTTTTCTAATGTTGATTTATCATCGTCGTCTCCTACTGGCTGTTCTAGGGAAACAGTTTCTTGAGAAATATTTTCAATGACGTGTATTTTTTCAACCGGTATGCCCATCTCAGTTGCTATTTCTTCAGCCAACGGTTCTCGTCCCAAATCCTGACTCAATCTACGATGTGTTTGTTTATATTTAGAAATTGTTTCCACCATGTGTACCGGAATACGAATTGTTCTGGATTGGTCCGCCAAAGCACGGGTAATGGATTGACGAATCCACCAAGTGGCATAAGTAGAAAATTTATACCCCTTGGTCCAATCAAATTTTTCCACTGCTTTAAATAAACCTAAATTCCCCTCTTGAATCAAATCAAGCAAAGTTAAATTTGCACTCCTGCCTACGTATTTTTTGGCAATGGAAACAACTAGACGCAAATTAGCACGAGCAAGCAAGTTTTTTGCCTCTAGGTCTCCGTGTTCAATACGCTTCGCTAGATCTTTTTCATCACCAGCATGAATAAGCGGATACTGTCCTATTTCTTTTAAATACATTTGAATAGAATCATGCATGATTCCTTTATTCAAATCTTTGTCATCTAAATCAATGTCTAAGTTAAGCAGATTCCCCCCCTCTAGCACATCAATACCAGCTACTCCGAATTTTTCATAAAGTTCGTCTAAAAATAGAATATTATTTTCTATATCTGGAAAAGTTTTTAATATCTCATCATAAGTTATAAACCCACGCTTTCTCCCTTTTTCTATAATAGTATTAGCAAGATGTTCTAGCCCCTCAGCCTTTTTTTCGGCCAAAGATAACTTTTTAACTTTATCTTTTTTAAGAATTTTTTTCTTTATTTTTTTAGGTTTTTTAATAATCTTTTTTATCTTTTTATTTTTCTTAACTTTTTTCAAAGCTTTACTATTTTTATTTATTTTTTTAGGTTTTATTTTTTTCTTCATAAATTTTACTTTTTTAAACGACCATTTTTAATTTCTTCTTTTCTTTTATTTAATTCATTTATTTTTTTAAAAATTTCTACCTCTTCTTCCTTCCCTTTTAAATTTTGCAATTCCATCATTTTTTTTATTAATTCTTCATTTAAATACTCTTCTTCAATACTAAGAAGCATTTCGTTCACATCTTTTTCTAAATTTTCATCATTTAAATAAAATTCTTCTACTTCATAGATTAAATCTTCTTTTACTTCCTTATATTTTTCTTTTACTTGCTCCTTCGGCCCAGAGCCTATAGACAAGGCTAGCTTTTTAAAAATTAATTCCGGGTCTATTTTTTTAATTTTCAAACTTTCTTGCCAAAAAGCTATACCTAGAAGCCTGCGTTCGATTGGATCTTTTCTTAATTTTTTTTCTACATTTTCTATAGCAATTTTTGTATCTTCTTTTTCGTGTTTTTGTTCGAATTCAACCTTTTTTAAATCTTCTATTAAAGCACTTTCTGGAATACTAGATTGATTGCTAATTAAAGTAATAAAATGTGATTTTTCTATAGAACTTTCTAAATCATTTACGAAAGGAAGTAAACGTTCTTTTATCTCTCTGCCTACTTTTCGTTTATCGTCAGTATCCTTTAATATTCTAGCGAGCATAAATTCAATAAAATGTTTTGAATTTCTTATCGCTTCTCGCCAAGCTTCTGTCCCCATCTTAGAAATCAAATCAGCTGGATCCATACCTTCTGGTATATCTGCTACTTTTACATCCATTCCTAAAGATAAAGCAATTTTGGCAAAGCGATTTGAAGCATTAATGCCTGCCTTATCAGAATCGTAAGCCAAGACAATATTTTTCGACAATCTAGTAACAAGTCCAAGGTTATTGATAATATTTTCTTTTGACAATATTGAATCTGTCATTGCTGTGCCAGATGAGGCTACGGTATTTTTAAATCCTGCCTGGTGCGCTAGAATCAAGTCCATTTGTCCTTCCACGAGAATAGAAAAATTGTTTTTTCTGATTGTCTCTTTCGCTTTGTCTATACCGAAAAGAACGGAAGATTTATTGAATATTAGGGTCTCGGGACTATTTAAATATTTGGCCGACTTCCCGTCATCCACAAAAATTCTTCCAGAAAAAGCGACGATACGCCCACTAGAATCTCCCATGGGAAACATTATGCGTCCACGAAATCTATCATAAAAACCTTTTTCTGTTTTTTTCACCAAACCAGCTTTTTCTAATTCGCTATCTTTAAAACCTCTACTCGTAAGATACTGGTATAATTCTCTCCAATCATTCTTCACAAAACCAATACGGAAATTTTTTATACTTTCATCGTTTAATCCCCTGTTTTTAAGATAAGATAAAACTTCAATATTTTCTTTCAAGTTTTTTTCAAAAAACAAAGAGGCTTCTTCCATGATTCTGTATATTTTTTCTTTTTCGCTTTCTTCCTTTGGATTGAAGGTTTCTAACACTACTCCTGCCCTACCGGCAAGCAATTTGAGGGCTCCTCTAAAATCAAGACCCTCAAATTCTTCCACGAAAGTAAAAATATCACCCTTCGCTCCACAGCCAAAACAATAATAAGTACCTCGATCAGGCGAGATGAAAAACGACGGGGTTTTCTCGTTATGAAACGGACACTTAGCCTTTAAATTCGGACCTACTCGGTCGAGCTTTATGTAAGAAGAGACTACTTCTTCAATTGATAGCCTCTCCTTAATTTTTTGCACGGGAGAGTTCATAATTATTTTTTACTCCTCTTTAACTTGAGAAAACTTATTTTTAAATCCAGTTCCAGCTGGAATTAAGCGCCCGATTATGACGTTTTCTTTTAAGCCTCGGAGAGAGTCAACTCCACCCTTTATCGCATTTTCAATAAGAACACGGTTAGTGTTTTGGAATGACGCAGCCGACAACCAACTCTTTGTACGTAGAGATACTTCAGTAATTCCCAATACTACTGTTTCTGCCTTTGCTTCTTTTTCTCCATTTTCCGCCACTCTAGCATTTTCTTCTATGAAATCTGTATGTTCAACGATATCACCAATTGAGAAATTAGTTTCCCCGGTATCTTTTATTTTTCTACGAGAAAACATCTGACGAACAATAATTTCTGTGTGTTTTCTAGAAATTGAAGCGCTTTGAAGTTCATAAACCTTGTTTATTTCTGAAATTATATATTCTTCAACTAATTCTTTGCTTCCTAATCTAAATATTTCTGCAATATCGGCTGATCCATCAGTTAAAAGTTGTCCTTTCTTTACAGAATCTCCTACTTTAACAATCGGGGTTCTACGAAAAGCCACTTCATACTCCATTTCATTGCTCTTACCGTCAACCTTAGTATCAGATAAAACTTTAATTGTTTTTTCTTTACCATCTTTATCTTTTATTTCAATCACTTCTCCGTCGGTCTCAGAAATAATTGCAGGGTTTTTGGGAATTCTTCTTTCAAATATTTCCTCAACACGTGGAAGACCCGTAGTGATATCAGTTCCAGCCACACCTCCGGCATGGAACGTTCGTAGCGTCAACTGAGTACCCGGTTCACCGATCGCCTGAGCAGCTATTATGCCTACAGCTTCACCTTGTTCTACTAAATGATTTCTTCCTAGATCAAGACCATAACATTGTACACAAAGACCGTGTACTGTTTTACAAGTAAGGGGTGAACGGACGAATACTTCCGTAAATCCTGCTCCCTCTATGTTACGAGCTTCTTCTTTGGTAATTAAAAATCCTCTCTTATAAACCACTTTACCGTCTTTGTCTTTAAGATCACCTGCGAGCACTCGTCCACGAATATTTTTTGAAAGTGGAATTTCAATTCCAGAAATATTTTCTCGCGTAACTATTTTCCCCTCTTTTGTGCCACAATCTTCTTCCGTGATAACCACATCTTGCGCCACATCCACCAATCTTCGTGTTAGATATCCAGCCTTTGCAGTGTTAAGAGCGGTATCAGAAGCACCCTTACGAGCACCGTGAGTAATAACGAAATATTCAATCGGAGAAAGTCCTTCTTGATAACACGGAATAATTGGAAATTCCAATATTTTACCTTGGTTGTTTTGGATAAGACCAATCATCCCGATCATTTGAGACAAAGTACTCATGTTTCCTCTAGCCTTAGAAGTAAATAAATCATAAGCTGAACCATTTTTATCAAGTGTATTAGGTAAAACTTTTTCCAAATTTTTCTTTGTGTGCATCCAGATTTCAATAATCTTTTGATATTTTTCCTCTTCTGACAAAAGACCTTCACTCCACTGAGAGATGATTTCCTCTTCAAGTTTTTTACCTTGTGCAATAATTTTTGGTTTTTCAGGAGAAAGAGAAACATTATCCAACCCCCAAGTAGTACCAGAAACCGTAGAATACTTAAATCCAAATTCTTTAATTTTATCTAATATGGAAGGAGTATTTTCTACACCACAATGTAAAATAAGTTCGTCTAAAAGAAAAGACAATCTGTCGTGAGTCATTTCATCACTAATATAAGCAAAATCGCTCGGCAAAATACTATTAAAAAATAATTTGCCTACAGAAGTTTCAAAAATTTCTCCATTGAATTTTTTATATTTATGTCTGTCAGTAGCAAGAACTTTTATCTTCGCACGCAAAGTTACAACCCCGTGTTCAAAGGCGGCAATCGCGCTGTTTGGACTTGAAAAATATTTGCCTTCACCTTCTTCTCCATCTACTGATTTAGTCATCCAGTAAGCTCCTAACACCATATCCATACGTGGGTTCACGATCGGTTCTCCGTTTTGTGGTTTAAGTAAGTTTTTATTTGCTGCCATCAGCTCTTTTGCTTCCCACTGTGCTTCTTCCAGCAAGGGCACGTATACGGCCATTTGGTCTCCATCGAAGTCAGCGTTAAAAGCCTGACAAACAAGAGGGTGTACTTGAATAGCATTTCCTTCAATTAGAATCGGATTGAAAGCTTGAATACCTAAACGGTGCAAAGTAGGAGCGCGGTTCAAGAGTACGTATTTACCTTGAATAACTTCTTCTAATATCGCCCAAACCTCAGGTGAACGTTCTTCTATGAGTTTGTTGGCTCCTCGAATATTAAAAGCAAGTTCTGCTAGCAAAATTCTTGAAATTACGAACGGTCGGAAAAGTTCCAACGCCATATGCTTCGGCAATCCACATTGGTTGAGTTTAAGATTAGGACCAACAACGATGACGCTACGGCCTGAATAGTCCACACGTTTTCCTAACAAGTTTTGACGGAAGAGACCCTGCTTGGATTTCAAGTTATCTGAAAGCGACTTAAGGGGACGTTTTTGAGATTGACTCATCGCAGCAGAATCATTTTGTTTAGCAATAGAGTTATCAATCAAGGCATCCACTGCTTCTTGAATAATGCGTTTTTCATTTCGCAAGATCACATCTGGAGCATTAATTTCCTTTAATTTTTTCAAACGATTATTTCTATTTATTACTCGACGATAAAGATCATTCAAATCAGAAGTAGCGTGTCTCCCCCCGTCTAGGGCCACCATCGGACGAAGAACAGGTGGAATAACTGGGATAACAGTCAAAAACATCCATTCCGGTCGAATTCCTGCATAATTCATCGCACGAATTAGAGAAAGTCTTTTCTGTAATTTCTCCTTTTCCGCTACACTCGTTTTTTCTAACATCTTTTCAGTAAGATGTTTTAGTTTGTTTAAATCGAGATTTTTAAAAATAGAGTAAATGGCTTCCGCTCCAATATTAGCCTCAAAACAGGTACCGTATTTAAGAGAATAATGATGGAAAGATATTTCATTCAAAACTTTTCCTTCATAAATTTCTCCAATTTCTTTTTTGGTTATAGAAAGTAATGTTTTTAATTTCTCGCGAGTATCATCATCCGCTGAATTTTTTAATTTAGTTTTATATTCTTTGTCTAGATTAGACAAAATTGTTTCTTTTTCATCTTCGTGAACTTTTGTGATAATATACCCGGCAAAATAAATCACTTTTTCAAGATCAGAAACAGATATATTAAGAAGAATACTCATTCTCGAAGGAACTCCTCGCAAAAACCAAATATGCGAAACTGGAGTAGAAAGTTCTATGTGTCCCATGCGTTCTCGACGCACGATAGAACGAGTAACTTCAACTCCACATTTTTCACAAATAATATCTTTGTAACGAATTCGGCGATATTTTCCACAATAACATTCATAATCTTTTTCCGGACCAAAAATTTTCTCGTCAAAAAGACCTCCTCTTTCAGATCTGCCTGTACGATAATTTATCGTTTCTGGTTTAGTAATTTCTCCAAAAGACCATTCTTTTATTTGCTCTGGAGATGCGAGCCGAAGTCCAATTTGATCAAATTCAGTTGTATTTAATGTTTTCATATTTTTGATTTATTGTTTATTACTCATTATCTCCAGTTTTTTTTAAATCCACATCAAGCGCGAGGCCTCTCAAATAATTGAGCAACACGTTAAAGGATGCGGGAGAATTTGGTGGCCTGATTGTTTCATTTTTGATAATAGAATCAAACGTAGCAGATCGACCAAGAATATCGTCAGATTTAATCGTGAGCATTTCGCGAAGTGTATAAGCTGCACCATAACCTTCCAGAGCCCACACTTCCATTTCTCCAAATCTTTGTCCTCCACCTTGAGCTTTTCCACCAAGAGGTTGTTGGGTAATGAGAGAATAAGGTCCAATCGAACGCATGTGAATCTTGTCTTCCACCATGTGGTGAAGTTTGAGCATGTACATATAACCAACAGCAATATCTTGTTGAAACGGTTCTCCAGTGCGTCCATCAAAAAGTTTTAACTTACCATTTTCTGGAAGTCCTGCTTTAACTAGCTCTTCTTTTATTTCTTCATGCCTAGCTCCCAAGAATGGCGGAACGATAGCTTGATAACCAAGGCTATTTGCGGCCATACCTAAATGAATTTCTAAAATTTGTCCTAGGTTCATACGAGAAGGAACACCAAGCGGTGAAAGAATAATGTCTATTGGCGTACCATCAGCGGTGTAAGGCATATCTTCTTCTGGAAGAATTGTTGAGATAACTCCTTTGTTTCCATGTCTTCCTGAAAGTTTGTCTCCAACTGAAATATTTCTGATCTGTGCAACTTCAATAACAATTTTTTTAATAATTCCAGCCTCAAGAGTATGTCCTAGGTCACGTGAAAAAATCTTTACATTAATAATACGTCCACGTTTACCATGCTCCATACGAAGAGAAGTGTCTTTTACATCACGTGCTTTTTCAGCGAAGATTGAGCGGAGAAGCCTTTCTTCTGGAGTAAGTTCTGTCTCTCCTTTTGGAGTAATTTTCCCAACTAGAATATCATTCTCTCTTACTTCTGCTCCAATACGAACAATACCATCTTCATCTAAGTCTTTTAATTTGAGTTCCCCGACATTTGGAATATCTCGAGTTGTGATTTCAGGCCCAAGTTTAGTATCACGAACCACGCAAGTAAATTCTTCAACATAAACTGAAGTAAATTTACTTTTTTTAACAAGACGTTCAGAAATTATAATCGCATCTTCGTAAGTAGAACCAGACCAAGACAAAAACGCAACAAAAATATTTTGTCCTATTGAAATCTGTCCATCCACCGTACTACTAGTATCTGCTAAGACATCACCTTTTTTTACTTTATCCCCAATATTTACCAATGGACGTTGGTGAAAAACAGCGAAATTATTGTTTCTTAAAAAATTAACCAAATTATAAGTTACTTCTTTCTTTCCTTTAACAATTATTTTTTTTGCGTCTAGATAAGACACGACACCTTCTTCTTGTGAAATAACCAATCTACCTAAATTCCGTGAGGCTAATTTTTCAACACCAGTTGCAACGAGTGGCATTTCTGGAAGCACACAAGGCACAGCTTGTTTCTGCATATTACTTCCCATCAAAGCACGATTTGCATTATTGTGTTCCAAAAATGGAATCATTGAGGTAGCAATAGAAAAGGCTTGATTGGGAGCTACATCAATAAAATCAATCTGATCGCGAGAAACTGTTCCGGGTTCTGTCTTAATTCTCGCTTCTACTTTTTCCTCAGTTATTTTTCCGTTTTCATCGTAAGGAGTTCCGGCATGTGCAATGTTATATTTTTCTTCTTCAAGCGCATTTAAATAAACCATTTCACTGGTAATTTTGCCATTTTTTACTTTTACATAAGGAGTTTCAATAATTCCGAAATCATTTATTTTTGCGTAAGTTGAAAGATGCAAAATAAGCCCAATGTTCGGACCTTCTGGGGTGTGAATCGGACAAACTCTTCCGTAATGAGAAGGGTGCACGTCACGCACTTCTAGCCCTGCGCGCTCACGAGTAAGACCTCCTGGCCCAAGCGCTGAAAGAGTGCGCAAATGTTCTATTTCACAAAGCACATTTTCCTGTGCCATAAATTGAGAAAGCTGGTTAGTCGTAAAAAATTCTTTAATGCGAGCTTGTAGTGGACGTTGATTGATGATTTGGATAGGCATAGCTGTATCAACATCAATGATAGACATTCTATCTTGAATGTTTCTTTTGATTTGCATCATACCAGTACGCACTTTTTGCTGAAGGATTTCTCCAACAAAACGCACACGTCTTTGACCCAGGTGGTCTATATCATCTGCTTTGGCTAACGGAGTATTGTTCAAAACGATAATATGAGAAATCACAGTTACTAAATCTTCTTTAGAAATTATCCTACGAGCCATTTCATCTTCTTCCATTGATTTATCAAAACGTTGATTAAATCTAAATCGTCCAACAGGAGAAAGGTCATAACGTTCTGCGGTAAATAAAGAATTAATAAACTCCTTTGCGTTGTCAGCAGTCGCCATATCACCATCTCGAAGACGTTTATAAATTTCAATATATGCTTCATTTAAGCTTTTTATTCCGTCTTTTGCTAAAGAAGCTTTGATAGTTTCTTCTGCGGTCGGATTTTGTGAGAATGCCTTTAGAATCATCTCATTCGTCTCATAACCCATAGCACGCAACAATGCTGTTGCGGGAAATTTTCTTTTTTTGTCTATTCTGATATAAATTCCCCCATCAGATTCAGATTCTATTTCAATCCAGACACCACGAGCTGGAATAATTTTTGCACCAAAATATCTAGTACCCTTGCTTTCTGACTCTGTAAAGAAAACTCCAAAAGATCGCGCAAGTTGGGGTACGATGACACGTTCTACTCCATTAATAATAAATGTTCCATGCGGAGTCATCAGAGGAAGCTCTGACATAAAAATTTCTTGTTCTTTAACGGTACCTAAAATTTTGTTAGTTAATTTTACCCGCGCCTTCAAAGATCCTTGGTAGGAAAGTTTATTTATTTTTGAATTGTTTTCGTCAATTTTAGATTCACCTAGAGAAAAAGAAGTAAATTCTAATTGGAATTTTTTTCCAGAATAATCAATAATCGGAGAAAATTCTTTAAAGACTTCCCCGATCCCGGTCTCTACCAACCATTTGAAACTCTTTACTTGAGCTTCAATCAAATTAGGAAATTCTACTAAAGGTTTTTTGTATCTAGAAAAATACTTCTTTGGACGCTTTGTATCTACTTGCATGTTGATTAAGTCCCCAGATAGCAACAAGAAAAATAAACAAAAATAAAAGAAAAACAGACGAAAAGGTGCTTTTCTCTTACTTCTTTTTGCTTCTTATTAGCTAACTTCGGATAACATTAAATTAATGCTTTTTACAGCCTTATAATAAAACGGAGATTGCATCCGATACTCAATCAATGAATCCTAAACAGCCTACTCTATTTCAGCTTTTTTGTCAAATATATGTTGTGGATTCTTCTGTTTAGTTTTGCCCTTTCCTCCATTCCTCTATTTTTTTATGATTTCCGGAAAGCAAAACCTTTGGAACTTTGTAATTTTTCTTCTTGTATTTTAAAACTTCCGGACGCGTATAAACTTCACTAGAGGATACTCGTTCTTCTTCTAGGGATTCATATTTGCCTAAAACTCCCGGAATCTGACGAGAGATAGAGTCTACTAAAACCATAGCTGGCAGTTCTCCACCAGTTAAAACATAATCCCCTATTGAAATTTCTTCTGCTTTAAACATTTTCTGCACCCGTGCATCTATGCCCTCATATCTACCAGAAATTAAAATAATATCAGTATATTTTTTTGCGGAATTTTTTGCATAGCTTGTAGTAAACTTTTTACCAGATGGAGAAAATAAAATAATTTTTGTTTTCTTTTTGTTTTTAGTTTTGGAAATGGCTTTTTCTATTGCTTTAATTATTGGCTCTGCTCGCATTACCATACCCGGACCGCCACCATAAGGTTTGTCATCAACCGGCCGATAATTATTTTTAGGAGCCTTAATAAAATCTCTTGGATTATAAAATTTTACTGAAATTAATTTATTTTTTATCGCCCGCCCAATAATAGACTCATTTAAATATGAATCAAAAATCTCTGGAAAAATTGTAATGATATGAAAACGCATTTTTATATTATAACAAAAATCCCCCTTTCGGGGGATTTTTTAACTTAAATTCCTTTCAAGTCTTCCATCGCCTGATCAACGGTCTTCATCGTTGGTGCAGAGCTCATGGATCCAGCTGGTCTTTCTGGTCTTACGCTTCCTTCCGGTTCATTGATCTTTAGATTAACGCGAGCGTTATTCTTCATACCAATAATGCGAAGCAAGGTGCGGATAGCTTTTGCAGTATTTCCCATTCTTCCGATAATCTTACCCATATCGGCAGGATTTACGGTAAGAGTAATGAGCACACCCATTTCGTCAACAGTCCTTTCAATTTTTACATCGTTCGGATTATCTACGAGAGCTTTTACTACATATTCCAAAAATATCTTGTCTGCGTCTTCCATATGTATTTCTGAATTTATATTTTTAATTTTTATTTTGCAGTGTTACGACCTGACATACTGCTATACCTGTAATTATACAAAACCCTCCAAAGGCGGGCAAGTTATTTTTTCGCTTTCAACTCCTTCCTTTTAACTGTCGGCTTTTTCTTTGGCAAAACATTTTTTTTCTTCCCTTCTATTACTTTATCGTGCACCAAAAAATTATGCATCGTATCTGAACATTTCGCTCCTTTGCTCATCCAATATTTTATCCTATCAGCATTTAAATTTTTCTCTCCTGCTTTCGGATTATAGGTGCCAAGTATTTCTAAAAATCTTCCGCTTTTGGTGCTATTTTTCGAATCAGTCAAAACAGCCCGGAATGATGGGTCGTTCTTTCTGCCTATCCTTTGTAATCTTATTTTTAACATAAATAGAGCTTAACATAAAAAACTTAAAAAGCAATTATTTTAAATTTCGTGCTATATTTAACCTAATGAAACACCAAAAGAAACACGAGAAAAAGCACAAACAAACAAGCACAAATAAACAACAGGGAATAATTTCTGTTTCTGCTAAGGGCACAGGATATGTTAAGGTTTTGAACCAAAAAGATGATATAGAAATCGATTTCAAACACTTAAATACTGCTCTACATGGAGATGTGGTTGAAATAGTTTTACATAAAAAAGGAAAAGGTAGAATTACCGGCGAGGTAGTGAAAATAATTTCCCGTGCAAAAACTCGCTTCGCTGGAATTTTAGAAGCAGAAAATCGAATGTTTTTCCTGAAACCTGACGACACAAAAATGTATGTTGATATTTTGATACCGGAGAAATTTTTGAATAATGCCAAAACAGGACAGAAGGTTTTCGCAGAAATAGTTTCGTGGAGTAATCCTCACAAAGCACCAGAGGGAAAAGTAGTAAAAATTCTCGGGCGTCCCGGTGACAATGACACAGAAATGTATGCGATTGCGATAGAAAAAGGTTTTGATGCTGAACTCCCCTCTAAAGTAGAAGAAGAAGCCAAAAAAATAAAAGAAAATGGAATAAAAGAAAGTGATTATGTGGGACGTCGAGATTTTAGAAAAATTTTAACCTTTACCATTGACCCCTCTGACGCAAAAGATTTTGACGATGCGATATCTTTCAGGGAAATTGCAAATGGTGAATATGAGATAGGCATTCACATTGCTGACGTATCACATTATGTAAAAATTGGCAGTGGACTCGATACCGAAGCACGCGAACGTGGCACCTCAGTTTATTTGGTAGATAGAACAATCCCAATGTTGCCAGAAATTCTTTCAAACGATTTATGTTCTCTCGTGCCAAACAAAGATCGCCTCACTATGAGTGCAGTTTTCATTATTGATAAAAATGCCAAAGTAAAAAGCGAATGGTTCGGACGCACGATCATTTATTCTCAGAAAAGATTTACTTACGAAGAGGCAGAAACTTCTATAAAAACCGCCAACGCGCCACTACACAAAGAGCTTTCTGTTTTAAATATTTTAGCAAAAAAACTAACCAAGGAAAGATTTATGAAGGGTGCTATCTCACTTGATCAAGAAGAAGTTAAATTTGTTCTGGATGAAAAAGGAACGCCAATAAAAGTAATAAAAAAAGAACGTGGTGATTCAAATAGATTGATTGAAGAGTTTATGCTTTTAGCAAATAAAAAAGTAGCGGAAGTTCTCTCTCCTAAAACGACGAGGGGTGTAAAAGATGAAAGTGTTTCCCTTTATCGTGTTCACGACCTACCAAGTAAAGAAAAAATGGCCGACTTGGCATTTTTCTTACGAAGTTTGGGCTATAAAATATCTCTGCAAAATGGAATCATCCCAACGTATGAAATAAACAAACTTTTAGAAGATTTAGCAGGGGAAAAAACAAATGAGACAGTCAGAGATACTGTGCAACGAGCTGTGATACGTTCTATGGCTAAAGCAATTTATTCTACAAAAAACATAGGACATTATGGGCTTGCCTTTGAATACTATACCCACTTTACTTCCCCCATCAGAAGATATCCAGATATTATGATTCACAGATTGCTTAATGACTATTTAGCAAAGAAAAAAATTGGTAGAGAAAAATTACATGGATATGAAAGTATCGCGAGAATTTCCTCTGAACAAGAAAAGCGCGCCTCGGATGCCGAACGAGCTTCCATAAAATATAAACAGGTAGAATACATGTCTAAACGTTTAGGAAAAAGTTTTGAAGGAGTGATCAGCGGAATAACCGAATGGGGTATGTATGTGGAGGAAAAAGAAACAAAATGTGAAGGCTTAGTAAGAGTACGAGATATGGGTGATGATTTTTATATTTTTAATGAAAAAAAACTCGAATTAGTTGGACAAAAAAGTAAAAAAAGATATCGACTTGGTGATCGCGTTAAAATAAAAGTAAAAGAAGCTGATTTAGAAAGAAAAACAATAGATTACATCTTAATATGAAAAAATTTTTAAATAAAAAAGTTTTATGGGGAATATTTTCGATAGTGATAGGAGTATCTTTGGCGTATTTTTTACTTTCTTTTTTTAATGAAAAAAATTTAGCAATATCAAAGTACAACGAAGCTTCAATAATACAACTTGTCGCCCCAGAAATAAAAAAATCTCAATATTTCTATGCCAATAAGGACACAAATGGAGGACCAAAAGTATCTGCTAAGGCTTTTTTGATTGGTGATTTAAATACAGGAGAAGTAATCCTTTCAAAAAACCAAGACCAAAAATTCCCCATTGCTTCCACTTCCAAACTAATGACAGCCTTGATAACCACAGAGATAAACTCTTCGGAAAACATAACTCAAATAAACAAGAAAGTTTTATCCACAAAAGGTACAAATGGCGAACTTCGATTAGGAGAAAAAATAAAAATTTCTGACTTATTGTATCCCCTTCTCTTAGAATCGAGTAACGATGCCGCAGAGGCACTCGCTTTTTATTTTGGAAGAGAAAGTTTTATTTCAAAAATGAATCAGCAAGCAGAAAAATTAAAAATGTCTTCTACCTCATACGAAGACCCAAGCGGTCTCTCCCCTAATAATCAATCAACTGCTTCTGATATGTTTAAATTAACAGGATATTTAAACCAACAAAAACCAGATTTATTAAAAATTACAACCAAAAGAAGTTATTCTAATAAAAAACACAGCTGGTCAAACATCAGCCAATTTTTAGGAAAAGATGGTTACTTGGGCGGTAAAAGTGGATACACTGATGCTGCTAAACAAACAGCTATTTCCCTTTTTGCGTTGCCGTTAGGAGAAACAGGCGAAAGACCCATAGCAATCACTCTTTTGCAAAGCTCCGACCGTCGCAAGGACATAGAAAGCATTCTAAAATATCTAAAGAAAAACATATATTACGGAGGAGAAGCTGATGCAAACACTAATTGGGTGCAAGAAAAAATCGGGATGCCAGATATCAAAGATCCAAATTTTGTAACCTTGGCTTTCGTTGGTGATATAATGCTTGATCGTGGAGTAAAAAATTCAGTTATAAAAAATTTCAACAATGACTATTCCCTGCTTTTTGAAAAATCAAAAGAACTATCAAAGTTATTAAAAGAATCAGATATTACATTTGGCAATCTAGAAGGTACTGCTTCTGATCAAGGCGTTGACCAGAAAAATTTATATTCTTTTAGAATGGATCCTGGTGTTATCCCGACCTTAAGGGGTGCAGGTATAAGTATTTTGTCTACAGCCAACAATCATGTCGCAGACTGGGGACGTTCTGCATATATTGATACACTAGCCCGTCTAAAAGAAAATGAAATACTTTATACTGGTGGAGGAAACAACAAAGAAGAAGCAGAAAATCCAACGATTATTGAAAAATACGGAATGAAAATCGGTTTTCTTGGTTTTACTGATAAGGGTCCAAATTATATGACAGCTGGAGTTAACAAAGCAGGAGTACTTTTAGCAAATGATATAAATTTTGACGAAATAATAAAAAATGCTTCAAAACAAGTTGATTATTTGATTGTGACTTTCCACTTTGGTGAAGAGTACCAAACCAAACACAATGCAAGACAAGAAGAATTGGCGCATAAAGCAATAGACAATGGCGCAAAGATTATCATCGGCACACATCCGCATGTGGTAGAAGACACAGAAATTTATAAAAATGGTTATATCGCTTACTCTCTTGGCAACTTCGTCTTTGATCAATCTTGGAGCAAGCCAACAATGCAAGGAATGCTACTTGAAATTAAATTAAATAGGGACGGTTCAATGACCGTGACAAAAAATTCAACACAACAAAATTCTGTTTTCCAAATAGAAAAAGTGACTCTAGGCAAAGAAGAAAAAGTAAACTTTACTTCGCAATTTGAGTAGCTTCTTCGAATTTTACAGAAAGAAGCTTAGATGCGCCATCAGACCCAATAGTAACACCATAAAGAACCCCAGCCCGAGACATCGTCTCGCGATTGTGCGTGACAACGATAAGTTGCGAATGTTTGGAAAGTTTTTGGAGCATATCACCATATTTGCGAGAATTCGCTTCATCGAGCGCAGCATCAGTTTCGTCCAATACTAAAAACGGAGGAGGATTAACTTGAGACATAGCAAAAAGAAGAGCAATAGAAGTAAGCGATCTTTCTCCTCCAGAAAAAGCATGAAGTTCTTTAACCTTTTTATGTGGAAGAGAAACATTTATCTCTATTCCCTTTTCGATAACAGTCTCTTCGTCGTTTTCTAGTTCTATTTCCTCATCTAGGCTTTCATCGTCAGGTTCAATGGCTTTTTTCTTTTTAGCATCAAGGGTTATAGAAAGTGATCCGTGCCCACCATCAAACATTAGTGAAAAAAATTCTTGAAACTCCACATTTATCTTTTTTACACCCTCTTCGAATTCTATATCTATTTTTTTCTTTAAATCTAAAATGAGGTTTTGCAGAGACTCGATACTTTTTTCTAAATCTTGCATTTCCTTTTCAAGAAATTGATCTCTTTCAGAAACTTCTTTAAATTCTTTCAAGAGCTCCGCCCCGTTTCCTAAACCAGCATCTTCTAATTTTATTTTTATACGTTCAATTTTTCTCTTTTGTTCCTCTTGGGTAATTTCTGTGCTATCTTCTTCTGTTTTAAAATTTTTATAGGACAAAATCTCAGCCCCAAGAAGAGCCGCCCCCTCTTTGATTTCATTTTCAAATGCTTCTTTGCGATTTTTTAAATTTCCTTCTTTTATAATCACAAGTTCTAAAGAAGAAGATAACTCTTGGTGCCTAACCTTAAAGGAAAATTTTTCTCGCTCCAGGTCACGCAAGGCTTCCATCTCTGTATTTATTTCTTGTTTTAATTTTTCTGCATTTTGAGAAATTTCTTTTTCTTTATTTTCTATTTCTACCATTTCTCCCAAAATTTCTTTTTGACTTTTCTTCAAATTCTCTATTTCTAGAGTGTGATTTTTCTTATCTTTATCCTCTTGAGAAAATTTCTTTAAAATATTTTTTATACTTTCCAAAACGGGCCTAATTTCTTCGATACTTTCTTTTACAAAAGCTAAGTCGATAGAATCAGTTATCTCGTTAATTATATTTTTAATTTCTTCTTGAGAGATTTCTACAAATAGAGATTTTTGTTCTTTTCTTCGCTCTTCCATTTCTATCATTCCTTCTATTCGACCAAGCTTACGTTCCATTTCGCTCTTTATCCCACGAATAGAGTTTATTTTTTGTTCAACAACCTTTAGTTCTTCTATTTTTTTATTACCCAAAATAGAGTTACCCTCTTCGGTAACAGAAATTTTATCAACAATAATCATTAGTTCATTTGAAAGTTTGCTTCTTTCAGCCGACAAAGAGTCTTTTTCTTGTTCTAAATAAATACTTTCTTTTTTTAAATATTTTCTATACAGAACCAAGAGTTCTGTCTGCATCTCTTTTGTTTTTTCAAATTTTTCTACTTGTTTCTTTAAAAAATTAAGATGGGGAGCATTTTCTCTTCGCATTAAAACAACTTCTTTCATGTTTTCGTTTGTTCGTTCTAACTTTCTTTCAGATTCTTTTATCTTATATTGATAGATTTTTAGTCCAAGAGCATCTTCTACCATTTCCCTTTTCTCTTTGGCGTTGGCATTTAAAATTCTATCAGCCTCACCTTGAGAAATAATATGGTGGCCAGAAGAGCCAATATTGACTGAAGCTAATAAATTGTGAATATCTTTTAATCTAACTTCAGAGCCATTTAAAATATATTTATTTAATCCGTCAGAAAAAACTTCACGGGAAATTGAAATTACCTCGTAATTTAAATTTATATCTTCCCCTCCGTCATTTGTTAATTTAAAGACCTTATCAGTATTATTAAAATAAATAGTAACCCCTGCCCGTGACCCTTTAGGTAATTTTTTTGATCCCTTAAAGACAAGATCAGCGCCCCCTTTCCCGCGCATTGATTTCATCGACTGTTCGCCTAAAACAAAACGGATCGCCTCTACTACATTTGATTTTCCAGAGCCATTCGGCCCTACGATAGAAACTATTGGGCTTTCAAACTCCAAAACAGTTTTTTGAGCGAAAGATTTAAAACCATTTAATTGAAGAGTCTTCAGTCTCATTCTTTTTTAAAATTAATCTAACCAATTTTTTACTTTTAATGCAGCTTCAGCTGCTTTCTGCTCGGCCTCTTGTTTACTCTTTCCTTTGCCTTCGGCGATTAGATCTTTTCCGAAATAAATACCTACAGTGAAATGCTTATCATGGTCGGGACCTGATTCGTGCAGAACTTTATAAGCTGGAGTCACAGAAACAAATTCCTGCGCTTTTTCTTGTACTAAAGATTTCGCATCACGCCAAAGTTTTTTATTCACTATTTCTTCTGTTTTCGGTAATAAGGTTTTAGTTACAAATTTATCTACTACTTCATACCCTTGATCTAAATACATTGCTCCGATAAATGCTTCATAGGTATTGGCTAAAATATATTGTCTAGCTTTACCAAAATCTTTTGCTTCTCCTTTAGATAAAAGCAAATAATCATTCATCCCGATATCCCCTGCAATTTCAGAAATAATAATTGCGTTTACCAGAGCAGAACGAAGCGCGGTCAGCTCACCTTCTGTATATTGTGGATATTTTTTATAGAGAAAATCTGTAACGATGAGTTCAAGCACTGCATCGCCTAAAAATTCCAAGCGCTCATTGTGAGAGATAGACACTCCCGGATTCTCGTTAATATAAGAACGATGAGTAAAAGATTGTTTCAATAAATCTTTGTCTTTGAAAACTACTTTGGTTTTTTTCTCAAAATCTGAAAATTGTATCATATATTTACTTTATAACTTTATGAACCTTATAACTTTTTACTACTCAGTATTTCAATTGCTTTGCTAATTAACGGAATTATGTCGTTATAAATACGAAGTTCTGGAATTGAAGAAAGTGGAAACCACCTTGCCCCATCTAATCCTCCGGATTTTTCAAGCTCAAGCTCTTTGTCTTCACTGTTGGCCAAAAAATAAACTACCTTTTTTAAACTTTTTCCTTTTTCTGGATGAGTTGCAACGTATTCATTCTCTCCTAATTTTTCTTCTATATTAATATCAAGTCCGATTTCTTTTTTAATTGCCCTCTTCGTACCTTCTTTGATGTCTTCATTTAATTCAACTTTACCCTTAGACAATGTCCAGTAACCAAAAACATCATGCACAAAAGCAAATAGAATGCTGTTGTCTTTTTTTGTATATACCAATGCTCCCCCTAATGTCTCCACTGGCAATTTACCAATATCAACTATTTCTTCACGCTTTTTATTTTTACTAGTTTGTTTTTTTTCTGGCTCACCCATTTCTTTGTAAACTGTCCCGAGCACACCATTCACAAATTTACCAGAATTTTCTCCACCAAAAGTTTTTGCCAACTCTATCGCCTCATTAATGGCTACTTTTGGAGGTACTTCTTTTCGATTGCCAAAAAGAAGCTCCGCTAAACCAATTCGTAAAACGTTTCTATCAATAATAGAAATTTTACTTATCGGCCAATCTGGTGCAGCTTTTTCAATAATTTCATCAATTATTTCACGCTTTTTTAATACTTTATCAATAAGAGAAAAAACAAAACCATCATCTTCAAAGCCAGGAGCGAATTCTTTTAAATTTCTTTTTAAAACATCTTCAACTTTATCATTGATGGGATTGTCGTTTTTGTTATTATCCAACAAGAAATCCCACTCGAAAAGCGTTTGGAGCACTATTGATCTTGAAAGGTGCCTATTAGCCATTTGTTTTTAGAACAAAATTATTTGCCTTCTTCAGCCTTTTTTGCCTTTGCTTTCTTTTGCTTCTTTTCAGTCTTTTTTATCAAATCTAAAACCTTTTTCCCTCTATAAAATCCGCAAGAAGAACAGACAGTGTGGCGTCTTTTTAGGGCTTTGCAATTCTCGCACTTAGAAAAACTCGTACTCTCCAATGCGTGGTGAGAACGGCGGTTTGCTGTATGCGATTTTGTATGTCTCATTCGTACTACCATAATGTTTCTATCCTAGCATATTAAAGATGAAATGCAAAATAAAACGTGATATTATGGATAAATATGACAAATGAAGACAAATTGCACAATTTAAGACATTCTTTAGCGCACCTTTTGGCAGCGGCAGTTTTAGAATATTATCCTGATACGAAAGTAACCTTAGGCCCACCGATAGAAGATGGTTTTTATTATGACTTTGATTTTAGCTCCCCTATTTCGGACAAGGATTTGCCAAAAATTGAAAAAAAGATGCGTGAACTTCTTAAAACTTGGAAGGAATTTTCACATGAAGAAAAAACCGGAGAAGAAACAAAAAAACATTTTGCGGGCAATTCTTATAAACTTGAACTTATAAATGAAATTGCGGAGAAAGGCGAAAAAATTACTCTTTATACCTGCGGAAACTTTACTGACCTCTGCCGTGGTGGGCATTTGGAAAACCCAGCCAAAGAAATTGATTCTGGCGCATTTAAGCTCGACCGCATCGCCGGAGCCTATTGGCGAGGGAATGAGAAAAATAAAATGCTTACCCGCATATACGGACTCGCTTTTGAAACCAAAGAAGAACTAGAAGCATACATCAAACAACGCGAAGAAGCAGAAAAGAGAGACCATAAAAAATTGGGAAAAACACTTGGGTTGTTTACTGTTTCAGAATTAGTGGGAAAAGGATTACCAATGTACTTGCCAAAAGGTAATATTATTAAAACTGAATTGGAAAATTTCATTAGGAAAGAAAAAGAAAAATTGGGTTATTCTTTTGTGACCATTCCGCACATCGCTAAAAAGGAACTTTATATTAGAAGTGGACATATGGGAAAATATGACGCGATGATGCCGATTATGACAGATGAAAACGGCGAAGAATTTGTGATGAAAGCCATGAACTGCCCGCATCATTTTGAAATATACAATGCCGAACCACACAGCTATCGTGATTTACCTCTACGGATAGCTGAGAATACCACTGTGTACCGCAATGAAAAAAGTGGAGAACTTGCCGGACTTTTACGTGTTAAAAATTTAACTCAAGATGACACACACCATTTTATCAGAGCGGATCAGATAGAAACAGAAATCGAAATGATTTTCGGTTTAATGCAAAAAGTTTATGGCTTGTTTGGTTTTAATGATTACAAAGTGGAAATATCTGTCCGAGATCCAAAAAATAAAGAAAAATATTTCGGTAGCGACGAGGTCTGGGAAAAAGCTGAGGGAATTTTGATTAATTCCGCGAAAAAGATGGGCTTGAAATACAGCGTAGAAGAAGGCGAAGCGGCTTTCTACGGACCAAAGATTGATATAAAAGTAAAAGACTCAATCGGCCGAGAATGGCAATTAACCACTGTGCAACTTGATTTTAATCAGCCGGAAAATTTTGAAATGGATTACACTGGAGAAGACGGCAAAAAACACCGCGTGGTTGTTCTGCATGTTGCTATCTTCGGATCTTTTGAAAGGTTTATGGGGGTTTTGATAGAACACTATGCCGGTGCCTTCCCTCTTTGGCTCTCGCCGGTGCAGGTAAAAGTTATTCCGGTTCGTGAGAACCATAATGAATATGCAAAAAAAGTTTTTGAAATGTTGAAAGAAAATGGCATTCGTGCAGAACTGGCTGATGAAGATAAAAACCTCGGTGGAAAAGTCCGCGATGCAAAAAACAACAAAATCCCTTACTGGATAGTTATCGGTGATAAAGAAACTGAAGCAGACAAAGTCACACTGGAATCCCGCGACGCCGGTCAGCTAGGACAAATGTCTAAAGAAGAACTACTCACAAAACTTTTGGAAGAAATAAAAACTAAAAAATAATTTTAGATATCAATCTCCGCCAGTTTGGCATTGGATTGGATAAAAGATTTTCGAGGTGGGACTTCGGAGCCCATGAGAATATCAAAGATTTCATTTGCTTCTTCGGCATCGCTGATATCCACTCTTTTTAACACACGATGAGCAGGATCCATTGTGGTCTCCCAGAGTTCTTCCGGATTCATTTCTCCGAGACCTTTAAAGCGCTGAATGTGAATTTTATTTGATTTTTTGACTTCTTCTTTTTCCTCTGCCTCCTCTTCGCTTTCTGATTCTTCTGCTGTTTCTACCTCTTCGATTTCTTTCACGTCCGCATTTTTGCCGACAATTTTTAATTTCTCATCATCGGTATAAGCATACAAAACTTCTTTCCCTTTTTTTATTTTATAAAGTGGTGGTTGGGCGATATAAATATATCCAGCATCGATCACTTGTCTGAAATATCTATAGAAAAGAGTCAGAAGAAGTGTACGAATGTGTGAACCGTCCACGTCGGCATCTGTCGCAATAATTATTTTGTGATATCGCATTTTTTCTAAATCAAAAGTGTCTCCAATGGATGTACCCATAGCAATGACTAGAGATTTCACCTCTTTCGAAGCAAGCATTTTATCAATGCGGGCACGTTCCACGTTCAAAATCTTTCCGCGAAGTGGTAATATCGCTTGTGTGCGTCTATCGCGTCCTTGCTTAGCGGAACCGCCTGCAGAATCTCCCTCCACTAAAAACAATTCCGATTCTTCCGCGTGTTTGCTTTGGCAATCTGCCAACTTCCCTGGAAGAGTCATCCCTTCTAGCGCGCCCTTACGAAGCACAGAATCTTTTGCCGCCTTCGCTGCCTTGCGAGCTTTCAAGGCAAGAATTGATTTATTAATTATACTTTTCGCTTCATCTGGATTTTCTTCTAAGAAGTTCGCAAACGCTTCTCCGAAGACGGTGGCGACTGCGCCTTGCGCCTCCATACTTCCGAGTTTACCTTTTGTCTGTCCTTCAAATTGTATTTCGCGAAGTTTAACAGAAATAACTGCTGTTAAACCTTCCAAAACATCATCCCCCGTGAACCCCCCTTCGGACTCTTTCAGCATTTCATTTTTTTTGCAGTAAGTATTGAGAGTCCTCGTAAGCGCTGTTTTAAAACCAGTCACATGTGTTCCCCCTTCCTGGGTATAAATATTATTCGCAAAAGGGAAAATTCTATCCACAATATCATCTACATATTGAAGAGCGACTTCTACCCCCACGCCATCCAATTCTTTTTCAACATAAAAAATATTGCTTTGGATTGGTTTTTGAAATTTATTGTAATATTTCACGAGAGAAATGAGCCCACCTTCAAAATAAAAAGACACTGAGGGTAATTCTTCTCCGAGTTCTCTAAAATAAAAAACGTCCTCTTCGTTCAATCCTTTTTTATTATCAAAATTACGCGCATCAATTATTGAAATCCTTAATTTTTTTACGAGATACGCTTGCTGACGAATATGATTCACCACAGTATGCCAATCAAATTTGATATCACCGAAAATTTCTGTATCCGGAGCAAACGTAACAATCGTGCCATGAAGTTTTGAAGAAGAAAGTTTTTTTACCGCTACTTTTTTCTTACCCTGATGATATTCTTGAGCGTATCTTCCGCCGTCGCGATGTACTTCTGCTCGGCAATAAGAAGAAAGAGCGTTCACCACTGATGCGCCTACGCCGTGCAAGCCTCCAGAAACTTTATATCCCTCTCCGCCAAATTTTCCTCCAGCATGAAGCGTCGTCATTACTGTTTCTAACGCTGAAACTTTTGTTTTTTTATGAATATCGACTGGTATACCTCGGCCATTGTCCGCCACTCGCACCTTATTTTCCGGCAAAAGAACAATTTCAATTTCATCACAAAAACCACCCATGGCTTCATCGCGGGAATTGTCAAAAATCTCCCAAATTAGGTGGTGTAAGCCTTCCGGGCCAGTTGTTCCAATATACATGCCTGGACGACGCCTAACGGGCTCTAGGCCCTCTAAAACGGAAATGTCAGAGGCATCATAATGATGCCCTTTTCCGGCATCTTTTTTGTCTTCCTTTTCTTTTGCCATACACGTATATTATAGCAAAAAATTATCTTAAATACTAGTCTTTTTTCCCCAAAAAACCTTTACTTTTAAGTGATTTTTCTTTATATTAGAAAAATGAGAAAAAATTATAAAGTGAGTTATCCAAAGGAAAAAGAATTAAGAAAAAATCTGGAATCTAGAAATGATGTTGAGGCGATGCGAATCAAGCGTTATCTAGGAATGCCCGATTTATCACGCGCCCAGGGTAGTCCAATAGCTGAAATAGTAGAAAGAGTGACAAACCTACCAGAATTCAAGGATTTGGATATTATAGAGATACCAGAAATAGTTCCCGCAAATATTAGTTTTGATTTATTCGATTTTCCGGCAGATCATCCAGCACGTTCAAAATCTGACACTTATTATGTTGATGAAAATTATATTCTTCGCACTCACACCACCGTGATGTGGTACTACTATTTACAACAAGAGGATGTAAAACAACGAATGGCCAACGGAGAACCAGTGGGCTGTTTTTGCTATGGAAAAGTTTATCGCAAGGATGAAATTGACAGAAACCACATGAATGTTTTTCACCAAATTGATGGTTGGTATTTGGCACCAAAAGATAAGAAAATAATTGGCAAGCAGGAGCTAGACGCTGAATTACGAAACATTGCAAGAGCAGTATTTGCTCCAAATACTAATATTAAAATTTTTGACGATGCTTTCCCTTATACTGATCCGTCTCTTCAAATGGAAGTCGAAAAAGGTGGCAAATGGTTAGAAGTTTTAGGTAGTGGAGTAGTAAAAGGAAGTGTTTTAGAAAAATTTGGCATTGATTCATCAAAATGGAATGGCTGGGCCTTCGGACCCGGAATCGAAAGACTGGCGATGGTCTCGATGAGCCTACCTGATATGCGATTATTTTGGTCAGAAGATCCTAGAGTAAAAAACCAATTGATACTAGGACATGAATTTATGGAAGTAAGTAAATATCCACCGATAATTCGTGATATTTCTTTCGTAGTAAATAATGACTTTATCCCAAATGATTATTTTGATTTTGTTAGAGAAGCCGCTCCGGGCATTATCGAGCAAGTCGAACTTTTAGATAAATATGAAAACATTAAAAAATTCGGCGCAGGAAAAATAAGCTACGCTTTCCGGATTACTTATCGTTCGCTTGATAGAACTCTGACATCAGAAGAAATAGATAATATCCATAAGAAGGTAGAAGAAGCAACAACAAAAATTTTTGGAGGAACAGTTCGTTAAATATTCTGGGCCAAGATTTTTAAATTATATCATTTAAATGCTTCCAGATTGCATACATGGCGTATGTATCCAGTTTGCAATATATCTTTAAATTTTCCACTTGTTTTAATTTTTCTTCTTCAGAAAATTCTCCCTTAATAATTTTATTCCACGTATCTGACGCAGTTGCCCCTTCTTGTATGTCTAGCACTTTATAAGACAGCTCCGGGGCAAGTACTGGTAATATATATTTAATAGAAGTTTTACCTTTAAATTTTGGATGAACGTAGTGCTGTTCCGAAAAAATATCCATTAAATCAATAATTCTAGAATTAAGTTCTTCCAAAAATATTCTGTGTTCCGGATTTCTCTTGGCTAAATCTTTATTTCTTCCCATTTCAAAACTTTTATTCCAAGTTATCACAGAACCTTTATCTGGTAATTTTTCCTTCAAAGCCGAAATAAATTCTTCATCAGGATTTTTGTTGTCTGTAAAAATAAATTCGGCGTGTTTGGGTTCCTTCCCCTTTTCTTCAAGAACATGTAGAGAAAACTGAAAAGTTATTTGATTGAACGGGCTAAAATTAGCAAACCTTGGAATTCCAGCAGCGAAAGTTTCGTAGTCCAAAAAAGATATCGGCAAAGAAATATTCTCTAAAAAATTATTAACTTCATTTTTATTTATGAAAACTTTATCTAATTGGGTTGCGGTAACTTGATTTCTTTGTTTTTCACTTAAGAGAAATTCTTTCGGAACATCATCAATGAGAAAAATACTGCTGTCTATCAATTCTGCAAGTTTACTTTTAGACATTCCGATACGTGAAATATCATGCACGCTATAGTCTGGGATATGCGGATTAGAATAAGAAAAAGTTGTACAATGAGAACTTCTACCGCGAGTAATACATTTGCATGAACCAGGTGGTTCTTCTTCGGAAGAAAGAAAGTCTTGCGCAATTTTCATTTCTTCAGCAACAATATTCATAACTTCCATTACTTTTTCTGTGAAATCTTCTTTTGAAAAAAGTTTATCTAAATCAAGCTCAAGTCCACGAATATATTCACTATTTAATCTAACCAGATTTAATTTACCAACTGGTACTCCTAATTCTTTGAGAACTAAATATTGAAAAGCTACATCATAAGTATAGAGTTCATCTTTTGTTTTTTTGTTCTCTCCGCTGTTTGAGGCCTTAACTTCATACAAGTCATAAGCCTTAGAACTAGAATTCCATACTAAAATATCACAGATAATTTTATATAAATCAGTCTCAAAAACCGGCTGGTAAATGATAGGAGTTTGAGATTTTACAAGTTGCTTCGTTTCTTCTACGGCACTACGATCAGAAACTAAAACACCATTCGGAAACAAATCCCTTGCGAGAATATCAACTTCATTCCCAGTCTCTATTATCCCTTGATCAAAAGCAGATAAGGGTTTTGCAAAATATATATCTGGCTTGTGTATTTTAAGCCAAGCATTTTTTGCGCAGTCTTTATAGATAAGATAATCAGTCTTGGTTAATTTCATAACATTTGTTTATTAGAACTAAGATGCATTTTTGATTTCCAAAAGAAAAATCCTATTATTATAAAAGTAGCAAGAGGTGAAATATATTCTGGAATTTTAAAACCAAAACTATGCAATATCATAATTATTCCCAAAACAAGAATAGAATACATCGCGCCGTTTTTTAGATAAACATATTTTTTTATACGTTCTATGTTACTTATCGTAAGCTGTCGCACCAAAAGAGCACCTAATCCATTTCCAATCAATATCAGAGGAACAGAAAGAGTAAAAGCAAAAGCTCCAAGCACTCCATCTATCGAGAAAGTCGTGTCAATAATTTCCAAAAAAAACAATTTACTTAAATCAGATTGAGTACTTCCAAGCAGCCTTTTTTCTTGCTCTTCCGCATTTTGCTTGAAACCATGCGTAATAAAAAATAAAGTAGAACCCACCACAGCACCGAAAGCCATTAGATTGTTCTGTTTCAAAGCAAACCACGAAATAACAGCTAGCAAGACTGAGACCACAGCATAAAACCACACTCCTTGATTCATAAAAAATCTCTCTGCCCTAGGTAGCCCCATTTTTTTATCTTCTAGGAACAACCAATGCAAAAATAAAAAAACTAAAAATACTCCGCCTGCCATAAGCAAAATCGGAGCTGATTTATGTATTGATTCTTGAACCAAAGGATCGCTAGACCAAGCCGCTGAAACAACTTGCCAAACAGAAAGCGTTGGATTAAACCCCCAAACAATAAAAAAAGGTAAAAGCCCGCGAATTAAAAAAACTGCAATTAAGATACCCCAAGTAAGAAACCATTTTCTGGCACGTGCCCCCATTGTAGAAAGCACTTCTGCGTTAATTATCGCGTTATCAACAGATGAAATAGTCTCAAAAAGAGACAAGCCCACTATCGTTAATAAAGCTCCAAATATCATAGTTTTTATTCTGTGGTTACTCCATCAAACTCAGGACCGTCTTTTTCTGCTTCTTCTTTGGTGGCTCTTACTACTCCATCCTTATGGTGCGCTGGAGAATATATCGTATAAAGTTTCAAATCATCCACAGAAGAAGTGTTAATAATATTGTGCTCTGCGCCAGCCGGAACAATAATTACTGATCCATCATTAAGAACATATTCATTGCCATCAATAATGCATTTCCCTTCTCCTTTTTCAAAACGGAAAAATTGGTCATTATCTGTATGCACTTCCATCCCAATCTCTTCGTTTGGTTTTAAACTCATCAAAACTAACTGACAGTGTTTACCAGTATATAAAACTTTTCTAAAATTCACATTTTCTACTGCATCTTTTTCTATGTTTACATTAAATCCCTTCATATGTTTTGTTTTGCGAGAGAAAAATAAATTTTCCAAGAGCTTTATCTTTATGACCTAGCGTAGGGAAATTTGATTTTTCTTGAGCAATAATTAAAAGAAAATAAACTTATTAATCGCGCTTCGATAAACGCGATACGGCTTCGGCCCGACGAAAGCCTTGCCGTTTATAAATATTGTTGGCGTACCATATATATTTGTTTTATTAAGTTCTTTTATCTGGTTTTCTACGGCAATTTTTGTCTCAGCACTATTAGCACATTCATTAACTTTTTTCACATCAAAAGCAAAACTCTCTAATATTTTGTTGGCATTTAGTTTATCCAAGACAAAATCTTTATCTGCGCTAAATAAATAGCTATTAAAATCCCAATACTTATCAGTATAATCTTTATAAACACAAAATCCCATCTCTGCCAAAAATGTAGTGTCTCCCTTCGCAGGATAGTGAGCAAAAACATAATTTGTCTGTTTGTCTTTTATTAACTTTTGAATATCTGGGTATGCTTTTCTACTATAATCACACGCATAACATCCAACAAGTACTACATTATCTTTTGATCCAATATTTTGAGTTGGAAAACCAGAAAGATCGACATTGTTAAGCGTCACGTTTGCTTCTGTTTTTTGGGTAATACCACAAGTGGAACTATCCCCTAACGCAGTCACTTTATTATTTTCTCCACTCGGATCAAATGCACAAAATCCGCTTTCGTTTAACCCATTACAACTTCCAAAAACATAGAAATTATATACACCTCGCATAACCCAAATGGTGCTACCCAACATTAGAATAAAGAATATCCAAGATAATATTTCGTAATGTTTGTTTACCATCTTGGCGAGAAAGGTTGAGCGAGTGATTATTTTTGATAAAATTTTCCCTTTTATTTTATCTGCAAAACCAGTATTGCATGGACGAAGAGTAATCCTTCTGAAAACGCAACTGAAGGCTTCCTTCGCGAGCGCCCGATGCGAAGCACTAAAGATTCCCATTATTCCAAAAACAATTAGAGCGATTATGCAAGGCATAAATTATAGTATTTTAAAAATTTTATTTAAATTTGTAATAAATATTTCTGCTTCTTCCATTGTATTATATAAATACAAAGAAATTCGAGCAGAATTGTAAATCTTTTTATTGTTAAACCACGAGTGTACACAGTGTTGTCCGGAACGAATAGAAATATTTGCCATCTCGTCTAACATAATTGCAAATTTATGCATGTCTGTACTATCAATATAAAAATTAACAATGCCCGACCGTTGTACTGGATCTGCCGGACCAATAATTTTTATTTGCGGAATTTTCTTTAGCTCCTCTGTAATGTACGTATTTAATTTGAGCTCGTGCTCTGCTATATCCTTAAAATCAAATTGGCTTAAATATTTTACAGCCTCTCCTAACCCAATAATCCCGGCATAATCTTGCAATCCAGCTTCAAATTTTTCTGGAACTGGAAGCATTTCATAACTGTCATAAGTAGAAGACAGAACAGTATCTCCTCCTACTAAAAAGGGCTTCAGTTTTTCTAAAAGTTTAGTCTTGCCATAAAATACTCCGGTGCCGGTCGGCCCCAACATTTTGTGTCCGGAAAATACTAAAAAATCAGCATCTAAATCTTGAACATCAATTTTTCTATGCGGAATACTTTGTGCCGAATCTAAACAAACTAAGACTCCATTTTTGTGTGCAATTTCTACTATTTCTTTCGCTGGATTTGTCACGCCATCTAAATTTGAGGTGTGAACAATCGAAACCAATTTCGCGTCGGTAATTAATTGAGAAAAATTATCTAAATTAAAACTACCGTCTTCATTTGAAGGAATTATTTTTACAATAATACCAATTTTATCTCTAAAAAATAACCAGGGAACTAAGTTTGAATTATGTTCCTTGTCAGAAATCAAAACAATATCCCCTTTTTGCAAATTAAGAGAATTCGCAAGTAAATTTATACCCTCAGTTGTATTGCGAGTAAAAATTATTTCATCTTCTTTCGCATTTATAAATTTCGCAACAAGCCCTCTCGCTTCTTTCACTTTCTTTGTAACCTTGTCTCCCAATTTATGAGAACTCCTACCAGCGCAAGCTGAATAATTAAGATAATAGTCGTTCATCGCTTCCACGACTTGATTCGGCTTTAAACTCATGCAGGCACTATCTAAATATATTGGAACAACTTCGTCTTTTTGTTTTAAAATATTAAAATCAGCCCTTATTTTATCTGTATTTAACATAAATTTTGTATATTTTGATTATATCACATATTTCCCCACCCTCGTTCTTCGGATAGAAAAAGCTAAAGCTGGTATTCCTACCATATCTCCGAGAGTATTAGCGACACTTCGCACATAAGTCCCACTACTACACTTAATTTTCAAATGTGCGACAAAAAATTTATTGGGTTTATCCAAAATTAATCCTTTCCAAATATCTAAAATTTCTTCTTGCCGAAAATCACCATCCACTTTTTCTATCCTTTTTTTAATATTTGCAAATAACTTTTTATTATTTATTTCTGTAATTTTTTCTAGCTTTAGTTTCTGAATAAAAACTACCCTCTCTGGGATATCAACATATTCCCCCTCTCTAGCATAAACAAACAATGGTTTCCCTTTGACCGTTTTAGAAGAATATTTTGGATACTTTTGAAAATTTTCTCCCAAAAAACTCTTCAAATTTCTCTTTATTTCTTTTTCTATTTTAGGGAAAAAAGCAAAATTAGTATTTACAACTTTGCCTAAAACATCATAAGTATCCGTGGCAAAACCAAACAAAACTTTAAAGTTATATTCTTTATTCAAAGCTAAATACTTTTCTTTATTTTTTATTTCTTCTCCCGTAAGCACAAGCAAAAGCCCGCTTGCCATCGGATCTAGCCTTCCAGCATAAGTCATTTTTACGTCTTTATATTTCTTGTGCTTCTGACGAAAATTCTCCAAGACTTGAAGTGGGGTCTTCCCTTCTTTTTTATTTAAAAGAATTATATTTTTCATCTTATAATAATCTTGAATATAACACAGAAATAAGGTAGATTAAAGAAGAAGGAGGGTTCGCATAGTGGTCTAGTGCGCAGACCTGGAAAGTCTGTATGTCTGAAAGGGCATCGGGAGTTCGAATCTCCCACCCTCCGCGCTAACTTAGCATATTTAAAAATTCTTTCTCGTTTAGAACTTTTATTCCAAGATTTAAAGCAGTTTTTAGTTTAGAGCCTGAATCTTCTCCTGCCACAACGTAAGAAGTGTTTTTTGAAACTGAACCCACTACTTTTCCACCAAGAGCAAGAATTTTTTCTTTGGCTATCTCCCGTGACATTTGAGAAAGGGTGCCGGTCAATACAAAATTAAGCCCAGTAAACTTGCCTGCTTTTTTCTTTTCTGTTTTTTCTATAACAACACCATTCTTTTCCAATTTTTTTATAAAATTTAGATTATTTTTATCCCGCAAAAAACTATAAAGACTTTTAGACACAGCAGGCCCGATATTTTCTATATTATATATATCTTCTATCGTCGCATTTAAAAGATTTTGAAAAGTATTAAAATGCAAAGCTAAATCTCGTGCTGTTTCCTCTCCCACATGAAGAATTCCAAGCGCCCAAAGAAAACGGGATAAGGAAATTCTTTTCTTATTTTTTATTTCATTAATTATATTTTCAGCAGATTTTTCTCCGAATCTCTCAAGCGGTGCGATGTCTTCTCTCGTCAGGGTGAAAATGTCCGCTGCGTCAGTTATTAAACCTTCGTCTTTGAAACGTCTCAAAATTTTAGGACCTAATTCATAAATCTCAAAAACAGAAACAAAATGTTCTAAATATCTTTCGTTCTTCGCTCCACATTTTTTATTAGTACAATAATACGCAACAGAAGATGTTTCTGATAAAATTTTCTTCTCCACCCTACCACCACAAGCTGGACAAATTTCTAACATTTTAATTTTTTGTTCTTTGCCATTACGCATCCGAGTCAACACTTCTACCACCTTAGGAATCACATCCCCTGCTTTTTCTATTACGACAGTATCTCCAATCCTTAAATCCAAACGTTCTATTTGATCCATGTTGTGCAGTGTTGCTTTAGATACCATCGATCCAGCTACGAGCGTCGGCTCAAAGATAGCCAGAGGCGTCAAGACACCAGTGCGTCCTACATTAATTTTTACATCTTTTATTATTGTTGTTGCTTTTTCAGCTGGATATTTGAAGGCTGCCATATAACGTGGCGCCTTGCCGACAACCCCCAAAACTTCTTGTAATTTTAAATCATCAATGGAAATTACAATGCCGTCCGTTCCATAAGAAAAATCTGGTCTGATTTTTTCAAATTTTCTAATAAAACTTATAACTTCGTTCAAATTTTTACAAACTGCGTCATTTTGATCCACTTCAAAGCCTAAACTTTTTAATAATTTGTGTTTATCTGAATGTTTTTGTAAATTTTCCTTACTGGAAAATTCTACAATGTCATAGGCAAAAAAATCCAATTTCCTTTCAGCAGAAAGCTTCGGGTCTAACTGTCGCAAGCTTCCAGCTGCCGCATTTCTGGTATTGGCAAAAACGGTCTTCCCCTCCTTTTCGTTTTTTTTATTTAAGGAAATTAAAGTCTTTTTAGACATTACGGCCTCGCCCCGGACTTCTAGATATTCTGGGTATGGAGCTTTCAAAACAAGCGGAATAGAATGTATAGTTTTCAAATTCTCGGTAATGTCTTCGCCGATAAAGCCATCTCCTCTCGTCGCTCCTCGTACGAATTTTCCTTTCTCGTAAATAAGCGACACAGCCAATCCATCAAACTTTATTTCACAAAAATATTCAAATTTTGCATTTGTAGTTAATAATTTTTTAACTCTATTTTCCCAGTCGAACAACTCCTCTTCACTAAAAACATCGTTCAAAGAAAGCATCCTCATCTTGTGCTTTACTTTTACAAATTTGTCCAAGGGTTTACCTCCTACCCTGTTTTCTGGAGCATTCAGATCTTCAAATTCTGGATATTTTTTTATAAGTTCTCTAAGTTCACGATTGAGTGAATCATAAACTGCGTCTGTCACCTCAGGCGCGTCTTTGGTGTGATACAAATCACGCAACCTGGCGATTTCCTCTCGCAGTTTTTTTACTCTCTTTTGCGCTTCAGACTTTTGCATAAACTAATATCTTACTTCGAGTTGACGTTCTATACGATCTCGGTTAGTTGAAAGGCACAAAGGATCATCTCCACCAAGATTGTATCCTTTAGAAATAATAGTAGTTTTTAGTACTGGAAGAGTAAAGTCTTTTGTGATAGTTACTATGGCACAACTTTTGCCCGTATTTCCTAAACCAGGAACATAAACAGTATCAAATATTATTGCATTTCCTTCCTCAGGAGCTGGAAAAGATTCAGGATCTTTATCCAAAAATAGAACTTTTTCAACTCCCGTATCCGCGGCAAAAAAAGCTTCATTGGTATCTTTCGCTGATGTGCCAAATTTTATTTCCCTCAGAGCAATATTAGAAACGCCCAGAGCAATAGATAAAAGAATAGCCGCAAGTGTAACTGCAAAAAGGAGAACGAAGCCTTTATTTTTTTGTAAATTTTTTATTATCATTTTTATTCTACCCAATTAAATAAATTTTCTGAAAAAGTTACATTGTAAATCCCAGAGCCCTGACGCCAAGTAACTTTTGAAGAAATTTTTACTTCATCTGTTGTGCCATCTACTGGCAATATTAAAATCTCACGAGAAAAACCAGAGAAATCAGGGTCAGTAATTTCGTATGGAATTACTCTTCCCGCGGAAGGAGGAGTTGGGGTGATAAATGTAGCCCAACCACCAGCACCTGATAGAACATTTGTGTCTCGAACATTTCTCGCATATTCAATTCCCTCTTGTGCTAGATAAGTAGCTGCCATTTTCTGTTTAGCATAACCAGTATTAGATATACCAGATGCTAAAATTGAGATCAATCCTAATATAGACATAGTAAAAATAGAAATAGCCACAAGGGTTTCTACTAACGTAAAGGCTTTATTCCTTTTTTGTAAATATATTTTCATACTAAATATCTATTGTTCTTTGAGACACAGAAGTCTGTAAAGAGAAAGGAGATTCAACATTATTCTTGTAAGTTATCTTCCCAACCAATTTGATTGTAACGAAGGGTTGTTTATTATCACCCAACTCAGCCCCTGTTACTGTAAAACTAGAATCCGTTAGGTCAATTTTAACTTCATCTGAATTTAACTGAACAAAACTACTTGCTCCATCGGTTGATTTAAAAATACCATCTTTATTATTGTAAGCACCTATGTAATAAACCCATTGATCACCTGGATTGTCTGTAGCTCCATTTTGATATTCAAGTGCAATTCCCCAACAACTTTGACCATCTTGGCTACTTTTAGGAGTATCAATATTGATACTAGAAAAATCGGGTTCTGAAGTAATACAGCGATAATCATACCCCGTTCTTAAATTCCTAGACATATCTTCCATAATAAAACTCAAATTATCGATGATTGAACGCATATCTTTTGATTTATTATGAAGCAAGTTAGCATTTAAAAGAGCCCCCATTCCGATCATTATAATAATTAAAAAGAGAGAAATAGCGATCATTGTTTCAATGATAGTATAGCCTGATTTTGTTTTTCTTTGTTTGTTTCGCATATTAATTTATTTGAATTCTACCAGAAGGATAAACTTTGATAAAGGATGTATTATCTTTTGGTGATTTAATTGTGATTTTTATATATTCCGAACCAGTTAATGATGCACCGCTAAAAATTGCACTAGAATTCGGCCTTTTAAAAGAAACAGAAAAAGAACTGATTGAATCAGAGTCAAATGGAGGACAAGCACTATCAGTACATTTTTCTATCCTAAGTATTTTATTCCCTTTCGTAATAGTAATTTTGTCTAAACATTCACTATTAGTCGTTGAACAATCAGGGTTATAAAGAACTCCATCCTGGTCTAAATCAGCAAAATAAATAAATTGTTCTGGTGTGGTTATATTGAAATAAACCCCATAAGACGGCTTCCATTCTAGAAAAGGAGCACCCGCTAGTGGCAAAACACCATTCAGGGATGATTTTTGCGCCTCAACAATCTTTAAGGCTATATCACTCGCCAAATTTTTCATATCAACGTTGGCTTGAAAAGCTCCATAATTATAAATGGCCATGGAAGACAAAACTGAAAAAATACTTAAAACAACGATGAGCTCTACATAACTCATTCCTCTATTCGTCTTTATATTTTTATTTAATTTAAACATAATTTTTTATTTAAATTCCAAAAAGATGCAATTCAAAAAGAAAAGCTAGAAGCGTACCCAAAACCAGATATGGAGCAAAAGGAATTTCACTTTTCATCCCATGTTTTTTGGAAAAAATAATAAGGGAAATACCGACGATAGCCCCAATCCAAAAAGCTAGAACAATACCAGAGAGAGACATAGAAAGACCGAGGAGCCATCCTAAACTAATTGCCAGCTTGGCATCTCCTAAGCCCATCCAAGCGCCATGAGATATGAACCAAAACAGTGTAAAAGGAACTGCGATCAATATGCCAGATAAAAATTCTGAGATTAATGGAACGTGTAAATAAAAACCATTAGCATTAAAGAAAAACAAACCTGCAAAAGTTAAAATACCTAAAATCAAGGCTAGCGTATCTGGGATTATTTTATGTCGAATGTCGTAAACAGCAATAACCATTAAAAGAGAAAACGCGACAGCGTAATAAGCATAAATAAAAACAAAAACGAGAGAATTCGACAAGAAAATGTCTTGGAACTTCAAAAACAAAGCAGCAAAAATAAAACCAGCCGCTAACTCTACCAGAGGATATTGAATAGATATTTTGGTTTTACAATTAAGACATCTCCCCCCAAGACCCAAAAAACTAAAAACAGGAATGAGCTCGTACCAGGAAAGTTTGTTTTGACAAGTCATGCACCCACTTCTGCCACCTAGGGATCTCTTGGTATTAAATCGAATAATAACAACATTCAAAAAGCTCCCAACAATGAGACCGAAGATAAAGAAAATAAATGCAAGAACTAACATCATACAAATATTATATCACAAAAATAAAAAGCATTCTCTGTAAAAATATTTGTTACTACATCTTCATTATTCACTTGGGGGACGGATTATTATTCCTCCGCAATCAATTGGACAACTACGTCTGTTTTCTGTGATGCTACATTTTCCATCACCACACCAACCACCAACACGCTCACCACAAACACCCCCATTAATCGCCAAAGAAGGGACAACGTTTATTTGGGTGGCCGCGCCCTGACTGTCCGTACACCAAGAAGTATTAGCATTTGTCTTTAAACCTACCGCAACAGCCCAATCGCTAGACGAACTATAACAAAAACTGTCATTCCCTCTTTTTACAGCTTCTGTTATGGCATCATATATTGCCTTGTCTTTGGAAAACATATTGCTACTGGATGTATCAAAATCGGCAGGACAAGAATCAGCAAAATCTACACCATAGGAATTGCCATTATCGGAATAAAAAAGATAGGCCTCATTCGCCACAGTGTGTAAATTAGTTTTCACGGCAGCGTCCCCTCCTTTTGCACGCGCATTATTCAAAAAAGCCAAAACAACTGAAGACAAAAGTCCAATAATTGCCACAACTACCAAAAGTTCAATCAACGTAAACCCCCAGTTAAATATTTTTTTACTTTTCATAGCTTTATTATATCATAAAGTTCCACAACAAAAACCACCCTAGAGGGTGGTTTTTGTTGTAAAGCTCATAATAAATTAAATATTATTCCGCACAAGCACCTGCAGCAGTAACTTCGGCGGTTATGCCCGCTTGGTCAAGGGTAGCAACAGTAATTGATTTTGACTTACCAGTGCTGTCAACACACCAGCCAGAATCAGCTGTGGCAGCAGTAGCACTTTTTTGAATAACAGCAGTAGCCCAGTCCCCTCCATTGGCTGAGGCAGAACAAGCAGCGAAACTTCCACCTGCCGTAGTAGCAGCAGCAATTTGTGAAGCAATGTTTGTCTGACCAAAAATACTTGCAGTACCAGAAGCTGGACAAGCACCAGGAGCAACAGCAACCGCAGCAGCACAAGTGCCACTATTTATATAACACCCATTAGTATCGTATTGAATTTCCGCTTGTGCGCGAACGTTTGCTAGATTTGCTTTAACAGCAGCGTTAGCACCCTTGCTTCGAGCTGTGTTAAGTGACGCCAAAACAACTGAAGCCAAAATACCGATAATTGCCACAACCACCAAAAGTTCAATCAACGTGAAACCTTTTTTAAAATTCTTCATAATCAAATTCTAATTATTAATATTAACTTATAATTTTATCTCCTCCAGAGACGGACAAGCGCCTTGGCGAAAATTTCGACTTATTTTTAATATGCTTATTATATCATAAGGAAAAAAATGTATCTGCAACAAAGTTATCCACAGGGCAGTAGAGCAAAGCTCACTACCCCACCAGGCACCCTAACTAATACTGCCCGCCATGTTGTAAATAGGCATCAATACAGAAACCAAGAGAATACCCACTCCGAGACCTAAAACCACGATCATCACCGGCTCTATCAAGCCTACCAGGGTGTCCACCGCATCATCCACTTCACGTTTATAGAAATCAGTAAGAGTTTTCAAAATAGTGCCGAGAGAACCCGTCTCTTCCCCCACCATCACCATTTGTACTAAAATCCCAGGCATTTGTTCTCCGTGTTTTTCAAAGGCAGCTGAGAGGGCCAAGCCAGATTTTACATCGTCTGCCACATTTTTTAAAATATCTTTATATACTCTAGATCCTACGACCTCTGCCGTAATATCTATCGCTCGGACGATGGGAACCCCCGAAGAAAGCATGGTATTTAGGTTGTCTGTTATTCTAGAGAGATAAAGTTTTTTATACAAATTACCGATAGCTGGAGTAGAAAGTTTCAAGGTATCGAGATATATTTTACCTTTAGGAGTAGAAGATAATCTCCAAATCCAAACTGCTAAAAGCACTAAGAATATCAAACCAAAAAAACCATAATGCACAAATAAATCTGAAACGAAAATTACTACTTTAGTAAAGAAAGGCACCGATTGACCAGAATCTAAAATAATTGACGCAAGTTTTGGAATCACGACCGTGAACATCAAAGTCATCACCACAAAGAAAGTGATAACAACGAAAGCGGGATAAATAAGCGCATTTCTAGTTTTAGAAGTTAGAGCGTATTGTCTATCCAAGTATTCAGCTAAATGTAAAAATACTTGATTTAGTTTTCCTGTCTCTTCCCCTACCTTCACCATATTTATATAAAAATCAGAAAAAACATCTGGATGATGAGAAAGAGCGCCAGAGATAGAAACTCCTGATTGCAAATCATCTCCGATCTGAGTAAGTTTGCGTCCGAGAAGTTTGTTTTCCGTATTAGCGGCAAGCATAGTAAAAGCTTTCAGGGCAGATACTTGCGCTTCAAAAAGAGTTGAAATCTGACGAGAGAGAATCACTACATCTTTTGGTTTTACTCTTTCAAAAAAAGAGATTTGGAAAATTGATTTCCTTTCACCAACTTCTTTGATGGAAAGAATCACTAATCCTCTACGCTGAAGTCCACTTATCGCCATATCGCGATCTGGCGCATCGATTTCTCCTTCTTTGCTTATTCCTTTATCATCTATGGATTTATATTTAAATAACATAATGTTTAGATTAGACGTTCAAGCCCTTTTGGGTTAAGTGAATATTGATAAGCATTTTCAATGGAAATTTCTCCTGTTCGTACGAGCTCAATCAATGAGTGGTTCAAATCCACCATACCGGACTCCATTCCTGTTTCTATCACCACGTCTATTTCATGAGTGCGTTTTTCACGAATTAAATTTGCGACTGCGTTATTGTTCAAAAGAAGTTCGTAGGCTGGAACAAGTCCTCCTGCAATCCTAGGAACAAGCCTCTGAGAAAAAATACCAAGCAAACTAGATGAGAGTTGCGCGCGAATTTGATCCTGTTGGTTACCCGGGAAAGAATCGATTATTCTATCAATCGTTTGAGAAGCATTGTTGGTGTGGAGAGTGGAGAGAACAAGATGTCCCGTCTCTGCAGCTGTCACTGCAGTCGCTATGGTTTCAGGAGTACGCATTTCACCCACCATAATCACATTTACATCTTCACGAAAAACTTCTTTAAGAGCTACGTGAAAATCTTTCGTGTCAATCCCCACTTCGCGTTGATTGATTATGGATTTGTTTGCTACATAGACATGCTCAATCGGATCTTCAATCGTTATTATATTGCGTGCTTGTTCATTGTTTATTACATCAATCATTGCCGATAAGGTGGTTGATTTTCCTTGCCCCACAGGACCCACAACTAGAAAAAATCCCTGCTTTTTATGCGCCAATTCAACCAAAATAGGGGGCAACCGCAACTCATTCATGGTTTGAACCTTTGGCACTAATCGAAAAACCATATTAACTAATCCTTTTTGAAAAAAAGCATTGCAACGCAATCTTGCTTCACCTCGAAAATCATAAGAAAAGTCAGCTTCTTGGTCTTCTTTAAATTTATCAATTTTTGTTTTCTCTAAAATTTCCTCCAAAAAACCATACATATCTTCTTGGTTTAAAATCGGATGTTTAGTAAGAAAAGAAAGTTCCCCCGACACACGAATAGCCGGCATTCGTCCAGCGCCTAAATGAAGGTCTGAACCATTTTCTCTAATAACAGTTAAAATAAGTTCCTCAAGTTTTTTTTTATAATCCATATTTTTTTATTCTGAAATAATAACTTTTTTTTCTAAAATTTTTACTACCTGATCGATTACTTCTGCTGGAGTAGAATTTGCTTTCACAATATAGCCTGCTACTCCTAATCTATTCCCCTCCTCTATGTCTTTTTGTTCACTCTTGTTCGATAAAATTATTTTTACACAATTTTGACATAATTTTTCAGCATTTATTTGTGTTAAAACTTTAAAACCATCCATCTCAGGCATAATAATGTCCATCAAGATAACATCTGGATTCAATCCGCTTTTAAGTTTTTCTAGGGCTTGAACACCACTTGGAACAGTATAAACTTCAAAATTATTTTGACTAAATTTAAGCGCATACATGTCCAAAAGGAAGCTGTCATCATCTACTATTAAAATTTTTCTTTTTACTCCTTCCATATATTTCTCTTAAATTAATAACCTTAATTATACTACAAAACAACCTTCAATAGAACACCCTGTGGACAACTTTATTCATTTTCGTTACTGAAATTATATACTTCAGTAAAAGGAATTGTGCCTTCTAAGGATTTTAACATTGCATCCTCTCTCATCACCAACATTCCTTTGCTACGAGCCAGTTTATAAATAGCTGCATTGGTGGGATTTTTAAGAATTATAGCTTGCATTTCCTTATCTATTTTAAACATTTCAAAAATTGCAATACGTCCACGTGTTCCAGAAGGACATTCAGGAGATGGAACAGTATCATACATTTTATCCCCTATCTTAAATCTAAACTCCTCTGGTAAATCTTTCATCTGTTCTTCTATCTGTGTCTTGATACTAGCTTCCATCGGCACCTCTTTGCGAGAAGATGGATAAGTCATTCTAGCTAGACGCTGAGCAATAGAAACGATTAGAGTAGGAGCAATTAAATAAGGATCAACTCCCATATCCACCAGACGAGGAATCGCGCCTATTGCGTTGTTGGTATGTAAAGTAGAAAGCACCAGGTGTCCAGTAAGGGCAGCCTGTATCGCAAGCTGAGCTGTTTCTTTATCTCGAATTTCTCCAACCATGATTATGTCTGGATCTTGACGCAAGATAGAACGAAGCCCTGAAGCAAAGGTATAGCCAATCTCTGGCATCATTTGCGACTGGTTGATGTCTGGCATATGATATTCCACTGGATCTTCCAAAGATATAATGTTACTTTTTTCTTTATCCAACGCGTTCATCATTGAATATAAAGTAGTAGATTTTCCAGATCCTGTCGGACCAGTAATCAAAATAAGCCCATAAGGTCTAGTTATCGCTTCTTTTATTATATTTAGATTTGTTTCCGATAGCCCTAATTGGTCTAAAGGTTTTACTCCTTTTTCAGAATCCAAAATACGCATAACGACTTTCTCCCCATAATATGCTGGCATAGTAGAAACACGAAAATCAATTTTTCGTCCATCAATGTTCGCGCTGAAAGATCCGTCTTGTGGTTTACGTTTTTCGTCTAATCGTAATTTCGAAAGAATTTTTACTCGCGCAACAATCCCACCATAAACATTTGGTGGTAAGACTATCGTAGTATGAAGCACTCCATCTACACGAAAACGTACTTTGACCTTTTCGCCAGTAAATTCAATATGTATATCAGAAGCATTCCCTTCAATAGCATTACGTAAGATAACAGCGACAATCTTTATAACTGGAGCATCCTCAACAATCTTTGTTTCTTCTCCTGGTTTTATATTTTTTATCTCTTTACTTAAGTTTTCCTCACTTAAACCTTTTGTGTCTGTCTCATCTTTATTTAATTCTTGAAGAGCTTCTTCTACTTGATTTCCCATACCTTTATAAGTTTCCATTATGCCGGCATAATCACTTTTAGAAATGAGAAAAATTTTAAAAGGAATTCCAATTTTAGTAGAAATAAATTGAAGCGCATCCATCGCCTGCATATTTTCAGGATCTAGTACCCCTACCCCCAGCACTCCATCTCTTAATTCAAGAGGAACAAAATTGTAGTGCATTGCAGAATCTTCTGAGATATATTTCAAAACATCAAAAGAAATTCCCTGGGGACCTATTTTTTTTATTGGTATACCTAAATATTCTCCTTTTGCTTCAAGAATTTTTTCCTCTGAAATACCAGCTTCAATCAACACGTCATCGACATCTCCATTAAAATTCTCTTTTGCACGATTCTTTATTTCACCAATTTGGCTACTATTGATTAACCCCTTTTTAGCTAATTCTTCTAAAAAACTCATAATTAATTTGGAGTATTTAGAGATACTGGAGCACTGTCGCTACCAAATTGAGCAAATGGATTTGGTCTTCCCTCGGTACCACTTGGTGTAAGTGTAATACTAGAATCATGTAAACTTGAGAAGGCAGGATCTGAAAAAATAGCATCATTTAATTTTATATTTTTAACACTCAACAATAATGCTAGAAAATCCTTAGCAACTTCAGAATTCATATTTGGATTATTTTTTTCCGAGGAAGAACCATCTATGTTGGGCAGATTCGTCGTGGACGGAGAAGATACAAGATTAGCTTCTGGAGGAGATGGTTTTATAAAAAAAATATAAATCAAAACAAAAACTGCTGCGATCGTTACAAATATTATGATGTTTCTAATTTTAGGAGTCATTTTAGTTTTTTAGCCAATAAGTTTTAATTTTAAAATCATATTTGTAAATTTCAGAAGAATTTATTTTTGCACTAGCGCCTGCGCTAGCCGTATTGGAAGAAAATGAAATTGATGATATGTCTACAATTCTAAGATTACTCTCTAGGTCTTTAGTAAAATTGATAAAATTATCATAAGTTCCTGAAGTAGAAAACTCTAAATCAAAAATTCCATAATCTTTAGGAGCTGATTTAGCTGTTCCGCCACCTTGAACCACTGCTCCTGTATTTGTCGTGGTATTTGTTTCTGCAGCATTATACTTAACATCTTTTAAAGCCATGCCATAGGGTGAGGCTATTTGTTCTATCTCTAAAATCAAGCGAATATTGTCTACATTCTCAGGTAGAAGTTTTTGAAGTTTTGTTAAATTATCTGGATTTATAGAATTATATTTAGCGGTCAACTTATCTCGCTCATTTTCGAGCGCCTTAGAATTATCAAGAGCAGCATCGTAAGATGCTACCTCTTTTTTTAATGTAGCTATATCGCTATAAATAGGATTGGCAAACATGAAAAAAAGTGTGACGGCGATTCCTATTAAAATAATTGGGGTGATAAATCTCATCATAAAAATAAAGCTTCTTTTAGTTTTGGGTTAAAAGTGTTTGTTTATAATTAACAAAGTTTGGATCGACCGAAAAATTTAAATCAAAAAGAACATTGCCACTGTTATCAAGCGTTAAATTAGAAAAAATGGGATCAATAAAATTTTTACCGATATCTTTAGTAGAAAAAAGATCAGACTGCAGAGCTACTGCACGATAGCCTATGGCGATACCAGACATTTTAATATCTATTGTTGTATTTTTTTCTGTTCCTAAGCTATAACTAAATTTAGTATAACGAACTTCTTTCATTGTGAGTTGTTCTAATGCTTTAAAAACAGGAGTAATGGAAATATGTTTAGAAAAGATTTCATCTGAAGCTCGTAGACGTTTGTCTAAAACTTGAAGTTCGGTTATTTTAGAAGGTTCAAAACGATTTTTAGCCAAATTTAAATCAATTTCTTTTTGGGTTTTTTGTTTTACAACAATTCCTTTATAAAAATAAAGACCCCCAGTTGTCAAAATAACTGTAAACAAAACAAAAAAAGAAATGATAAGTAAAATACCAACGGGTCGCGAAGAAACTTCCCGCTCTTTAATAATAGGTTTTTTAGGGATAAACGATGTTTGAAAATTTTGATCCATAATATGCTACTTAATTATATTACAAAAACAACTTTTTATGAAATAAATTGTGTATAACTTTACCATCAACAAGAACAAGCTTCTGTTCGTATTTTATTGCAATTTTCTTAGGGCTAAACCTAAGGCAACGGCAAATTCTGGACCCATGGTCAAAAGAACTTTTTCTAAAAATGCTGGTGCGCTGACTTTAGAAAAAGGATGCCCTATTTCTATTTCTGCTTGAAAATTATTTACTGCAACTTCTTTTAGTCCTTTCAAGAGAGATCCCCCGCCTGTAAATATCACTTTACTAATAGTTCTATTGTATTTCTTTTCATATCCCAACAATACGTTGTTGGTTTCAGAAAATATATAATCAACCTGAACTTTGATGATATCTGCTAAACTTTTTTCGCTAGAATTTTCAAAAAGACCAAATTCTTTTTTCATTTTTTCTGCTTCTCCAAAAGGAATGCTTAAGGATCTAGCAATAGAATTAGTAATATCAGCTCCTCCCCTGTCTATAGTGTGATAACCCTTAACCATACCAAACTCGACAATGGAAAGCTTTGTTCTAGATGCTCCAAAATCTACCAACAAAACTGGAGAAAGCTCGTGTTCAAAATTTGCTCGGATAGAAGAGAATATTTCAATTTCAAAAAAAGAAGCCGTGAGGTTACATTGAGAAACAATTGAACGATATTTAGCAACGGCATCATTCTGGGTCGCGACAACCAGCACATTTATTTTTTCTGTTCCTCCTGATGGCACATCTGTGCTATTCATTTCTTCAAAAGAAGATTCCTTTTTGGGTAATATAAAATAATCAATCGAAACTTCGGTCATTGGTACTGGAATATATTTCCTAGCTTCAGTGGGAACAATCGTGGCTATCTCAGCTTCTTTTATTTGAGATGGAAGTTCAATAACAAAGATTAAGCTTGATTGAATTGGGACAGCAAGAGCAAGAGAAGTGCCGGTCACGCCAGATTGCTTTAGTACTTCTTGTAAGGCTTGTGCGTTTTTTTCTACAGGAAGATTAGTAACAGCTCCAGCGTCAAGTTCTGCATAAGGACCAAGCGCAATAGCGCCATAAGTTTCAAGTACTGCTTTGCCCCCTTTTCTTTTTATTTCAACTACCTTAATCGCCGAAGAACCGATATCAATACCAATAGCGCTTTCTTCTCCACCACTAATTTTGCTAAAGCCTGAAAAAAGGTTTTTAAATAAATTTGCCATTTTAATCTGTGTTAAGATTATAGCATATATGCGTTTTTTAAACACTATATTGGACATAGTTTTCCCTGTGAAATGCATGCTATGCAACAAAAACGGAACCGATTTGTGCTTAGGGTGTCTCAAGGACGCTCCCGAAGCAGAGAGAGAAAGCGCAAAATGGATTTTCCCACTATATGACTATCGCTATCCTGCTATCAAAAAATCTTTGTGGCTTCTTAAATACAAAGGCAAAAAAAGATTGGCAAATATCTTTGCGGAAATTATTTATGAAAAAATTTTAGAAGAACTTTCTGAATTAAGCATATTAGAAAATTTTACTAAACCGATTTTAATCCCTATCCCCCTTTCACCGAAAAGACATAGAGAACGTGGATTTAATCAAGCAGAATTAATTTGTAGAGAAATAATAAAGATAAACAATCTACGCCACGGCCTGTCTGCTCAGGCAGGCGTAGATATAAAATTAGAAAAAAATATTTTAATAAAACCAAAGGAAACAGAACATCAAGCTCTTATCAAAGATCGTAACGCAAGATTAAAAAATATAGTTGGATCTTTCCTGGTAAAAAATGAAGAGAAAATAAAAAATAGAAACATAATTTTATTAGACGATATCACAACGACTGGCGCCACCTTAAGTGAAGCAAAAAAGGTATTGAAACAAGCAGGAGCAAAAAAAATAATCGCTTTCACTGCAGCGCATTAGAAATATTATAAAAAGAGTATCAATTTTTCAAAATATTTCTGTTCTTTAAATAAGATCTTATCCCAGATATAGTCAAAATAACAACAACCAAGAACGCGAAAGTCGAAATGATTTGAAAATCTTTATTTATTTTTTCATATAGATTTCCAAAAAAATATCCCACCGAAATTAGAATTCCAGTAAAAAAAATCTGTCCAAAAAATAAACTGGCGATATATCTTTTAAATGATATTTTTGACATTCCAGCAACCACCAGAGCAGCCAGAGGAAGTCCAAAACCCATAGTAATTTTGGATAAAAATAAAATCTTTTTAGGGTGATTTTGAAAAATTGCTTTTGTTTTGTCTATTTTCTCATGAGTAAGCCCAAAAAACTTTCCGAATTTTGATGCCAAGGGGTGTGCAAAATGATACCCAACCAAATACCAAACAGTATCACCAACAAGATCTCCTGCCATTAAAACAAAATATATTGGCCAAAAACCAGCTAAATCTAAACGAACAAGCAAGCCCGACATCGTCATGATTATCGGACCTTCAACAATTGTAGTCAGAAAAATAATGGGGTATTTATAAGCCAAAAATAAAGACAATAATTTTGTAAAATCCATTTAATAAGTATAGCAAATAAATGCATTTAACCACTTTTTGTAGTAATATTCATATTAATGATATCTATAATCATTCCAACTTTAAATGAGGAAAAAACTATTGAAAATACACTGAGGAGTCTGAAGGAACTTCGTGATTATGATTATGAAATAATTGTTTCTGATGGAAGAAGCAAGGATCAAACAGTTGAAATTGCTAAAAGACATGGCGCAAAAGTTGTGGTTTATAATAGTGCTCTTCGTCAAACAATTAGTAATGGCAGGAATCTTGGAGCTTCTGTTGCTTCTGGTGGTTTTTTTATTTTTATAGACGCCGATGTAATAATTCCTGATATCAATAATTTTTTCAAAAAAGCTTTAAGTCTTTTCGACGCACAAAAAAAATTGGTTGGCTTAACTGTGCGCATCAAAGTTCTGCCAGAAGTAGAAACATTGGCAGATAAAATAATTTTTTCTGTTTTTGATTATTTAAACTTTTTTTCAAACAATATTTTGGGATTTGGAGGAGCAAGTGGAGAGTTTCAGATGATAAGGGCCTCTGTTTTTAAAAAACTTAAAGGTTATAATGAAAAAATTACCGTAGCGGAAGATGTTGACATGTTTTATCGTTTGGCACGAGAAGGAAAAACTAGAATTGAAATGTCTTTAAAAATTATACACACAGGAAGAAGGGCGCATAAAGTCGGATGGCCAAAATTACTTTGGTCCTGGTCGATTAATGGTTTATGGAATTTAATTTTGAAACGTTCTTTTCATAACATCTGGGAAGAAATTCGTTAATTTAAACAATGAGAATTAGCCTAATTATTTGCGCATATAATGAAGAGAAATACATTCAAGCATGCCTGGAAAATGCTATAAAAAATTCTTCTGGAAAATTTTATGAGATTATTGTTGTTGACAACAATAGCACTGACCACACAAAAGAGACAGTTGAAAAAATACCAGGAGTTATTATCGCAACAGAATTACAAAAGGGCACAAACTACGCCAGGCAAAAAGGTGTTGAACTCGCCACTGGAGATCTTCTGGCTTTTATAGACGCTGATACTAAAATGCCAGAAGGCTGGGTAGATACCTTAATCAGTGAATTCACAAACAATCCCAAGATTGTTTGCCTAAGTGGCCCATATATATATTATGATTTTTCAAAATGGCAACAGTTTTTGTCTTTAGTATATTGGTATCTCGCCTTTCCTGTTTATCTTTTTGTAGGGTATATGGCAGTTGGCGGAAATTTTGTAATTAAAAAGGAGGTGGTAAAAAAAATGAATGGATTTGATACATCTATCCAGTTTTACGGAGATGACACTAGCATCGCCCGTGACGCCAGCAGGTTTGGCAAGGTAAAATTTAAATTAAATTTTATTATGTACTCTTCTGCCAGAAGATTAAAGAGCCAAGGTGTGACAAAAACAGCTCTTATTTATGTCTTGAACTTTTTTTCCCAAGTACTTATAAAAAAATCAGCTACCAAATCGTCTAAGGATATAAGATAAAATGCGAGAATTTTATTTAAAAGAGAAGGGCTTATATTATAGGATAAATGATTTTAAACAAAATCTTCCCACCTTGGTATTTATCCATGGATTGTCTGGATCATCTTCCGCCTGGCTTCCATATGAAAAAATATTTGAAAACAAATATAATATTTTAACCTTTGATATTCGTGGACACGGTAAATCAAAGAAGGCACCTAATTATTCTGACTATGAAATAAAAAACTTCGCCAAAGATCTTCATGACCTAGTTTCTTTTCTTAAAATTTCAAAATTTATCCTTATCAGTCATTCATTTGCGAGCTTGATTGCTCTAGAGTATATAAAATTATTTGGAGAAAATGTTTCAGCAAATATATTACTTTCACCAATTGTTGGTCTAAATAAGAATTTTTCAGCAAAAATTATACGATTAATTCTTAAATTATCAAAAATTTTTAGATTATTTCCATTTAATCCAAAACCTGGACACCACATTGATTACACTAAATATCCAAACACAACAGACTGGAACATGAAGCGAATTTTTACGGACAGCCAAAATACCACATTGCGTGTTCATTTATATTGCCTAAAACAATCTTTAGCTTTCGAACAAGAATATTTCTTGGGGAAAATACAAATTCCGACCCTTGTTGTACATGGAACAAAAGACACCATGGCCCCAGTAAAAAACTCGATTGTTTTATCTAAGAAAATAAAAAATTCTGAACTTGTGCTTATTCCAAACACTAACCATTTTTTTGTGCTCAATAATATAAAAGAAACAGCAAAAATCATTGAATCTTTTATAAAAAAGAATAAAAATTTGCTATAATAAACAGATGCAATCTTTCAAAGCCAACTTTACTGACAAAAATTTCCTTATCTCTTTTTTTGGGGGGGTTCTTCTGCTCGTGGTAAGTCTTGTAGCCCAATTTTTTATTAGTGGCTATGTAAATAGCTTACCTAGCGCCCCTGTTTCTGATTTAATTCTTAGCAACATAAGAGTTTATGATGTGGATTTAGTTTTTGTATATGGATCAGTATTATTACTTTTTATTGGTATTTTTATAGGTCTTAAACATATCAGCTATGTACCGTTCGCCTTAAAAAGTGTCGCTCTTTTTACTTTGATAAGATCGGTTTTTGTTATGCTTACCCACATCAGCGCTTTTCCAACTCATGTGGAGATAAACTCATCTTTTTTTAGCAAAGAAATTTTTAGCAGTATTTTTACTGGAAATGATCTTTTTTTTTCTGGACACACAGGACTACCCTTTCTTCTTGCTTTAATGTTTTGGGAACACAAAATCATCAGAATCATTTTTCTTACATTTTCTGTAACCTTCGCAATAGTGGTGCTTTTGGGACACATACATTATTCAATTGATGTGTTGTCTGCTTATTTCATTACTTTTAGTATCTTTTATATTTGTAAATTTTTATTTAAAAAAGAATGGGAATTATTTTTAAAAAAATAATATGAAACACTGCAAGGATTGCGAACCAGCGCAAGAAATACACATCATTGCATATCTATCTGTTGTTTTTGGATGGCTAGATCAACCGTTGTTTGATCTGATGGAACTTCTATTTAAAAACACCGCAGAGAAAATTTCCAATAAAATATCTATTCCTTTTTTCAAAACTATGGTTTTTTTGAAGCTGGGTTATTGGAGCGACAAGCCCGACGAGAAAGATACCTGGCGAACGAAATGTTTTTGGGATGAGGCAATTCGTCGTGGAATTAAAATGCGTGAATTCCATTTGGGGCCTATTAAAGATGGTTTCGTAGCAGAGTATAAAGACAAAACAATAATTTTTGATGGCTTGCCTCGTCCGGGGGTTGAAGAATCTAATTCTCTAAAATGGATGGACAATAAGGGCACAATGAAAACAAAATTTCTAAAAGAAGGTTTACCTGTGGCGCCTGGCGGGGTGGCTTTTACAAAAAGAAGCGCGCTTAAAATTTTTAATAATATAAAAAAACCAGTTATCACCAAGCCGAATTTAGGTTCTAGAAGTCGACACACCATGATACATATAAATACCCTAGAAGATTTAATGGTGGGTTTCAAAAAAGCAAAAAAACTCTCTCCTCTTGTCGTCATTGAAGAAGAACTTCGTGGCTATCTTTTCCGGGGAACTTTAGTCGGCGGGAAATTAGTGGGCGTAGTCAAGCGTGATCAACCGGAAGTAACGGGCGACGGAATACATACTTTGCGCGAATTAATGGAAAAAGAAAACGAAAGACCAGAACGCGCGGGCCCGATTTTTCATAAAATAATAGTAGACAAAGAGACAGAAATAGAATTAAAAAGAGAAAATATCACAATGAATGACATACCAGAAAAAGGTAGAGTCGTAACTTTTTCTCAAAAAACCAGCCGAGGTTGTGGAGGCACGACTACCGAAGTCACAAACATCGTGCATCCGGATAATATAGAAATGTTGGAACACGTCGGTAGATTTCTCAAAGACCCGCTCGTGGGAGTGGATTTTATAATTGAAGATATTACTAAGTCTTGGAAAGAAGAACAGCATTGCGGAATAATAGAATGCAACAGTTTACCCTTTATTGACCTTCACCATTATGTAATGTTCGGCAAACCAAACAACGTCGCCAGCAAGCTCTGGGACTTGGTTTTACCAGAATCTAAAATAGATTAAATTATTTTTTGTTTATCGTAATTTCTGATTTTGGATCAAATGCATCTGGATCCATTTTTAAATGCGAAATATATTTTTCTTGTACTACAAAATCGCCCAAGAATTTTAAAAAATCTTCTCTTTTATCTATCTCCCCCTTTTCTTCAAAATGCTCCAGGGGGTGTGCTTCGGGAGTAAGTTCAAAATGTCCGCAGACTTCTCCATCTTTATAAACTCGTAGATGATATTGGTCTTGAAAATCCGTTAATTTCCTCCAGCTTAAAACTTGGTCCTCATCTATCCAAGCAACGAAATGATTACCGAAACCCCAGCTGTCGTGAAGATGTTTTTTTAATTCCTCTAGCGTTTTTCCGGGGACCAACCAACCAAGGTGATATCTCTGTCTTCCCTTTTTGTGCCAAACAATTCCCAATTTTAAAAGAAATTTTCTAACAGGCAAAAAGAAATGATAAATAACAGACCAGATATTTTGTTTTATTTTATCAAACGGTGTCATAATTATTTTGGCGGAGAGAGAGGGATTCGAACCCTCGGTCCTTTTAAGGGGACGACAGTTTAGTAAACTGTTGGTTTAAACCGCTCACCCATCTCTCCTTTGTAAGAGAGTATAGCAGAAAAAATGGAAAAAACGCAGTAATATGCTAGAGTAATAAAGTTATTAAAATATTTTAAGGAGCCGTGTCAGAGTGGTCTAACGTACCTCTTTGCTAAAGAGGCAGGGGCTTCAAAACCCCTCGACGGTTCGAATCCGTCCGGCTCCGCAATAAATCGAAATCTTAAGCTTGTTTTTTAGCTACTCTAACTGCTTTTTTGACTACTTTTTTGGCGCCCTTCCACTCATTTTTTACCTTAGCAGCTAGAGCTTTAACGTCCTTTTCGTGTAATTTGTATTGTTTCGCATAATTTTTTGAAACCGTGTCCACGGCCTTGTGATAAAGAGGCACAGTCACCGCTTTCGCTTTTTTAACTTCTCTTTCTACTTCTTTTTTAACTTTTGCTACCAATACTTTCGCTTTTTTCTGATGTGCTTTGGAGTTTGGTCCAAAAAAATAATACGCTCCAACGCTGAGTGCTGCTATCCCCGCCCCTACTGCTACTTTTTTACCCACTGACATTTTTTTGCTTTTTTTCATATTTTTTTTGCTAAATTTTAATAATTATTAATTTTTACGACTCCTTCTCTTTTTTCCAAAAAGAAAATTAAATATTTTATTATCTCTCATTTCATCAATTATCTCTTTGGTCGTTTCCCCTATATCATTAATGTCTTTTTCTGCCTTCTCTAAAATTCTAGACAACGTATTTGTGGCGCGAATCAGATAGTATAAAAATACTGCTATAAAAATCCAAAGAACTACGAAACCGACCGATGAGATAAAAAAGAAAACTTGTGTTTGTGTATATGTATCCATATATTTTTTATATTATTTACTTTTTTCTTCAAAAATTTTTGTAATCTCTGCGTCGTCCATTTTTTCCATTTTATTAAGAATTTCATTTATCAATGGATATTTAGTGCTAAATTCTTTTGGAATTTTTGATCTAACTCCTTCAATAGCGTCTTTCGGTTTAAGCCCGCCACGATGCACAAAGGCCTCATAATTATCAAAAACAACTACTAAAAGATATTCTTCTAAAATACCCAAAAGGGATGCTCTCTCCATCATGTCAGTAGAAGGTATTTCCACTTCTGGAATTCCATCGATTAAGGGATTATAAATACGACTATTAAGACCCTTGTACGCATGATGCATGCCAGCAATTGTTATTGCTTCTAAAGGAAGTTCTTCTTTGTGCTCTTTCAAGATCTCATAACCCCACGTTATATGCATATCCCAAAATGTCCTCATGGAAACAGATACGTCTATTCCGCATCCCTTTAAGCTGGAAATCATTTGATCTGCATCTTCAAACTTTTCTTGTACCATGTTCTCGATACTTTTTTCTCCGATTCCCATACTCTCCACGGCATATAACCTCGTCACAGCAAGTTGTTGTTCTGAAGTGGCACCAGCGGGTCCTGATTTGCCAATATCATGGATTAAAGCCGCGAGTTTAGTTATAAGTAATTTCCATTCTGGTAGCTCAATTTCTTTATCTTTATAAATTTCTGTCAAAATATTTCCGGCACCATTCGAAACCATTTCAGAATATTCATTAAGAAAAGAGTATTGCTCTAGCAGTTTAAAACGGTTTATAACCACTTCTGGTAATTTCATTTTCCATTTAATTTTATGGAATCTTTCAGAAATATTATTTTCAATATCCATTTCAGAAAGACCTTTTTTCCGTTCTAAAAGTCCTTTTTTTGAATTATCAACTAACTCTTGATTTTGAGCGCTTTCTTTATGTTCCATCCTCTCATTATATACCCCAAAAAGAATCTAGTAAAATCAGAAGAAAAGCCCTATAATTCAGGAATGGAATTAAGTGATCGACTTGAACAAAAATTTCGCCTAGATACAAATCAAAAAAAAGCTCTGCAAAAGTTAAAGATTTTTTCTGTCGCGGATTTACTTTTCCACTTCCCTGTCCGCTATAGCGACATTAGTGAAGTAAAAAATATCGGAGAGCTGATTCCAGGTGATATGGCGACAGTCTATGGAAAAGTTTCAAAATTAAAAACAAAAAAATCTTTCAAAACAAAAATCCCAATGGGCGAAGGCGAGATAGAAGACTTATCTGGGAAAATAAAAATCACTTGGTTCAATCAGGCATATTTGGCTAAAATGATCAAAAATGGTGAGAGCGTGAAATTAACTGGAAAAATTACCAAGGGGAAAAATGGAATTTATTTAGCTAATCCGGAATTTGAAAAAATGCCAGATATGCCAATTGATTCTCATGACACACTTTTTAAAAAAAATAGCGCAACTAACGCAGGTTTTTCATATCCAATCTATGTTGAAACTCGTGGCATTACTTCTAAATGGTTTTATCATGCCGTTGAAAAAATATTAAAAGAAAAAACATTAGATAACATTGAGGACTATATTCCAGACGATATTTTAAAAAAATATCACTTGCCTACTTTAAAAACTGCACTTATTTGGATTCATAAACCAAAAAATAAAAAGGATGGCGAAAGCGCTCGAAAACGCTTCGCTTTTGAAGAAGTATTTTGTATTCAACTCGAACGCCAACATGACAAATTTGAATACAGAAAAAATAAATCTTTCCAAATAAAACCTGAAAAGGAAAACATTGAAGAATTTTTAAAACGTTTTCCTTTTTCACTGACTAGTTCGCAAAAAAAATCCACCGACATAATTCTGGGCGACATGGCAAAAAACTATCCGATGTCCCGACTCCTCGAAGGTGACGTTGGTTCAGGGAAAACCGCTGTCGCTGCCACGGCTTCTTATGTGACGGTCAATCAACGCCCCTTCGACTATGCTCAAGGCAAACTACAAACTTTCGGCAATTTACAAGTGGCTTATATGGCACCGACAGAAATATTGGCAACGCAGCATTTCGAATCTTTTATCCAATATTTTAAACATTTACCTATAAACGTAGGGCTTATTACCGGCTCAGGTTGTCGTAAATTTCCATCCAAAGTAAACCCGGGAAGCTGGACTACAATTTCTCGCGCACAACTTTTGAAATGGGTAGCAAACGGAGAAATTCCAATTTTAATCGGAACTCATGCCCTTATTCAAAAAACTGTAAGATTCAAAAATTTGGCTTTGGTGGTAATTGATGAGCAACATCGCTTCGGCACAGCGCAAAGAAGAAAGCTGGTTCGTAAAGATAATATTGCTCCGCACCTCCTTTCTATGACAGCCACACCTATTCCCCGAACTCTCGCTCTTACCATCTATGGCGATTTAGATTTGTCTCTGCTCGATGAAATGCCAGCTGGACGCAAACAAATAATCACAGAGATAATCACACCCAATAAACGTGACGAAACTTATGAAAAAATAAGAGAGGAATTAAAAAACGGAAGACAGCTTTATGTTATTTGTCCGAGAATTTTTGAACCAGATCCAGAAAAAGAACTCGCCCTAAATGTAAAATCCGCTGTAGCTGAAGCAAAAATATTAAAACAAAAAGTTTTTAAAGAATATGAAATAGGAGTACTTCACAGTAAGATGAGTAAAGAAAAGAAAGAAAAAGTAATGCAGGATTTTACAGAAGGTAAAATAAATATTTTATGCGCGACCTCGGTAGTGGAAGTCGGTGTAAATGTTCCAAACGCAACAGTTATAATTATTGAGGGGGCTGAACGATTTGGCTTGGCCCAGCTCCACCAACTCCGCGGACGCGTGATTCGAAGTACACATCAAGCATATTGTTATGTTTTTGCTGAAGCGAAAAGTGAAAAAACTATTGAGCGATTAAGGGCATTAAAAACTGCGAAAAATGGTTTTGAACTAGCTGAATTAGATCTAACCTTGCGTGGAGCCGGTGAACTTGGTGGCACAAAACAATGGGGCATTACCGACCTCGGCATGGAAGCAATAAAAAATATAAAAATGGTAGAAGCTGCTCGTGCCGAAGCAATTCGTCTGATAGAAGAAGACCCAGAACTTATAAACTACCCTCTCTTAAAACAAAAAGTTCACGAAAAAGCCGGAGAATTTCATTTTGAGTAAAAACTAAGAAAACTCGTTATTTGATTCACTAGATCAGTTGAATCTTTATAAGCTATAAAATTCTTGGTTAAATATTTTAGGGACCCTGAAATTTTTGCACCTTCTCTATGGGCACAAAGAACAGGCACATTCAGCATGTTCGCCCACCCAAGTTCAATACCTTCTCCGATAGAAGGAAAAGATACTTCGGCCAATATTAAATCTGAGTTTTTTATTATTTCTTTCGTATTTATGGAATTTTCATTTTCGTGTGGTAAAAAGAATTCATATTTATTATTTAATATGGATTCTCTAATAGGTTTATATAACTCATCTTTATAATTAAAATCTCTTGAATGGGAAACAAAAATTTTCATAATCATATTATAACTTTTCTTTTATAACTAATCCACATATTAGCACTTTTGGACGGTCGTCAAATATGTTAAGTAACGAATTTAATTTCGAATAACACCATTTTCTGACGGCCGTCTAAACATAGTGCGATTATTTATAATCTGGCTTTATTTCTTCTACTCCATCAACATGACTTGAAATTCTAGCCAAAGCATACAATAAACTAGAAAGTCTGTTTAGATATGAAAGTGTTTCGTCGCTTACTGCTACTTTCTTTTCTTCTTTGGCTTCTACTACTCGTCTTTCTGCTCTTCTGGCTAAAGTTCGCGCAAAATCAAACAAAGCAGAAGTTTCAGTTGCTCCACTTATAAAGAAACTTTTAATTGGTGGTAAAATCTTTTCAATCTCATCCACGATACCTTCAACTTCTTTTATTTTTTCTTTCGTTATGCTTAAAGTGGAGCCTGCAACTTCCGCCTGAACAATAAATAAGTTCTTCTGAATTTCTAAAGTAAGTTCAGAAAAATTTACTTCTTTATTCTCTATTTTAAAAACTTTTTTATTAGATTTAGCACGAACCACTCCCAAAAAAGAATTAACTTCATCAAGAACGCCCAAAGCTTCCGCAACAACTGAACTCTTTGAGATACGTTGATCGCATCCAAAAGTTTTAGTGGTGCCTCCGTCCCCTTTTCTAGTGTAGAGCATAACACTTATATTCTAGACCTATTTTTATATTTCACAAACGCCGGAAACACAAGCGAATTCTTTTGCTCCAGTGGTATTATCCGCCGCTTCATATTGGGAAAGTTTAGAGAAATCAATTTTGCCAATAGCTTTCGTTCGTCTTTCATATTCTTCTTTCGTGATTGCTTCATAGGGGGCGAGTTGGTACACATGCTCTGAACGAGGCAAGAAAGAAAGCCCGCCGATCCAATCCCAGTTTTCGTAGACGAAATTACCGACAGTAATCCATTCATCTGGTCCGACATAGATCGTTGCCGATGGGTTATGTTCCACAAAATGTTCTTTAAGTCTTTTCCATTCTTTTATCAAATCTAGAGCGGAAACTTGTTCTTTGAAGATTGCTCCTTCTGGCGCCTTCACTGGAAATTCCAAAACATAGGTAGTTGCTGTCTCAGCAGATTGACCAACTTCCGGCAAACAAGGAACTCCTTGATCTCGAGCCATCTGGAGAAGAGTGTCGGTATGTGAAATTCGTACTCGACGAATAAAATACGGCGCATACCAAGGATGCATACCTGAACCAACACCTAAAAGTTGTCCGGAGTTACCGTGAGGCTTCACGCAGGTAATCGCGGTAGATGGATTAATACCAAAACGCTTCGCATATTTTTTATTTGTTTCTATGGAATCTAATCTCAAAGTATCTAATACTTTATCATTTCGAATAATTGTATTGTCGTAATAACCAGTGAGTGAAACTCCGAGCAGTCTTTCTTCTTCACAATTATCTTTCCATTTTTTTGAAAGATAACCAAAGTTGGTTAAAGTGGATTGATAAGTTCCAATCAAAGTTGCTAATTCCATTTTTCTTTTCAGAGTTGCTACTGTATCTTTCGGACGAATAACAATACTAGTCAAATTACAAAATTGTCTGGAACGCAAATAAATTTCTCCGCAAGGATTTAAACCAATTTGTCTTTCATCTTTAATTTTTTCCCAGCGACGAGCTGGTAATTGTTTTTCTAATCCGCCTCGGTTGAAAATTCCACGTTCACCGGATTTGGATTTAACTAAAGCCGTCCATTCATCTAAAAATTCTTCCGCAGATGGTTTTATATTATAAACAGCAGAATTGTTAGCCATAGAGCGCTGGCCTTCAGTCAAATAAAACTGTCCCTTTTTTGCATCGCGCATTTCTGTATCTTCAAGTTCAGAGAGAGAGATAAGAGCGCTACGTCTTACTCCACCAGCCACTACAATCATTCCAATCTGGCAAACAATATCGTGCATATCCAAATTTGAAAGACGACGTCCTTGTTTTGACAAAATCTTGCGTCTAGAAAATTCAATTAGATCAATCAATGGTTGTGGCCCAGATGCTCGGCCCCCAGCTGTTTCTAGGCGAGCACCAGCTGGTCTGATTTTTGAATAATCAAATTTTACGTCTTTGCCTTCAAACCAAGCGTTGAGCCCCAAAACGTAAGCATTCGCCCAACCTTCTTTACTATCCTCAACAATGTGTAAAGGTATTTTTTCTTTTATTTGTTTCTTTATTTGTGGAAATTGTTGGACATTCTCCCATTCAACCGCAAAACCAAGACCAGCACCACACATAAGAATATACATAATTTCCCCTAGATCTTGAGTACAAGTAGGGGCGATATAAGAACAATTGTATGCCCAAACGTTTGAGTTTCGAGCCGCTTTTCCCGCAGCCCAAAGAAGTCGCATAGATGGACAAATATCTTGAACTAATATTGCTTGTCTTACTTCTTCATATTCTTTTTTGGAAAGTTTGTCTCCTAAATTTTCCTTCATGAAAGCCATGTAACGATCGATCGTCTCTATCCAAGTCTCACGACGTCCCAATTCCGGAACCCAACGTGAATACATTTGATAAAAAATATATTCTGAATATGAACTGGAAAAATATTTGCTTGATTCTTCTACGGCTTGTCGAACTACATCTGAAACAGGGCCAAAGGTTGCTCGAAGCTCTGAACGTCTACTACGATAAAGAATATATTCTTTGGCTGTATTCGGGAAATCGGCAGTCATCAATTCTTTTTCTACAAAATCCTGAATCATTTCAACTGTTGGTAAAAATTTTACTCCTTTACGTCCACTCAATAATTCTGCCTGGAATTTAAGAAGATTCCTGAAAACTCGTTTCGCTACTTCATGCGCCTCTAGATCACCACCTTCCCCTGTTACTTCAAAAGCTTTGAAAACTGCTCGCGCAATCCTTTCTAAGTCAAAAGAAATAACTTCTCCTGTTCTCCTTCGAATTGATTTTATTTTTGCTAATTCTTTTTTTAAAATTTCTTTTGTTTTTTTCATAGTTTTAAATTATTTTAGGATTAAAAATGTTAATGTGAGCAACGTTTTCTTTTTTTCTTTTTCTAATCATAAAATTATATATAGCGGGAGACAGAATGAAAGCAAAAGTGATATTTCCAAGCAGATGAAACATGGTAAATGGAATTTGTCCGATGAGGGATCCTAGGAATGATTGGTGAAAAAAAAGCGGACCGACGGTTAGTCCCGTAAGCGCATCAAAAACCAAAGTCCCCATAATCGCAAAACGCACGTAATTCAAAGAACTTGATTCACGATTTTTAAAATAACTCGCAGACCATAAACCAATTACTCCGTAAGCCAAAACAGTAAAAAATGTTTGTATTCCGAGTGTCCCAGTAATTAAGTCATAAATTAAAATACTCAAAACAGCAAAAGAAAAACCCGCAAAAGCTCCATAAGCCTTACTTAAAGGCATGGTTGTGGCAAGAATTGGTTCAATATTAGGTGCACGAAACGGAATCAATCGCACAAGTAAACATAAAATAAGCCCAAGGGAAAATTTAAAATAATTTTTTTTGTTTATGCTCATATTAATATAAAAATCTGTAAAAATTTGTCTTTAAAAATGCTAGTCGTATAATACTAATTGAAGTTATGTGGTTTTGCAACCGCTAAATCATTATACACGAGACTAGTCCTCTCCTGTAAAGTGGATAACCTCTTTTTTTTACAAAATTAGCAAAATAAAACATGGAACAAAATAAAACAAGATACGTTTGGGGACTTTTAAGATTGACAATGGGTCTTATATTTTTATGGGCCTTTATTGATAAGGTATTTGGGTTAGGTTTTGCCACCACACCTGAGAAATCTTGGCTCGCAGGAGGCTCTCCAACTGCAGGATTCTTGCAATTCGCTGTTCACGGGCCCTTTGCAGACTTTTATCATAGTTTGGCTGGTATTCCTATGATAGATTGGCTATTTATGCTCGGCCTTCTTTTCATCGGCATAACACTTACTTTTGGTATTTTTGTAAAATTAGGAAGCTTAGCAGGCGTTGCCATGCTTTTTCTAATGTATACTGCTGTTGGAATACCTCCAGAAAATAATCCTTTTATAGATGATCATTTTGTCTACATATTAGTGATGGTTAGCCTTATGATGTCAAATTCGGGGGATTATCTAGGTTTCGGAAAAGCTTGGTCTCGCACTAATCTTGTGCAAAAATTTAAGTTTTTGCAATAAATAACTTGTCCGCGTGCCACGATTCGAACGTGGGACCCTCGAGGTATAAGCTCGATGCTCTAACCAACTGAGCTACACGCGGATGGGTTCTTCTATCACTTCTTTTTTCTTTAACTCTATTCCATGTGCAACGAGAATTTTTTCGTATTCTTCTTGTTCTATCGTTTCTACCTCTATCAATTTGAGTGCGATCGCCGTGAATGCTTTTTTGTATTCAATTAAAACTTTCTCCGCGGATTTTAATCCATCATTTATAATTCTAGAGACTTCTGCATCTACTTTAGTAGAAACTGTTTCCGAAAATTCTTTTTCCGAAATTTCTCCGAATTGCGGTCGGCCACCGGAGTCCACGAGCGCAATCGGCCCTATCACATCGGACATACCCCAACGTGTCACCATCGCGCGCGCTAAATTTGTTGCTACTTGCAAATCACTTGAGGGTCCAGTCGTAACATCTCCGAAAATTGTTTGCTCGGCAACATAACCGCCGAGAGACATTGCGATGTCATCAATAAATTCTTTTTTGGATTGTAAACGTCTTTCCTCTAAAGGCAATTTTAAAGTGTACCCCCCGGCATTACCACGAGCAATGATGGAAACTTTGTGCACGGGGTCAGCATGCGGAAGGACAGAGGCAACGATAGCATGACCTGCTTCATGGTACGCAGTAATTTCTTTTTCTTTTTTGGAAAGTAAATGACTTTTCCTTTCGGGCCCGAGCATTACTTTTTCAATGGCACGAATCAAATCAAATTGAAAAACTTTTTTACGATTCTCTCGCGCCGCGAGTATTGCGCCCTCGTTCATGAGAGAATACAAATCCGCGCCAGAGAAGCCCGGTGTGCGCTCGGCAACTAATTTCAAATTAATATCCTCCGCGAGCGGTTTCTTTACGGCGTGAATTTTCAAAATCTCTTCGCGGTCAGCGCGATCCGGCAAATCAAGAATTACTTTTCGGTCAAAACGTCCAGGACGAATGAGCGCCGGATCCAGCACATCTGGTCTGTTTGTCGCCGCCATCACTATCACTTTATCATTCGGTTCAAAACCATCCATTTCCACCAATATTTGGTTTAAGGTTTGTTCTCTCTCGTCATTACCTCCACCGAATCCTCCTCCACGAGTACGCCCGATCGCGTCTATTTCATCCACGAAGATAATAGCTGGTGCCGCTTTTTTGGCCATCTTGAATAAATCCCGTACACGAGAAGCGCCTACGCCCACGAACATTTCTACGAATTCCGAGCCGGACAAATGAAAGAATGGCACTGAAGCTTCTCCGGCTACTGCCCGCGCGAGCAAGGTCTTCCCTGTTCCCGGAGCGCCTGTTAGCATCACGCCTTTCGGTATTCTCGCCCCGATGTCTAAGAATTTTTTTGGGCTTTTCAAAAAGTCCACGATTTCTTTCAATTCTTCTTTCGCTTCTTTACACCCGGCAACGTCTTTGAAAGTCACTCTATTATTTTTATCATTCGGGTCAGTAATGCGCGCCTTGGATTGACCAAAGGTGAAAGCCTGCATCCCTGCGCCTTTTACTTGTCTAGATAAATACCAAAAGAAAATTAAAATAAAAACTACCGGCAAAAGAAACGGTAAAATATTTACTAGCCAAAACATAAATCCGCTTTCCTCTTTTATTTCTATTTTTGTATCAGAAAGCGCTTTACTGTCCACCCCGTAATTAAAAAGTGTTTGTGATAAAGAAGAGCCTACTTCTTTTTTCGCTTTTTTTATTTCATCATTTTTATAAGTGATAGTAAGTTTATCGCCTTCCACTAAAATAGTTTTAATTTCTCCAGCTGAAACACTTTTTGCCAAATCAGAAATCGCCACTTCTGGAATTACTTTTCCATCTCCAGAAACAACTAAATAAAGTGCCGTAATAACCACAAAGAAAAGAATTGCCCCAGCAATATTAACTCCGAATTTCGTTTGTTTCGGACCTTTTTTACCTTTCCCTTGCGGGTCTTTTTGATTAAGAAAATTAAAATCCATTTCGTTAGAATAGCATAAAAAATAGAAAAAAGAAATAAAAAAACCATCAGTGTTTTTCCAATTTGGAAACCTTAAAGATGGTTTAAAAACGTACCCCGGGGGCCTAGATGAACCCCCGGGGTTGGATCTGCGAAGCCGTGTTTGTGGTAGCCTTCGCACCGTGGCCCGGTAGAACTCAGAAGAACATTGCCCTGAAACTCTTCATGGGATCCCCTTTCTGATGAGCGTCCGTTGCCCATCAATCTAGGAATAGTATAGCATGGCTGTTATTTTTGTCAAGCACTCAGAAAAACCAACTTTTTTGTTTGGTTTTTAGCGAAGTTGTGGAGATGGGGGAAATCGAATCCCCGTGCAGAAGGTTATTGTAAAGAAATCTACATACATAGCGCGCTTTTTGGTTTAGATTAAAAAATTCTTAAGCGAGCCAAATATTTTTTAATCGAGCCCCTTTGTTTCGGGTATTGTCAGGACATTCAATAACCCTATCCCGATAATATTGTGCCTCAGCTTATATATCGGAAGTCTATAAGTGAGACACGAGCTTACGCGAAAGCGGAAACTCGAGCAAAGGCGAATTCCTTCATACCGAAGTATGGAGAAACCAGACCCTTTACTTTAGAAGTTAATTTTGCAATTAACATTTGAACGAATTTTTACGAGATTACGTTCATTCTCGGTATGCATCGATAACAAAAGGCCAACTGTCTATGCCTTGCATCCCCATATTTTAATTTCAACGTCCTTTGTATTCTCTGCGAACTTCGCGATCCGTTTCGCGCTTCTTAATGGTCTCGCGTTTATCAAATTTTTTCTTGCCTTTCACTAAAGCAATTTCTGCTTTGATTTTTCTACCTTTATTATACACCAAAATCGGTACGATTGTCAAACTCTTATTCTTCTCACTATCCGCCAGCCCTGCGATCTCCTTTTTTGTTAGTAAAAGTTTTCTATTGCGAAGCGGATCATAATCTTTCTCCGTATTTTTCGGCTGATATGGCGGAATATTTGCATTAATAAGGAAGGCTTCTCCCCCGCGAATTATTACAAAAGCACCTTCGAGAGACATTTGTCCACTGCGTACTGACTTCACTTCCGTACCCAAAAGCTCAATACCTGTTTCGTATTTTTCTAGGATTTCATAATTAAACCGCGCTTTTCTATTCTCCGCATAATTCGCCATTTATACATATTATCACAGATTGTTTGCTATTTGACTTTCAACCCTAATTAGGCTATTATTTTGGTAGTTAAGCCCTTAAACGGGCTTTCTATATATACATTGCGTGAAAGAATAAACAACCAAATACGGGCGAAAGAAGTTCGGGTTTTAGACAGTGAAAATAAAAATCTCGGTGTTTTAAGTATAAGAGATGCTCTAGAATTAGCAGGGAGCAAGGGCTTAGACTTAATAGAGATATCCCCGAATGGCAATCCCCCGATTGCCAAGTTGATGGATTTCGGAAAGTATCAGTATGAAACCGCGAAGAAATTGAAAAAGGCCAAGGCTGGTGCGAACAAAACCGAAACAAAATCAATTCAAATAAAAATCGGTACCGGTGATCACGATTTGGAATTAAAAGCGAAAACCGCTTCCAAATGGATCAAGGAAGGACACCGCATTAAAGTTGAACTTTTCCTGGCCGGACGCGCGAAGTATATGGATGAGAAATTTTTGCGAGAACGTTTAGACAGAGTATTACATTTAATTACAGAGGATTATAAAATATCTGATCCATACAAAAAAGGTCCAAAAGGTTTAACCACAACAATAGAGAAAAAATAATTTTATGGGAAAAGGAATGAAGACAAATAAATCATATAGCAAGAGATTGAAACTTACCAAAAACGGCAAAGTACTTTCACGCAAGGCCGGTTTTAATCATTTCAATGCAAAACAATCACGCGGAACCCAACTCGCTAGTCGCAAACGCGCAAGTTTCGTTATCAAAAACAAACCTAAAAGTCATTTATTGCCTTTTAGTTAATTTACAAATTTAATCAACTAATATGACAAGAGTAAAAAAGGGAGTACATGCGTTAAAGAGAAGAAGAAGTGTTTTGAAACAAACAAAAGGTTTTCGTCACGGCCGAAGCACCAAGGAACGTTTAGCTAAAGATGCCTTACTACATGCTGGTAGTTATTCTTTTGCCCACAGAAAAGACAAAAAATCACACAATCGAAAACTTTGGAATATCAAGATCAACGCCGGCGCAAGAGAGCTCGGTATGTCTTATTCAAAATTAATTGGCGCCTTGAAAAAGAATAAAATAGAATTAGATAGAAAAATCCTTTCCGGACTTGCTGAACATAATCCGAAAACTTTTGAAAGAGTTTTGGCTACATTAAAACAAAAACCAGCCACTGCAACAAAAACCACCCTCTAGGATGGTTTTTAGTTTGTATCAGACATTGAGGTTTTTGAAATCTTATACTCTAATTTATCTTTTTTAACCAGCGCGATCACTCCCTCTACAATTTTCTTCGGATCAGAATCAATAACTATTTTAGGATTCTCTCTGTGTCCTTTTTCCATAATTTCCTCAAGCTCTTTCCCCATTTCCCACGGACCCTTAAAAATACCAATAGGTTTTTTATCTTCAAAGGCAACAGTGAACTCATGAATAGTTCCTATTCTTCCACACCCGCAAATAACAGCGTCTGCTGAACGAGTCAAAAGTAAATCGCGTCCCGAATAACCAAAACCAGTGTAAATAATCAAATCCATATAATCAAGTGGAAGCTTAAAAACATTCACGTGCTCCTCTTCAGAAGCGGCTGGAGATATTCCAACACAAATTCCGCCTGCTTCTTTTGCTCCCATCGCTGTCCAAAATGGAAATCCCGTTGTCGCTCCAGTCACTAATACTGCCCCCTGTCGAGCAACTTCACGCCCAAGCTCTTTCGCTTGATCTAATGCCCCGATACCACAATGCCCGGTCTCTGCTGCTCCTGAGACACAGATTTTTATTTGATTATGTGAATGTTTATCGGGAGAATTTAATGGTGAATTCATAATTTAATATTATATATTACAATCTAAGATTACACTATCTCCAAGATTCGGAGCGAATGCTTCAAGACCTAAGTTATCTTTCAACTTCTGAACTAAAAACATTGAAGACTTCGGTTCCCCCATAACTACAAAAATTTTTTTGACTGAATCTTGCATGTCTTCCACAAAACCCAACAATCCATCAGAATCTTTATGCCCTGAATACCCAGAGATAGTCACGATATGCGCTCGAACAACTACTTCTTCTCCTGTGATACGAATTTTTTTCAATCCTTCTCTGATCAGACGTCCAGGAGTTCCGACAGATTGATATCCAGTCAAAAGCAAAGTATTATTTGGATCTGGTAAATAGTGTCTTTCGTGGTGCACAATGCGTCCACCCGTCGACATTCCACTACCAGCAATAACTATTTTAGGATTAGGCACATTGCCAATCATTTTTGATTCTTCAGATTTCAAAGTATTGTGCAGTCCAGGAAAATCAAATAAATATTTATCGTGCGACATTACCTTTTGCGCGGCTTCGTTAAAATAATTTTTATATTGCCTGAAAACATCAGTTAAGCGAATGGCAAGCGGAGAATCAAGGAAAATGGGCATTACTGGAATTCTGCTATTTTCTACTAAAGCGTTAAGTTCAAAAAGAAGTTCTTGCGAACGTTCAAGTGAAAAAGTGGGGATGATGAGTGTCCCCTTTCTTTTATAATTATCTTCTATCGTTTCTTCTAAAAATTTCCTTCGATCATTTCTTGATTCATGGTTTCTGTCTCCATAAACACTTTCCATTATTAAATAATCCACATCCGTAACTTTTTCTGTATCTGGAAGAAGCATCGATGGACTATTCCCTAAATCCCCAGTAAAAAGAATCTTTTTACCATTATAGAAAAATTCAACCATGGCTGAACCCAAAATATGTCCAGCATTTAAAAAACAAACTTCCACGTTATCTGTAATTTTTATTTTTTCTTTATAAGAAAAACCTTGCCAAAGAGAAAAGGCTAATTTAATACTTTCCTCTGTGTAAATCTTTTCTAACCCTAAGTTAGTATTTTTACTTAAAATACCGACAGTATCTTCAAGCATTGGTAGGGAGAGAGCCTTGGTTGGTTCCGTAGAATAAATTTTTCCACGAAATCCCTCGTGAAGCAATTTTGGAACACGCCCTAAATGATCCACATGCGCGTGAGTAATAAAAAGAATATCTATTGTTTTTGAATCATAAGAAAAAGGGTCCCAGTTAATATCGTCTTCTGATCTCTCTCCCTGGGTAAGCCCGCAATCAACTAAAATTTTCTTCCCGTCAATTTCTAAAAGAAAATTAGCTCCTGTTACTGAGCCTGTTCCGCCACAAAATGTTATTTTAGCTGTTTTCTCCATATATAAAGAATAGCACATAATCCACCAGAAATATCAAAAAATAAATCGGAACTGGTATCTAATATGTTGAATGGATTTTGGGCAACAATGTTATTAAACAAAAGCTCAAAAATTTCCCATAAAATGCCGACGAATAAAACACCCAAAATAATTTTTAAAATTAACGCAAAAGATAAATTTTCTTCAAGCAAAAACCAGAGAAAAGCCAACCCTAGCCAAAATCCGCCCAGAAAATGCATAATCATATCCAGATACCAAACAGAAGAATACCAAAAAAACTTATTCGCGGCGAAATTAGCTACAAAAATAAAAAGAATTATATATAACAGATGTCTTAGAAGCTTTTTTCTATCCATTTAATTATTTTACCCTATTTACAAGAAAAAATCCGCCCGAAATAAATACAGCGCGGAGTTCTTCTTAGGACTATTTCTGACATATTACCATAGCTTATAGCTAAGTGGGTGTTAGACGTATGTGACCAAGGCCACATTCGATCGAAACTCCCATAAATTAGTGTTCTAGGTAATAATCGGAAATAACCCTACCTAAAGTATATTCTCTTTTAAAATTCTAGCAACAATTTTTTTAAAAAAACACGAATTTAGAATAAAAACAAGTTTAACTAATTTTTCCTTATATGGGACTTGTTGGTTTGAGTGAACTTCTCATGAACAGTTTCATATTCAAAAAGTTCATTTTCTGAAAACCAGTGTTTTATTTCAGCTTTGGCTTCTTCAGGATCTCCAGAAGCATGAATAAGATTCGGGATACCAATTTCATTTGAATCTCCATGCGCAAAACTCATATGCGCGTAATCTCCGCGAATAGTTCCAGGCGATGCAGACTTTGGTTCGGTAGTTCCAACCATTTTTCGAACAAGAGAAACAGCTTCAATCCCCTCTAAAACAAAAGCGATAACCGGTCCGCTTTCCATCATCTCTAGCGTCACATCAAAGGTCTTTTGACCTCGACGAGAAATCATCTTCCCAATGTTTTCATAGTGATGAAAAAAATGATCATAGTCTGGCTTAAGCATTTTCGCTCCAATAATCTTTAAACCTGTTTTCTCAAAACGAGAAATTATCTCTCCAACCAATCCTCGCTGAACTGCATCTGGTTTTAAAATTATAAGAGTTCTTTCTTGTGTATTTGTCATATAAAAACATCTTAACAAAAATAAGTATTTTTGTAAAACTTAGTCTTATCCCATCGTTTTGTATCTGCCCATGATTTCAGCTTCTACTTCTTCGCGATCACGGCCATATTTTATATAGGAAAGTTCTTTTAAGCTGTCCACGATATCAGGGTTTCCCTTCTCTGGAGCCAAAGTATGCAAATTGAAAGGCTTGGTCGGCTGGCCATTAACCAGCATGCTCACATAAGCATTATAATTATCAAGTTTAGTGATGTCCGACGCAGTGAATTGAGGCTTAAATTTCTGTTCTAAAAATGTCGCGTCCTCAGTGCCGACGCGAAAGACAGCCATCGAGCCAACGTTGCCAAAGACAGCATTCTTTATATTTTCTTCCAGTTGAGTAATATACTGATGTGCAATATTTAAAGATAATCTATATTTGCGGGCTTCAGATAAAATAGAAGCGATAGAATCAGTAGTAACATTTTGGAATTCATCAATATAAAGATAAAAATCATTCATCGGTTTACCGAACATGTCCACGCGAGAAAGTGCGGCCATTTGGATTTTACCTACGAGCACAAGTCCAATCAAGTTCGCATTGATATCTCCCAGTCTGCCTTTAGATAAATTTACCAAAAGAATTTTTTTCTCATCCATAATTTTACGGAAATTGAAAACAGAATTTTGTTGTAACACTACCGGACGCATGATGTCGTTCGAAATAAAATTATCGAATTTTGAGGAGATATAAGGCACGAAGTTTGCCAAGGATTGATCTCCTGTCGTCTGTTCGGCGGATACCCAAAATTGTTTGATAATAGGATTTTTGCATCTGGAAATTTTCAAATCACGAAATTCTTTATCTGCTAAAACACGAGTAATTTCAAGCAAAGTTGAACCAGACTCTGGATCTTCCATCACTAAAAATGCGCTATTCCTGAAATACTGCTCAAACATTGCCCCGCCACCGACTTTCATATCAAAAAGCTTATTAAAAATTCCCATCATTTCATTTACCACAAAGGTCTTCTGCTCTGGATATTTCGGATCATATTCCAGCATATTGAGCCCCATCGGTCGCGCTGTATAGGCTGGGTCAAAATAAATGACGTCGTCTATTCGTTCTTTCGGGATACGCGACAAAATGGTTTGAATATCCGTACCGTGTGGATCAATGTAACAACAACCATCGCCATTTTTGATGTCCTGTGTAATCATATTGAGCATGATATTAGTCTTACCTGTCCCCGTCTGACCAATAACATAAAAATGTCTCATGCGATCTTCACGTGCCATATGAATGGACGTGTCTTTACCACGATAACTATTCACACCTAAAATTATTCCCTCTTGCCCCATTTCAATAGGAGCAGGCGCTATCCCTGCTTTCGCTTCTCTTAATTGAGGTTGGCTACCAATACCGACTGGAAAATGAAATACGGAGGCAAGTTCTTTTAAATTAAGAGGTAATATTTTATCAGAAGAAAAGGTGCGATAAGAAAAATCATGAAAGAGTTTTTTCAATTCACTCCCAGAAACTCTTTCAAAAACAAAAGAATTACTAGCTGCTTCAGAAAACTGATTGAAGGAGGATTCTATCTCTCGGAGTATCGCCTCAGCTCGTTCTTTACTTTCCCCGGAAGCAATTACACGAATATTCGCTTTCATAATCGTGCTCTTTATTTTATTTCCTATTTTTTCCGCTGCTCCCTCATCTACCGCCCGCCTACCTTTCATATATTTTTCTTTTTTCTCACTATCTTCTTTTTCTTTGGTGCCAAAAAATAATTCTTTCCCTACTTTTAGAACAGCTTTGTTAAACTTATAAAGATTATCTGCTGCGTGTTTAACCGAAATACCATCTTTCACATCATCTAAAATCATATGAAACTCGTTGATGAACTTGTCGCCGGCCGGCGCTATTACAAGTTGAATCGCCGCCCCTTCACCAGATGTTTTCAATTTAGAAAAAACATTTAAAATCGGATTCATCGGATCATGTTCAATGTTGTCATAAGTTTTAATTGGCATAACTGCGCGCTCAGAAAAACTAGCATAAGCACCAACGGAACCACCGTCTTCATTAAAAACATTATAATCATCTGCTACTTCGCGGATTTTTGCATCATGGTAAAAAGCTAAAACTTGTTTTTCAAAAAGCGAAAGATGCTTGTTCGGAATGGCCGCATATACAACCACTTCATCACTTTTATTACTAAGAGATACCTCTAGTGTAAAATAGTTCTCTTTTTCATTGTATTTACCTTCTCCGATAGATTGCATTCCAGCATAAAATTGCTCCATGGCGCCGATAAAGTCTTTAAAACTTTTTGATTTATCCGCTTCGTCTGTGGGTGGAGGCAGAGTTATTTCAAACAAAGTCATATTGAGAGATTTATACATGGGCGTACCTTCTTTAAAATCAAAACCGACTTGTCCAGTTTTTAAATATTGAATGAGAATACGATGAAAATCATCATCTACATGCGGATTGCCCATGGCCTCTACCACAGAGAGTGCGTTCCGAATCCCTTTAGTGATGACGATACCTAGAAGTTCTTCCATTATGATATCGTGAGTTTCTGGTTTTAATTTAAGAACAATCCCTTCAGCTTCTTTTCCTCTAACAATATTATCTTTGTGTACTAATTGTTCGGCTGGTATTTTTTTGTATTCACCTATTACATCTCTCGCTGCATTTTCTTCCGCGTGTTCTATGTGCCCGATATTAATAAGCTGTTCCTCTCGCGCCTTAACATGCGCACGCAAATAATCAAGCTCCTCTTCGGGACTCTTGAACTTCGGCATTTCTTTAAAGAATGACGGTTCCATCCCATTAATTATACAGCAAAAAGAAAAATTTAGGAAAATTACTTTTTCGAATGGTCTGGCTGGGATAGGGACCCGGAGAACCGAGGACCTAAGAAAAAGTGATTTTCCTAAATTTTTGTAAGAATCTCCGGCTCGCCTTCGGTAATTAAAATCGTGTGCTCAAAGTGCGCGCTTGCTTTGCTGTCCGCCGTTCGGAAAGTCCAACCATCTTTATCTAAAACTACGTTTTTTGTTCCATTATTTACCATCGGCTCTATCGCTATAACCATTCCGGGTACAAGTTTCGCCCCCACCCCCGCTTTCCCGAAATTTGGTATATAGGGATCTTCATGAATCGCTCGTCCGACGCCGTGTCCCGCCAAAATTTCTACTATTCCATATTTGTGTGGACGAATAAAGCTCTCTATCGCGTGGCTTATGTCCCCTATCTTGTTTCCTTCTTGTGCCATCTCTATTCCTACCTTCAAAGATTTTTCTGTTATTTCTAAAAGTTTTTTTAAAGCAGGGCTTATCTCGCCGACTGGAACAGTTATCGCCATATCGGTGAAAAGATTTTTGTGTTTTAACCCCAAATCTAGAGAAACGACATCTCCCTCTTTTAAAATTTTATCTTTCTTGGGAATACCATGCACTACTTCATTGTTCACTGAAATACAAATTGATGCCGGATACGGGGAGTCTGCGCCATCTGGTTTGTAATTTAAAAAGGCAGGCTCGTCTCCCATTTCCTTAATCAATTTTAAAGCACAATCGTCCAGATCCTTCGTAGAAATTCCAGGCTTCACCATATCCCCAACCTTATAAAGCACAGTGGCCAACCTCTTGCCCCCTTCTCTTAGTATTTCTATTTCTTCCGGTGTTTTAATAATTATCACAATTAATATCCTAAAGCTTTAATTATATCTTCATAAACTTTCTCTATCGTCTGCTCACCGTTGATTTCAATAAAATTATATCCGTCTTTTTCTCGAAAATACTTTACGGATGGTTCAACATCTTCCTCATACCAACTAAGTCTATTTTGTATCTTTTCTGGTGTGTCGTCTGCTCGTTTACGTTCCATTAATCTAGTAGCTGACCATTCTTTTGAAACATTTATTAAAATAATATTAGGTTTTTCTATTTTGTAAAAATCAAAAGCGGAGCTTAGGGCAACTGCTTCTTCTAGTCTTCGGCAAACACCATCCATAATTATATCTTCTTTTCCAGTGAAATTTTTTACAATAAAATCTGTCCATATCCAGATAGGAATAAAGACCGGTATTAAGTGCCCATCCTTTATAACATCATTAATTTTTTTATTAATTAAATTTTCTCCCCTTGAAAGCTCTCGTAGCGAATTGCCAGTTTCTATATATAGAGTATTTCTCCCTTTTTCTTTCAAAAAATTTGCCAACCTTTTGGCCTGTGTTCCTTTACCACACCCAGATCGCCCAAAAAAAACAAAAGCTTGTGAATTCATATCACAAGAATACATGTTTTTAAACGAAAAATCAAGAATTAGTATTCTCGCATAGAGATCTGCGCATCAACTTTTTTCATTAGATCAAGCACGACAGAAACTACGATAAGAATAGATGTTCCACCTAAAGCAAAAGAAGTGTTCCCTGTTATAAATTGCATGATAAGAGGCAAGATCGCGACAAAACCTAAAAAGACAGCACCCACAAGGGTAATACGACTTAAAACTTTCGAAATATATTCTGAAGTAGACACACCTGGACGAATGCCTGGTATAAATGCTCCATTTTTCTGCAAATTAGTAGAAAGCGCTTCCGGATCAAAAGTAACGGCCGTGTAAAAATAAGTAAACATAAAAACAAAAATAAAATAAAGCACAGCGTAAAGCACACTGGTCTGCGTAAAGGCGACCAGAAAACTGGAAATTTTTACGAGAATAACATTGCTGAATCTAGAGAGGAAAGTACCAATCATTTGCGGGAAAAGTAAAATGGAAAGCGCAAAGATTATCGGAATAACTCCAGCTTGGTTCACTCGAAGAGGTAAATATGTTGAACCACCGCCATACATTTTTGCACCTCGAACACGTTTAGCATAAGTAACTGGTATTGGTCTTTCCGCTTCAGTGACAAGCACAACTCCAGCCAAAATAAGTATGCCGACCACAGCAAATACAAGATAAAGAGGAACTTGAGAAACGTCAAAAGTAAAAATATGCTGACTAACCCAAGAAGGAAGTCTAGAAACAATTCCAGCAAAAATTATAAGAGACACTCCATTCCCAATACCAAATTCAGAAACAAGCTCCCCAACCCACATTATTAATATTGCTCCAGCAATAACAATAAGCAAATTGGTAATACGATCAAAAGCAGTTAGGTTAATTAAAATATTTTGCTGTTCAAGAATATACAAAAGACTGAACCCCTGAATAGCAGCCAATGGCACAGTAAGTAATCTAGAATATTGAGCAAATCTTTTTCGGCCTGCCTCTCCCTCTTCGTGATAAATCCTTTTTAAGGAAGGAACCATAATAGTCAAAAGTTGCATAATGATTGAACCTGTAATATATGGGCCAACACCTAGCATTATTATGGAAAGGTTAGAAAGCCCTCCTCCAGAAAATATATTTAAAACCCCAAAGAATTGGTTATTGGATAGAAATCTATTGAGCTCTACGGTATCAATACCTGGTATCGGAATAGCAGAAAGTAATCTGAATACTATTAACGCAAAAAATACGAACAAAACTTTTTTACGCAAGATTGGGTCTGTCCAAATTAATTTTATTTTATTCCAAAAATTTTGCATAATATTGTGTGACGTTAAACTAGCAGTTATTTAATTCTGATCTTTTTTCCTTTGATTCCTAAACGTTTTCGTATTTCAGAAAATTTCTCTGTCTTATTAGCAAGTTTGTCTTTCTCTAAGATAAAAACCTTTTGAATGGACTTAAATTGATATCCGCGATTCTTAGGCAATTTCTTAATGATATCACGAAGCTCTGGGCGACGCTTGTTACCCGCGCGGGCTGTTTGTCCTTTTCCTCCACGGCCAGAAGTCTTCGCATGTTTTCCTCCACGACCAACAAGTCTGTCTTTTTTATTCTTATGTTCTCTTTTTAAATTATGTATTTGCATAAAATTATTTATCCCGTAGTGAGCTTTACTCTACTACTGGGATTCTTCTACTGGTACAGTTACTTCCTTCCCCGCGACAACTACACTTTCTGGGGCGATTTTTGCGTATTTTGAAGAAATCACGGATAACGCCGACATTACTGCCTTTGCATTATTTAATTTATTTTTACTGTTGGATAAAATTTTTCCAGTAATATCTTTAACTCCGGAAAGTTTTATAATGTCTCGAATAACCGAACCAGCCACAAGCCCACGACCTTTGTTAGGCCTTAACATCACAGATGAACTTGAAAACTTAGCAGATAGCTCATGCGGAATAGACATTGTTTTGGTAAGATTCAATCTAATCATATTTTTCTTGGCATTTCTTAAAGCTTTATTGATCGCCAAAGCGGTATCTCCAGCTTTTCCCAATCCTAAACCAACAGCTCCCTTTTTGTCCCCCGCGACAAGCGCTACAGAAAAAGAAAATCTGCGTCCACCAGCGACCACACGAGTAACTCGGCGAATATTTAAAATCTTTTGATCAAATTCTGGCTTGACTCTGTTGAAAGAGGAACCTCGACGGCCACTGTTTCTTTTTTCTCTTGTTCCTGTATTTTCTTTTGCTTTTGTGTTTTCCATAAAGTTAAAATTCTAATCCCTAAAACTCAAGACCACTGACGCGGGCTTCGTCAGCTACTAATTTTATTCTTCCAGTATATTTAAATCCATTACGATCAAAAACAACTTTCTTAATTTTTTTTGCGAGACAAGCTGCGCCGATAGACTTCCCGACTTCTTTCGCTCGCTCTGTCTTTGTGCCTTTGGTCGTCTTCACGTCGCTCGCTTGCGCCAAAGTCTTGCCTGTCACATCATTTATAACTTGAGCATAAATAAACTTGTTGGATCGAAAAACGGTCAAGCGAGGACGCATATCAGTACCCTGGATTTTTACTCTGATCTTTTTCTTTAAGCGTATTCTTTTGTCGTCTTTTTTAATCATTTTATTTTAAAATTATTTTTACACTGTCTTCTTGCCTTGTTTTCGTCTGATAACTTCACCTTCATAACGCATTCCTTTACCTTTATATGGTTCTGGTTTCTTCAGGGCACGAACAGCCGCGGTGAAACTACCAACTAATTCTTTATCAATACCAGTAATGGTAATATTGTTTTTCTCTGCAGTAGCAGTAATGCCTTCTGGAATTTTTACAATAACAGGATGAGAAAAACCAAGAGCGAAATGGAGTTCTTTGCCCTTAACCTCAGACTTAAATCCAACTCCTTCTAAAATTAATTTCTTTTGATATGGAACTTGGACACCAGTAATCATATTTTTTATATGTGAAGCATAGGTACCCCAGAGAGATTTGGAAAATTTATCGTTTCTTTTTATATTTAAAGTTACCATTTTATCAGTAATGGTAATAGTAATATCATCTCTGAAATTTTTAGTAAGTGTTCCTTTTGGGCCTACTACAGCAACAACTCCACCACTTTGGGTGATCTTTATTCCGGCTGGTATTAATATTTCTTGTTTGCCTATTCTACTCATAAAATTTTCTACCAAATTCTAAATAATGCTTCGCCTCCAACTTGTTCTTTGCGAGCATCTTTGCCTGACAAAATTCCTTTCGGTGTTGAAAGCACAAGCAAGCCTGAGCCATTTCGGACAGAATGAATATCTTTCATACCAAAATAAACTCGGCGAGATTGTTTAGAAATTCTTTCTACTTCTGCGATTTTTGGTTTTTTATCTACATAGATCAGCCCCACTTCTAAAACTGGCTGACCTTTTTTAACTTTTTTTGAAACTTCAGAAACATATCCAGCTTTTTTCAAACATTCGCCGATCGCATTTTTCATCTTAGAAAAAGGAATTGAAACAGACTCCTTGTTTGCAAGGCTTCCGTTCTTCATTATTATTATCATGTTTGAAATTGGATCCATAAAATTTTACCAACTTGATTTACGAACACCCGGAAGCATTCCTTCGTTTGCTAATTCTCTAAAACAAATTCGGCAAATACCGAAATCACGCATAAAACCATTTCCTCGGCCACAGCGAAAACATCGATTTTTCTGTCGAGTAGAAAATTTTGGTTTTTTTGCTGCTCTAGCTTTTACTGATGTTTTTGCCATAAATAATTTATCAGGATTGCTCCGTTAATATCTCACTTTTTTTCTTTAACCCTTTAAAACTAAAGAATTAAAGGAGAAAAGTGGATTAATCAAAGCCCTATTCCCTTGTTTTGATATTAGCAAATAATCCCAAAAGAGTCAAATATAATTTTTTATCTCACTTTCTAACTTTCTTGCATTTCCATGGCTTAACAAGCCTAGATATGATTGCACTGTTTCAAAACTCCCGTGCTTCTTTTTTACACCATGAAACATCCTCCGTTTCGTGATAGTCCTGACTACCCTATGGTCTGGAAATAAAACCCAACCCAAAAAATCCACGCCAGAGGCAACGGTACTTATGGATAATTTTGCAGGATGTAAAGAAAGCATAAGTTCATTTTCAAGAAAATCTTTTATTCTAACAATTGTATTTTCTAACCATTTTCTATTTTGCGACAAAATTACAAAATCATCCGCATAACGAACATAGTGTTTCGCTTTGATTTTATGTTTCACAAATTGATCAAATTCATTCATATAAATATTTACTAAAAGTTGGGAAGTTAGATTGCCGAGTGGTAAACCCTTACTGCATATATCAGCGATAGCGTAAATATGTTTTTGGGAAGAAAAGCTATCTATCACCTGCCCCAAGAGCCAAAGAACATTTTTATCTTGAATATGTTTTCTCAAAATTCCTTTTAATATTTCGTGATCAATATTAGCAAAGAATTTTTTAATATCCCCTTTCAAAACCCAAACTGTTCTGGTATGATTTTTTGACGCTTGATAGGCAAATTTTCTGAATCTGTTTATGGCTTTATGTGTTCCTTTGTTTTTTCTGCAAGAATAGGAGTCAGTAATAAATGTCCTGTCAAAAAAAGGATACAAAACTCGATAAATCGCATGATGTAATAATCTGTCCCGTACTTTCGCTTTGTGAATATTGCGCGGTTTTGGGTCAGAAATATTAAATGCTTCATATTGGGAATGCTTGTATGCTTTATTTACTAAATCCGTATGTAACGAAATTATATTAGTCATCAAATTTCTTTGAAATTCTTCTACGTCTTTGCGATTTTTCTTGCCGACAACAAATTCTTTCCACGCCAAAAGCAGATTTTCTAGAGAAATGATATAGTCGTAAGTATGACTAAATTGGATTCGGGACATAGTATTTATAATAGTACCCCCCCCCCAACTTTTGCCATTATTGGCAAAAGTTAAGAGCTGTTATCTTCTCTGGATTACCTTTTATCAAATTCTGCCCAAAATACACAAGCACTCTTTGGGATTAAAGATTGATACGATGTTTATTGAAATTATTGAAGCTGTTTCTATCGCTACTTTTTTATCTCGAGAAGAAAAACATCCTTGGGTTCGGTTAGCGATACGAAAATCAGATACTCTAAAAATACTTTTGATGGTTTTATGGGAAGCAAAATCAATTGACGATAAAAAATATATTGTTCTTTCTCAAAAAATAGAAGAAATTGGAAAAATGCTCGGGGGTTGGAACGGACAACTCCTAAAACAAAACTCTCCCGCCGTTAAGACGAGAGAGAAATGAAGTAAGTTGCGGAAGAGATAGCCGGGTTGTTGCCGTTCCAGTCATTGTCGAGCCAGTTGTAGTTCGAGATGACCTTGCCTTCGTTCCAGTACCCATACCGGACATACAGATTGCCATTCGCCGGGTTGCGGAAATGTGTAAGCTGCCTTCTGTGCCACCACCTTTTGAATACTCTCAAGGTTGTATCGTATTCGGCATCGTAATGCCATAGCACCTTACACCAAGTAACTTCATTTTTGAAGTGTCTTCGTATATCACCCTATTTGAAACCTTAGTCGCAAATATTCTCGACATACGGATACTGGATTCGGTAGCGAGAAACCGTGGTCGCTCGCGTATTCACCTACTACCATATTTATTTTACCAAAACAAAAGGCCCTGCGCGAATGCCGAAGCAAACACACAGGGCCCAAGGACTAAGTCTCAAGGATCAAGAAGATCCAAGAGGCAAAGTTCTGATTACTAACTTACGGAAGAGACAGCCGGGCTGCGGCCGCGCCAGTCATCGCCGAGCCAGTCGTAGCCCGAGATGACCTCGCCTCCGCGCCAGCACCCACACCGGACATACAGATCGCCACACGCCGGGTTGCGGAAGATGTCATCCCAGAAAAACACGTAGAGCGTATTACCCTGGTCGTCCTTCTTCCACTCCTCGGGCCACATCTCTGGATGCTCGACGAAGTGGTCAAGGAGTTTCGCTCCTACATTTTTACCCCTCTTTTCGAGCTCGATGCGAAGCTTGTTGCCCTCGATGACGCCTCCCTTTTTCTGCTTCTTGGAGAGAAAGAGCGTGAGCTTCTTTCCGTCGAGATACAGGCCGTCGGCCTTCTTCTCGAGCTTGACGATGCCCGTTCCGCGGTGCACCTCGAGCACGGCACCGTTGAACGGCAACCGAGCCGGAGAGTTGAAATCGATCACATAATCGATCGGACGGATCTCGTGCGTACCATGAAGCACGCCGAGGATGGAAGACATCCTTTCCTCGCTGTGGGCGAGAGTAGCGAAGTCTTTGGGCTCGAATCCGACCTTGGTGCCCGTGATGGCGAGCTCGTGAACTAAACCGACAGAGATTTCGGACGCATTTGCCATTTGGCACATCCTTCCTTTTTCTTTGACACATCCCATAGGACGCATCGGTTAGGTTTTTGCTAGAGGACAACCACAACGGTAGTCATAGCCAGGAAATGCCTAATATTAAGCACCTTTTGGCTATGACCACCTTCGCAAGTAATTTTAAAGAACTATCTTTATAGGATAGCATATTTTAAGAAAAAGTCAATAGAAAGTTTTATTCCTTTTTAAAAGGAACACCTAGGAGTTCGAAGAAGGCGGTGCCTTCTTTTTTGTTTTTTGCAGTTGAAACAAGGGTGATAGACAAACCGAAAACGTCGCGGATATCTTCATCAGCTGTTTCTGGGAAAATGGTATGTTCTTTGATGCCGATAGTTAAGTTCCCGATATTATCTACTGCTTTACGATTAATACCACGGAAGTCCTTCGTACGAGGAAGCGCCACATTAATTAATTTTTCCAAAAAGGCGAACATTCTTTTACCACGAAGAGTGACGACAACTCCGACAGGATCTCCTTGGCGAATTTTAAAAGAAGAAATGGATTGCTTCGCTCCTCGCAAGGCAGTTTTTTGCCCGGTAATTTTTGCTAACCTGTCTGCTACGGCTTCATTTTTATTTTTGTCTTTCTTGACCATCGTTCCTGTGCCGACATTGATTACGACTTTCTTCATTTTTGGAGAAGCCATCACATTTTTAAAATGAAAAGCGTCTTTCATTTTTCCAAATGCCTCTATTTCTTTTTCTTTTACGTTTAAGTGTTTCATAATTTTTTATTTAATCTGCTTTTTTAACATTAGAAATGTGGATAGGCATAGCAATATTTACCATTGTGCCTTTTTCCCCAGACTTTCTAGGACGTTGATGTTTTTTCATCATATTCAAACCTTCAACAATCACTTTGTTTTCTTTAGGCAAAGCTCGCACAATTTTACCAGACTTTCCTTTGTCTTTACCGGTGATTATTTTTACATTGTCTCCTTTTTTTAATTTCATATGTTTTATTTAAAATACTATATAACTTCTTGCGCCAAGGAAATTATTTTCTGAAATCCTTTCTCTGCCAATTCTCTTGGAATAGGTCCAAAAATACGGCCTGCTTTTGGATCTTTTTTCCCTTTTTCTAAAATAACTACCGCGTTATCATCAAAACGAATATATGAACCGTCTTTTCTTCTATAAGCACCACGAGTGCGTACAACGACAGCCTGATGCACATCTTTCTTCTTTACGGCCTTGCGGGGAGAAGCTATTTTAACTGAAATAATAACCAATTCTCCCAAAGTAGCATATCTCTTTTTGGAAGAGCCTAAAATCTTGAACACCTTTCCTACGGTGCCTCCGGCATTGTCTGTTATATTTACTAAGGTTTCGTTTTGAATCATAAAATTTAATTAAAATTACTGCACGACTTTAAACTTTTTATCTTTGGAAATCGGTCTGGTTTCCACTATTTCTACCTTATCTCCTATCTTATATTTATTAGCTTCATCGTGAGCTTTGTATTTCTTGCTAATTTTGTAAAACTTTCCATACAAAGGATGCTTCACAAATCGAGAAACTGACACAACAACGGTCTTGTCCATTTTGTCGGAAACAACCACTCCTTTTAAGAATTTTCCTTTGTTTTCAGTATTCTTTTCTTGTATCTTTTTTGTCATATATTATTGCTTTTTATTATTTTTATTCATTTCTGTCAACATTCTAGCTATTTGTCTCTTTAAAGTCGCAGATTCTTTGACGTTTTTTGATCTTGAGCCCTCAGACTTAAAATGAATAACTCGTAAACCATCTCGCAAAGTAACAAGCTCTTTTTTTAGCTCTGCTTCTGTCATTTCTTTAAAATTTCCTCTTGAGTTTTTCTTTGTCTTTGCCATAAAATAATATTATTCATTTACTCTGCCGACAATTCTGGTTTTAATCGGTAACTTAGACCCAGCTTTTCGAAGCGCTTCATGAGAAGTTTTTTTATCTGCGCCATCTACTTCAAAAATAATACGTCCAGGAAGAACATCAAAACAATATCCCTGTGGGTCTCCTTTTCCTTTTCCCATGCCCACTTCCGCAGCTTTAGCTGTATACGGACGATCTGGGAAAATACGAACCCAATATTTACCAGTTTTAGTTAGGGTACGAGAAATAACTTTTCGAGCAGATTCGATTTGGTTTGATTTCACTCTCGCTTGAGTTTCAGACTTTAAACCATAAGAACCAAAAGCAAGTTTAACACCACGAGTATCAGCTGATCGTGATTTTGGATTAGAACGTCCTGTCTGCCATTTTCTAAATTTTACTTTTTTGGGTACTAACATAATATTTAATCAGTTTTTAATTTATTATCTTTTTCATTAACTGGCGCTGTAGAAAAAGCGGTGCGAGCTTTCTTTTCAGAGAAAATTTTACCCCGATAAATCCAAACTTTAATACCAACAACACCATAAGACAATGTCGCTCGCTCTCGCTTGAAATCTATGTCCGCGCGGAAAGTCTGAAGCGGAATACTTCCACGCTTAAGCTCTTCCGTACGAGCAATTTCAGCTCCTCCTAAACGACCTGACAATACCACTCTCGCTCCCTCTACTCCGTGAGCTTGCATAACTTTTTCAATAATTTGTTTGATTACTCTACGATAAGGCATTCTCTTTTCTAATCCTTCAGCAATCATATAAGCCACGATAGCCGCATCCGCTTCTGGATTTGAAACTTCCATAATTTCAAGTTTGAAATCTTCCGGTCTTGGAAGTTTTAATTTATCCATTTTCTTTAAAATTTCTTCTTTGAGTTTTGTCGCTCCTTCTCCACTTCTACCAATAATAAGACCAGGACGAGAAGTTTTAATTATAAAACGAGTAGCTTTCCTGCTTCTTTCAATTTCAATACTAGAAATATACATTCCACGCAATTTCTTTTCCAAGAACTGGCGAAGTAAGACATCTCCTTTTAGATAAATTAAATATTTTTTTGGATCAGCAAACCAACGAGACTTCCAGTCTCTTAATATAATCAATCTATGTGCATATGGGTGAACTATTTTTGACATATTATTTTTTTACTGCTTTCTTAGCTTTTATTTCTTTCGTTTTTGCTGGTTTTTTTATAACTTTTTCTGCTAAAAGAAGATTTAAGTGACTTGTACGCTTGTTTATCCTGTGTCCTGTACCCATCGCTGCGGGCATCATTCTTTTCATTACGATACCTTTATCAACTCGCAATTCTTTTATAAATAAATTATCTACTTCAATACCCATTTGTTTTGCATTTGCAACAGCAGAAAGTAAAAGTTTTTTGATCGGAAGCCCAGCACGTTTTGCTAAAAAATTTAACTCAGCGATTGCCTCTGATACGTTTTTACCCTTAATCAATCCAGCAACTAAACGAACTTTCCTCGGGGATTGTCTGTAATTTTTTAAAAAAGCTTTCATGTTAATTTATTATAAGTTTGCTGAATAATTATTTCTTTTTAGCATCCACTGCAGCAGCAGTAGCTGATTTAGCTTGAGTTATCTCGGCCTCTTTTTTCTTTTGTTCAAGTTCTTTCTGCATTTTTCCTCCGTGTTTCATGAATTTTTTGGTTGGAGAAAATTCTCCTAATCTGTGCCCCACCATGTCTTCCGTAACTAGAACTTCTAAATGCGTTTTGCCGTTATAAACACCAAAAGTAAAACCCAGCATTTCTGGAGAAATAACACAGGCTCTTTTCCAGGTCTTAATCATCGGAGTCTGAAGCGGGTTTTTGCCAGCAATCTTTTTTAAGAGCCTCTCGTCAACATTTAATCCTTTTTTGATTGATCTAGTCATAATTTAAGCAAACAAAAAGCTCCTAACGAGCTTGGTTTCATAATAGCAAATTCAAATAAAATGTCAATTTTTAAATAAAAACAAAGGGCGTGCCGGGGAATCAAACCCGCAACACGCCCGTGATCCAAACAGAGCTAACTTTGTGCCCGCCCATTAAATCTCTTGTTCAGAGCGGGTTGAATATCTTGGAAAGTACCGGCCGGCACCCCTCTCCCCTTAGCCTGTTGTCGCGCAAGTTTCTCCTCGCGCTGTTTCTTTTCCAGGTTTCTCTTGTACCTTCTCCTCTTTGCCGGAACCTTCTTCGACATTGACACCTCCTCAGATAGATAGAGAGTATTATAACACTTTCAAAATAAAAAGCAACTAAAAATCCCCTTATCGGGGATTCTTTTAGTTAATTTTTATTTATTCTTTCCTGTCTTTCGTCGAGAAACAATAAAGACGTTGGAGTATTTCTTTGGACCACGAGTCTTGCGTCCACCAGTAACTTTACCCCACATAGTTTTTGGACGTTTGGTTCCGCGCCCTTGTCTGCCTTCTCCTCCTCCGTACGGATGGTCAACAGGATTCATCGCCGTACCACGAACAGTTGGACGTATTCCTTTCCAGCGACTGCGTCCAGCTTTACCATAATTTTCTAAGTGATGTTCTTCATTGGAAACAGTTCCAACACAAGCCCAACAATTCTCATTTATTTTTCTGACTTCCGTTGAAGGCATTTTCAAATTAGTATATCCATCAGCATTAGCGACTACTTGGGCGAAAATTCCAGCCGAACGGCCAATCTTTGCTCCACCAGCCGGCTTGATTTCAATATTATAAACAAAAGTTCCAACTGGGATATTTTTGAGAGGCAATCTATTGAGGGGAGCAAGTGGGGCTTTCGCAGATACGATAAAAGAATCTCCGGGTTTTACAGACTTTGGCAACACTACATATCTTTTTTCTCCATCTTTATAAACAGCAAGCCCAATAAATGCTGAACGATTTGGGTCGTATTCAACAGATTTTATTTTGGCTGGAATCTCTTTTTTGTCATATAAAAAATCAACTAGACGATAGAGACGTTTGTGCCCGCTACCCTTGTGTCTCATCGTAATGCGTCCAGCACTATTTCTTCCGACTGCACGCCTAAATCCGTAAGTAAGAGACTTCAAAGGAGTAGAGGTCGTTAGAACTCCCCGATAACTTACGTTAGTCATTTGTCTTCTTGATTTACTTGTTGGTTTATATGTTTTCATATTAAAAATTACACAAACTCTATCTTATCTCCCTTTTTCAAATAAACAAACGCTTTTCTTCCACCTCCTCTTACTCCAGCCTTGCCTTTAGACATAATCTTTTTTCTTGGAATATTCAGAACATTTACCTTGAGGGGTTTTACTTTATAAAGGGAAAAAATGGCCTTCTTTATTTCTGTTTTGTTGGCAGAAGAAGTAATGTCAAAAGTATAAACATTCTGTTCTGCGCCAAAAGATGCTTTTTCAGTAATTCTTGGATTTTTAATAATTGTTGTCATAAATTTAACTCAAATTAACCCCTAGCCTCTAAAAATTTAACTGCCTCCTCGGGATTTTCTATTAAAATATATTGATGATTAAGGGCGTCCATCGGATTAAGATTTTTAAGAAAAATAATTTCTAATTGAGGTAAATTTCTAAAACTCTTTTCTGCTTTTTCATTGCGTCCAAATAAAGCTGTCAAAACTCTAGCTTTCTTTGATCCAGCAAATGGTTTCAATCCGGAAGCTTTAGCAATATTCTTCATAACATCGAGAGCTTTCTTTGTTTTCATCTCAGACAAAGCGAGAGTATCAATAAAAATAATTTCGCCGTCTTTCATTTTTCTAGAAAGTACAGAAAAGAGAGCTTGAGCACGCATCTTCTTTGATACCTTTCTTTTGTAATTTTTCTCTGCTAAAGGACCATGAGTAACTCCTCCGCCAACCCAAATAGGTGATCGTGTAGAACCGTGTCGCGCACGCCCCGTTCCTTTTTGTTTCCACGGCTTCCTGCCTCCACCACTCACCTCTCCACGGTCTTTAGTATCAGCCGTGCCAGCGCGTTTATTGCTACGCATTCCTTCTACTACTTGGTGCACCAAATCTGCTCGCCACTTAGCGGCGAAAACTTTTGCTGGAAGATTTATTTTCCCTGCTTCGACTCCTTTTTGGTTGTATATTTTTGCTTCCATATAAATTATCTCTGTACTATTTCGACTAAACTTCCTTTTCGTCCAGCGATGGCACCCTTCACAAGCAACAAACTATTTTCTTTATCTACGAAAACAATTTGTAAATTTTTCTGAGTAATACGTTCAGAGCCCATGCGACCTGCCATTCTCATCCCTTTTGGAACATGTGTTCGAAGTCCACCTCCGATACTCCCAGGTTCTCGTTCTGAGTGTTTTTGACCGTGTGTACGTGGACCACCATGAAAACCATGACGTTTTACAACTCCTTGAAAGCCTTTACCTTTAGAAATACTAGATACTATTATCTTATCGCCAGCAGAAAAAGTGCCAACATCAATAACGTCTCCTTCTTTCACTTCAGTTTTATCGGTGGGTTTTAGCCTGAATTCTTTGAGGGTTTTGTAAAAAGCACCCTTCATCGCTCCGGCTCTTCCCTTTGTGACTCTTTCTTTTTTTTGTGTGCCGAAACCAACTTGAACAGAATCATAGCCATCTTTGGATTTTTCAAAAATTCTTGTCACAATTGATGATGGCGCAGAAACTATCGTAACTGGAAAAACAGTTCCGTCTTCGGAAAAGTACTCCGCCATATTTTCTTTTGTTCCCAGAATAAATTTCATAATTTTGTGACGTTAAGCTCGTAATTACATCATTTTGACATCAATGTCGACTCCCGAGGGAAGCGAAAGATTCGTCAGAGCCTCAACGGTCTTTGCGTTTGGATTTATAATATCAATCAATCGTTTATGCACTCTTATTTCAAATTGTTCTCGTGTGTTTTTGTAAATAAAAGGAGAACGATTAACTGTATATTTCTTTATTTCGATTGGCAGTGGAACAGGTCCTACAATCACAGCATCATAACGCACAGCAGTATCCATAATTTGTTTAATAGACGCATCTAAGATTTTGCTCTCGTAAGCGCGAACTCGAATACGAAGTATCACCTTACCGTCAACTTTTTCTGTTTTAGAAGAAGTTTTGGCTTTTGATACCCCAGCTTTAGGTTTTACTGGAGCTTTAGGTTTTTTTATTTTTGTTTCTGTTGTTGTCATGATTTTTTAAGGAACTTTTTTCCACAAACTTTTAACCAAGAATTTTAGTAACCACCCCTGCGCCGACTGTCTTTCCTCCTTCTCGAACTGCAAATCTTTGTGATTCTTCCAGTGCAACTGGAGTAACTAATTTAACTGTAATTTTAACTGTATCACCAGGCATAACCATTTCTGTGCCTTCTGCAAGTGTCACATCTCCAGTTACGTCCGTGGTACGAATGTAGAACTGAGGTTTGTAACCCTTGAAGAATGGAGTGTGACGTCCACCTTCTTCTTTTTTCAAAACGTAAATTTCACAAGTAAAGTTATCGTGCGGAGTAACTGTTCCTGGTTTAGCAAGAACTTGTCCGCGAGTAATGTCTTCTTTCTTTAAACCTCGGAGAAGAATACCAGCGTTGTCGCCAGCCATACCTTCTTGAAGATTTTTGTTGAACATTTCAATACCGGTAACAGTTGTTTTTTGAGTAGGCTTGATTCCAATAATTTCCACTTCTTCTCCAACTTTTACTACTCCTCTTTCGATTTTACCGGTAACTACTGTACCTCGTCCTTCAATAGAGAAAATGTCTTCTACTGGCATAAGGAAAGGCTTGGTAACATCACGTTCAGGAACAGGGATATAAGTATCAAGAGCATTGGTCAATTCAAGGATTTTCTTTGCCCATTCATCATCAAGAGATTTTGCTTCAAGAGCCTTGAGAGCAGAACCACGAATAACTGGAGCATTTGCGCCATCAAAACCTTGCTTGGTTAGAAGTTCACGGATTTCTTCTTCCACCATATCGATCATGTCTTTGTCATCAACCATGTCGCACTTGTTTAAGAAAACAATCATTTTTGGCACACCAACTTGTTTTGCAAGCAAAACGTGCTCACGAGTTTGAGGCATAGCACCGTCAGTAGCCGCAACCACCAAAATAGCACCGTCCATTTGAGCGGCACCGGTAATCATGTTTTTGATGTAGTCAGCGTGTCCTGGAGCATCGATGTGCGCATAGTGACGTGCATCGGTAGCATACTCGTTGTGAGAAATGTTAATGGTGATTCCACGAGCTTTTTCTTCTGGAGCGTTATCGATTTGATCAACTCCGCGTAGACGAACAGTCTTTCCTGCCATGTTTAACACGTGCAAGATTGCAGCGGTTAAAGTGGTCTTTCCATGGTCAACGTGACCGATAGTGCCGACATTGATGTGCGGCTTGTCTCTCTTAAATTCTTCTGCCATATTTTTGTTTTTAATAATCAAAACTCAGCATACGAGAACCAGTTGCTAAGGCTTAATTACTAATAAATTAGCTATTAATAATAAAAAAACAATATAAAAACTGCAGAAAGTGCAGTTGTTTAGATAATAGCAGATTATAAAACGTTGTCAAACAATCTTATTCCCCAGAATCTGAAAGAAGATCTTTAATCTTTTTAAGTAGAATGTTAAAAGAATTACCTTTCGAAGAAAAGACTCCTCCTAGGCTTTTGACAGTTTCTCCAACATCATCTCCTGAATTAACAATTACCGGTAAGTTTTTAAAACGTGCGTCACCACGAATCCGTTTAAGTGCTTCAATGCCATCAAGTATAGGCATGTTATTATCAGTAACAACAAGATCATAATTTTCTTTTTCCAATTTATCTAAAAGTAATTGTCCATTTTCTGCCGTATCAACAGTATAGCCCTCGCCCTCTAAAAGCATACCCAACCCAAATAAAATACTTTTTTCATCATCAGCAAATAATATTCTTTTTGAAAGTTTTTCATTTCTTTCAGGATTGCTTGTTTTTGGAGAAAATTCACCCATAAAAACATAATAACATATTTTTACTTTCTCGCAGCGATGATAGTTTCAGCCACGTTTTGAGGCACAATGTCATAACGGAAGAATTCCATTGTGAAACCAGCGCGGCCTTCGGTCATGGAGCGGAGCCCGGTCATGTAACCAAACATTTCGGAAAGAGGCACGATTGCTTTTATCACTTTATTCATCCCGCGATCTTCCATTCCTTCGATAAGACCTCGCTTAGAAGAAAGATTTCCGGTAACATCTCCCATAAATTTATCTGGGGTAATAACTTCCACCTTCATCATCGGTTCTAGAATGACAGGGTTTGCGCGACGACAAGCATCTTGAATAGCCATAGAAGCAGCAATTTTGAAAGCCATTTCGTTGGAGTCCACTTCGTGATAACTTCCATCCCAAAGATCCACAGAAACATTTACAATTTTAAATCCGGCTAAGATTCCGCGATCGAGTCCTTCTTTAAATCCTTTTTCACAAGGCGCGATGTATTCTTGTGGAATGACACCCCCCTTAATACTATTCACAAATTCAAAACCTTCAGAACGCTTAGTGTTTTTCGGCAAATCTTCCAACTCTTCTTTAGTAAGCATTTCCATTGGTTTCACTTTTATCTTCACGTGTCCGTAGTTACCGCGTCCGCCAGACTGCTTGATGTATTTTCCTTCTGCATCAGAAGTACCAGTAATGGTCTCTCGATAAGCTACTTGTGGCTTGCCGACATTCGCCTCCACAGTAAATTCGCGTTTCATACGATCCACAATAATTTCCAAATGAAGTTCTCCCATGCCGGCGATGATCGTCTCCCCTGTTTCCTGATCAGTAGTAACTTTAAAAGTAGGATCTTCTTGCGCGAGACGGTTCAAGGCCATACCCATTTTCTCTTGGTCTGCTTTGGTTTTCGGTTCAATACGAAGCTGAATAACTGGTTCAGGGAAAACAATGCGATTTAATTCAATAGGATTATTTTCATCACAAATAGTATCAGAAGTAATAGTATCTTTGAGTCCGACAGCGGCGGCTATTTCTCCAGCGAAAACTTGTTTCACTTCTTCTCTATCATTCGCATGCATTCGGAGAATTCGGCCGATGCGTTCTTTGTTCCTAGTACGAGGATTATAAACATAACTACCAGCCTGCAAACTACCGGAATAAACGCGGAAGAAAATAATTTGTCCGACAAACGGATCCGTCGCCACCTTGAAAGCCAACGCGGCAAATGGTTCTTTATCATCCGCATGTCTCACCATCGGTTCTTCAGTATCTGGGTTAACGCCTGGGATAGGCGGAATGTCTGTCGGAGCTGGTAAATAATCAACGACGGCGTCAAGCACGAGCTGTACACCTTTATTTTTTAAAGCAGAACCGGCAAACACTGGAAAGATTTCATTGTTGATAACAGCTTTGCGGAGAGTCTTTTTTAATACATCCATATTTGGAATAACTCCTTCTAAATATTCCTCCATCATCGCATCATCCGTCTCCACAATTTTTTCAATAAGTTCACTATGAAATTTTTCTGCGTCCGCTTTCATGTTTTCTGGAATTTCTTTTTCAATAACCTTATTGCCCATTTCTCCTTCAAAGTAATAAGCTTTCATGCGAAGAAGATCCACGACTCCTTCATGTTTTTCTTCAAGGCCAATAGGGATTTGCATACGCACCGCTTTTTTCGTCAGTCTGTCTAAAATAGTTGCAAAAGAATGCTCAAAAGAAGCACCAGTACGATCTAATTTATTTATAAAACAAACACGAGGCACTTTCGCTTCGTCAGCATAGCGCCAATTTGTTTCGGATTGTGGTTCCACTCCGGCGACTCCGTCGAAAACAACCACGGCACCGTCTAGCACACGAAGAGATCTTTTCACCTCTACGGTGAAATCAATGTGTCCAGGTGTATCGATAATATTAAAACGGTGTTTTTTAGCTTTATCTTTCGGATCAGCATAAGTCGGAGTCCAAAAACAAGTAACCGCCGCAGAAGTAATGGTAATCCCGCGTTCTCGTTCTTGTTCCATCCAGTCGGTAACTGTTTCTCCCTCATGCACTTCACCTATTTTGTGTGAAACTCCAGTATAAAAAAGCACACGCTCCGTCGTGGTCGTCTTTCCTGCATCAATATGCGCAATAATTCCAATATTCCTAACTTTTTCTAGGGGATAATCTCGTTCCATATATTTTTACCAAGCGAAATGGGCAAAAGCTTTGTTGGCTTCTGCCATTTTGTGCGTATCTTCTTTCTTTTTAATGGCTGCGCCTTCGTTCTTTGATACAGCGATAAGTTCATCAGCAAGTTTCAAGTGCATTGGGCGCCCTTTGCCTCCGCGCGCAGCATCCCGGATCCAGCGCATAGCTAAAGCCACGCGTCTCTCTGCTCTTACTTCAACAGGAACCTGATAGTTTGCTCCTCCGATTCTTTTTGATCGTACTTCTGTCAAAGGGCCAGCATTTCTTAGGGCTAAATCAAAAATTTCTAATGGATTTGGATTACCTGTCTTTTCTTTGATGACATCAAAGGCCTGATACATTACTTTGCGAGCAGTTTCTTTTTTGCCAGACCACATGACATAGTTAATGAACTTCTCTAGTTTTTGAGAATTGTATACAAAATCTGGTCCTACTGTATTTCTATTTTTTACTTTTCTTCGCATAAAATATTATTTATTTTTTAGCTTCTTTTCTAGGCTTCTTATTTCCATAAAGTGATCTACCTTGTCGACGCTTTTCAACCCCTTGAGTATCAAGGACTCCACGCACGATGTGATATCGTACTCCGATCAAGTCTTTCACACGTCCTCCACGAAGCATGACCACAGAGTGTTCTTGTAAATTGTGTCCTTCGCCCGGAATATAAGCAGTTACTTCCATACCGTTAGTCAATCGCACTCTCGCTATCTTTCGTAGAGCGGAGTTTGGTTTTTTAGGAGTAGTCGTTGAAACTTTCGTGCAAACACCACGCTTGAAAGGTGAAGGAAAAAATACTGGCCTGTTTTTAAGAACGTTAAAGCCACGAGCCAGAGCCACCGTCTTGTGTTTGGCATGCATCTTTGTTCTATTTTTCTTAATTAATTGGTTGATTGTTGGCATAAGTAAACAAAATAGCCCCATAGGACTATAAAAAGAATATACTATTAAATAAACTAAAAAGCAAGACCGGTAATGAGATTAAAAAGAAAAGCTAATATAGGATACAAGGAATCCGAAAAGAAAACGATAAAAACAAGCAATAATATTAATGAATATTGTTCATAAACGAGAATAAAAGAAAAAGCTCTCTCTGGCAAAAAAGAAAAAAGTATCTTAGAACCATCAAGAGGTGGAATCGGTACTAAATTAAAAATACCTAAAGCTAAATTAACGATTACAATGGCAGAAGTTATAAAATAAAAACCAGAAGGTAAAACAAAGTTAGAAGAAATACGAATAATTATTCCGAAAATAATAGCAATAAAAAAGTTAGCCAGAACACCAGCCGAAGCGACAGCCAAGGTCCCCCATTTTCTGTTACTTAAATTATTTGGATTGTAAGGTACAGGTTTTGCCCAACCAAAAACAAAACCGGCTTTCGATAATATTAAAACTGCTGGCAAAAGAATCGAACCAAATAAATCTAGGTGCTTGATGGGGTTTAGGGTAAGGCGTCCTGCGTTTCTGGCAGTATCGTCACCAAAATATTCCGCCATAAAACCGTGCGAAACTTCGTGAATCACCACAGACATGATAAGTATGACTATATAAAAAATTGCATCAGTTCCTTGCATAATGATGTTTCTAATGATAACATAAAAAAACTATGAAGAAAGTATGTGCAATAACAAAAAAGGGTTCAATCGTCGGAGGCGGATACTCAAACAGGACTCGTGCCACGAAATTTAACCCGACCGGCAAAAAGAGAAAATATCCAAATCTTCAAAAGAAGCGCTTTTTTGTGCCTGAATTAAATAAAACTGTAAATATTGAAATCTCCGCTCGTGGCATACGCACCATGAACAAAAACGGCGTCTACGCCACCCTCCTCAAGGCCGAACTAATACAAGCAAAATAAAAACAAAAATCCACCAGTGGTGGATTTTTTAGTTAATTAAAAAAAATTAGGGGGTGCCGGCTTGCCAGCACCCCCTTGGTTCTTGGTTCCGGGGATTTCGGATTTTCTTGTTCGTAGCGGACTTAACCACAGCCCTTCCATGTTGCCATGGATGCGGGAGTCGAACCCGATCACGTGATTGTGGAGTCCCAATCCACTTGCGCCCGCCGAGGTTACACCTCTCTTTCTTTGTGTTGGCTACTACCTCTTGGGTTGCAGCCTGATGACTGGTTTTGTCCTGGCCCCTAGAGGTCGAAGGACGACGAATAAGACGATGGCTAACCTGTTGTGCATCTGGAAATTAATTTAGCATATATTATTTTTTTTGCAATACCACTAAAAAATTTGTTTTTACGCAGGAACAAAGGTTAAGGCATTTCCCTTTTTACCAGAGCGGCCAGTTCGGCCGATGCGGTGCACATAAGTATCGTAAGTTTGTGGCACGTCGTAATTGATAACATGCGTCACGTCTGGGATATCCAGTCCGCGTGCAGCGACGTCAGTCGCAATCAAAATATTAATTTTATCTTTTTTGAATGAATCAAGAATACGGATACGCTCACGACTTCTTTTGTCGCCATGAATCGCCCCGACTTTGAAACCCATATGCGCAAGCTCTTTCGCTAGTGTATCCACACTGTGTTTCATCTCTCGAAAAATGAGAACTTTGTCCGAACCGTCTTTTTTCAAAACTTCGTGTAGCTTTTCTATTTTTTCGGCAGTACTTTTCACCCGAATAACATCTTGATCAATATTTTTTGCCGTCTCGCCAGAAATAACCGAAATAAAAATTGGTTCTTTTAAATAATGTTCGGTTAATTTTTTAATTTCTGGAGAAAGGGTCGCAGAGAAGAAAAGGGTTTGTCTTTCTTTCGCTGTCTTACCAATTATATAAACCATATCATCACGAAAACCCATATCGAGCATTCGATCTGCCTCATCGAGCACCACAGAATGACAAGTAGTTAGATCTAAAACTTTTTTATCTATTAAATCCCGCAAACGCCCCGGCGTACCGATAATAAACGAAACTCCCATTTTTATTTCGCGAATTTGTTTCATGATCGGAAGTCCTCCCACACAGGCGACAGAAAACATACCGAAACCAAAAGCGAGATTTTTAAAATCACTTTCTATTTGTAGCGCGAGCTCGCGCGTCGGTGCCATGATAAGCACGGTTTCTCTTTTACTCTGCCCTTTTGTTTTATAAATTTTCTCTATAAGCGGAAGTAAGAATGCTGCGGTCTTGCCTGTACCAGTATTCGCCATGCCGAAAACATCATGCCCTTTCATGACTGACGGAATGGCTTGATCTTGTATCGGACGAGGATCTTTAAATCCTGCCCTTTCAATATTTTTATGCAGTTGCGGAGCAAAAGGAAAATCAGCAAAAGTATGTTTCGCCACATATGGCTTTTCTTCTACGTGCGTTCCTTTTTTTATGAAACGTGAAAAATCTATATGTTCACCGCGAGATTTTTTACTTCCACCCTTTTTAAAACGGGAACCGTTAAAAACACCGTGTGGGCGACGGACGGATTTACTCGCGCCAAAACGCGGTTTCACTTTAAAAGTAGTGTGGCCTCCAAATTTCTTCGGATGAGCCGTTTTGTGTGTATACATAATGGGTCACTCCCAAAATGTATTAGAGATGAGAATGATATTAAAAGAGTAGCATTTCTGCCTTTATTTGTCAATGTTTTATTAAATCAAGCAAAAAAGTTATACTGAAAACATGGCAAATAAAAATCTCGAAGAACTTAAACATTCAGAAACACAAATAAAAGGAGGCGGCGTAGTTATCGTTTTAGATACCGGCTCGGTCATCGGACCAGAATCAGCTGCGATGCTCCAGGCTCTTCACTCTCGTTCTACTGGAGGACTCAAAAATCATTTGAAAATTCTTTCAGAAAAAGGACCGGAGAATTTTATGAAAAACTTTTATGTCGGCTATGGGCACAAATCTATCGGCGACTGCGGTACTACTTCAATATTTATTGAAGGGGTTTCAATGTTAGTAGCGAAAGCCATACAAGACTGGCCTTTATATTCCGGACAAGAATCCTCAACAAGATATATTGATTTTCAAACTCAACCATTTAAAAATCCACTAGGCACAAAAGAAGGAGAAGAAATATTGGAAGCTTACAGAAAGTTTTATATTGAAGCATTAGAACCAACTAAGAAATATTTAAAGGCACAATTTCCCCTAGGCGAAGGAGAAAAAGAAATCATTTATGACAAAGCTATCAGCGCCAGAGCTTTTGATATATTAAGAGGATTTTTACCGGCTGGGTCAACAACAAATTTGGCTTGGCATACAAATTTAAGACAAGCAGCGGATAAAGTAATGCTACTCCGTCATCATCCACTTGAGGAAGTTAAAAATGTTGCTGAAGCGATAGAAGAGGCTTTGCGTTTAGCTTTTCCAAACTCGTTTGGACATGAACACTACGAGAATACGGAAAATTATAACAAAGAATGGATGGAAAAAGATTACTATTATCACGATAAAAATTGTCCAGATTTTAAAATGGTGAATAATTCTATAAACACCAGTTTATTGCTGAAAAAAATTCTAGAAAATAGACCTGCAAAAACAGAATTACCGAAATACTTGAGCGAAGCTGGAACTTTGCAATTTGAATTTCTTCTTGATTTCGGATCGTTTCGCGACATCCAAAGACATCGCGCCGTTATTCAAAGAATGCCTCTTTTAACCCCAGAAATCGGTTTCGAAAAATGGTATCTGGAGGAACTACCCGAAGAATTAAGAACTAAAGCAAAATTATTTTTAGAAAAACAAGAAGATAAAATCAAAAAAATAAATGTTTCTAAAGAGGAAAGACAATACTATCTGGCTATGGGATATAATATTTCAAATAGATTAACTGGCGGAATCCCCGCTTTGGTGTATTTAACGGAATTACGAGCTACAAGATTCGTACATCCTACCTTAAGGAAAAAAGCCAAAATGATGGCTGATTCTTTGCTCAACCTTTTTGGAAAATTTGGGTTAGTAATACATTTAGATAAAGAAATAGACCGATTTGATATCAAAAGAGGAGAACACGATATTGTTCTAAAATAGAAAATAATTAGGAAAGTTTCTTAATTATTTCATCTATTTGTTTATATAAATCTTCCAAACTACCACTATTTTCAATAGAATATTTTGCGGATTCCATCACGACTGGAATCAGGCTGTCTGCTTCAGCTTCATGATCTTTTAGAAATTGCTCGTAAGATTTTTTATCATCTCCCTCGTTTTCATTTCTTTTTATCATTCTCTCATATCTCAAATGCGGGTCAGCATCAATTTTTATTAAAAAAAAGTTTGGTAGTTTAATTAAATGTTCAATATCAGTAGGTCTTCGGACGCCATCAATAACCACAATCTCAGCATAAAGCTTGGAAGCATCATTCGCAATTACTCTTGCCAATAAATTTTCTCCAAAATTCGCCCTTAAAACAGTTGAGAGGTTCTGCATATTTTCTCGACTGACTGGAACAGTAATTCTATTTAAAACATCACGTAAAATACTAGAAAATTTGCAATCTTTGGCTCCATATTTTTCTGCCAAATATTTTTTTGTGGTATCTTTCCCGCTGGCTAGTGATCCGACTAAACCTAGAATAATTTTCATAAAATTACATATCTTTATAAATTTGCATTTCTCCCAAAATACTTAGTTTGATTTTGGCTTGTTTAAAAATTTCCTTTGTTCTGTTCGCCCCATGATAATCTTTCATGGCCACAATACGAACAATCCCTGAATTAATAATACTTTGCGCGCATTTATAGCATGGAGCCATTTTGCAATACATCGTGCTTTCTTCTACTGCGACTCCTACTCTAGCTGCGTTGTTTATCGCATTTTGTTCTGCATGTGAAGTTCTGATGCAGTGTCTAGACTCAGAACCGTCTTCATTTTTAACTGTATGCATTTCATGTCCTATGTCGTCACAACTTGGAAGCCCCACGGGCGCCCCAACATAACCAGTAGCTAAAATTCTTTTATCTTTAACGATAACTGCTCCAGCCCTACCCCTATCACAAGTTCCACGAGACCCGACTATTTCTGCTAATTGTAAGAAATATTCATCCCAAGATGGCCTTTTGTGCTTGGCTACTTTTTTAGTTTCTTTTTTCATAACACAATTATACCCCCATCAAGCAAAAAGCCAACGTTCCCGTTGGCTTTTCTTTTAGTCTTTAATTTCAATGCCCATACTTCGAGCGGAACCAGCAATAATGTTGATAGCTCCTTCGTCATCTTTAGCATTCAAATCTACGCGTTTCTTATTGGCGATTTCAAGCGCTTGAGCTTTAGTTATTTTTCCAACTTTAGTTGAGGCGTTTTTGCCTGAACCTTTTTCTACTCCAGCTGCTTTTAGAATTAAACCAGTTACGGGAGGGGTTTTAACAACGAAGTCATAACTGCGATCTTCGTAAACAGTGATAGAAACACCGACTTTGTCTCCGGCCATTTTAGCCGTGACAGCATTAAACTTGGTAACGAAATCTCCAATATTAATACCAGCCTGACCGAGAGCGGGCCCTAAAGGTGGCGCTGGAGTTGCTTTCGCAGCCTGAATTTGTAGTTTTATTTTTTTAGTTATCTTTTTTGCCATATATTTTTTAGATTAGCTTAAATTTTCTTAACTTGCAAGAAATCAAGTTCTACTGGAGTTTCCCGACCGAACATTGAAACAAGAACTTTTACCTTACCTCGATCCTGATCTATTGAGTTAACTTTACCCTCGAGATCCTTAAACGGTCCATCCGCAATGCGTACAGTTTCACCAATCGCTAAATCAATATTGTGTTTAGTCGTACCAGCATCCATCTTTTTAAACAAATAATCCACTTCTTCTTTTTTAAGAGGAACAGGGTTCACTCCCGCCCCGACGAAACCAGTCACGCGTGGGGTATTGCGAACAACATACCAAGAATCGTCTGTTACAATCATATCCACCAACACATATCCTGGATAAATTTTTTCTTCTACTTCCACTCTTTTACCAGCTTTAATTTTTATTTTCTTTTCTACTGGCACAATAACATTGAAAATTTTATCGTTCATACCGAGAGAATCAATGCGCTGACGCAAATTACGAAGAACGACGTTCTCGTATCCGGCATAAGTATGGATAGCATACCAATTTCTAACTCCTAATGTTTCTTGTTTCATTGTAAATTTAAATAACGATTATTTTCTGTAAGATTTGTGAAAAAATAAAATCAAAAATGCCTAAATAGTATGAAATTACAACAGACAAAACAACAACTATCAAAGTATAGTATAAAGTCTGACTTCTTGGTGGCCAAACCACATGTTTTAATTCTGTCTTCGTTTCTTTTAAATATTCAATAATTTTTGACATATATGTTATTCTCCTAAACTTTTAAAAAAGCCCCCTTTCAAGGGCTTTTTTAACAATACTCTTTTTTCTAAAATAGTCAACCTAAAAGAGCAAACGAACTTTATCTAATTTCGTAAGTAATTGTTACGTTTGAAATAATCTTATTTTCTCCAATTGGAAGCGCTGGCGCAGGACTCGAAGCGCTTACAACACTATCTTTCATCATTGCAGCTTCAGCATACATCATAGGATAATTCCCATTTTCGGAAAAATTTACAATACGGACAAGACGCACACCAAGATCACGAGAGAGAATTTCTGCTTTAGCCTTAGCTTCATCTATAGCCATTTTGCGAGCTTGTTCTTTTAATTGATCCTCTTTATCAATTGAAAAATCTGGACCATTCATTTCAGAAATTCCAACAGCTCCAATCTCTTGCACAATCTCTCCTGCTTTAGCAATATCACGAACTTTTACTGAAACATATTCAGAAACTTCATAACCAATTATCTTTGGTGATTCTTGTCTGCAAGGCATTCCGTACCCATAACATGGAGTTCCATAATCATATTTTGGATAAGAATTGTAACTCTCTGTTTTTATGTCTTTCTTTGCAATACCACTTTTATCTAAAAAATTAAGCGCGGCCTTTTCTTTGGTAGTTACTTTAGACTGAGCGTCTTTCATTGTCACAGCATTTTCTCGGATAGTAAAACTAATCGTTGCTAAGTCAGGGCTAGCTGAAATCTCTCCTTTCCCACTAAAACTAATGGTATTTGAAGCAGTAGCTCCTCCACCAATAAAATTGTAACTTTTAATTTCTGCAATGGTCTTCACTGCAAAATACAAAGATACGACAATTACCAAAACAAGAATTGCTTTTACTAAATATGATTTTTCATTATTTGATATTTCCATAAAAATTCCACGCTTTTAGCGAGGCAAATTATCTTTTAATACTAACAAGCTCAACGTCAAAAATTAACGTAGCATTTGGAGGGATAACTCCACCCACGCCATTCGCTCCATAAGCATCCACTGGCACAATAGTAAGAATTTTCTTTTCTCCAACCTTCATTCCAACTATTCCTTTATCCCAACCAGCAATCACCTGCCCCGCTCCCAGAGTAAAAGTGAAAGGTTGTACGTGATTAAATTTTGGATCTATGTTTGAGTCAAAAACTGTACCATTTTCTAATCGGCCAGTATAATTCATAGTAACCACATCCCCCGCTTTTGCTACTTCTCCGGCTGAATTTGTATTATCAATCGCACTAGTTGTGTCATTATTATTTGAAGGCATCTTTTCTTTATTGTTTATACTGATAAAAATTAAAACTCCGACCAAAACTAAACAAATTGCAACAGCTAAAACTATATTCATATTTTTCTTTTCCATAACTTAAAAAATTTAATTAGATTATTAATAACCCTATTATACCTCATTTCTTATTTACACAATATTGACTTCTGGCACCAATTCAAGGCTAAATTTTTCTTCAACGGACACAATAATATTCTTAGCTAATTCTACAAGTTCTTCCCCACTTGCTCCGCCGTAATTTACCAACACTAAAGCCTGTTTTTCGTAAACGCCAACATTACCTATTCTCTTTTCCTTCCAGCTTGCCCCGCCGTGGTGTGGGCCGCATTGTTCTACGAGCCAACCAGCCGGAATTTTTATTCCCGCTCCTTCTCTAAAAAATGGAATATCTGAGAATTTTTCTTGCAGCGTTTTTAATTTAATTTCGTCCACATAAACATTTTTGAAAAAACTGCCGGCATTGCCTAAGATCTTTGGATCTGGCAATTTATCTTGACGGATAGCCACTACCACATCGCTTACATCCTTTGGGTTGTGAATTTCAATTCTATTTTTTTCTAAATATTCTTTGAGTGATTTATATTCGACATTTTTTTTATTTATTTTTCCTAATTTTACAGTTATTGCTGAAATAAAATATTTTCCTTTAGCTTTATTTTTAAAAATACTGTCTCGATAATCTAATCCACATTCTTCTTTACTAAAAAATTTTTTTATGCCTGTCTCAACTTCAAAAGCTTCAACGTTTTCTAAAACATCTTTAATTTCAACACCATAGGCCCCGATATTTTGTACCGGTGCAGCCCCGACAGTGCCAGGAATAAGCGATAAATTTTCAATACCCCAATATCCACGATTTACCGCAAACATTACAAGGTCGTGCCAAATTTCTCCACCCATCGCCCGGACAAGAACATTTTCAGAATCTTCTTTAAGAATTTCTATTCCTTTTATTTTATTTAAAACAACTATTCCCTCAAAATCTTTGGTAAATAGAACATTGCTTCCTCCTCCTAAAAATAGTTTTTCGTTTTGCCTAAATTCTGGCGAGTTAAAAAGTTCTGTTAAATCTTTTTCAGAAGCTATTTCTATAAAAAATTTTGCATTAACTTTTATGCCGAAAGTGTTTAATTCAGATAAGTTATAATCTCGTAAAATTTCCATTACAAAATTTCTTTTTCCAATTTTTTTTCTATTTCTTCCTCGTTGAGCGGGAGAATCATTTTTTTAATTTCGAGGTTCTTTGATAAATCTATCCCTTGTTTTTCTAATAGAACAATTAGCATTTTAATAAGCTCGGTAATTTCTCTTTCCGAAACAAGATCTAATTGTAATTGAGTTTCTTCTCTTAGATCTGCTATTTTAGCGCTGCGATTCTGCGAAATGAGCACGAAAATAGCTAGGATGATGGCCTCCAGCGAGACAAAAGTAGTTAGAAGATTAAAGGGAAAGGGATCAAAAGAAGGAACTGTTTCTATTTCAATTATGTTAATCACTATCCAGGCAATAAATATGCAGACATTTATAAGTAAAAAGGTCATACTGCCAAAATTTGAAGTCATCCAGTCGGCAATTTTTTCTGGCATTGTTCTTTCTGCATCGGTCTTTGCTTTTATACTCTTAAAAATTTCTTTCCTCTGTTCTCTTTTTTCGTTTGGGACTAAAGAAGAAAAAAAATCATTATTTTGTGACATATTTTTTATATTAGATATTATGCTGTTACTCCCTAAGTATACTAACAGACCCATCTTTATGCAATTTAATAAGCTTAGACGCTTTTCCTGTTATCGTGCCTCCATCTATATATAAGTCCACCTCGTCGCCAAAATAATTTTTGGCTTCTGCAATATTCTCTGCCGGAGGTAGTCCTTCAGGGTTGGCCGATGGAACGATAAGTGGGCCTGTTTTTTTTAATAAATCCCGCAAACCTGCCTGCACAGGCACACGAAAGGCAATGTTTTCGATAATAAAACTGGTCGGTTCCTCATATTCAGGAATTTTAAACTGAGAGACATCAATCCCGAATTTATTTGTCTCGCTCCAATCACCGATCAAAATGATGCATTTTTTTTCCGGCGCTCTTTTTTTAATCTCATAAATCCGCTTAACGGTTTCTTGATCGAGCGCTTGTCCCACAATTCCATAAATAGTGTCAGTCGGCATAACCACTACCCCACCACGAGAAAGCGTTTCAATTAATTTTTCATCCTCAAAAAGATTCATGCTTTTAATTCTAAAATTCTTTCTTCATTTTTATTATTGGAAATATAAATATATTTAGCATTTTTGGGAATTGCCTTGTTGATATTTTCTGGCCATTCAATAAAAACTAAGTGCTCATCGTTGCCAATAATTTCTTTCCACCCTAGGGGTAGCAGCTCTTTTTTGTTTTTTAAACGATAGGCATCCATGTGGTACAAAAATTTATGTTTTTTCGTTTTTATTGGGTATTTTTTGAATATAACAAAAGTAGGGCTAACAACTTTATTTTTTACTCCTAAACATTTTGCTATCCCTTGAGTAAAGGCTGTTTTACCCGCGCCTAAATTACCAGAAAGGCAAACTACCGTTGCGTCTTTTGTGATTTTTTTTTCTTTCAGAATTTTTTCAAGAAAAATCTTAGCTATTTCCATTGTTTCTTTCACATTTTTTGAAACTTTTTTCATCCCGGTACTAAAATTTTAATTAATAATCTTTTACTTTTACGCCCCGTAATCAAAAATTTAGTACGGGACACGTCCTTTTATACTAGCATAATTTAGTGTATTATATAGACTATATGCTAATAAAAAATATTATTAAATTTTTTGATAAGTTGGAAAATAAAATAAGGGGAAAATTAAGCCATTATCCTATTCTTTATGCGTTTATTGGAGGCATCGGAGTAGTGTTGTTCTGGCGCGGTGTTTGGCATATTGCAGACGACATAAGCATCAGCTCAATTACCTCATTGGTAATAGGGAGTATCATGCTTCTTATGACAGGAATATTCGTTTCTGCTTTTGTGGGAAGTAAACTCATTATTTCTGGCTTAGTTGGGGAAAGAAAAATAGAAGAAAAAGAAGAAGCTGAACTTGAAACAGAAGAAATGCAACTCAAAAATCTACAAAAAACTCTAAAAAGAGTGGAAGAAAAACTAGAACATATAGATAAAGAGGTGGAAGAGAAAAAATAACTTAAAAGTTTTTAAAACAACTTATCTTTCAGCACAATAAAACTAAAAACTCCAAAGAAAATAAAGATAATTCCGATTATTATCTTTCGTAACACAGTTGGGCGGAAAACTTTCGGCAAGCTCTTGTGATTGAGCCAAAAGACTAAAGCCAAGTGCACAAACATAGCAAAAGCGTTAATCACTGCGCCTAAAACTATTAGTGTTTTCGGTTCATAAAAATTAAATAGAAACAAAATTATTCCAAAAATAATCTGTGCCCAAACAAAAATATAATATATCCTAGAAAGATTAATTTTTACTCCTTCTTTCCCGTGCACTTTTCTAATTGCTAAATTCTCCGCCATGATACGAGAAGTGGAATCTGTGACACCCAAATGTGTTTGAAATAACATTATAGAAACTACCACCAAAAACAACACTCCGACAGATGGTAAAATAATTTCGCCGATAACTCTTCCTTCGTTTATAACAAAATTTATTCCCTCGACATTTCCAGCCAAACCGTGAGTAGTGGCATAAGACAAAAGCATTAAAAAAATCATAGAAATAGCACCTAAAAACCAAAAAACAAAAGCATGTTCGATGCTAATCAGTTTCCACCATTTTTTGAAACGACTGACGTCTTCTTCTGTCCCCGCGCAGTCCGTACCGTCTAAAACAATTTCTTGATCTTTTTCTTTAGAAAACAAGCTAGCAATTTTTTGTGAGTAAATTCCCATACCGTAACCTTTTTCTTTTATGTAAATCGATTGAGTTAAATTTAAATTTCCACCGGCACCCGAGTACGCAAAGGCGGCAAGAAATGTCGCAATACTTATCCCTTCAGGTAAAAACCAAAACCCTTCTCCTTTGCCGATTAACCCGCCAAATAGCGCAGACCAATCAGTTTTTGTGGCCAAAAAAACAGCTAGTAAAAATATAAAAGGGACGCCGATCATAATAATAATTTTGGTCAATCGCTCCATCATTCCATAAACCGTCTTGCCCATACTTAAAATAAGTCCAGCAATTATCAAAAATAAAATTGCTACCCATTTAAAATCAGCAATTCCGAGAACACTAGACATAACTTTCGCTGAAGCAGCGACGATCCCCGGCAAACCAAAGCCAATAAAAGTAGAAACAATAAACCAATAGACCGCGGGCTTCCATAATTTATAAATGCCGACAAAAACACTCTCGCCTTTTACGAGAGCATAGCGTTCTATTTCCATATTCATAAAATACTGAAAAGTAATTCCCAAAATCGCTCCCCAAGCAATACCTAAACCATAATTGGCCGCAAGATATGGCCACAAAATAACTTCCCCAGATCCGAGTCCGAGAGCAAGAATAATGAAACTCGGACCGATAAGTTTTCTAAAAGAAATTGGTTCCGGAAATAATTTTATTTCTTTCATATATTTATATTATACAAAATAAAAAGAAAAATGGGTGCCTACAGGGATTCGAACCCTGACCGAGAGCTCCACAAGCTCTAGTGCTAACCATTACACTATAGGCACCATGTGTGGTTATTTATAACAAAAAATATAGAGAAATGCTACTCAAATTATTTTTGACCACAAATATTTTTCTGCTGAAAAATTTCGCAGCCCGCTCCTCGCGCCGTCGCGCTGCGGACCCACAAAAGCTTCGCTTTTGTGCCCAGGGGGAGATTTGAACTCCCATGCCCTTGCGGGCGCTACCACCTCAAGGTAGTACGTCTACCAGTTTCGCCACCTGGGCAAAAAAATTGCTTTATTTTTCCACCACTTCTGGTTCTATTGTTTCTACTTTATTTACAACAGAACGCATTTTTCGGCGAACGTCTTTTACAGCTTTAGTACGAATATAATACAATTTTGACCTACGAGCACGAGATCTTTTGGTTATTTCAACCTTTTCTATCATCGGAGAATAAAGCGGAAAAATTCTTTCTATTCCTACTCCAGAAGCAACCTTGCGAACAGTAAAAGTAGCTCCTGCCTCTTTGCCGTGTTTTCTTGCTAACACAATTCCTTCGAAAGACTGCAAACGATATTTACCTTTTTCATCAAGAATTTTAGAAGAAACATTAACAGTGTCCCCCGCTTTGAAATCAAGCTTCTTTCGCTCTTCAATATCTACCGGGCTAAATTTTATTTTTGTGATTTTATTTCCTGCCATAGTGGGTTTAATTTAACACAAACGCTTTATTTTTGCAATTTTATGAATTCTTTTGGCACTGGTGATTCTACTTTTACTGTCTCCCCTTTCAAATTTTTAAATTCTATGGATTTCGCGTGAAGTGCTAATCGTTTTATTTCTTTTGGACAAGGCGCACTAGGATTATAAAGAGAATCGCAAACCACAGGATGATTTAAATACTTCATATGCACACGAATCTGATGTGTTCGACCAGTTTTAGGTTTTATTTCTAAATAAGTAAATTTACTATGCAAAATCTCAAGTCTTTTTAAAACTTTATATTCTGTAATGGCTTCACGCATCTCACCTCTCGCTCCACGACCAGCCAAATGTCGACGAAAATCTTTAGGACTTCGGCCAATCAGCTTATTAATTATCCCTCTATCATTTTTTACATGGCCAGAAATAATAGCCAAATAAGTTTTCTTAATTTCTCTGTTTTTGAATTGACTTTTCAAAAACTGATATGCTTTTTCATTTTTTGCTAAAAGTAAAACTCCAGAAGTTTCATTGTCTAATCTATGAACAATACCAGGACGTGGAATTCCTTCCATGGGTTCCCCCACGTTTTTCATTTTTGGGTAATTTTTTAAAATCCAATCAGCAATCGTTTTTTTCTTGCTTCGTCCATCTCCATGCACCGAAATACCAGATGGTTTGTCTATCGCTAAAATATTAGGGTCTTCGTATAAGATTTTTATTTTCATATTGAAATCTTAGTAAAAATGTTCTACAATTACAAGCGTTCGTTTTCTGCGCGGTTAGCTCAGTTGGTAGAGCAACCCGTTTACACCGGGAAGGTCAGGGGTTCGAGTCCCTTACCGCGCACCCTGCCCTTGTAGTTCAATGGATAGAACGAGGCTCTTCTAAGGCCTTGATGTAGGTTCGATTCCTACCAAGGGCACCAAAATTTTATAGTGACGGGTCAACGATGGGTGATGGAGAGTTTAAAATTTCAACCGATTTTTTTTCTCTTTCAAAAAAATAATTTAATACTTTTAAAATACGTTCCTTGTTCACTTTTGGAGCTTGCCCATTTTCATTCGTGGCTGGCAAAACGAATTCTTGTTTTGTTTGGATAAAAAGATAAGCTCCAAAAATAAAAAACATAAGCGTTAAACCAAAGGCCGCGCAAAGAACAAATCCCCAAATAGTGTTCGGACTAGTATGAACTCCTCCTTTTTTAAAACTTTTTTTATTTTTAAATATTTTTATTTTCATGTATTTTTACTAAAAAATTTACGCAACCAACTTACAGAACAAAGCTTAAAAGTTTTATTTTAAAAACAGCCCCCCATTGTGGAACAACAACTTTTTTTGCAGAAATAGTTTGTGTTTCTAGTTTTTGAATATCAACTGAAGTAAATTCTAATTCATATGGGGAATTTTCTAAAAGTGTTAAAAATTTATAAATTACTTCAAAACTACCTGAGGCTTTCAGCCCAACAGAAAGTCCAGTTTTGTCTTCCGAAATATCAACTGAAACAACTTCATGCTTAGCTCCAACAGAAAATGCTAATTTTTCCAGAGTATCCAAAAAAGGGACAACATCGGAACTTTGCGCAAAGTGGGATTCCAGTGAAGCTCTCTCTTCGCTTATGGTTTTAATTGAACGATCCAGTAATTTTATTCCCTCGCGCCTGTTTGCTTCGTTCTGCCACTCTGTTTGGGCTAATTCTTCAATCTTTTTATTATTATTAATTTCTTTATATAAAAAAAAGAAAGCAAGACAAGAAAACAAAAGAAAAACTATTGAAATAATCAACGGCTTTTTTTTAAAATTTGGAGAATTGTAAGGATTACTTTTCATATTATTTAAGAAGGAATTAGGGTCAAACTAAATTCTATATTAAAACCCTTTACAAAACTTGAAATTGGTAAATCAACTTTTTTAAAAACGGAATTATCTTCGAGAGCACGACGAAACAACAATAATCGTTCACGACTTGGAGCCATTCCACGGATAGTTATTTTTTTACCATCTAAAGTACTGTTTTTATAAGTAATTTGATTGATTTTAATATCAGCCATTTTTTTTAGAATTATTTCATTTATCACTTTCTGGGATATAGGATATTTATTTTTTTCAGCATTTTCAATCAGACTTAATTTTTTATTTAAATCTTCTATCATAAGAAGAGAACTCTGGTCAATCAAAGGAACGGGCTCTTTTTTTTGTGCCTCTAGTCTTTTATTAGCTAGGTTTTTATTAACAGAAGAAAGAAAATAAGATGGTAAAATAGAAACAGAACCAATGAGAACACAAAAACTTAACAAAACAAAACACACGACAACAAGCCTAAGATAAAAATCTTTTACTCTCTTTTTCTTTTCTTGATTTGGAATTAAATTAATCATAATCAAAATCCCCTAACGCAAGCCCTAAAGCAGACGCAAAAGCAAGTGACTGGTCAAAACTTATTTCTGGAACAGATTTTTCTGTTTCTGTTATGTTGATCCAAACATTCGCCATTTCTACTTTACTTTTCATACTAACAGACAAGTACTCAGAAAGACCTATAAGATTGGAGTCTCCCCCACAAAGAATTATTTTTTTAATGGGTGGATAATTTTTCCCTTCTTCGTTCTTATGTGTATGCCAATATAAATAATGTTTATCTATTTCGTCACGTAAAATAGAGACACTATTTAAAAGCACTGCGAATATTTCTTTATTCTCCACATTGCGCTGAAGACCATATTGTCGCTTCATTTTTTCCGCCTCTTCAAAACTTATATTGAAATTTTTTTGAATCATATTATTCAGCAAAGCTCCACCAACATCAAGAGTAGACGTAAAAACTACAACACCTCGAGAAATAATAAAAATACCCGTGCGAGTTTGACCAAAATCTACAATCATATAAGTTTCTAAGTCATTTTTTTTGATAACAGCCCGAGAAATGGCTTGAGCTTCAAGTTCGAGAGATTGAACTGACATCAAAGAATCTCTAAAAACAGAAAGGTAGTTTTCAATTACATTTTTAGGGATAGCAGCAACCTGAACTTCTAAACTTTGTGCATCCTCATTAATCAAATCATAATCAAAAATGGCATCTTGAGCTGATATCGGAATATGTTCTTCAAGGGCAAGCTCAATTCCCTCTCTAAGATTTTTTAAGCCTGCTTTTTCCAACCGAAGAGCAAATAGATACACCTGTTCTTCTGGCAAAGAAACTCGCACAAACTTCATCCCTTCTTCTTTTCGCAATGAAAGTAAAACTTCTTTTAGTTTTGCTGGGTTTTTTATTTTACCTGATTCAATAATACCAACCGGAATTTTACGTTCTCCATATCTTCCCGTTCTAATGCCGTTTTTTGTCGTCACGAGCTCCACAAACTTTAATGACTCATCTGAAATATCTAAACCAAAAGAAGGAGCCATTAGAAAATTGGGTGCAGGAAAAAATCTGAGAAAAAATTTATTAAATGAATTCCTAAACATACTAATATTATACGATATCTATCTTTTTATCGCCATTATTTTGCATGCGCACCGATAGGGATTTCGCCATTTGGCTCTAAGAGAGAAAATTTACCATCTTCAGTAGAAACTGCCAAGATCATTCCATGACTTTCCAAGCCACGAATTACTCTAGTTTCTAGATTAGCCACAAACATACATTTTTTACCAACCAAAACAGAACAATCTGGGAAATATAAGGAAATCCCTGAAACTATTTGCCGTGGAGAAATTTCACCCAAATCAACAGATAGCTTTAATAATTTATCTGTTTCAGGAACTTTTTCTGCAGATAAAATTTTTCCAACAACAATCTCAACTTTTTTAAAATCTTCTATGTTTATCATATTTTTAATTCCCTTTATTCTTTTTGTCTAAATATCTTTGTAAAATTAATGCCGCGGCCCCAGCATCTACTCGGCCAGATTTTATTTGTTTTACTTTGCTATGTGCTTGTGTTTTGTTCAAATCTTTTTTGCCTTCTTTAGATTTTCTCGCTTCTACTGAAGTTAAAAATTCTTTTTGTTTTTGTACGGGTAAATTAAATTTTTCCTTTAATTCCAAAATAAAAACTTCAATCCTTCCTGACAACGCATTGAGCTTGCCAGAAAAATCTACTGACTCTCCGATCACAATTTCTACTATTTTTTCTCTTTTTATTATCTCACCTAGTTTATCAAAAGTATTTTTATCATTTTGGACAATCTCTTTTGGAAACGCTAGGATGCAGTTTTCATCTGAAACTGCCACCCCAATTCTCTTCGTCCCATAATCAATACCCAAAAATCTTCCAGAAAATGCCATAGTAAAATACTAGCATAAAAAACGTTTTTCTGATATTATGTTTATATGTACGACCCATTATATTCAAATAATTTTTTTATTATAGGCGTTTTAATATTATTCTTTTGGACTATCCCTTGGAAGGTTTATGCTATTTGGACAGCGGTAAAACACGACCAAAAGAAATGGTTTGTGGCATTGCTTTTATTAAACACAGTGGGAATTTTAGAAATATTTTATATTTTCAAGATTGCCAAAAAAAGTTGGGTTGAAGTAAAGGGAGATTTCCGTAACGCATTCTCGTCAATTAAATAATCTTACGGAGGCGTGGCTGAGTGGTTGAAGGCACTTGTCTTGAAAACAAGAGACTCTTTACGGGGTCCGTGAGTTCGAATCTCACCGCCTCCGCAAATTTTCGAAACTATAAGTTTTATTATATTGTTTTACATAGACATCTTTGTGCATAGTTTGGTATAATTAATTTATGAATGTAAACGAAAACTCAAATAATCGATTGTCTTGGTCCGCTTTAGAATACGAAGAAAAGGAAAGAAGCCAAGATTGGTTTTGGGCTCTTGGAATTATTGTTGCTACGAGCTCAATCGCTTCCATTATTTTTGCCAATTATTTTTTTGCAGCGCTTCTTTTACTCTCGGGAGTCTTGCTAGGCTTTTTTGCAATTAAAAAACCAGACATTGTTAACTATGAGTTAAACACCAAGGGACTAAAAATCAGAAATCGTCTTTGTCCTTATGAAAATATAAAATCTTTTTGGGTTCAATTAGACACATCAGGAGAAACTAAGCTAAAACCAACTCTTTTTATAAATTTAGAGAGAGTCTTTATGCCAATACTTTCAATCCCAATAGACGAAACTATCGCAACGGAAATTCATTCAATAATGATTTCAAAAAATATTGCAGAGATTGAAATGAAAGAACATCCTTCAGAAAAAATCATGGAAGTTTTAGGATTCTAGATTGTTTAACTTAAAATTTATTAGACTTTTTTTAAAAAACTGATAATCTTCAATTATAAGTTGTTTTGCCTTCGTCGTTCAATGGATAGGACGTAACTTTGCGGAAGTTATGATGCAGGTTCGATTCCTGCCGGAGGCACAATTCATAAAAACACACATAAACTATTTGTCTACATAGCACTTGACATTATTATGGGTGTATGATACAATCTTAGACGAAAGAGATGTGGAGACTCTCTCCGCATCGCACACCAAAAAAGTAGTAATAATAGCCTGAGGAGGGCTTAAGATGAGAAAAGCACTGGTAGCGTCGTTGGTTTTCGTGGCGGTTGTCGCCACCCTGATGAGCGCGCCAGCCAGCGCTCAAAGCAAACCCAACCTGTTTCCGACCAGCGAGGCGGCAGACGCTGCCCTACTCTCGGGAAACTTTACCCCCTATGAGCCCAAGTACTTTGGGTTTAAGGAGAACAATCCAGTGAACGGGACCAACAAGATCACGGCCCCGCTGGAGAGCAACGCGGTGGTCCACATGTTGACCACCGCCGGAAAGCAGTGGGTCATCCTGCTCACCGGAGCAGTTCTGCGGTGGGATGTGCTCGGAGATAAAACCTTGAAGCCCTATGCACTCGACGCATGCGGCAACCCGGTATATGAGGTTCACTATCCTCATGCATCGGTTCAAGCCCCTGTTCCAACAGTAAACCAAACACAGCTTACTCAAGGACCAAAGGGCGACAAAGGAGAAAAGGGCGACCCAGGACCCCCGGGGTACAATGGGTACAATGGGTACAATGGGTACAACGGACACAATGGAAACGAGGTTGCTTATGCACCTCCGCCAGTAGCCACAAAATCCTTTTCGCTCTCCATTTCTTTGGGCGGAGGATGCGGAGGCGGAGGGTACAGCTACAACAATTACGTCCAGCCTCCTTATGTTCGTCCTGGGGTACCTCCGGGCGGATACACTGGCGGTTACACTGTAGGCGGATACACTGGCAGTTACAACCCCGGTGGATACACCACTGGATACAACCCTGGTGGGTACACCAATGGCTACGTTCCTCCTAACGGAGGATACGGCGGAAATACCGGTTATTACTACTGAGACATCTGTTGTGAGGAGGGAGAGCATTGCTCCCCTCCTCCACTCTCTAAAGCTATGAAATAAAAACATTGTTTCTACGTCATATCTTTAGAGAGTGAAAAATTAGTTTCACTTTTAATAACTTGCCCCGCCAAAAGCGTGGGTTAATTAATAAAATAATATGAAAAATAATAATATAAAATTTTTGGTCGGGTTAATGTTGGGTATTTTTACCCTCTTAGGTTCTTTCGCTGTTGCCACTCCGGCATCTGCGTTGACCTGTAATAGTGTTACCATTACTGGTACGGTTTTTACTGGTACTCCTCCAGCGAGAGCCCAATTTAAATATGATACGTCATATAATACTGTAGCAAACGGTGGAGGAACTCCAACTCCGATGCAGTATTTTACTACAGAAGGAACTTTTCCTATTGAACAATACATCTCTGGTCTTTCTGAAAGCACCACATACTACTACAGACTTATAGTTACAAACGACTATGGAACAGAAGCTTTAAATATCAGAAGTCTTACTATGCCTGCTTGTCAGCAAGCTACTCCTACTGTTTCTCTTACTGCCAATCCAACAAGTATTACCTCTGGTCAAAGTTCAGTTTTAAACTGGTCTTCAGCTAATGCAACATCTTGTTCGACTTCATGGGGTGGAAGTAACTCAACTTCTGGATCTCAAACAGTTTATCCAACATATACAACCAACTATAGTGTCACTTGTACGAACAGTACTGGGCAGTCCGCTAATGCTTCAGCGACAGTGTATGTAAATCAAATAAATAATATTTGCCAAGATGTAAATGCTATTAACTATGGAGGTACGTTACCTTGTAGATATCAAAGCGCACAACCCACCGTCTTCCTTTACTCTAATCCAACAAGTATTACCTCTGGTCAAAGTTCAGTTTTAAACTGGTCTTCAGCTAATGCAACATCTTGTTCGACTTCATGGGGTGGAAGTAACTCAACTTCTGGATCTCAAACAGTTTATCCAACATATACAACCAACTATAGTGTCACTTGTACGAACAGTACTGGGCAGTCCGCTAATGCTTCAGCGACAGTGTATGTAAATCAAATAAATAATATTTGCCAAGATGTAAATGCTATTAACTATGGAGGTACGTTACCTTGTAGATATAATACTGTAAATAATTTACCTACAGTTGTACTCTACGCAGATCAAGCGAGCGTTCCTTATAACGGAGCAGCTACGATAAGATGGATTACTACGAACGCAACATCTTGTTATGCTAGTGGTGGATCAAATGGATGGGTAGGAACTAGAAGTATTGGCCCTGGATCTTTTTACACTGGATCATTAACAGGAAGTAGAACTTATAATATTACCTGTAGCAATGCTTTTGGATCTGATACTGATTCGGTAACCATAAATGTACGAGGAGCAAGTAACACAAACCCCGTTATTCCAACCTCGCTTGTCCTTATCAATTCTTCTATTGATCGCAATCAACCAATTGTTCCTACAATCGACAACACCAGACCACGCCCAGGAGATGAAATCAATTACACAGTAAATTACCAAAACATAGGAACTGCTTCTATAACTGGACTTACTTTGAGAATGAATCTTCCTTATGAAGTAGATTATATGTTCTCAACTCCAAGCAATCCAATTATTTCTGGCAATACTTTAGTCTTTAATCTAGGAACACTTAGAGCAAATGGCCAAGGTACAGTTACTGTGAGAGTACGAGTAAGAGAAAATATTCCAGCTGGAACAAACTTAAACTTCCCTGCTACTCTCTCTTACATCGATCCTTCTGGTCAAGTTCAATCAGTAAACGCCAACGTCTCCGCACAAGTTTGGAGCGATCCAGCAAATGACAAAATCTCCCTTGGGGCGAATGTCTTCTGGGCTGGTTTTCTTCCGACAAATCTTTTCGGATGGCTTCTATTGCTTATTCTCATTCTAGTATTAGTGCTTATTGCTAAATATCTTTTCGGTCAACCTGGCCAACCTTTTAGCAAAAAAACCACTACCACTACAATAAAATAAAATAAAATTATAAATTAATAATAAAAAGGACTTTGGCGCAGGCTGGAGTCCTTTTTATGTTATATTAATGTTATGAAAGAAAACCCAACAACATTATTCCCAATGCGAATTAATAAATATCTTGCCTTTAAGAAAATATCTACCAGAAGAGGAGCTGACGAATTAATTACAAACAAAAAGGTATTTATTAATGGGAAATTAGCAATTCTTGGTAGCAAGGTAAGTGAAAAAGATATTGTAGAAATAAAAGGAGCAAAAGAAAAAGATTATAAATATTTTGCTTACAATAAACCAATCGGAATTGAAACAAATTCTCCACGAGAAGACCTTTTCCCACTGGGACGATTAGATAAAAATTCTCATGGGCTTTTAATATTAACTAATGATGGACGAATTACAGACCAGATATTAAACCCAAAATATTTTCACGAAAAGGAATATATTGTCAGAACCTCTAACAAGCTACGTTCTAGTTTTAAAAAGAAAATGGAAGCCGGAGTAAACATTGAAGGATATCAAACTAAACCATGCAAAGTAAAAATTTTAAACGAGAATTCTTTTAAGGTAACTTTAATTGAAGGGAAAAAACACCAAATCCGTAGAATGTGCTCTGCCCTCTTCCAAAAAATCGCCGACCTAAAACGAGAAAGAATAATGAATATAAAACTCGGTACTTTGAAACCAGGTGGCTTAAGAGAAATAAAAGGTGAAGAGTTGGTTACTTTTCTAGATCCAATACTTCATCAATCCTAATTTGTTTTACAAATTCTGGCACGTGAGAAACAAGAATCATCGCCCCAACATATTTATCTAGCGCTTGCGCGACAATTGGCAAATGACGAAAATTTATATGATTAGTCGGTTCGTCTAATATTAAAAGTCCTGGTTTTTGTAAAACCAATCTCGCAAAGGCAACTAGGCCTTTTTGCCCTTCTGAAAGATCTCCTATTTTTGTACGAATAAATTCTCCTGTAATTAAAAATCCAGCAGCAATAGAACGCATTTTTTCTTCATCTAATCTTTCTCCGCCATCTTTCATCGATTGTGCTAAAGATTGGTAAACCGTATCTTCAAAATTAAGAGTAGAAAAATCTTGCCGATAATATCCAATACGTATTCCCTCGGACACTTTTTCTCCATCTGCATGGCCACTAGCTAATCTCTCCAATAAAGTGGTTTTACCGACGCCATTTGGCCCTCGTAAAAGTAAATGTTTATTTTTATTTAAAGATATTTTAGCTTTATGTTTTATAATTTTTCCATTCTTCATCGTTGTAAAAGAAGAAATATTTAAAATTTCTCCAATTAAATCAGGCTGACTGGGAATAATAAAAGGCCCAATAGATTTATCTTCTTTCCGCACATCCACAATTTCTTCTTCTAGTTCTTCTGCTTTTTCTCGCATTCGTTTTGCGACTAGTCGCAACCTTCCACCCTTATAGGCGAATACATTGGCTTGATCTTTTTTGGCTTGAATTTCTTTTTGTAACTGAGCATTTTTCATATTTTCCTTTTCCACCCGAGCAGTAATATCTTTTACTACATCAAAATAATTTCCAACATATTGTTCAATCTTTTTTGTATAAACATCTAAATAAAGCACTCCTTCAGTAAAAGCGTTCAAAAATTCTGCATCATGAGAAATAACCAAAACTGTTTTTTTATAATTAATTAAAAATTTTGTTAAGTGCTCTATCCCTGCCCTATCCAGATTGTTTGTTGGCTCGTCTAATAATAATAAATCTGGATCTTGAATTAAAGCTGAAGCGAGGAGCAGTCGAGCTTGTTGTCCTCCAGAAAAAGTTTTAATTACTTTATCGTGGACTTTTGTATGCCCCTTTAAATTCACTACTTCTAAAACATCATCAATTTTAGGATCAATATCATAAACCTTATGTTTAAAACATTTTGCAAAAAATTCTCGCACAGTTAAGTTTAGCTGGTCACGTGGAATTACTTGTAATGCCGAAGCGATGCTAACCCCATTAACAATATTAATAATTCCAGATTCAGGAAAACATGTATTAGAAATCAAGCCAAAAATAGTACTTTTTCCAGCACCGTTTTGTCCCATTAAAGTGAATTTCATTCCTCGTCTAATAGTAAAACTTACCTCGTCTAAAATAGGTTTATTTACGCCCCATTCAAATGAGACTTTATCAAATCTAACTATTGTTTCTTTTGTTTTTGGGTTTTTTCTTATTCCTTTTGCTTCCTTAGACATCAACACAGATTAGCCTATTTGCGTTAAAATAGAAAGGTCGTTGTGTGCTTGCTTGACAAATCGACCACAATATACTATACTTGATATACAAAGTAGGTGCGAAAAGAGTCGATTTCTAAAGTAATCTTATTTGTAATTTAATAACTTAAACAAAAAAATCAATGACTGGTACAATAAAAAGACTCACTGATAAAGGTTTCGGCTTCATCACAGCAGAAGGACTACAGAAAGATTTATTCTTTCATAGTAATTCTCTTGTTGGAGTAACCTTTGATGAGCTCAAAGAAGGTGATACTGTTTCTTTTGAAACAGAGGAATCACCAAAAGGATTGAATGCTACAAACGTACAACGTGCGTAATATTCTCTAAACAAAAAAAGCCCCGAGAGGGGCTTTTTTTGTTTTATTTATTTTGCGCCCAGTTTTTTAAATTCTCATAGCTTTCTTCTCCGCAAATCCATTTGTTAGTTTTCAAATTATAGAAAAAAGGCACTCCTCCACAAAAATCTTTGTCTAATTCAAGTAAACGCTTTTCATTCTCTTTATTGTGCCAAACTTCCAAACTTTCAATTTTTATTCCTTCTTCTTTTTCTAAACGCTCCACCAGCTCGTGCATACTCACACAATGAGGACATTCTGTTCCATAAAATTCTAAAAGATTATTCATGAAAATTTAATTAAAATTATTTAACCAACCTTGAAAGTCTAGCTTTCTTACGAGCAGCGTTGTTTTTCTTGATTACCCCTTTTTGAGCGCTTTTATCTATCGCCTGAAAAGCAGTTGAGAGCATTTTGATTGCTTCTGCCTTGTCCGTCTTGGCAATTTTTTCAATCTTTTTTATTATCTCTTTCATAATCTTCTTGCGTTGATCATTAAAAGCCTTCTTGCGAAGTGATCCTCGGATTGCTTTTTTAGCTGATTGTGTTATTGGCATATATGTTCAATTTAACAGAAAAAACAGAAAAACGCAATCCCTGTCGTGATAAGACAAATATGCTATGATTAATTTATGATTGGTAGTATAAAAGGAATAATAACGTTAAAAACAGAAAAGTTTCTGATTGTTGAAACTGGTGGAGTGGGATATAAAATAAATGTCTCCCCTGATGTGTTGTCCAAAACCCAAAAAGCAGATGATAAAATATCGCTTTGGATTTATACACACGTTCGCGAAGACGCTTTTGATTTATATGGATTTTTAGACCACTCGGAACTAGAATTTTTTGAGATGCTTATTAATGTATCTGGCATTGGACCAAAAGGAGCTCTGTCAATTTTAGGAGTTGCTTCGATCAAAACATTAAAGAAAGCTGTCGGAACAGGTGACATAAGTTATCTTACAAAAATATCTGGTATTGGAAAGAAAACTGCAGAAAAAATTATAATTGAATTACGCGACAAAATAGGTAAAGAAAAAGAAGACGATTCTTTGCAGGGAGAGTTAGATGCTCTAGAAGCTTTAAAATCGCTTGGTTATTCTCAAAGCGAAGCCCGTGAAGCGTTAAAAAACATCTCTCCTGAAACGAATACCAATACTAAAATCCGTGAAGCATTAAAAAAATTAGGAGGAAAATAATATTATTTCTTGCCTCACCCGTGGTCGTTCTACGGCCGAGGGGAAAAATAATTCTTTATTCCCTGTACAGTAAGACTGGCCATATTGTCATACGCCTTTAAGCGAGTAGCTTTGGTTCGTAATATTTTTTCATAAACATATTTATACTCTATTAAAACAGAACGAACACTAGAAAGAAGTGTCCCATTAGAACCTAAGGCTATTAGTTTTTGGTCTGAAACTAATCCACCTAATTCTTTTTCATAAGTACTAGCAATATATTTTTTTCTTAACTGAGTAAAAATATCTGCGGCAAGCTGTCCACTCTCTTTCCAATTTGCCAGCTGTCCGTCTGGCATATAAATAGCAAAACCTTTATATTTCCCCACCGTCCATTTTTGCGCCCTAGGATAATCATTAAAATGAATATGAATAACTGCATCCATTTTATTCTCATTTGCCCATTTATTGATTCCGTATAAAATTATCGCAGTATTTTCTGAAACAGTATTGTGAAAAACATTTTCTTTTTGAACAAAAATACTATTAGTAATTTTACTTTGCATTTCCTTTTTAGCATTTTCTTTAAAAGCTAAAATAGCTTCCCGATGATTAGCAAAATAATCTGCAAACTCTTTCGTGTATCCATTTTCATCTCGAGTAATATATATTACAAACCGTTTATCTTTCTTCAAAAGATTATAAATTCTAGTAGCTAAAGCAAGGTTCATGTTCGCCTCTTTAATATTTCCATATTGCGCGCCCCAAATCTCATTATCGTGCCCTGGAACTAAGAGAATTTTGATCGGCTCTGCCGCGCGTACAAAAAACACTGGCGTTAAAAAAAGACCAAAAATTAAAAATGTTAATAATATTCTTCTCATAGTATGATAATAGCATGCCAGAGTTACCTGAGGTAGAGACAACTGTACGTGGCCTGCGGAAAACCGTGGTGAACCTTACTATAAAAGACGTTTGGACCGATTTATCCACCAAGGATAAGCGAAAAAAGGGCACCATCGCTGACCCAAAATATTTTCCTATATTTAAAAAACAAGTTTTAAATAGAAAAATAATTTCAGCAGAAAGGCGAGCAAAAAATATTTTAATAAACCTTTCTGAGGATAAGACAATCCTAGTACACCTAAAAATGACTGGCTACCTCTTTTACGGCAAAGACCCAAAAATTAAATATGCTCATGTTGTCTTTTCTCTATCAAATAAAAATTACTTAGTGCTTTCAGATATAAGAAAATTTGGAAAAGTTATCTTACTAGACACCAAAATTGCTCATGACAGCAAACATTTAAATACTGTTGGCCCCGAACCGCTAGATAAGAAATTCACTTTAGAAAAACTAAAAGAATGCTTAAATAAAAAACCAAACGGCAAAATTAAAACCGTTTTAATGGATCAAGGTATTATTGCCGGCATAGGCAATATTTATTCCGATGAAGTTCTTTGGCGCGCTGGTGTGCATCCGGAGAGGAAAGTCTCTCGAATTAAAAATGAGGAATTAAAATTAATATATAAAGCAATAAAAGAAACACTAAAGAAAGGCATAGATTTCGGTGGGGACTCAATGTCGGATTACAAAAATATTTATGGTTTACCCGGAAAATTCCAACTACACCACGAAGCTTACCGCCGCACAGGAGAAAAATGTAGAAAGAAAGGCTGCAAAGGAATAATAAAAAGAATCATTCTCAATTCTCGCAGCGCGCATTTTTGTTCTACACACCAAGCACTCTAAATAAAACTATTCCAGTGGCGACAGAGACATTTAAGGATTCTTTTTTACCTCGCATTGGGATTTCGGCGATTATATCGCACTTTTTGAGAATATTTTTAGGAATGCCAGAAACTTCAGTACCAACAATGAAAGCATTTCTCTCCCCTGTTTTTACTTTCTTGTAATCAACTGAATTTTTATCTTGCTCTATCGCAATAATTTTATATTTTTCTCGTTTTAATTTTGAGAGCAGGGTTAATATATTTTTCTTTTGTTCCCATGGGACAAACTCCTCTGCCCCGAGCGCAGACTTTGCTAAATCTTTTCTTTTTCTACCAAATCTATCAAGCGGCGCTGGAGTGTAACCAGTCAAATAAATCTTATCTATCCCCGCCGCGTCGGCTGTACGAAATATCGCCCCGACGTTCTCCACACTTCGGATATCATGCAATATTAAAATATTCGTTTGTTTTTTCATTATTTTAAAAAGTTCTTATTGCGCATTTTTTTATGATAATTAATCGCAAATCTGTGCGCTTCACTGTTGGCAAGCAAAATTTCCCTTTCGTATTTCCGAGCGAAAATTTTGTCGCCTAAAATATCTTTCGGTTTATGTTTTTCGTCTTTTAAAACTGAGACCACCGGAATATTTAACCCCGCCTTAAGTATAACTTTTTTTGCTGTATTAATTTGCGCTTTTCCTCCATCCACAACTACCAACGAAGGAAATGTCCATTCTGCGTGCGCTAAACGCCTCTCTATGACTTCTTTTAACGCTCCTGTGTCGTTTGTATTTTTTTGAGTTTTAATTTTGAATTTTCTGTATTCGTTTTTGTTTACTTCACCATTCTCTACAACGACCATAACCCCAACCATATTTTTGCCTCCCATATGCGCAATATCATACGCCTCTATTCTAGCGTAGCTTCTTTCAGTTTTCTGTCCCCGAGGGTCCCGCTTTGAGTCCGTAGCGCCCGAAGAAGGGCGCAGGGGCAGAAAATTGGAAGAAGCAGAGCTACCATTTTTGATTAGGGCTACGTCATTTATATGTTTCAACGCAAAAATTTGTCTTTTTATTTCTCCCGCTTTTTCAAACTCTCTCCTTTTTGCATATTCTTTCATTTCCTTCTCCAAATTTTTCAAAATCTTTTTCTTTTTCCCTTCAAAAAATAAAATAATATTTCTAATATTCTGCAAATATAGTTTCCTGTCTTTCAAATCCGGCACTAAATTTATTTGCTTATAAAATTCAAGATAATTTTTACTCTTCTCGTCTAGAAATGGGAATATCCGGCGAATTATTTTTATAGCTTCTTTCAATTGCCCGCCATTCGGATAGGGTCCAAAAACCTTCGCGAAGCCGAGCGGGGCTTTTCGAGCTGGTCTGGCCGGGGCACGGGGCCCCGGAGAACCGAGGGCCCGAGAAAAGCTTTGCTCGACAGAGCCCTCCAATTCTTTTCCCCTCACGAGCACAACTTTCGGAATTTCTTCACGCGTGATGCAAACATAATTGAAACTTTTATCATCTTTTTCTCTGGAATTATATTTCGGCTGATATTTTTTAATTAAATTTGCTTCGAGGATTAGTGCTTCGAGCACACTATCAGTAGTTTGCCAATCAATTTTATCTGCCTTGAAAACCATATCCACAAGGAATTGCCCGCGTGTTTCTATGAGATCTTTGCTGAAATAACTTTTTACCCTATCTCGAAGAGAAGTTGCTTTGCCGATATAAATTATTTCCTTTCCTTTTCGAAAAAAATAAACTCCGGTCCTATCAGGCAATTTTACTTTTTTTAGATACTCTTTTTGCATGGTTTTATTTACGCAATACTTTCCTTAAATATTTACCAGTATATGATTTGCTATTACCTGCCACTTCTTCGGGGGTGCCCTTAGCCACAATATTACCACCATTTATTCCCCCTTCCGGGCCGATATCAATAATATAATCAGAGCTTTTGATAATATCTAAATTGTGTTCGATAAGTACAACGGTATTCCCTTTTGAAACTAATTTATTAAGCACTTCTAGAAGCTTCTGCACATCATCATAATGTAGCCCCACCGTCGGCTCATCTAAAAGATAAATCGTCTTTTCTAAATGCGGACGATATAACTCGCTAGATATTTTTACACGTTGTGCCTCCCCACCAGAGAGTGTCGTGGCGGATTGGCCGAGTTCAACATAACCCAGGCCCACATCCATAAGGGTTTGCAATCTATCCGAAACAGCCGGAATATCTTTAAAAAATTTTAGTCCTTCTTCCACGGTCATTTTAAGTACCTCATAAATATTTTTTTTCTTGTATTTCACTGTGAGTGTTTCTTTGTCAAAACGTTTGCCATTACAAACATCGCACGTCACATAAACGGTCGGCAAGAAATGCATTTCTACCGCAATTTCTCCATTCCCCTCGCAGGCCTCACAGCGTCCACCTTTCACATTGAAAGAAAAACGGTTCGCTTTCCATCCACGAAGTCGAGCATCCTCCGTCAAGGCGAAAAGATCACGAACATGAGTGAAGGTGCCTGTATATGTCGCAATATTTGAACGTGGAGTGCGACCAATCGGCGACTGATCAATCAAAATAGCGCGGGAAAGATACTCTGTGCCGGAAAAAGAAGAACAGTTAAAAATTTTAGCTGTGCGATATTTACGCTCATAACGAGCTTGCAGATTTTTATAAAGAATTTCATACATAAAAGAACTTTTACCGGAACCAGACACTCCGGTAATAGAAGTCATCACTCCCAAAGGCACTTCCACATTCATATTGTTAATATTAAAAATCTTTCCACCGGCAACCCGTAGCATCCCTTTCGCCTGGCGACGTTTTTTAGGAATTTCTATTTTTATTTCTTCTCGCAAATAGGCAAGGGTTCTAGAATTATTTGTATTTTTTTTAGCAGTTAATAAATCTTCTAAATAATCAGAAACGATCACTTCTCCACCATGTATCCCTGCCTTTGGTCCAATATCAACAATATAATCTGAGGCATAAATAGTATCTTCGTCGTGCTCAACAATTAAAATCGTATTTCCCAAATCGCGAAGATTTTGCAAGGTTTTTATCAATCTGTCGTTGTCTCTTTGGTGTAGTCCAATGGTTGGTTCATCAAGCACATAAAGCGCTCCGACGAGTCTAGAGCCAAGTTGTGAAGCCAGACGAATACGTTGCGCTTCCCCGCCAGAGAGAGTGTTCGCTTTGCGGGAGAGTTGCAAATAATCTAAACCCACATCGAGCATAAACTGCAATCGTGCCTCTATTTCTTTCGTCACTGGAACAGAAATTTCTTTTTCTTGTTCCGACAATTTTAGATTTTTGAAAAAATCATGCGCGTCTTTTATAGGAAGAGAAGACAATTCTAAAATATTTATTTTCTTATGCCCTGCAGTTAAAAACACATTCAACGCTTCCGGACGTAAGCGTGCTCCATGACAGACATCACAGGGTTCGTCTCCCATAAAATATTTTGAGCCAAGACCATGACATTCTGAGCAAGCGCCGTGCGGGGAATTAAAGGAAAATAATCTCGGCTCAACTTCTGGAAAAGAAAAACCATCATTTTTACAAGCAAACTTTGAGGACATGATAAATTCTTCATCGCCTATTTTTATTGTCACTAAACTATCGGATTCAATGAGCGCCCGTTCTATCGCCTCCGCGAGACGCATTCTACTCGCGTCTTTATTGTCGGAAAATTCATGTACCGCAAAATGATCAACTAAAATATCAATGTTGTGCGCTTTGTTTTTAGAAAGAACTATTTGCTCGCGAAGCTTTTTCATTTTGCCGTCTAGGCGAATCTCAGCAAAACCTTTTCCGAGTAAATCGTAAAGCAATTGATAATATTCCCCTTTACGTCCGCGAACGACTGGAGAAAAAATATTGATTTCTGTTTCGTCCCATTCAACCCCCATTACTTTTTTGCTGTTCTTTTTTTCTTTGCTTAAAGTATTTATTTTTTCCAAAACAAAATTTAATATTTCTTCGTTGGAAAGTTTTTTTATTTCTTCCCCACATACCGGACAATGCGGATGCCCGATACGCGCATACATCACGCGCAGGTAATCATAAATTTCTGTAATCGTCGCTACAGTAGAACGTGGATTGTTGGAACGGGACTTTTGGTCAATAGAAATCGCCGGGGAAAGTCCCGTGATCTCGTCTACATCTGGCTTCGGCATTTGATTCAAAAATTGACGCGCATAAGAAGAGAGAGATTCCACATATCTCCTCTGCCCTTCGGCAAAAATGGTATCAAAAGCCAAGGATGATTTACCACTACCAGAAACACCAGTAATGGCTATCATTTTATTGCGAGGCATTTCCACATTTATATTCTTCAAATTGTGAGTCCTCGCCCCCTTTATTGTTATTTTATCTATGTTCTTATCTAATTTGTTCATATACAACGCAATGACACCCGACCTTGTTCTTAGGGGGTGACAGCAATTTTTCTTGCAATATTAAACTAAATAATTTATATCACAGAATTAACTTTTTGTTAATTTTTCTTTAAGTACAATAATTTCATCTCTTAAAATTGCGGCGGACTCGAAGTCGAGTTCTTTGACTGCTTTATTCATTTCCTTCTCTTTTATTTTGATTATTTTCTCGTAAATAAGATTACCACGTTCTTCGTTGGATAAAATTTTATTCCAAAATTCTGAATTAACTTTTTGTCTTCCTGCTTTTTCTTCTTTGCTCAGTTCTCTTGAATACGCTTTTTTGAATACTTCTAAATCAAGATTAAGTTCAGCATTCACCGCTTTGCCGTGCTCGCTTTCCAGTTCTTCGGTAATATCTTTTATTTTTTTAGAAATCGTTTTCGGGGTGATGCCATGTTTTTTATTATAAGCAAGCTGGATGTTTCGACGGCGAGCAGTTTCTTTAAGGGCATATTCCATCGAGCCGGTTACTGAGTCAGCATAAAGAATCACTCTTCCTTCGCTATTGCGCGCAGCACGGCCAATTGTTTGAATTAAAGATGTTTCTGAGCGCAAAAACCCTTCTTTATCCGCATCTAAAATCCCGATCAGCGCCACTTCCGGCAAATCAAGCCCTTCGCGCAAAAGATTCACGCCCACTAAAACATCAAATACTCCTTTTCTAAATTGGGTGAGGATTTTTATTCTGTCCATCGTTTTTATGTCGCTATGCAAATAGTCTGCTTTGATTTTTTTATCTTTTAAATAAACAGAAAGGTCTTCTGCCATTTTTTTTGTCAACGTGGTAGCTAAAACCCTGAAACCTTTTTTAATTGTCTTTTCTGTTTCAATAATGAAATCTTGAATTTGGCCGGGGTAAGGCGAGGAGTTGTGCTCGAAGGAATCTTCGCTACTATCAGAAAGAACTTGCCCTTCCAAGATAGAGCGCGAATTCTGGAGAGCACTCCTCCTCGCTGAGACTGGTTTAACAATTGTCTCTGGATCTACAAGCCCTGTCGGGCGAATGATTTGTTCCACGATTTGTTCGCTTTGACTGCGTTCTTGTTCGGAGGGTGTCGCGCTAGTATAAATTACCGGACCAATCCGTTTTTGGAATTCTTCATACTTAAGCGGTCGATTATCCTTCGCTGAAGGCAAGCGAAAACCATATTCCACCAATGTATTCTTGCGAGAAGCATCTCCGGCATACATACCCTGCAGTTGCGGCAAGGTAACATGCGATTCATCAATAATAGTTAAAAAACCTTCTTTCGGAAAGTACGAAAGCAGAGTTTCCGGCGGTTCACCTTCTTTTTTCCCAGACAAATGTCTAGAATAATTTTCTATACCGCTACAGTAACCGACTTCTTTTATCATCGCGAGGTCATAATTCGTTCTTCTTTTTATCCGTTCAGCTTCTAGTAACTTTCCTCCTTTTCCAAATTTCTTTAACTGTTCGGTCAACTCTTTTTTAATATTAGCTAGCGCTTTTTTTAATTTGCCTTCCTCGGTAATGAAATGTTTCGCTGGAAAAATAAAAACATTTTTTTCTTCTGCTAAAATACTGGAAGAAACTGGATCAATTTTTGTTATTTTTAAAATTTTTCCATCTTGAAATTCCATTTGATACATAAAAGTTTCTGAAACTGGCATAAATTCTATTCGTGCGCTGACAGAACGGAAAGTTCCGGGATTTAAGTCTGCATTAGTCCGCTCAAAATGAATTTCAATCAACTTCTTCATTAAAATCATTCTGTCCATCTTCATCCCAACCTCAAGTTTTAAATTTACTTTCTCATATTCTTCAGGAGAACCGAGTCCGTAAATACAAGAAACAGAAGCGACGATTATCACATCACGCCTCGTAAGCAATGCTTGAGTCGTCGCATGACGCAAGCGATCAATCTCCTTATTTATTTGCGCATCCTTTTCAATATAAGTATCAGAAACAGGCATATATGCTTCCGGCTGATAATAGTCGTAATAGGAAACAAAATAATGAACAGCGGCATCGGGGAAAAATTCACGAAACTCTTGCGCGAGTTGGGCTGCAAGTGTTTTGTTATGCGCGATTACAAGAGTCGGTTTATTATACTTGGCTATCACATTGGCCATCGTAAAAGTCTTGCCTGTGCCAGTAGCACCGAGCAAGGTTTGTTTTTTCATGCCCTTTTCAAGACCCCCTAGAAGCTTCAAAATGGCCTCCGGCTGATCTCCCGCGGGATTAAAAGGACTATGTAGTTTAAAAATACTTTTTGACATGAGTAGTTAAAATTCCTTTTGTGCGCCCGCTCGGGATCGAACCGAGGACCTTATCCTTAAAAGGGATCTGCTCTACCAGCTGAGCTACGGGCGCGTAGTTTTGATAATACCACACTTTTAAAACGCTTCAAGTAAAAATTGTTCAAGGACCACTTCGGCATCCTTACCTTCTTTGCGTGCTTCGGGTAAAAGATAAGAAAGACGAACAGCAAAATCTTTGAGTTGTTCTTCTTTAAATTTACTAAAATTCCTTTTCGAAATCATATCTTTAATTTTCCAAAAAAGGACACCGACGATTTCCTCTAAGGAGACCCCGACATCCACCGCTTGTCTAAAATAAATCCAAGTATTAAGTTTATCCTTGTTCGCAAAAGCGTTTGCTACTAAAAAATTATCATATTTTTCCTTTTTTTCTTTCGGTAATTCAAAAACATTTAATTCAGCTCGGGCTTTTTTAAAAGCATCCAATATTGGTTTATTTAATTTACCTTCTAAAAAAACGAAGGAATTGACTGACTCTCCCATTAAATTTAATTTTTCTAAAACAAAATCACGGGTCTCTTCGTGTTCTAAAATCCCTTGAAAAATTACTGCAGACTTAGGAGAAAAAAGGCTCGCCCCAGAATAAAAACTTTCAATTTGAATTGGATCAAAACTGTTTCGGCTCACAGAAAAAATTTCCGTACTCTTTGGTATAGATTTTATAAATTTTTCATGATTTAAAATTTTACTTTTAGCGTCATCTCCAGAAAAAAGATACAACATAAAATTTTAAGAAAATTAGAATTTAACTGATTTTTTATATTCCTGATAGGGAGTTCCGTATTTTTCTTCAAGAATTTTTTCCTGTTTATTTAAAAAAATGAATTTTGTAATAACAAGAGAAATAAAGGCAAATAAAATTATAAAAAAAGCATTTATTATCATTCCAAATCCCAACATTAAAAAAAACAGTCCAAAATTAGTAGGAGTTCTAGTATAACAATATGGCCCTTTGCAAAAAGTTTCTTTGGTCACACTTTCTACTTTTAAATTAAGAGAGGTATACTGTGCCCAAATAATCAAACCTGTACCAAACGCTAAGAAAAAAATACCCATGGGAACAATAAAAAAAATATTAAAAATTTTAAAATTAAAAATTAAATCAAGAAAAACGCCAGTTAAAAATAAAATTAAATAAACGGAATATGAGTGCGCTAAAACCTTGTGCACACTTTGTTTTTGAATATCCGTTTTGCTGTGATTTTCCATTTATTTATTGTATCACACAATATATTATTTAACTTCCATAAAATTATTTCCCGAACCAGAATGTACTTCAAGTGGAATATCAGTTTTATAGTGTAAATATGACCTGTTGAGCACATCCTTCATTGCACTTTCTATTATTTTTAAGGCTTGTGGTAGTGCTTTTTCGTCTATTTCATAGACTAATTCATCATGTATTTGAAGCACAAGATGAGTCTTTTTTAATAAACCCTCTTTTTCCAGATCTTCTTCTGCGTATCTTATGGCAAGCTTAATAATGTCTGCTGTTGCCGTGCCCTGAACAGGAGCATTCATTGCTGTTCTCTCAGCCATATTTTTTAAAAATGGAATTCTAGAATTTATGTTTGGAAAATATCTACGTCGACCAAATAAAGTTTCTGTATAAAATTTTTTAAGAGCATCTATTTTTACTTTTTCTAAATAATCTCGCACACCAGAAAATTGATTAAAATAATTATCATAAAATTTTTGAGCTTCTTCCCGGGTACCTCCAAGATTTTTTCTTAAGGCGGAAACCCCCATTCCGTAAATAATACCAAAATTTATTACCTTTGCCTTGCGACGCATTTCTCCATCTACTTTTTCAATAGGCACCCCAAAAACAAAAGAAGCCACTCCAGCATGAATATCTTTTTTGTCCTTAAAAATTTGGATCATCTTTTTATCCCCTGAGAGCATCGCTATTACACGTAATTCAATCTGGCTATAATCAAAGGCCGCGAGTTTACATCCTTTTTCAGCAATAAAACCACCTCTAATTTTTCTGCCCAGTTCTGTTTTTATTGGTAAGTTTTGTAAATTTGGATCTTGAGAAGAAAATCGACCAGTTGTAGTTCCATTTTGCAAGAACTTAGCGTGTAATCGACCATCTTCAGAAACCATTTTTGGAATTACATCAATATAAGTAGAAAGTAATTTTTGTAACTCTCTATAAGCCAAAATTTCTTTTATGATAGGGTTGTTTTCTTCCAACTCCTCTAAGACTGAAACCTTCGTGGAAAACGATCCGCTGGCATTTTTCTTTTTACTAGACTTCATCCCCATTTTTCCAAAAAGCACTTCACCCATTTGCTTTGGAGAATTAATATTAAACTCTGCGCCAGCTTCTTTATATATTTTTTTAGTTAGAATATCTAATTCTTTATGGTATTCATTAGATAATTTTTCAAAATATTTTTTATCTATTAAAATTCCAAAATCTTCCATTTCTTTCACTATGGGAATAATCGGTTTTTCTATTTCTTCATATACTTTATCTAATTTTTGTTCTTTTAATTTATCAAAAATAAATTCATATGCCTCCTCAAAAGATTTTGTCTTAGCAAAAAGCAAAATATCTTCCAATCCTGGGTTTGAAATATCAGAATTAATAAGCCAGAGCGCGATACTAGCTTCTTGTAATTTTTGAGTATTAATGTTGATTGGTGAATCCAGAGAATTTTCGAACGGTCTGGCCGGGGTGCGGGGCCCCGGAGAACCGAGGACCTGAGAAAATTCTGCTGGATTTACCGAAGAATTTAAAAAATTTTTTAATCGTGCAAATAAACTTCTAAATTCAAAAATAATAAAAACTTCTTCTATTTTTTTAGGGTCCACATTTTTCCAAAAAGTTTTTGTAGGTAAAACAAAATCTATTGGTGCATCTGTGCGTATTGTTGCTAATGTTTTTGAAAAGAAAGCTTCCTCCTCATTGTTTTTTAGTAATTCAATTATTCTCGGAGAAATCCCTGCTTTTTTGAAGACTTCGTCGTCTTTTTTAATTTTCTTATATATTTCTTCTATCGTTCCAAAATTTGTAATCAAAATTTCAGCAGTTTTTTCACCTATCCCTTTAATGCCAATAATATTATCTGAAGGGTCACCTCGTAGACCTTTATAGTCTGGTAAAAATTTCGGCTTAAAGTTAAATCTTTTTATTACTGCGTCTTCGTCATATAAAATGGTGTCATTGATTCCCTTTTTTAGAGTATAAACTTGTACCTTTTTATCCTCCACTAATTGCATAGTATCCATGTCTCCCGAGGCAATAATTATTTCTAGTTTTTTATCTTTTTTATATTTTTCTACTATTGTTCCTAAAATATCATCGGCTTCAAATCCAGGAGCATCATAAATTGGTATATTAAATCCCTCAAAAATTTGACGCGAGTTCTTTAGTTGAGAGATGAGAGCTTCGTCTGTTTTTGCTCTACCCGCCTTATACCCATCGTAAGCTTCGTGCCTAAAAGTTTTCTGTGGTAAATCATAACAAGCAACAATGTAGTCTGGTTTTAATTCAGTAATTATTTTCATTAACATACTAGAAAGACCGTAAAGAGCTCCAGTGGGCTCCCCTTTTGAGGACAAAAATTCTGGCAACGCATGATATGCGCGATGTATTATAGCGTGAGCATCTAGTAGTACTAATTTTTTATTATTTTCAGGCATTGTGTAAATTATACCATTTAAGATATACTTTATTGTAAATGGCTTTATTTGATGAAGAAAAACAAAATAAACAACTAGAAGATTTACACAAACAAGAAGAGGAGCAGTTGGTGGCAACCCTGGCGGAATCCAAATATGGTCTTCCTTATATTGACCTCTATCGACTAGGTATAGACAATGAAGCACTTCGAGCAATATCTGAAAAAGATTCTAGGGAAATGAACGTAGCGCCTTTTAAACTTTTTGGAAAAAATATTTTTATAGCCTTGCACTCTCCAAAAGACGATCTTATAAAAAGGTTAAAAGAGGATATGGAGAGAAAAAATCTGATTCCAACTTTTTACATGGTATCCACGGCCAGTATAAATAAAGTTTGGGAAAGATATAAAGAAATTTCAATGGCAGAAACTTCAAAGATTGGAGGATTGGATATTTCTGGAGAAGTTTTAAGAGAGACAGCAAATAAAATACAAAAAATACAGGATATTCAAAAAATGATAACGGAGGCCTTAGAGGGAAATAAAATTCATAAAATTTCTCGTCTTTTAGAAGTAATTTTAGCTGGAGCAATAGCCATTAAAGCTTCTGATATACACATAGAACCAGAACAAGAAAGGGGTAGATTGCGCCTGCGTCTTGATGGTGTTTTACAAGATGTAAGTTTTTTTGGAACGGATGTTTATAAATTATTAAATTCGCGTATTAAATTATTGTCTGGAATGAAATTAACTTCCAATATAGCTCAGGATGGACGTTTTAGTATTATGGAAGAAAAAGAAGAAATAAGCATTCGTGCTTCTCTTATCCCCGGAGCATATGGTGAATCAATCGTCATGCGTATTTTGGATCCAAAGTCTATTCAAATAGAACTTGAAGAGATAGGAATAGAACCATTTTTATTTTCTGTGATAGAACAAGAAATTGTAAAACCAAATGGCCTAATTTTAGTTACTGGTCCGACCGGCTCTGGAAAAACCACTACTCTTTATGCCTTTTTAAGGAAAATTTATTCTCCAGAAATAAAAATAATAACCATTGAAGATCCGATTGAATATCACTTAACCGGTATAACTCAAACTCAAACAAATGACCAAAGAGGTTATACTTTTGCAGAAGGACTACGTTCAGCTCTCCGTCAAGATCCAGATGTGGTAATGGTCGGAGAAATTCGCGACAAAGAAACCGCCGAAATAGCAGTTCAATCAGCCCTTACTGGTCATATAGTTTTTTCTACTCTTCACACAAACAATGCCGCTGGTGTTATTCCCCGACTTATCGACCTTGGAGTAAACCCAAAAATTTTAGTTTCAGCTTTGTCTCTTTCTATCGCCCAACGATTAGTACGCAAATTGTGCGCTTTTTGTAAAAAAGGAAAAACCCCAAACAAAGAAGAGGAAGAAATAATGAAATCTGTTCTAAATAGCATAAAAGAAGAAGGGAAAAGTCTTTCAAATTATAAAATAAATCCAGATGTTCCTTTTAAGCTTTTTTCTTCTGTTGGCTGTGAAAAATGCAACATGACAGGATTTAAAGGAAGAATGGGTATTTTTGAAGCCATTAGAACAGACGAGGCCATAGAAAAAATTATGACAGAAAATCCAAGTGAACGAGAAATAAAAAAAGTTGCGAGAGCTCAAGGAATACTTTCTATGCGCCAAGATGGAATGGTAAAAATAATAAATGGCATTACTTCGTTTGAAGAAGTACAAAGCGTTGTTGACCTACGCGAAGAATAGAAATAAAAAAAAGCATTAATCTCTAAACAATCCTTTCGGGGCTGGGCCCCAAGAGTAACAAATTATTATAGGATAGGCCCAGTGAACTAATAAAAGTACCAGAACGTCCTATGCAAAATCGTATAACCGATGGCTGATTGCTTAGAGATTAATGCCTTCTTGCTCCGCCCTGGCGGTAATTTAAATAATCTCACAAAAATAATTATACTATATAGAAAGAACAACAAATGCTATAATGTGCATAGTTATGTGTATATTGTGTTAATAAAACAACAACATTTCAAATATAGCATAATATTAAACTAATGTCAAGCAAAAACACGAAAACACCAAATAAAATAACCCCAGAAAAAAACACAACTATTGATGACTCTTTTTTAGACCAAACTCTTCGCCCTACTAGTTGGGATGAATATATCGGCCAAAAACACATAAAAGACAACGTAAAAATCTTACTGCGAGCGGCAGAAGAGCGTGGCCATATTCCTGAACACATTTTATTTTATGGACCTCCTGGATTAGGAAAAACCACCCTTGCGCACCTTATAGCCAAGGAAACAGGTAGACAAATGAAGATCACTTCTGGTCCGGCAATTGAAAAAGTAGGTGATTTAGCCTCTATCCTTACAAATCTTTCTTCTGGAGATATTTTATTTATAGATGAAATTCATCGACTTAATAAAATGGTAGAAGAAATACTCTATCCAGCAATGGAGTCTGGTGTTTTAGATATTATTATCGGCAAAGGCCCGTCCGCTCGCACCATTCAACTAGATCTTCCTCCTTTTACTTTAATTGCGGCAACCACTAGAGTCGCCATGGTCTCCTCTCCCCTTCGTTCTCGTTTTTCGGGTGGAGTTTTCAGATTGGAATTTTATTCCAATGAAGAAATTGCAAAAATAATAGAAAGATCCAGTAAGCTTTTAAAAACGATACTAGAAAATGAAGCCATAAAAGAAATTGCCGAGCGAAGTCGATTTACTCCACGTACCGCAAATTATTTTTTGAAACGTTGTCGAGACTTTGCCCAAGTACATAAAAAAGATTTAAATAAAAAAACAGTTAAAGAAGCCCTTAATATGCTTGCAATTGATGATATTGGATTAAACTCCTCTGATAGAAAATTTTTAGAAATATTGATTGAAAAATTTAACGGCGGACCAGTGGGGCTAAAAACAATTGGTGCTGCAATGTCAGAAGAAGAGGCCACAGTGGAAGAAGTGATAGAACCATACTTACTTCAACTCGGCCTCTTAGAACGCTCCCCTCGCGGACGCATTGCTACTAAAAAAGCATATGAACATTTAGGTTTTGATCTTCCAGAAGATTTACAAAAAAAATTACTTTAAATATTTTTATGTCAGGACACAATAAGTGGGCACAAATAAAACACAAGAAGGCAATTACTGATTCAAAAAAAAGTAAAATCTTTTCTAAACTAGTGCGTTTTATTTCAGTAGAAGCAAAATTGTCGGGGGGTAAAGAATCCCCTGGATTACGCTCAGCAATTGAAAAAGCAAAAAAAGTAAACATGCCGGCAGAAAACATTGAGAGAGCTATCAAAAAAGCAAGTGAGCCGGGAGCTCATATGGATGCAATTGTTTATGAGGCATATGGCCCAGGAGGAGTAGGAATAATTATTGAAACTTTAACAGATAGTAAAAATAGAACAGCCCAAGACATAAAACACGTCCTTTCTAAAAATGGTTTTGCCTTAGGTGGAATTGGTTCGGTTGCTTGGGCATTTAAAAAAGAAAAAAGTTCCGAAGGACTTCTGTGGGTACCAACAACCACTGTTTCCCTTTCTGACACTGATTTAGAATTATTAGACAAATTAGTGGAAGATTTAGAAGAAAATGATGATGTCCAAGATGTGTATACTAATGCAGAATAGTGTTAAACTTTTAATATTATGAGAATTTTAGGAGTAGATCCAGGGTATGAGAGATTAGGTATCTCTGTATTGGAAAAAAATAAAAACGATAAAAATGAGCACGTTCTTTTTTCAGAATGTTTTAAAACCTCTACTAAATTAGAATTTGGAGATCGATTAAATTTAATAGGAGGGGAAATTAAAAAAATAATAAAAAAATATAAACCAGAGGTTCTTTCAATTGAAACTCTGTTTTTAACCACTAATCATAAAACAGTTATGTGCGTCGCCGAAGCGCGCGGAGTGGTAATTTATGAAGCTTCTCGCGCAGGACTTAAAATTTTTGAGGCTTCTCCTCCCCAAATAAAAATAGCAACGACTGGTTATGGTGCTTCTGACAAAGCGCAGATTATGAAAATGGTAAAAATTCTTGTAAAAATAGATAAATCTAAAACCTCTGACGATGAGTTAGACGCTATTGCTATCGCGTTAACGGCCTTTGCTTATATGAGATTTTAGGTTGTCTTTCTTTTGTCAAAGGTTATCCACATATTCTGTTGCTAACTCTTTTAGATTTTGTTACAAAGTAGGAAATTATTAGTAGGTCGTTTTCCGCCAAAAGCGGATTTAAATAAAATTTAAAATAAAATTTTATATGCGTGACGAAGACGAAGTAGAGGAAGAAGAATTTAAAATGGACGGTGATGATGATTTAGATATTCCTGAGGGAATGACTGATTTTGGTTTAGACGAAGAAGATCCAGATAAAGATAGATAACAAAAAAAATAAAAACACCCTGAAGGGTGTTTTTATTTTTGTATAATTTTTACAAATCTTTTCTTTCCTATTTTTAAAGTTAAATTTTCTAAAATTTTTAAATTTATATCTTTAATATTTTCATTTTTTAACAAATTATGAACAGCATTTTCTAAAACAAGCCTGCGCCACTCACCTTTTGAAGATAAAATCTTATTTTTTACTAAAACTTCACTTAATAATTCTCCTTTTTTGCATTTTGTTTCTTCTATTTCTTCCGGAATTTCTTTTTTTTGAAAAGTTTTAATAAAATTTTCTTCAGCCTTTTTTGCCTTCTTTTCTTCGTGATAAATTTTTACAATTTCAAAAGCAAGACGCATCTTAGCGTCTCGTGGATTCATTTCTTTTATTTTTTTCACCTCAGACATAGGTACGCGAGTAGTAAGCTCAAAATATTGCACAATAAGACTATCACTCAAAGACATAACTTTGCCATACATATCACTTGGTTCTGCTTTAAGATTAATGGTGTTACCCCAGCTTGAGCTCATTTTTCTGCCATCAATTCCAATAAGTAATGGATTCATTATTATATTTTGAGAAGTTTGTCCATATTTTTCTTGCAGTTTTCTTCCTGCTAATAAATTAAACCTTTGGTCAGTTCCCCCAATCTCCACATCAGCTTTTACAGCAACAGAATCATATCCTTGCATTAATGGATATAAAACTTCGCGCAAAGATACCCTGTTTCCCGCATCTAATCTTCTTTTTATGTTTTCACGGGAACTAAAATCAGACAAAGAAAAACAGTCGGCCTGTACTCCTATCTCACCATAAGTTAACTTACTCAACCATTTACTGTTGTAAAAAATCTCACATTTTGATAAATCAATAATTTTGCCGGCTTGTTCAACATAATCTTTCATGTTTTTCTTTATTACTTCATCCGAAAGCATTGGCCTTTCACTGTCTTTGTCTGAAGTATCTCCAATAACTCCAGTAAAATCACCAACAATAAAAATAATCTTGTGTCCTAGTTCTTGAAAATCTCGCAACTTCAAAAGAGGAATTGCTCTTCCTATATGAATGTCTGGGCTCGTTGGGTCAATTCCTAATTTTATTCGTAATATTTTGCCTGATTTTAATTTTTCTTCTAAATCTTTACGGACGATAATTTCCTCCACTCCCCGAGTTAAAACCTCCTCTATTTTTTTCTCATCTGTAATAATCTTCATATTTCTGGATAATAACATATTTTCTGCTATGATTAAAGGGATGAAAGAAATATCTAAAATATTAAAAAATATATATAAAAACAAAAGATTATTAAAAAATATAGTATTCTTTTTGGCGGGTCTTTTTGTTTTAATCTCTAGTGTTGTGATTATTTGGATCTTTTCTATGAGTATTCCTGATTTTAATTCTTTTAAAAATAGAAAGGTTGTAAATTCGACTCAAATTTATGATCGTACAGGCGAAATTCTCCTTTATGACATACATCAAGATACAAAAAGAACAGATATCTCTTTTGACCAAATGGGCTTGAACATTAAAAATGCAACCGTCGCCATTGAAGACTCTGAGTTTTATACTCATGGAGGAATAAGAATAACCTCTATCGTTCGAGCATTTCTTTCAAATTTATTTGGTTTTGGAATCGGGGGAGGTGGATCAACCATCACCCAACAGTTAGTAAAAAACACTCTTCTTACCCAAAAGAAGAGTTATATTAGAAAAATAAAGGAATGGGTTTTGGCAATAAAAATTGATAAATCTATGCCAAAAGAAAAAATTTTAGAAGCCTATTTAAATGAAATTCCTTATGGCGGAAATGTTTATGGAATAGAAGCAGCCAGTAAAACCTATTTTAATAAAAATGCTCAGGATTTAACCTTAGCGGAAGCATCTTATTTAGCATCTATCCCCCAGTCTCCAACTTTTTTTTCTCCTTATGGAAAAAATAAAAATAAATTAGAGGAGAGAAAAAATTTAGTACTTTCTAGGATGTTGGAACTTAGGTTTATTACAAAAGAAGAATACAATAAAGCAAAAAATGAAGTAGTTGCTTTTGTTCCACAAGCAACTACAGGAATTAAGGCGCCACATTTTGTTTTTTTTATTAAAGATTATTTAGAACAAAAATATGGATCTAGTATGATGGAAAATGGAGGACTTAAAATCACTACGACTATTGATATTGATTTACAAACAAAAGCGGAACAAATTGTAAAAGAGGGTGCCCTTAAAAACGAAAAAGATTGGAGTGGAAAAAATGCGGGATTAGTAGCAATAGACCCAAAAACTGGACAGATTTTAACAATGGTTGGGTCAAGAGACTATTTTGATAAAACAATTGATGGTAATTTTAATATAGCCACAGCTAACAGACAACCAGGCTCCTCTTTTAAGCCTTTTATTTACGCCACAGCCTTCAATAAGGGTTTTACTCCAGAAACAGTACTCTTTGATCTACCTACAGAATTTCAAACCACCTGTAACGCTTATGGTAAAGCCCTCCCTGGATACAGTCAAAAGGACTGTTATATGCCAGACAATTATGATGGAAAATATCGTGGGCCAATGGCACTACGAGATGCCTTAGCTCAATCAATCAACATACCAGCAGTAAAACTTTTTTATTTAGCAGGACTTTCTGATTCACTAAAAACAGCAGAAAGTATGGGAATTAGTACTTTAAAAGATGTCGGACAATACGGACTCACTCTTGTTATTGGAGGTGGTGAAGTATCTCTTCTTGATATGACTTCCGCTTATGGAGTTTTTGCAAATAGCGGCCTTAAAAATCCATATACTGGAATTTTAAAAGTTGAAGATTTAAATGGAAAAATTTTAGAAGAATTTAGTCCAAAAACACAAGAGGTCTTACCTAAAAACACTGCTTTAACTATTTCTGATATTTTATCTGACAATGAAGCTCGGATTCCAACCTTTGGAACAAATTCAGTTCTTCAAATAGCTGGGAAAAAAGTGGCGGTAAAGACAGGAACAACTAATAGTAATAAAGATGCCTGGACTGTTGGATATACACCATCTATTGTAGTGGGAGTTTGGGCTGGTAATAATGAAAACGCTCCGATGAAAAAAGGAGGTTCAACAATGGCAGGACCAATTTGGAATAAATTTATAATTGAAGCATTAAAAAACTTACCAAATGAAAGTTTTGAAAAACCAGATACAGAAATTGATCCCAAAAAAATAAAACCAGCCCTACGTGGTTTTTGGCAAGGAAATGAAAATTTCTTCATAGACAAACTTTCAGGAAAACTGGCCACCCCCCTCACCCCCAAAGAAACCCTGCAAGAAAAAGTAATAACAAATGTACATTCAATTTTGTTTTGGATAAACAAAAACGATATTCTTGGTTTAGCCCCAATAAACCCAGAGAGTGACCCTCAGTTTAATCATTGGGAAATACCTGTACAAAACTGGTGGGCCCAAAATAAAAATGGATATTCAACAACAACATGGGAAGAAAAACCAACCATGACAGATGACATACACACAGATTTATCAAAACCAACAGTTTTAATTCTTGAACCAAACAACACAATAAACTACCCACAAGACCAAAAAATTTATTTAAAAACTTCAAGTTTTGGTGTTTTTCCTTTATTAAAAATAGATGTTTTTATAAATGATATTTATATAGAAACGATAAAATCACCTTTTATTTTTTCCTTTACCCCAAGGGAAATAGGAAACATTCAAGCAGAAAATACACTAAAAATAATATCTTACGACACAGTATACAACCGCAGTGAATCAACCCTAAATTTTAGGGTACAATAACAATTATCTTATTTCTGGGGGAGATTTTTTATTTAAAACTTCTTTGAGTTTTAAATGAATTTGGTTTTGTTTTATAAAAACTTCATTTTTATAAATAGGTTTAATGTTTAAATAAATTATATTATTTTTTATTTTAATATCTTGATTTTTTATTTCAATACCAACAACCTCAAAAATAACATTTCTAATAGCCTCTATTTTAATTTTTTCAGAAAAAAGAAGATTATTAAACCCAATTAATAAATCTTTAATTTCAATCATTTTATTTATTCATTGGCATAATAAGGTAAGTAAAAGACGGGTCGGAAACAGGAGAAACAACTATTGGTTTAGAATTCCCGGAAAATTTTATAGAAACACTGTCGGTGGTGATTGATTGGAAACAATCTAAAAAATACTTATAATTAAAACCTAGTTCAATATTTTCTCCGTTTATAACAGCATCTAAATATGTTTTATTTTCTCCAATATCATTATTTACAGAAGAAAATTCTAAAACTTTTTCTTTTGGTAAAATTTTAAGATTAACCTGATTAAATTTATCGGAAAAAACATTTGAAAGTTTTAAGGCATTTAATAAGTCTTGTTTTAAAACCACCACGTCGGTGGATGATTCTTTTGGAATAATTTGACGATAGTCTGGAAAAATTCCATCAATTATCCGTGAGGTTAAATAAACACCATCGGAAGAAAAAGAAATTTGATTTTTATTAAAACAAACATTTATTGTTCCTTGAATTTCTCCAAAAATTTTCATTATTTCCCCAATATTTCTGAAGGGTATTAAAATTCCCGAGATTTCCTCAACTCCTTTTACTTTTATTCTTTTTTCTGCCAACCTAAAGGAGTCCGTAGAAACAAAAACTAAACTATCTTCTTTCGTGTAGATAAAAACGCTCGAAATTTCTGGTTTAATATCTGAAACTGAAGAACTATAATAAACTGATTTAATACCTTCAATTAGTTTTTTTGATTCTATCTCAAAACTAGCCCCGGTAACTATTGGAATCGTTGGAAAATCATCGTGTGGCTGACTTTTTAACTTTATTTGACTCTTTTTTGTTTTAATTAATAAATTTTCATCTTTTTTTTCTATAAAAACATTTTCATTTTGAGAAACATTAGAAAAAACAGCGTTCAATACTGTTCCTGAAATGGCTAAACTTCCTTCTTTTTCTATTTTTGCGGAAATTTCAATTTCAACACCAAGATTTAAATTTGTGGATCTTAATTTTAATGATTTACCAGAGGCAGTTAATAAAATTGAATTTAAAATCGGTAAGGTAAGATTTTTACCAGTTATTCTTTCTGTTTGGAAGATAGCATTTTTGATTTTTTCAATTGAACATTCTATTTTCATATATTGTTTATATTTTTTATATATAATTTATTAATAATATTAGTTGTGTTGATAAGTGGATAAATATATTTTAAGTTATTTTATATAAAGATATTATGTTTTTTCATTTTTAATTTAAACCAACAACTAATCTTATTTTGTTTATATCTTTTTTAAAAAATAAATTTGATTTTTTAATTAACATTTTTATTTTATTTATAAATACTTTTTAAGCTACTTATTAACAACTATTTGAACATAATTCTTATCTGTTCTAATTCTTGTAAAAGTTGTGGGTCGTTTTTTAAATCCGTTTTAATTTTTAAACACGAATGAATTACTGTTGTGTGGTCCTTCCCCCCAAGTTTTTGTCCTATTAAAGGGTAAGAAACATTGAAATCTTCTCGAAGTAAATACATTACAACCTGCCTAGCTTTTACTATTTCTTTTTTCCTGGTTTTTTCATAAACAGAAGATTCTTCAAGTTTATAATATTCACTTACAATTTTTACAACATCTTTAATAGCCATATTTTTTTTAGGCTTCATATTGTTTTTTAGTAAATTTTTTACTTCTACAAGAGAAAGAGGCTTGTTTTTCAAGCGATATTGGCAAACAATAAGGTTTAAACTCCCCTCAAGTTCTCGAATATTTCCCTGTACAGCGCCCGCAACATATTCTACTAGTTCTTCTTCTAGAATAAGATTAAGTTCGCGAAGTTTTACTTTTAAAATAGCTAAACGAGACTCATATTCTGGTTCTGAAATATCAACAATCATACCAGCCGCAAAACGAGATTTTAAACGATCTGCTAGTTCTGGAATATAGTTTGGATGTTTATCAGAAGAAAAAATAATTTGTTTATTACTTTCATAAAAAGTGTTAAATGTATGAAAAAGTTCTTCCTGAATCTTTTCCATTTTACCGATAAACTGGATATCATCTATAATTAAAAGATCATATTTGCGATATTTTTCTTTAAAAGAATTTGCTTTATTACTTTGAAGTGAGCTTACAAAATCTGTTGCGAATTTTTCTAAGGTCATATAATGAACCTTTTTATTGGGATATTTTTCTTTTACAAGGTTTCCAACAGCTTGGATTAGGTGGGTTTTTCCAAGCCCTGTGCCCCCATAAACAAAAAAAGGATTATATTTAGTGCCTGGAGACTCTATTATTGCTTGGGCTGCGGCATAAGCAAGCTCATTAAATGCTCCCACAATAAAAGAATCAAAATGATAGCGTGGATTTAAGTTGTCTTCCGGATTTATATATAAATCCCGTAAAGGTAATTCTTTTTCTGCTGTTTCGTTTATGGTTGATATCTCTTGTTTTATTACCTCTGTTTTAACAATAATATATTCTACAGCGCGCATATTCTCATAGGAATCCGCTATGGTTTTAGTGATAAGTCTGTGATATTTGTTTATAAGCCAATCACGAACAAATTCGTTTGGTACACCAATATAAACAATCCCCGCTTCCTCTTTTGTAATAGATGTATTTTTAAACCAGGTGCTAAAATTTGCCTTAGATATACCAGATTCGATTTCTAGTAAGCAATTTTTCCACAACTGTTTTGTGTTCATAGTTGTATATTATACTATTTATGAATTAGATGACACCTTTAAAAACTTATTAACCGTGTTGATAATCTGTGTAAAACTTTTTTAATAATTTAATTTATCTAAACAGCTAATTTTTGACTTAAGACAAATGTTCGGGTATACTCTATTATATGTCACAAACATATCAACCCAAAAAGAGAAAAAGAGCTAGATCTCATGGATTTTTAGTTAGGTCTAGAACTAAAACAGGGAAAAAGGTTCTCTTAAGAAGACGCCAAAAAGGCCGAAAAAAACTATCTGTTTAGGCATGCTTCCTAAAAAAAACAGAGCCGACAAAAAGGCAATAGAAAAAATTTTTAAAGAAGGTAAGTTTTTAAACTCTCTAAATTTAACTTTTAAATTTGTAATTATTAGAGATTTGGAAACACCACGGATTTCTTTTGTCGCGCCCAAAAGTATAGCTAAACTTGCCGTCCAGAGAAATTTATTAAGAAGAAGAGGATATTCAGCGCTAAAAAAATATTTTAAAGTCTTCCCTGCTGGGATACTGGGTGTTTTTGTTTTTAAAAAATATCAAGAGGATATTTTAATTCTTGAAAATGAAATTAAAACAATTCTTTCTAAAATTAATTAATTTTTATCAAAAATATATTTCGGTTTTTATAAAACCAAGTTGTGTTTTTTATCCTACCTGCTCCGAATACACTAAACAAGCCATAGAAAAATATGGTATTTTAAAAGGAATTTATTTAGGTTTTTTACGTATTTTACGTTGTCACCCGTGGCAAAATAAACACATTGACCCTGTTAAATAGACTCTCTTAAAAGTCTTCTTTGTGGACTTTTTAATATTTTAATATAAGATTAGATTATGATTTCAAATATTTGGAATATTGTTTTATATCAGCCATTATTAAACGCCTTGGCTTTTTTAGTTTCAATTATCCCAGGCGGAGATGTTGGCTTGGCGGTCATTATTCTTACTATTTTAGTTAAAATTATTCTCTTCCCTCTTTCTCAAAAATCCATTGAAAGTCAGGCGGAAATGAACATTTTAACACCAGAACTCAATAAGATAAAAGCAGGCGGGGCCTCAAAAGAAGAACAAGCAAAGCTTACCTTTGATCTTTACAAAAAACACAAAGTGAACCCATTTTCTGGATGTCTTTTGGTTTTACTTCAAATTCCTGTTATTTTTGCCTTATATTATGTTTTTTCTAAGGGAATAAAATTTGATGGGGGTTTTCTTTATTCTTTTATTCATATTCCAGAACACGTAAATATGATGTTTTTAGGAATTCTTGATGTTGGGGGAAAAAGTTTAATTTTAGCGATTTTAGCGGGAATTTCTCAATACTTACAGGCTCACTTTACCCCTAAACCAGCCACCTCTCCAGTCTCTAGTGGCTCGACTTCCTCTTTTTCAGATAGTTTTACTAAAAGTATGAGTATGCAAATGAAATATATCTTTCCTTTCATTGTGGCCTTTATTGCTTACAGTGTTTCTGGCGCAGTTGCCTTGTATTGGATTACAAGCAATCTTTTTATGGTTGTCCAACAAGTTTATGTTAAAAAAGAAAAAACATTTAAAACGGTAATTAAATAATAAAGAATGAAAAAGGAAGAAATCCAAAATTTAATAAAAGAACTAGTTGAAAAAACTACCATAAAATTAAATGGAATTTCTGTTGTAGAAGACGGACCAAAAAATATATGGATTTCGGTGGAGGTTGGCGAACCACATTTTTTTATAGGACGCGAGGGTGAAGGGTTACATGCCCTAAATCACCTCGTTCATAGAATTATTGAAGCTAAGACCCCTAGGCAGGAGGGCGAGGTTTTATCACAGGGGTTAGGTGTTCTTATTGATGTAAATGGTTTTCAAAAAAAACGAGTGGAGAACGTTCGCGCTATTGCGCACATGATGTCAGAAAGAGCGCGTTATTTTAAATCTAATATAGAAGTTGATCCGATGTCTGCTTTTGAACGTAGGGTCGTTCATGAATTTTTATCTCTAGCAACTGATCTAAAAACAGAATCTATGGGAACGGGGCGTGATCGCCGTGTGGTTATAAAATATATTGGAAATTTATAATTTTTATTTTAATTGGAGTTTCCAAAGGAAAGAATCCTTTTTATTTACAAAAAATAGATAATTTTCACCCTCATCCAGCATTAATTTAATACCATCAATCTCCTCCCCTCCAGTAATAGTTGCCAGGTCTGCAATAATGGTGGCATTTCTAGTTTTTATATCTATTTTCCAGATTTGATCTGAAAAAGATGTTTCTCCTTGATACCAAGTATCTGGATATTGTCCGCCACTAATATATTTTGGAACGGAACAATAAACAACATCGTTCGCCTTACCCCAGATACATTTTTCTGGAAGAGTTTTTACTCCGAATAAATCATTCGTTTTTGTGTCTGTGTGAAAAAGATTAAGAGATAAAGTATTATTACTATAAAGAACAAGTTTTCCATTAGGGCTAGGAAGGGTGGTAAGCCCCGGCACCTCATCAATGGTTTTTATTAAATTTTTAGTATTTGGGTCTATTGTATACATATAGCCCGGCACGCTAAATGAGGGCTTGGTGGTAAGAGTAATTATTTTACTATTTGGCCAGGAAGATAACCATTCAGTGAAAGGTGAATCAAAAATTTGAACCTTTTTATTTGTTGTGAGGTTGAGGGTTGTACCTACCATACTGTCCCCGGTATTAAATAAATAGAAAACACTTCCTGTGTCGGAGGATAAACTCATGTCTTTTATGTTTTCCGGCAAGAAGGACCCTTTTATTTCGTTGCTTTCTGTAGTGTCCCCTCCCAATAATTCCTTAGGAAGATTGCCGACGAAAGTTATAATTGTTCTTCCATCTGTTTTTAAATATCGCATAATCACAGATTGCCCCTTATTCCCAAAAAGGGCTTCATAAACTTTAGGGATTATTGTTCCCGAAAACTTCCTTTCTGCTATTTTGTCTGCAAAAGTTTGGTAAATATTTCCCGTCGCCCTATCTACATATCTCAAGGCGGGCATAAATTCAGTCGGTGGTGGAGTTGGTTTGGTTATTTTTTTGATCGTCGTAGAAGAAGCTGAAGGAGGAGTGTCTGTGTTGGTTGGGGTCGGGATAACGACCGGTATCTCTTTTAATCTTTCTTTATTAAACACAGTAAATCCAGCTATGGGCATACTAGAAACCTTTTGTAATTTTACAATAATTTTTGAAGTAGGTTCTGGTTGATATCCAGAAATATCTGCCGGAGGGGTAACTACTGGAGGGGTTGCGGGTTTATTCGTTCCAAATGGATTAAACTGCGCAATAAAATTCGTTCCACTCGTGTCCTCCCCTGTTTGGCTGGATGGTTTTGTAAAATATAAAAATCCCAAAACTATTGTTACTGCGAGAATTAAAACTTTTATTAAAAGTATAAAATTTCTTTTTGACATAAAAATTATGGATATCTATTAACGTATTTTATTCTTCCTGCGTAAGAACTTACGGGTCTTACTCCTACCCCTCCTTGTCCTTGGGCGTCTATCATCCTTCCTCCTCCTATGTAAATCATTACATGCCCATATTTTTCACTACCTCCCGCCGTCCATCCAATCAAATCTCCTGTTTGTATAGGCAGGCCATTTATCATTGTGCCGTCTGCACTGACACTCGTAACGGGGATACTTCTAGTCCCAGGGCCAAAGATACCAGCAGAGGTACTACCAGGGCTTGATAATCCTGCACAACGATAAGTCTGTTCAGCAAAAGAAGAACAGTCAACATGGGCTGTGCCATTACTTATTGTATTTCTGTTTTCCCTGCTGTAGTCTGAGCGACCAACATAAGATTGAGCAATAGAAAGAAGAGCATCTGACCCGCCACTCTTGGGACAATTTATGCCGATAGCTGCGAGTTGGTCCAATGTCGCTTGGGTTAAGGGTGCTGATCCTTCGCCACCTAGATCTACAATTACTGTTTGCTGTTTTAAGCTCGATAAATCAGTTTTTAATAAATCTGGGTTTATTGTAAAAAGAAGAGTATAGGCGCCAAGGGCTAAAAGAAGCCCTAAAATTGCATTTCTAATTCTCTCCTTCCCGTGTTCCTTGCTTGATATTAATTCGCTCGTCATATATTCAATTCCTCCCATGACAATCATTATTACAGCCAACACAGCGCAAATGCCGATGAACAGCTTTATCATTACGTTTAAATATGCCCCTAAATTACCTTGTTGTGTTGGGTCAAAACTTGTTTCTAGCCCTGGAAGTGGTGCCAAAAGAACGTAATCTGTGCTTGTTGGTGGTACACACGAGTTACCATCAGGGGAAATTACTTCTGGGGGTCTACAAACAGTAGCAGCTAAACTAAAATATACAGGAGTAGTAAAACTAATTAAAATAAAAGTCAGATATAGTAATGCTATTGTTTTTTTAAATATATTTTTTTTCATTTTAAAATTCTACAGTAATTTCTTTACTAGCTGTTGTAAAAATTTTATATATATTTTCAACTTCCAATTTTATTTTAGCTGTTCCAGAAATTCCCTCCTGTATTTTTAGGGGCATCAAATTTTTTGTAGAATTAAGTGTATCCACAGAACTGTCATTAATAGACCAGTTCCATTTAAGGAGCGGAATTCTTATATCTTTAGGTGAGATAAAGTAAGGAGTAGCTTCTATTGTTTCATCTCCTTGCACCCTATGTCCATTTTGGAGTGCTTGTTCCCAAAGGGTTCCAAGGTTGGCATCATTTTTATAAAATAAAATTTTAGGTTGAAAAGCGCCGATATCTACACTTGCTTTGGATGAATATTTTTGGTCAACAGTTGAAGCTGTTACACTGATGTTGTTTGAATCATCTAAATAATCGCTCGTATAGATGAAGGATCTTTTTCCATAACCCGAACCATCTACGTTGTTAGTATAATCTTTTTTCCAAACATAATTCATATTTTTAGGATTTACTATTTGAGACCCAGATTTTATTTCTGGAATAGCGACAACCTTTATCTGGCTATCTGGTGAAGGCATTGCTTTCCCTTTGTAAAAAGGTGGAACATAAGAATCATTTGCCTGCCAGAGCAGAATCATAATATTTGGTTTTATTTTTATTTTTAGGCTTGTTTGGCCGTCTGGTAGAGCTATGGTAGCGGTAATGTTTGTTTCTCCTCCGGCGCTGGGAGCTTTAAGGGAAAAAGATTTTTTACCAATTCCAGACAAAGTAGTTTTCCCATTCATAGACCAGGAGATCAAAACAATATCTAAATTATAAGCATAGCTATTTAGGGTAATGGTTGTGTTTTCTCTTGGAGCTGGATTTTCTGGGGCTATATTAACCAATATATCAGTAGCCGAAGCATCACTTATATTAAATGGCAGAATAAAAAAACCCATCAACCAGAAAAACAAACATATAAATAAAGATTTAGAAAGTCCTTTTAACATAATATAATTATATCATACTCACTTTACAACTTTATAATTATTACTTTACTTCTCTGCGACGCTCGCCATCTCTTGTTCTTCTTTGGCTTTTTTGTTTGATAAAATTTGAGAAGGATCAGAAGTAATGATTTGATCTTCCGTATAAGAAGAGATTATTTTTATAGCGACGTGTTTTAACCCAGCAAAAAAGATGCCCTCCCCTAGTCCTGATTCTAGGAGTAAATATTTTTCTTCGTCTGTAAGATTGAAAGTTTTTTGCAAGAGATCAATGGTAGTGGGAGATTGTTTTAATAGAAGTTGGATTGAAGAGTTGGTAATTATGGGTACTCCATAAGGAGATTTCATAAAGTCTCCCGCGTCTTGGGTAATGGTGGAAAGACCTAAATAATATTTTCTACCTCTTTTAGCTATTGAGTATAAAAACGACGCAGTATCTTCAGATTTCATCATCCACCAAGCTTCATCTACCACTAGCAGGCGTTTTTTAAGATTTTTTCGTATGGTATTCCAGATGTAGTGCATTATGATATACATTGCGACTGGTTTTAGTTCATCTTCCATGTCACGAACAGAAAATACTACAAATTTTTTATTAATATCCACATTAGATGGTCTGTTTAAAAACGTTGACCAAGAGCCTCGTGTGTATTTCGCCAACTTAGCAACCACAGAATCACTGCCATCCATACCAGAGAGAACCATTTCAAAATCTGAAAGAAGCGGGGGTTCAATATTTGAGAAATCTGATTCTGGGGTAATATCTTTTATTGCGTAAGTTTCTGAAATAGCTCGGTCTACCATCGAATCTTCTTCTGGAGTGAGCCCGCCTAGCATTAATCTAAAAAGTCCTACGAGGTTTATGATATTTGAACGCAAAACATCTTCTGCTGTTTCGTCTTCTCGGGGAATTGGCAAATCAAAAGGATTGATATGGTGGTCCGAAGAAAGAGAAATGTTGAAATATCGTCCACCCACAGCTTCAGATAAAAATTCATATTCCCTTTCTGGATCTATCACGATAACATCAGTATCAAACATCAAGGATCTTAAAATTTCTAGCTTAGTAGCGTAAGATTTTCCAGAACCAGACTTGGCAAAGGTTACCGAATTGTAGTTCTCTAAAGAAAATCTATCAAAAATAACTAAACTAGAGTTGTGTCTGTTTATTCCATAAAGGATTCCTTTATCAGAAGTAAGGTCAGAAGAAATAAAAGGAAAAACGCTTGAAAGTGGTTCCGAATTTAATTTTTGATGAATCTTCAATAGATCTGTTTCTATTGGAATAACACTCTTGAACCCCTCTTCTTGTTGGAAGAGTGCTGGCTTGATATATATTAGCTTTGATTCAAGCATTGATTTTATTTCACTTTCTATTTTGAAAAGTTCAAGATCATTGTCAGCATATATGGTGATATAAACACCCACATCAAACATTTTTTCTTGCGCTTGTATCAAGTTGTTGCGAAGCCCGTCTAAATCTTGATAAGCAGTGTCTAGCATCGGGTCGCGAACCATCCCTTTTGATTGCCTTACATTTATCTGACTTTCTACTTCAGCAACTTTTTTTTGAAACTGTCGCAACACGAGTGAAGTATCTATCGGATGAATAAAAATCGAAATATCAAAAACTTTATCTAAATTAATTATTGGAGAAAACCAATTATCACTTAAAAATCGTGGATAAGATATTATAAAAAAAGTACGAGCTATTTTATCACCCAAATTTATTGATTTTGATTCGATTTTTAAAGCGGATGGCGCGATGACATCCTGAAGCTCTAAGTTTGCAGATTCATAGATCTCTTCTGGTAGAACAGCTAAAACAGAAGCTCGGGGCTCTTCGCCTTTAGTCGCATTTTGTTTTCCAAATAATTTTTTAAAAAATTCCATATAATTTTTGTGGCGTTAAGCTCGTAGTTTATTCTATTTTTATCTTTCCCTCTAGCTCTCCCGGATTGAAAACTTTATAAAAGACTTCCACCACCTCTTCGGTGCCGAGTTGGGCAGAATTTATACCACAACGTCCGAGTCCTTGTTGGATAACAGCCACCCTCTCTTCTAGTTGAGATCTTTTTTCTTCAAAGGCCACCTGTTTTGCTGCTCTTATTTCTTCTTTGTTTTTTCTTGAAAATATTTTATCAAAAACCCCAGAATCTGATTTTAGTACAGTGTTAGTGTAGGGTACTATAATAAAAAAGTTCTTTGTCATTATACTGACCGCATCGGTAAAATTTTTAATAAATTCTATATATTCTCTGGTTTGTAATTTTAATAGGGGTTCATTTTGCACTTTGATTCTGTTTTCTAAAAGCAGAAGATATGGTCGGATGTCTAGTCTTCTGGATTGAACCGATATTTGTACAGAAAAATCTAAAGTATTAAGAAAATTTTGGAATTGCATTATTGTCGCCTTTTGTTCATCAGACGATTTTAAAGAAAGGTTAATAGCGTTAGCGAGCACTATCGCCCGGAGCTCGTCGTTTTTCAACACGACTATTCCGTCGCGAACTTCTTTGATTGGTATGAATTCTTGTGTTGCTTTTGCTTTTAGGGCCATATTATTTATTGGGTATTATCTTTTTGTTTATTTAAGTCCAATACATTTAAACTCCAGGCCAAGTCTTTCAGTTTACTACTACTTAACCTTGAACCAAATTTTTCTGATGTTTTATCTGTGGATTGCAGTTGATTGTGCGTTTTTTTATTTTTTTCTTTTTTCCAAATATAAAGCTTACTCTGCGTAAAATATTTAAAACCAGATTCAACCATATTGAGAAATGGTTTATTGTTCGGCCGATAAAAAGTAAGAGCTAGAGCTATCCCTGCGACAACTAGAATCGGAATAATACTCAAAGCAAGTCCTAATAATTTATAAATAGTAAAACACAAGCCCGCTCCACCTGCTAAATAGACAAATTCCCTAAAGGTAAAAGGGCCAAAAATTTTATCTTCTATTTCTAAAAATTGTGGAACTTTGAATTGCATTTTTTTATTCCGGTGGTAAACGATACGGGTCTCCTTTTGGTGGATAAGGGTTAGAGGTGGTTGTTTTTGTAATATTATCCATAGTGTGTTCTGTCTTTACCATAGGGTTTTGCACAGGAACAGATAGTTTTTGAGCTAAAATGCCATGCACATCTTCTTTAAGTTTTTTTTCACTGACATCATTTTCTGGGATAATTTGAATACCTGCGGAATCTAATATTTGCGTGTCATTTTTTTCCTCTTCAGGAATTTTGGGTGTTTCTGATACCTTTGCTGTGCCACCAGAAGTTTCTATCATTTTTGCTCTGATTTCTTTTAAAATTTTTTCATTAACTGCATTTGTTAATGCTCGGGTTTTTTCATCTGGTAATTTCAAAATATTTTTAACAGATTCTTCAAATTTATCTGGGTGTGTAAAACCAAACATTACCATATGGGTGGCTAAAGACAGTTGGCCCATTTGTTCTACTTTCAGACCCTGATTCTGCCCTATTTCAATAATATTATCTTCCACATTCGCCGCCATAATTGCCCATTTTAAATCTTCGGGCAAACTTTCAAACTTTTTTTGTATTTCTTCTAGTGTTATTTCCATAATTTTCTTGTCCCGTAGTGAGCTTTTCTCTACTACTGGGATTATTAAGCTAATAATTTTTTAATGACCGTGTCCTCCGCTTGATGCTTCGTGTTCCCCGCCACCTGCTGGAGGAGTCGGATGAGCAGCTGGTGCTGCGGGTGGATGTTCTTCGTGTTTTGGTGCTGATGCTTTCGGAGCATGTCCTCCGCCTTCTTTCTTTGGATTTTCTTTTGGTTTTGCTTCTGCTGCTTGTTTTTCTGCTAGGGCTGATTGATCCTTACCATAATCATAGTTTTCCTTGTTGATCTGTTTAATTCTTTCTGGTGCTGTTTTTAATTTGTTTAATTCGTTAAGATCAATCGTGCTTTGGAACATGGTGTTTTTTAATGATGTCATTCTTTCGTCGTTTTCAGAGACCCCTCTCCTTACAAGATCCTCATATCTTGTTTTTGCTGTTTGTCCATTAAGTTCCGATTTTGCTATTGCTTTTCCAACTTCATCCATATCCACGCTTAGAGCTCCATTTTTGTCTTTGATTACCAAACCATGGTCTACAAATTTTTCCATAAAATCAGTAAGACGACCCATTTCTTTTTTGTTTTCATCCATTTTATCTGTTATTTTTTTCATTTGGCCAAATCCCTTTTCAAGATCCTTAGAGAAAGCAGCTTTTCCAGCATCTGCTCCAATACCAAAATTCAAACGACTTCCAAGGCTATCCTTAAATGCTCTCATTCTGGCGTCGTTTGTTTCTCTGGTTGTGGCATATGGTCTCGGGCCATTTTTTATTTCAAACTCTTTATTGAAGGCTGATAGTTGTTCATCATTAAGGTTTCCACCATGAGCCTTTTTAGCTGTTTCAAGCGCTGCTTTTCTTCCTGTTTTTGTGTCATATTCTTCTTGCTCTGCCAATAACTCCTTGTCTGTCTTTTTTGTTTTATAAAGTTCGGATTCTTTTTTCAAAGCCATTGTTTGTCTTTCTACTGCCCCTTTATATCCACCCTCTCTAGGCCCCAAGCCCAATATTTTTGCTGATTGCAAATCTAATCCCGCTTTTTTGATTAATGTTCCAGCGACAGGAGCTTTTCCTAAATCAAAAGAAGCCTTAGAGCCATAGTCTGCTGTTTTTAAGGCCATTCTAGCTCCAAACCCCTTGAGTCCTCCTTTCGTTGCTGCCGTTTTTAGTCCTTCGCTACCTGCCACGCTGGCTGCTGTACCTCCAATCAAACTAGTCGCGGCCAAAGCTACTCCACCTGTTACAGCACCAAGAGCAACACCACCCACTACTTTTGCGCCAGTCATTAATACTTCTCCCAGCTTTCCTGAGCCCTTTTTGGCAAACTCGGTAGCCTTTAGAAGAAGAATTAGAATAATAGTTGCTGGTATTACAATAAGTAATATGGTTGCTATCATGCTCTCATTTGATGGATCAATAAAGCCACCAAAAATATCTTTTTTAACCAACATAAATATAAAATATAAAAAGAACATAAAAATCGGCGCCATAAAGGATACCTTAAGGAGGCGTTTAAGCCATGCTTCCCACCCCAAATATTCAATACTTGCTAGTTTTGGCACCGTGAAGGACATAAAAGCAAAAGGAGAAAAAATAATTAGAACAAAAAGCTCAATCATTCTGCCCACAAAAGCGAATCCTGCCCACAAAAAACAATAAGCAGCAAAACCCATAAGTAACCCCGCGACAATTGTAATTCCAATTAGTATTCCAGGCGGCACTTGGTCTCTTATGATTGGGCTATATCCTGGCACTTCTTGTATTTTAGCTTTATCAAAAAATTCTTTGGTTAATAATCTGGTGGGGTCAAAAGCCTTTACTAAGCCACCCGCGACATCTTTCTCTCCAGTTGCACTGCTATAGTCTCTGGGTGTTCCATTTTCATTTTTTGTTTGAACGTCTATTTTGTTGTAAAAAATTAATGCCAAAATATTTGCTGAATCTATTATTATTCCAGTAAAAAACATAGAAAAATTAATAAGTAGAGCTATAACGATGACCCTTGCTATCATTTTTTTAGCTTCTGCCCCGCCTAGATCCAAAATTATTTTTATAGCTATATAAAGAAGAATAAGGATGAAAAAAATATTTGAAAGATCTCGAACTACTGCCCATGCCTCAGAGATAAAAGTAGATCCAGCAAACAATTTACTATATAAAGTAATCGATACTAAAACGTTGAAAAAATAAGCGGAAAGCCAAAGCAAAAAAGCAGGGATAGCATAAAAAATGCCATAAGATGCTTGGATAAAACATCCAGGCCAAAAAGTGCCATCTCCAACAGGGGTCATTGAGCACTCATTTTTTGTGATTTCTTTTTCAAAGTCTGATCTAGAGTTTGGTTTTGATTCAGAAACTGTCCCCCCGTTTCTTTCATTGCATTCTTCCTGGGTAAGTTGTTCTTGTGTGCCATCAGATAGTTCACAAGTCACTAATGCACCTCCGCCTCTATCTAAACATTCTGCATAATTAATTTGTTCTATTGTGCCATCTGGAAATTTGCAATTTACTAGTACTCCTTGCGCATTCGCTTTTGCTGTCGAACCAAAAAGCCCGACTAACACAAACAGTATTATTAAAATGTAAGGTAAAAACTTTTTCATTATATATTTGTATTTTATAAACTACCTGCAACTGTAACCGTTGTTGAATCAGTTGTGTCTTCCCCATTTCTATCATAACAAGTGATATCGTAAGTGGTTGTAGAAGTCGGAGAAACTGTTGTCTCTCCGTTTAAGGGAACGGTTCTTAATCCCAAAGAAGAAGAGGAACAAGAAGTTGTATTCTGAGAAGTCCAAGAAAGAGTAGAGCTTTGCCCGGGTTGAATTCTTAAGGGGTCAGCACTTAAGGTAACTGTTGGGCCTTCTGTTTGATTATTAATAATTGTAATATTGACAGTCGCGGTTTTAGGGGTTGAAGATGAATCTTTTATTACAAGAGAAGTTTGTCCGGCGGTGATCCCGGTGACAATTAGGATTGTGTCATCAAGGAGGGCTGTCGCTATTGTTTCATTAGGGTTTACTAATATTCTGTAAGGTTTTTCTCCTCCAGAGATAGTCGTGACGAGATTATCATTAATACCGATTTTAATACTTGCCGGAAGGACCATCAAACCATCAGGGTCAACTATTGTAATTCTTACTGTCACTCTTTTAATTGGTAAAGATGAATCTTTCACAACGGTAGTGGTTTCGCCTGGAGCGATACCGGTGATGGTAAGGGCAGAACCAGAAATCTGAGCATTCGCTACTGTGGCATCTGAAGGGGTTTCTATTCTGTAAGGCGCTGTGCCTCCAGAAATATTTGTACTGGTTGATTGGTTAACATTAACCGAGACATTTTGTGGAATAACCAAAGCTCCAATGACGGGAGGATTATTTACATCTCCATCCAAAGTAACACCGTCATAACTCCAATTATCTGTTGAGGGTTGTGAACTTACTGCGTTTGTTAATGCATTCAAGCCATCACCCAAAAATTTATTAAGGAGAGCATCAAAAATAGCAGACAAGCTATTCCCCAGAGCCATAGCAAGCTCGCTTTGGCGAACACTCGAACTCATAGACATCATTATTTGATTCGCCACCACAGAACCAGGAGTAGTGTTCTGCAAGCCTCCAGGGCAAGTGTTTGTTTGGGCCCAAGAATCTCTCGTATTTTGAAGATTCATTTGATAAGTTTCATCATAAGCAGCATCCATTGCTTGCTGTTCTGGTGTTTTTGGTCCAACGCTGACTCCGCTTGGAGGGTTATATGGATGAGATTGATTATATGCCGCTGTGTCAAAGCTTGGTTGGTTCCATTCATTTACACCATTATTATAAGCAGAGTTTGTTGGACAGTTTTGTGGAGACAAGAAACCATTTCCTTGTTCTAGCTGTGCTTTTATTTCTAGGGCGGGAGGCTGGCTCGTTCCTTGAAGTCGCCTAGCAAGTTCCTCGTTTGCCATCATTTGGAACCCCATATAGTTATTCTGAGGATATTGAGTATTAATAAGGAAACCGTTCCATCCACCAACATTAAAATCATTTCTAAAGGCTTCCGCTTGTTGTTGGTTCATAACACTACTTAGGGTATAAGAGGCGTTTCTTTCGAGGGTGCTTTTGTAACTATTTATAGCATTTAAGGCAAAATCTCTACCGAAAGGAAATTTCAATCTATCATAACCGAACATGTCTACCATCGTTCTCAATTCGGATTTCGCTATGTCTTTGAAAAAAGATTCTGGATTTTCCAAGAAAAGTGGTGATCCGTGAAATCCTGAGTTTATCCAAGCTATAGTGCTTTGGGTGATTTTTTCTATCACCTTTTTAGCGATAGCCATACGAGCTATTTCAAGGAGTTTTTGTACCCACTCTTTAACCGTAGTGATACACGTTGTTCCCGTTGCTCCTTTTATTGCCATATTTACAATTGGAACAGATTTAAGGTCTGGCGTTCCTGGAGGACATGCGCTTATCGCGCTTGCTTGTTTAGGTTGGAAAAATAAAGCGACAGGCGCAACTATTGAAATAATTAAGATGGCGGAGATTAATTTTATTGTTTTATTTTTTAATGTCATTTTTTATTTTTTTATATTTTATTATAACCCATCTTAGTCTAATGAGGAAGCTTTTAGTTGATTAATTCCATAAGATTTTCTCCAGCAGAAAACAAAAAATTGGAATTGTCTTCGTATTGGCTTATTCCACCAAGTGACAGAACTGGATCGGTATCATAAAGTCTTATGTCGCTTAAATTTTCCATTATTTTTTCCCATCCATTTAAAAAATCTATATGCGCAAAAGCGAGAGATTGAGGCACGCTCATTTTAGCTAATGCTTCCACTATTCCTTTCGTGCTTTTTATGATTGGGTCAAGCGCGGTTAGCACACTCGCATCAACGCTATTCTCATCAACAATAAACTTCTGTAATACATCCATCGCTGTGTAGCTCGGCATTTTATTTTTTTCAAAAATATTAATCAAAGTATCTTTGTAGGTTTGTATAGCTTTTGCGCTATTAGTATTTATGATTTTTATATCAGAATACAGAAATACTTTTTTGGGAGCAGAATTTTTTATTTGTTCGGACAAGGAACTGCTTATTTTTTCTGCCATTGCTTGATCCATCACTCCATTTTGGTTAAGCGAGGCAACCGTAGAAAAAAGTTCTCTGGAAAATTTTTCTGTTTCGGTTAGATTCTCTATGTTTTGATTAGTTTCCGTATCAGATCCCTGGTTAATTCTTAATTTATTTATCACCGTGATGTCTGGTATTCCAGGAGTAGTTTCTTTTTTTGTTGGGTCAAGCCCGTACAAAGGTTCTTCCCAGTCCAATACTCCGTCTCCGTCGGTGTCTTTATTTACCAGGTCCTCTATTTTTGCATCGTAGGATAAACCTTCTTGCTTATTTTTTACAAAACTAATCGTGTTTTTAAATATAGATGTTCTTTGTGTTAAAAAAAGAGCAACAAGAAACAACACCGCAAAAACGATTGAAATTGTCCTTTTGTGTTTTAACAAAAATATTCTTATAACAGTATAATTATATACTTTATTTATATAAGAAACTAGTTTTTTGGGGATATCTATGTATGATTTTATGGCTGTGGTATACTTTATTTAAATGAAATTGTTTTATTTATTTATTTTTTCTCTTCTCTTCTTTTTTTCACAGACGTTTTTTGGATTTTCTGCGTCCGCATTTTCTCCTTCTTGTCCTATCACCACAACATTAAGAGTGGGTTCAACGGGCGAACAAGTAAAATGTCTTCAGGAGAGAATCGGAACAAAAGTGGATGGTAAATTTGGCCCCATGACTAAAGCTTCTGTTGTGTTTTGGCAGTCAGGACATGGATTGTTGCCTGACGGAATAGTTGGACCCCTAACCCGCACGATAATTAATAGTATCACAACGGTTGGGGATGTTTATCCAGCAGGCTGCAGTTCTTTTTATGGATACAGCGTAACAACTGGTAAAAAGTGTAATACCAGTAGTCTAACCGCGCCCGATCCTGTAGAGCAGACCAATAACACAAATCCAGATCTTACGAATTTAGATCAATTTATTGGAACCGTTGTTCTAGTGGCGCAAGAAAAGGGGTTAAATAAAAACGAGGTGACCATTATAGCTGACTCTCTCAGAGAAGAAGTCGCCAGTAGTAGGATAAATTATAATGAAGAATTTAAAGAAATGCTTGTTAATGAAGCAAACGCGAGCTATGTTTTGCAATCATCTGTAACTATTTTTGATAAAGTTTTAGCAAAGGCCCTATCCTTTTTAGGAATTGTCCCGCGTGTAGCTCAGGCGGCAGTGGGTGAGCCATTCGGAGGAACTTTAATTTTCCCTTTTTACTGTCCAGTAAGCGGGAATTGGATGATAACGATAACCCCTCTTCCCCCGACATACGTGGTTCTTCTAAGTTATACTCCGGGGACACAAGGGTTTGCTAGTTATAATATACCTTATACAAAAAACCTACTTGGATTCTATGCGGGCAATGGTAACTGTCGATACCAAGTTGGTCCTTATACTGTTACTATTCCTACTCAGGGCACTGTCGGCAAAATGGTAGGATCATCTCCTAGCTAATTAGTTTTTCGCAAGATTAAACCAATCTAAAAGATTCAAGTCTTCTGCTCTTTTATTTTTTAGATTTTCCACAGAAATATTATCTATCTTTTTTAGATTGCTACTGAGTTTTTTTCGTTTATGAGCGAACCCAGTTTTTACTATTTCCCAAAATTTTTCTTCGTTTACTTTGTTTTCTTCAAAAATTTTGCGAGAAATGTTGTTTATTTTTATTATGGCCGAATCTACCTTTGGTGCTGGAGAAAAATATCGGGCGGGTACCTTCATTATTATTTTGGGTTCTCCGTAGGCTTTGACAGAAATGGATAAAATGCTTTCTTTTTTGTCGCGAGCAATAATCCTTTTGGCCACCTCGTGTTGAACCATAAGCACCATGCATTCTGGCTGATATTTGGCTGTCAGAAATTTTTTCAAAATCGCACCGGTGATATTGTAAGGGATGTTGGCGATTATTTTATATTCATTTTTGATATTGAGATCCAAAATATCTTGATTTAAAAGCGACAAGGCCCCTGATTTTATTTGTAGAGAAAATTTTTCTTTTAAAAATTCATAAAGTTTCCTATCTTTTTCAACTGCAATAATTTTATTTGAGTGCTCAAATAATTTTTCTGTAAGTGCGCCTTTTCCCGGGCCGATTTCTAAAATTATATCTTCGGGTTTTATTTCTCCAGCTTCAATAATTTTTTTTAGAGCCAATTCTGACTTTAAGAAATTCTGACCTAATGATTTTTTTGCTTTATGTATCATATATTTATAAATAAATTGTTTTTATTCCGCTTGCTTCGCCTTCTTTTTCTAATAAATCTGTGGGAATATCTCCAATAAATTCTGACGGTGCGTTTATATTACGCGCCCCGAAAATAGTGCGGAAATTTGCAAAGGATAAAAATAATTTTTCTTTGGCGCGAGTAAGCGCTACATAAAAAAGTCGGCGTTCTTCTTCTTTGTCTTCGCCTGTTTGTGCCTCATTTTGTTTGTTGTGAGGGAAGAGGCCATCTTCCATTCCAGTGACGAAAACATATTTAAATTCAAGGCCTTTTGAGGCGTGCACGGTCATTAGCTTCACTGCATTTATTTCTTTCTTTTCTTTTTTTTCTTCTGTAATCATTAATGAATCCTGGTCCGAAGCAAGCGAAGCATCTTCTAAAAGCTTTTCCACTCCCAGTCCGTTTTCTAAATTATCATATTTTAACGCGAGTGTTGCTAGCTCTTTTATATTTTCCAATCTTTCTATGTCTTCCTCTCCTCCACTGCTGAGTTCTCCTTCAATCCCAGACTTTTTCACTACAAACTTTATTACTTCGCTTGTTTTTGAATTTTTTATTTTTTCTTTTATTTCCTCTAGGGTTTTATAAAAATTATTTACTTTTATTCTTACCTTTATTGGTAAATCTTCCACAGCATTCGCAAAAATTTTTACCAAAGTAACTTTGCCAATACCTCGAGCCGGAAAATTAATGATTCTTTTTATATCTGAAAGATTTTCGGGGTTTAAGGCAGCGCGCAGATAAGCGAGAGTATCTTTAATTTCTTTTCTTTCAAAAAATTTAACACCTAAAACTTGATATGGAATATTATATCGGAGCATCGCTTCTTCCAGTGCGCGAGATTGAAAATTTGCGCGATAAAGGATGGCAACATCTTGTCCGGCGGAGTCTAAAATTTCTAATATTTTTGTTGCAACATAGTCCGCTTCATCGTTTTCATCCAATGCCTCATATAATCCAATTTTTTCACCCTCTATGTTATCAGTAAACAAGTTTTTGTCTGGTCGATATTTATTTTTCTTGATTATTTCGTTGGCCGCTTCCAGAATATTTTTAGTAGAGCGATAATTTTGTTCTAATAGAATTATTTTTGCATTCGGATAATCTTTCTCAAAATTTAAAATGTTTTTCAAGTTTGCCCCCCGCCAAGAATAAATATTCTGATCTGCATCACCTACCACACAAATATTTTTATTGTTTTCGGAAAGCAATTTAGTCATCAAATATTGCACTTCATTTGTGTCTTGATATTCGTCTATGTGTATATAATCCCATTTTTCTTGATAAAATTTTCTAATTTCTTTATTTTCTTTCAATAGTTTCGTCGCCTTCAAAAGTAAGTCATCAAAATCCAAAGAATTTTCTTTTGTTTTTTGTTTTTCATATAAATTCCAAACTTGGGCCACTATTTTCCCCAAAGAACTTCCCCCGCCCTCTTCTTTTTCTGCGTAGTCAGACAAGTGCACAAACTTTCCTTTTTCTCTAGAAATTATGTTTTTTATTTTTTTTGGATCGTATTGTTTTGGATCTATTCCTAGTTCTTTCAAGACGTTTTTTATTAAAGTTGTCGCATCGCCATCGTCTAAAATAGTAAAATATCTAGTTAATCCTAGCAATCTAGCATTTTCTTTTATGATATAAACTCCCAAAGAGTGAAAAGTGCTGACAAAAGGCGCAGAAGATCCAGAGAAAGTGCTCTCGGACTCACCACGAAAATTTTCTGTTGAAAATTTTCTCTGTCCGTCGCCGTCGCTCCTCCCAAGGGTTCGCTCGCGAGCATTTTCTCTATCTAAAGCCGACATTATTCGCTCTCTCATTTCCTTTGCCGCTTTGTTAGTGAAGGTTACAGCTAAGATTTTATCTGGAGAGATGCCTTCTTTTATTAGATTTATAATGCGATGTGTAATAGTTTTGGTTTTCCCTGCCCCCGCTCCAGCCACGATAAGGAGTGGCCCCTTTGTGTGAAGCGCCGCTTCTCTCTGCTCATTATTTAAGCCTTTTAGGTATTGTTTGTCTATGGTCACCTTCTCAATATAACACAACTTTTTCGAAGTACCTTAATTACTGAGAGCAATTTTGGCCCCCAAAACAGTTATCCACAGTTGATTCTTGTCAGATTGACTTTTGGGCTATTTTGAGCTATCCTTAATCTCATAGCCCTGGAGAGAAGTATGGTGCAAATTGACCGAAAGATAGAGCTGACAGTAACCATCGTGAGAACCTTTGTTTGCAGAACCTATTGGTCGTCCTGTAATTCTAGCCTTATTTAAAAGGGCAGAAAAGGAAATCTTGCGATATTTAGTTTGTTTTATAAAACCTAAATTAAAAATATTAAGATCTATTCTAGCCTTTTCCCTGTTATCAGGGGCCCTTTTTGTTCCTGTTCAAGCAGAGGCTGGTTTTTTCTCTTCCCTTTTTGGTGTGGGAGATCAAGTTTATGCAGAAGTTAACCCAACCGCGATAGAAACACCTTCTTTCGATAGTAATTCTCAGAATATAGCCCTTCTTCAAGCGAATGTTTCTTCCGTCTCAATTTTACAAGACAAAAGTGATCAAATTGATTCAAATATCAATATAGTTTCAAATAATGCCATGCTTCCAGCAACTGGCCCAATGGGTGTTTCAGGAGGAAAAGAAATCATTGATTTGCCTTCTTTAGAGGAAACAAGTGTGTATGTGGTTAGAAAAAAAGACTCTCTTTCTTCTATCGCAAACATGTTTGGTGTTTCTACAAACACCATTCTTTGGGCGAATGACATGAAAAAAGGAGACAAGCTTATGGAGGGAGACATTCTTTTCATTTTACCTATTTCTGGTGTTGAACATACTGTTGCTAAGGGTCAAACCATGCAAAGTATAGCTAAACTTTATAAAGCAGAGGTGAGTGATATTGCTTTTTATAATGATCTTGCGGAAAACGCTAAATTGTCCATCGGAGATAAACTTCTCATTCCTGACGGAGAAATGATGGACGAAGGAGGTGATAAGCCGGCGCCGAACTTAAAAGAAACAGAAGTTAAGGACAAAAATTATTATGCTAAGAGTTTGCTCCAAAACATTATTGGGTATTTTATAAATCCATTACCAGCCGGGCACAAAACCCAAGGTCTGCATGGTCCAGGGCTTAGAGGTATTGATATAGGAGCCCCTAGGGGCACAAATCTTTATGCCTCAGCACCAGGGGTTGTCGTTGCGGTAAAAACAGGATGTGGTGAGGGATCACTAAGGTCTAGGTGTGGCGGAGGATATGGAAATCTAGTAGACATACAGCATCCGAACGGAACCAAGACCCGTTACGCGCATATGTCAAAAGTTTTTACTCGTATGGGTGCACAAGTAGAACGAGGAGAAGTAATTGGATTGGTGGGAAATTCTGGACGTTCTACTGGGCCACATGTACACTTTGAGATTTTTAATGCTAAAAACCCAGGAACAGATTGGTCTTGGGCAAAATAAATAATGATAAACAAAAAAGAACCCCACGACCTAGGTCGTGGGGTTCTTTTAATTTCTGTGTTTTATTCTAACCAAAGCAAAGCCACCATCGTTAAAATTCCAAGAAGTACGGTCAGAATTTGAAAGATAGAATGTTTTAACTCTTTTGTTTTTTGTAGTTCTGGGATTAAGTCGGCTAGAGCAATATAGATGAATCCACCAGCGGAAATAGGTAAAATCCATAAAGTAAAAATTTCCGCTACACTGCCGAAAATTAGAGCCAAAAGAACTCCGAGAATGGCGGCTAGGGCTGAAAGAAAGTTAAAAAATAAGGCTCTTTTGGCTGTGTATCCAGAATGTATAAGGACAGCAAAGTCCCCTATCTCTTGTGGAATTTCATGCAAAATTACTGCTAAGGTGGTAGCTACTCCTATAGGAGTACTTATAAGGAAGCTTGCCCCAATGATTATGCCGTCTATTAAATTATGAAAACCATCAGTAAAAAGTATTAACTTCCCTGCTGGTTGGATATGATTTTCTCCTATGTCGTTTTCGTGATGATGCCAATGTAAAAATTTTTCAATGATAAGAAAAACTATAATTCCTGCGATAATCAAAATACTAGCTAAAGTTTTGTTTGAAAATTTTTCTAAAACCTCAGGAATTAAGTGAATGAAAGCATCACCCAAAAGAGCTCCGATGGCTAGGCCGATAAATAATTTAACATATTTTTTTACCTCATCTTCCCCAAGAGCAAGTAAAAATACTCCAACAAAAGAAACGATACTCACTACGCTGACACCAATAAACGCATATAGATATGTTGTTATCATGTGCGGGATGGGAGAATCGAACTCCCAACCTCAGTTTGGAAAACTGACGTTTTACCATTAAACTAATCCCGCAATGCTTATTTTACTCCCCTGGGGTCGGGCCGCTGGGAATTGAACCCAGTCTAAATGCTCCCAAAGCACTTGTACTACCGGTATACTACGGCCCGTTAAAATTTGTAAAAAACTATGAGCAATAATATCACAAAATTATATCTTTGACTAATTTTATTTTAGCTTTTTTGTTTTTTATATCAAGAAACACAACCAATAAATCCACCTGCCACTCTTTTTTATCTGGTATTTTTTTGGATAAAAGATAAGTTTGTATTGTGCGCGACATTCTTTTCAATTTCCACGGATGCATATTATCCTCTGGGTGGTATTGATCCAATGTTTCACGGGTAATGATATTTAGGCTTGGTTTAGAAACGGATTTTACTTCAATAAAGAATAATTTATCAGCTTTTTCTGCAATTATATCTATTTCGCCCCATTTTTTAGTGTAATTTCTGTCTAATATGGAAAAACTATGTTTCACGAGAAACTTTTCTGCTACATTTTCCCCAATTTTTCCTATTTTCTGGGCTTCTGAAGTAAATACTTTTGGCATAAATAAGCTTATTTTATAACATATTTCCTAGTTTCATGTGTAACACGTTTCACGTGAAACAAATTACTAATTTTTTATGTCTTTTATCAAAATATCCTTATTTTTCAACATATTTTAAAGAAAACGTGTTTTAAAAGACAGTTTTTATCTTGTCCCTTATAAACATTACTCACATAGTTATCCACATTTTTCATTAAATCCTTGTAGTACAAAGCTTTTGATAAGGGACATGAATAAATTATTAAATATGTGCGGCTAGGGAGAATCGAACTCCCGTCTCATCCTTGGCAAGGACGTGTTCTACCACTAAACCATAACCGCAACGTTCTTTATGTATTATAATCAAACAAAAATGTTTCTTAATTATAATATTTAATTTATATTAATGCAATTGTAAAATTGGCTTATAAAATAAGGATTATTTGCCTATATTTTAATAATAGTGTAAAATATCAGTATTAATAAATAATTTTGCACTCGTAGTGAAATGGATATCACAATAGTCTTCGGAACTATTATTGAGGGTTCGAATCCCCCCGAGTGCACAAAACAAATTGGAACAAAACACTAAAAATTTAATAGCAAAAATTCCTAAAGAAGTTTCACATGTAACAACGACGCTCGAGAAGGCTGGCTTTGAAGCATACTTAGTCGGAGGATGTGTCCGCGATCTTTTAATGTCGCAGATCCTGAACGAAGTTGAAGGAGAAAAAGATCCAAAAGACTGGGATATCACCACAAATGCTAAGCCAGAGCAAATTATCGGTCTTTTTGAAAAAACGGTTTATGAGAACACCTTCGGGACAGTGCTTGTTATTCAGGAGGATGTTTCTCGTGAAACATTACGGCAAATAGAAGTAACTCCTTATAGAATTGAGGCAAAATATAGTGATTTTAGACACCCAGATGAGGTTAAATTCAGCGATAAGCTGGAAGATGACCTTAAAAGACGTGATTTTACAGTCAATGCGCTAGCTTTAGATTCTAAAGGACATCTTGTAGATCTATTTGATGGGATAAAGGACATTAAGGACAAGATGTTAAAAGCAGTTGGAAGCCCCGATGAAAGATTTGCCGAAGATGCGCTCCGAATGTTGCGCGCTGTCCGTTTTGCTTGCCAGCTCGGTTTTTCTGTGTCGTATGAAACAACGGAAAGTATTTTGAAAAATTCAAATTTAATAAAAAAAATATCTGCCGAAAGAATTCGTGATGAGTTTATAAAAATAATTATGTCAGAAAATCCGGGCGTTGGAATCGTAATGTTGCAAAAATATAACTTACTAAAAAATATAATTCCGGAATTAGAAGAGGGGATTAATTGTGAACAATCAGGCGAACATATTTATGATGTTTGGAATCACTTACTTCACGCGGTGCAACATGCCGCGAATAAGAATTGGCCTTTAGAGATAAGGCTTTCTGCCCTTTTTCATGACATTGGCAAGCCAAGAGCTAGAAGGGCCTCGCCAGGTGCTTCTGCTCAGGTCCTCGGGTCGCCAAGCTCGGCTCAACCAGACCATTCACAAAAGCACACAGGTTCAGCCTTGCGCAAAAAGAAATTTACTTTTTACGGCCACGAAGTTGTCGGCGCGCGGATGACAAAAAAAATAATGGAGCGATTAAAATTTCCGAAAAAAGAAATTGATCTTGTGGAAAAATTAATTTATTCACATATGTTTTTTTCTGATACAGAATTAATTACTCTCTCTGCGGTGCGAAGAATTATCAACAAAGTAGGTAAAGAAAATATTTGGTCCTTGATGAATGTCCGTGAGTGCGACAGAGTGGGGATGAAGAAAAAAGAAGCGCCGTATCGTTTGCGAAAATATTTCGCAATGATAGAGGAGTCCTTGAGAGATCCGATTTCTGTCGGACAACTCAAAATCAATGGGGAATATATGCAAAAAGAGCTTAAAATAGCCCCTGGACCTCGAATGGGCTGGATTTTGCATGCATTATTAGAAGAAATCTTAGATGCTCCAGAAAAAAATACCATAGAGCATCTCTCAGAACTTGTGAAATCACTAAATATGCTAGGCGACGAAGAACTTCGTACTCTCGGCGAGCGTGGAAAAGAAAAAAAAGAGGAACTAGAGGACAAGGAAGTAGAAAAATTACACACCAAACACGGAGTCGGGAGAAAATAGCTAATCCGCAAAGTGGCCCTTGGTATCTTCGCCGAAGAAAAGATGGTGGAGTTTTTTAAGAATACCTTCAAAAAGGCGAGTACTGTAAGAAGAAAGATTAAAAATTACAGCCAGAGTGAGCAAAATTATTGCCAGTTTGATACTGTAAAAACTAAACGGAATAGCGACAAGGGCGCAAAATACGGGGGCTAGAGTACGGATGGTACTACCACGAATCTCCCTTTTTGTTATTTCTGGGTTTTTGATGTGCGGGGAATATAGTACATATCTACGCATCCAGTATAAAGTAAGACCGATTAGAATTGTGTGTATACTAAAGATTATTACTGATAATTCATTTTTATTATATTGACCAAGGATATTGGCAGAAAAAGGAACCAAGCTTATCAACATAAAAAATAAGGCATTTATGTTAGTTAATATTGAATCTAAATTTTTTGCATAAATAGAAACGAAAAAGTGATGCGCTCTCCAATAGGTAAAGAGTAAAGTAAAACTAAGCACATAACTTAAGAAAACGGGTAATAATTTTTTAATCTCAAAATAGAGAGTCGTGTTATCTACAGGTCCCCAAATAGTCGGAATGTTAATTTCAAAAACGAGAATCGTCATAACTATCGCAAAGATACCGTCGGATAGCTGATCTAATCTTGTGTGGTTCATGTTGATTATTATATCACAAACTAATTAATCTCTAGCCAAATGGGGCAGTGGTCGGAGCCATAATAATCAGATAGCATTCCTGCGTCTTTTATTTTTGGCACAATTTTTGCATCAGCGAAAAAATAATCAAGTCGCCAGCCGACATTGCGATCTCGGGCGCGGGTTTTTTGATCCCAGTAAGTATATGAATCAGTTTTTTTGGGGTAGAACTTTCTAAAAGTATCTAAAAAATTGTTTTTAATTACTTTGGAAATCCACGCTCGCTCTATGGTCAAAAATCCAGTATTCTCTTCGTTTTCTTTCGGGCGAGCAAGGTCTATCGCTTCGTGGGCAGTATTTACATCTCCGCAAAAAATTACTTTTTCGCCATTTTTACGAAGTTTTAATATAAATTTTAAAAAAGCGTCGTAAAATTCCAATTTGTATTTTAATCTCTCCGGTCCGGCTCCGCCGTTTGGGAAATAGCTAGTTATAATCGTATATTTTTTAAGTTTAACCCCAAGCAATCTGCCTTCATCGTCAAACTTTTTAATATCCATACCATAAAATACTTCCAGAGGTTTTTCTTTAGTATAAATTGCTACGCCACTATAGCCTTTTTTAACTTTGCAATATGAAAAATGGGAAAAATATCCCGGTACATTTCGTACATTTTCTGGCAATTGGTCAGGTTCTGCTTTAGTTTCTTGCAAACACAAGACATCAGGATTGTTTTCAAAAAGGGGACTGAAAAATCCTTGTTTAGCCGTTGCTCGGAGCCCATTTGTATTCCAGGAAATTAATTTCATTTATTTTTTTCGAAAAAGCGTTTCCAGAAGAACAATTTTCCCATCTGTTTTAGCCAGTTCAGTTTTTTGTGAAATTGTTTCAAATTTATCCAGAAAAATAGTTTTCATCTCTTCTTCTCCGAAAAAATGATAATGTATGCCGTATTTTTCAAAGTCTACGTCCACTCCTGCCTTAGGAGAGAATTCAAAGAAATGATGTGTTTCTCGGGAAAGAGAAACATTTAAATAAATTCCGCCTGGTTTTAAAACACGGTTTATCTCTTTCGCATAGATTGGCCAGTCTTCCTTGTACAAAGTTTCAAAAAGCCCGAAGTCGCAAACTGCGTCAAAGCCTGCATCCACGAATGGAATGCTTAATACATCTCCCTCCACAAATTTAAGTTTGCCTTCTAGCCCCCAATCAGCGATATTTTCATTTGCTTTTTCTACGACTTCTTTTGCAAAATCAATGCCGATTACTTTAAATCCTAAATCTGCCAAATGTTTGGCAAAAAATCCGCGCCCGGAACCAACGTCCAAAATGTTTGCTCCGGGAGATAGTTTTTCTATAAATTTTTTCCCCTCAAAGGTAGTAGATGGATGCGTCCAGGTATCTGCCCCTGTTTTGTAAGCAATATTAAAATGTTCTTTATGTTCAAGATATCCCATTCTTTTATTATACTATTTATTTTATTATTTTGTAGAATGAAATTTTTTATGGGTTTCCCTAAGGGCTTTATCGGTGACGTGAGTATAGATCTGTGTGGTGCCGATGTTGGCATGCCCGAGCATTATTTGGACAGAGCGAAGGTCAGCGCCATTGCCGAGTAGGTCTGTCGCAAACATGTGGCGCATTACGTGCGGAGTAACTTTTTTGGAAATGCCTGCTTTTATGGCGTGCTGTTTTACAATTCTTTCTATGGATCGGCGAGTGAGCGGGGGAGTGTTTTTGTCACCAACCTGCACGAAAAGCGCATCGCCCATATCTTTACGTGCAGATAAATAATTTCTGACATATTTTTTTGCTTCGTCCGAGATAAAAACTACGCGGATTTTTCCTCCTTTTCCACGGATAGACAATTCATCCGAGCGTAAATCAATATCTGAAGTGAGTGAACATAATTCTGAAACACGGAGCCCGGTAGAAAACAAAAGTTCCAAAATCGCCTTATCTCTCAAATCTTTCAAAGTATTTTCTTTTGGAGAATCTAATAATCTTTTCAATTCTAGGTGAGTAATTAGGTCGAGTGATCTTTCTCCGACCTTCGCCAATTCTATTTGTTCCGCAGAAATACATTTGATTCCTCTTTTTGTCAGATATTTCAAAAAAACTCGCAAAGCAATCATGTAATAATTTTGAGTTTTTTTAGAAACTGTTTCTCCGGTTTTTCTGTTGTTGCCCGTTATTTGTCGATTGAGCCAGAGACGAAATTCTCGCACCGAAGAATCTGTAATATCTTTTGCATTTTTTATTTTTCCAAATTCAAAAAAGCGGGTGAGATAATGCTCATAATTTTCCACCGTCCTTAAGGCCGAGCCTTTTTCAATTTCTAAATATTCTAAAAATTCTCTTTTGAGTTTATCTATTTCTGTGATCACTTTAATATTTTAGCATATATTGTGCGACACTATGCCCTTTAGTGTACTTAGTTTTGTTAGTGTATAATGACGATGTATTTAGTTCTTCGAAACCCATAAGAGAGGAGGTGGCTCATGGAACCAGGGTTTGAATTTGTTCGAAAAGTTCTTGTCGACAGAAGACGAGATTCTTTTCAAGTTCTTTCCGCGACGGGGTGTAGGCTGTGGGTTGATTCAAGCACGGTCAACGAAATGCCAGGAGGTGGAGAAAAAATAGAAAAAGTTGAAGTTGGTTTTTTTAGTCTCGATCATGGAGTAGATGAAGAAGGGTTGAAGGAGGAATATGAAATAAACAAGAGTATTCCAGCTGATCCGTATGTTTTGTCGGCATGTCACGAGGAAGATCCTTCTCTCTTGATGAACTACAGAACTGGAACCCATTGGCGAAATGAAAAAGGTGTGTGGTGTATCTGCCGGTTTGAGGTTGGCAAATTCAAAAAAGAACGCAAGGTGGATGTCGGTCCTCGTTTCCCTTATCGTATCTGGGAAAGAGGATGGTATTTTGCTGGAATTAGGATCTAAAGGGCTTTGCGCATTTGCTTCGGCTATCTGCGCAAAGCCTTTTTTCTGTTTAGTCTAAAGCCTTGCAATTTTGGGTTGTTTATGCTAATATGTGAATATGTTAGCAACAAAGAAAAAGCAAGCAGTTATAAAAAAACATCAAATTCACGAAAAGGATACTGGCTCTCCGGAAGTACAGGTGGCTGTTTTGTCTACGCAGATTGATGCCTTAGCTAAACATTTAAAGAAACATAAAAAGGATAATCATTCTCGTCGAGGGTTAATTAAGATGGTAGCTGACAGACGCACTCATTTGAAATATTTGGAACGCAAAAGCAAACCTCGTTATACGGCCCTAATGAAGAAAATGGAGCTCGCGTAAATGGCGAGTTTCTTTTTTGGTGTTATAATCTAAATATGACAGTCATAAAACATAAAGAACAAAGAGTTGGAGTTTTTATTGATACTCAAAATTTATATCATTCAGCTCGCAATTTATATCAAGCGCGAGTGAATTTCGGTGCGGTATTGAAAGATGCCGTAGCGGGGCGAAAGCTTGTGCGTGCAGTCGCGTACGTTATTACCACCGAAGCGGGAGACGAAAAGAATTTTTTTGAAGCTTTGAGTAAATTGGGGATTGAAACCAAAACAAAAGATTTACAAATATTTGCTGGCGGTGCAAAAAAAGCAGACTGGGATGTTGGTCTCGCTGTAGATGCTATCAAAATGTCGCCCCGACTGGATTCAGTAGTGATAATTTCTGGCGATGGAGATTTTGTACCATTGGTGGAATATTTACAAACTATTGGAGTGCAGGTGGAAGTTGTTTCATTTGGTAAATCAACTTCTGGTAAACTTCGTGAAGTGGTAGATGATTTTGTGGATTTATCTGAAAATCCCAGAAAATATTTGATGAGTACAAAATAATTTTTGCATTTTAGCTGAAAAATGCTAGGATAACCGAGAGGTCCTTTTTAGTTTATCAGTTAATTTGATTCGCCTTTAGATAGAGATAATGTCTCACTTTTTTGTGAAACAATACTTTATTCTGGAGGGGAATCTCGCTTCGTCATATCGGAGTAAATAAAAAAATATGGAAAAGAAAGAATATAGTGTGGAAATCGGAGGTAAAAAATTAACCGCCATTTTTACTGATTTAGCAGATCAAGCACACGGTAGTGTAATGCTTAAATATGGTGAGACCATTGTGCTCGCCACTGCCTGCATGTCTCATGACAAACAAGAAGGTTTGGGTTTTTTTAATTTGACGGTTGATTATGCAGAAAAGTTTTATGCTGCTGGAAAAATTTTAGGTTCTCAATATATTAGAAGAGAAGGTAAACCATCTACCGAAGCGATTTTGGCGAGTCGAGTTATTGATCGAACCATTCGCCCGCTTTTTGATAATCATTTACGACATGCAGTGCAAGTTATCGTGACGGTTATCGCTTGTGATGATAATGATCCAGCCATGCTTGCCGTCAATGCGGCTTCTCTTGCTCTCGTTGTTTCTAATATTCCATGGAGGGGACCAGTCGGCTGTGTGCGTATTGGAAAATATGACGATGAGACCTTAAAAATAAATCCATCTACGGTTTTCAGAGGAGAAGAATATCCATATAAGTTTGATTTGACTGTGTGCGGAAGAGAGGGACATATCAACATGATTGAAGCTGCGGCCAGGCAAGTAAAAGAAGAAGAGATAGAAGAAGCTCTAAGGAGTGCGAGTGTTGAAATTTCTAAATTGGAAGAATTCCAAAAAAATATTGCTAAAGAAATTGGTAAAGAAAAAAGAATTATTCCTAAAGAAATTATAAATCCTGAAGCAGAAACTTTATTTAGAGAAAATATTTTACCGAAAATGGAAGAAGCTATTTTTGCCGGAGCTGGGAAGAAACACATAGATGCTTTGCATACCATTTGGAATAATTTGGTTATGGAAAAATTTCCAGACAACAAAGATTACGAGCTGGAAGACGATTTGTTTGATAATACAGAAAATGAAATGTTGCACAAAAAAGCAATTGAAGAAAATAAAAGGGCAGATGGACGAGCAATGGATGAAGTCCGCGATCTTTACGCGCAAGCTGGAGGGTTATCAAAAATATTACATGGTTCTGGAATTTTTTATCGTGGAGGAACGCACGTTCTTTCTGCTTTGACTTTAGGCGGACCAGGAGACAAACAAGCGGTGAATGGAATGGATGTGACCTCTGAAAGAAGATTTATGCACCACTATAATTTTCCTCCTTTTTCTGCGGGAGAGACTGGACGTTCTGGTTTTACAAATCGTCGAGAAATAGGACATGGAGCACTCGCTGAAAAAGCTATTGCAATGGTATTACCAACCACCGAAGAATTTCCTTATACTATTCGTATCGTTTCTGAATCTATGGCATCCAACGGTTCAACTTCTCAAGCTTCTATCTGTGCTTCAACCTTAGCATTGATGGATGGTGGAGTGCCGATCAAAGCTCCCGTTGCCGGTATTGCTATGGGTTTAATGTTTGAAAATGAAAATAAATATAAAATTTTAACTGACATTCAAGGACCTGAAGACCACCACGGTGATATGGATTTCAAGGTTGCGGGGACGAAAAATGGTGTTACCGCTATACAACTCGATGTGAAAGTGGATGGTGTTCCGATAAAAATATTAGCTGAAGCGATGAAGCAATCTAGAAAAGCGCACTTTCATATTTTAGATGCAATCGAAAAAGAAATTTCCAAACCACGAGAAAGTATATCTTCTAACGCACCGAAGATTTTGATTATAAAAATCAATCCAGAGAAAATCGGTATGGTTATCGGTGGTGGCGGAAAAACCATTAAAGATATCAAAGAGAGATCTGGCGCGGAAATAACCATCGAAGATGACGGGACAGTATATTTGACTGGAAAGGATGGAGCAGCCGAAAAAGCTAAAGAAATAGTCGAAGAGATGACTCACGAATTTAAAGTTGGAGAAATATTGAAAGGAGAGGTGGTAAAGCTTGCTGATTTTGGAGTTTTTGTTGCCTTGAATCCCTTCACGGATGGCATGGTGCATATATCTGAAATGGCACCATTCCGTGTGGACAAAGTATCAGATATAATAAAGGAAGGTACTATCGTGCCCGTAAAGGTTATAAAGATAGATAATGAAAAAGGTAAGATTAGTTTATCTATCAAGGAAGCTGATAAAGATTTTTTCAAACCAAAATCATAAAATATGGACAAAGACGAAGTAAAGAACAAGATGGTTCAAACTTATGCTGAGGACATGGCGAAGGTTCTTGAAAATGACACAGAGGGTCTCGTGAAAAAAATAATTCACGGAGAGGAAGAACATGAGGCTGAAAAAAGAAATTTATCTCCAGAATCGAAAAAAAATAAGCTTTTTATGTTTATCAGTTTTTTATTAATTGTGTTCTCCTTGGCGATCTTATCTTTTTTCTTTTTTAAAAAAGATATAAATACTGTTCCAGTGGAAAAACAATTTGTTCCTTTAGTTTTTAACGATAAGATAACTTTTTTGGAAGTCTCAGGATTTAAAAAAGAGGAAATAATGCAAACTGTTTTGAGTGAAGTTAATACCACAAAAGTAAAAAATGGGGGAGTAGAAGGAATTTATCTTACAGAAAATAAACAAATTATAGGATTGAGGCGTTTTATTTCCATAATTAAGAGTAATTTTGTTCCAGAGGCTAATTCACTTCTCGTTAATGATAATTTTTTAATGGGTGTAGTAAATAGTAAAATAAGTGAAACTCGAATAATGGGTGAAGGTTTTTTTATTCTGCTTAAAGTTCGTTCCACAGCTGATATTTTTGATGCTTTGCGTGCCTGGGAAGGAAAGATGTTTTTTGATCTACGTGGATTTTTGGGAATTAATCTTTCCGGCGAGACAAATTATCTTCTCACGAAAGATTTTGAGGATGGTATTATAGAAAACAAAAATGCGCGAATACTTCGCGATAAAGATGAGAAAATAGTACTAATGTATGTGTTTGCAGATGAAAATTCTGTTGTTATCACGAACTCCCAACCCGCCGTGCATGAAATAATGCTCCGTCTCGCTTCCGCTTCAAAGAAGCAATAAATATTTTATTTTTGGTTATTTTTTAGCCAAATCAGAGTATCGTAGCCGTTAAATACTTTATCTTCTTTGAGAATTCCTAGTGTTTGCAAAAAACCGAATAATTCTTCTTGTACTTTTTCTCCATCTTCGTCAGACATTTTTTCAACTTCTATATATGTACCCAATCCATCAACTTCGTCCAAGCAAATTTCATAATCTTTGTAATTAGTTTTAATCCTCTTTTTGTGAACCTCAACATTACTTTCAAAACCAAGCAACTCAATAATTTCTTTTAGGGTGTTTTTGTCATTCACTTCAATTTCCTTTTCTATGCAATCAAGTTCGTTACTGCGATTCTTTTTCAGGGTAAAAATTATTTTTTTATCTTGTTCTCTAATTCTTAAAACTGACAAATCACCGTGACCCTTATAAAGATCAATTCCTTTTTGGTTGAATATATAATCATCCTGCATTATTGGTTCTGACAAAACACAACCTAGCTCTTTTAGTTTAGGAATTATTTCATCAAAATTTTTCACCCTAGCCTTAACTTCTACTTCGTATTTCATATAAATATTTTTTTATTTTTTATTAGAAGCTTGGGTCTGATTTTTTTCCAATCCTCTTTTAACAAACCATAGATGTTTTCATCGTGGATTTTTTCTGTTGCTTTACTTCTTACGCATTTTCGCATTTTTCCTTCTAGTTTATATCCCATCTTTTGTTGGGTGGCATTTGATGCTGCGTTATCAGTAAAAACTGGAGAATATAATCTTCTCAAGTTTAATTTATTAAATGCAAAATCATTCACAGTAATTTTTGCTTCTGTCATATACCCCTTTCTCCAATATTTTTTATTTACCCAAGAGCCTGTTTCTCCAACCCCCGAAAAATAATCTATTTTTACGACACTAAGACAGCCAATTACTTTTTTCTCAGATTTTAACTCAAGAAAAAAATTATAATTTTTTGGTTTCTTTTCTTCGGGTTGTTTTATTTGAAATTTTATAAAATTTTCAGCGTCTTTTCTGTGATATGGATAAGGAACACTTACCATATTTTTACATACATCAAAATCTCCAATTCCTTCAACAACATCCTTCCAGTCACTCCTTTTTGGTTTTCTCAGAATTAACCTTTTTGTTTCTAGTTTCATAATTAAATTATACTATCTTTATAAACAAAAATCGCTTACGTTAAAAATAACGGAGAATTGACAAAACGATTAAAGTAATTTAAAATAAATAGCGGAAAACAGGCCCTTTCACAATTGAATAGGAGGAAAAAATGAACAAACAAAAGCTCTTACAGCTTGTTGTTGAAATGCTCACGCAAAGGGAAAAAAGCACTAAACAGAGTCTTGAAACAACCAAGCAGGCGGCGATAGAAGCTCCTGGGGCTATGCAATCGCACAGCGACACAACAAAATGGCAGATGAGCCGACGTGCTGAAGCGATAGAACAATCACTTTTTGAAACCCGGCAAGCATTGGGTGCACTTAAGCGCTTCATGGATCATCTGCCAACCACCACCAAGGGTTCTAGTTGTGCCATCGTCGAGGTTGAAAACCTTGATGATGGAGTAAGGTCAAAGTATTTCTTGCTACCAGTAGGTGGTGGAGATACCTACGAAGTGGATGGAGAAAAAATCAGCACTCTTAGCATTGGTGCGCCTATGGCCCGTGCGTTTATCGGCACTGTTGCAGGCGACGAAGTGGAAGTCAAAATCCAAGAGACAACAAAAAGGTTTAATGTCGTTTCGGTAACTTGAAGGAGGTTGAAATGAAATCAAAACACGTTTTTATTAGTATCGATGGGGTCGATGGCGTGGGAAAGACAACGGTGGCAAAATTATTTGCCACCGACTGCGGATATCACTATCACAAGTCGCCCTCTGGCATGTTCGCGCAGTTACGAAGTGAAGTTGACCTACACGCTACACCGCTCGAACGCTACTGCTTCTACCGATTAGCCTCGCAACATGACTCAGCACAGATATCCCAACTATTACAGACCACTTCGGTGATATGCGATCGGTATATCGCATCCACGGCGGCTTACCACTTCGCAATGGACCCGCGCATCCGCGAGATTCACGAAGAGTCGACGCTACTGATTCCGCACTTCGCGTTCTTACTCGAAGCACGTTCGGATGTGCGCAAGGATCGCATGGCAAAACGTGCAACGATCACAAGTGACGCAACCTTGGAGCGCAATGGTGCGTTTCTCGATCAGGTCAACGAAGTTTTTCGGACTCTTGGTCTTATCTCCGTCGACACGAGTGATGTTACTGTTGAAGAGGTTGTTGCCACCGTCAGAAACATTGTAGAAGGAAAGGGGGGGGTATGAACAACCTCAAACCACTCTCTTATGCGCATATCATTGCCATGGCTGATGTCTGGCGTGACATGGGTGGTGCGCTAGAGGCAGAAATTGGTGCGCTTGAACCACTTCTTTGGAACGATGGACCTTACCGCATTCATGACGTCGTTAGTGCACTGACCATTCGTGACTTCAAGGTTTCTATGACCACGAACGGACAATTGCTAGACATCTTCGCTGGGAATCTAGATCGTGCTGGTCTCTCTCTCATTCGAACCAGTTGGCACTCAACAAACCCACTTATGTTCCGCGAGATCTCTGGTGGTTTTGGAGATTACGATCGTTTCCTTCGTGGTGTAACACTTGCATTGGAGTTAGGCATTAAGGTGGCTTTCAACCGCGTACTCATGCGGGGATTTACAGATGATTTGCCTGAACAGTTGGCATTCATCGAGCGCTACAATAGTCGGCTCAAATTGTTTACACTATTGTGGACGCCCAAAAGTGTTGCCACACGCACGGCATATTATCAGGACTGGCACCAGCCTGTACGTGATGCAGTACTTCCGCACACACTCAAGATTGAGCGCGTGCGGAAGAATCTCGGTCGTGGCCGTCTAAAGTTTCACCTCCTGGGAGGCGGATCGGTCGAGGTGAAGCTTGGTGATAAGCTCTACCGTGGTAACCAGCCTTGCGCTTCGTGTTCTTTCAAGCATGTTTGCAAAGAGGCGTTCGGTGACTATGTGCGAGTTGATCCGCGGCTTCATTTGTATTTCTGCTACATGCGCAGAGACATTGGGTTCCATGTCTCGGAGTACTTCGGTCGGCCGAAGGAGCTGAAACAGAAGCTCAAAGAAGTAATTGGAGAAGCTAATATTGAGAAGCTTCTCGCTAAAACCCCGCTGCGTCTTACTGTGACACCGTACTGCAATTTCAACTGCAGGGTGCCCGGTGCGACAGAGGGATGGTGTATGGAAGAACCGGGTGAGTATCTTTACCCGAAGATTCGTCCAACACTTCTTATCATGAAGTAATCTAACGTCACGTTGATAGCTTTCAAGCTTCCGTGACGTTTTTTTTTGGTGGATTTGTAAATGTTATTTCTGGCAAATTAATAATTGTTTTTGCAGAAACACCAAGTTCTTTTTCATATACGAGATCGATACTTCCAAAAACTGCTTTATCGAAATCAAAACCGAGTTCTTCAGACACTTTTTTTACGATATCTTCATTTTCTCCCTCAATTTCAACAAACGGTTTTAAGCTAGGCCACGTGTCGATAGTTACTTCAACTTCTTCCCGTGTCCACACCTCGCGCATATTTTCTTGAAATGCTTTTGCGGGAAAACCACAAGCTTCAAAAAGAGCAGATGCTGCATCAAAATCATTTACTACGATTTCAGTTTCATAAGTATCATTAATACCTAAACCACGAACTTCTTTAACAGTCATTGTTATTTTGTCCGATTCTTGTCGTACGCGACCCCATTTACTGCGTCCAGGTGCGATAGGAGAAAAATCAAACGTTTTTCTCCTCATCATGTATTCAGGTGTTTTTAACTCAAAACCAGCTTCTTTTAACTTTGTTCGCACAGAATCTTTATTCACTGAAAGAAACGTTGCTTCAATTTCATTTTTCATAATTATAGTTTATCATGAATTTTATATTTTGATATATTCTGTTTTTGTATTTTGTCAGCTTTGAAAATTTTTAGAGTTAAATAAAGTAAATCAATACCCGTGTTTTATATCACAGGCAATTCTACAAAGAATTGTGAGCCTTTGTTTTCGCCTTCGGATTCTACCCAGGCACGGCCTTTGTGCGCTTCTACGATTAGTTTCACAGTGAAGAGACCGTAGCCAGTACTATCTACGTTTACTTTAACAGAATCTTTACCTCGGCCACCTTCTTTAAATAAATTTTGTTTATCTTCGTCGGTTATACCTATGCCAGTATCTTTGATGGACAATAAAATATGATTATCTTTCTTTTTAAGTTCCACAACAATTTTTCCTTCCTTCGTGTAATGTATAGAATTATCAATTAAATTATTTACTGCTTCTTTGAGCCAAATAGAATCGCCGAGGACATTATAAACACCATCCTCAAGTTCTATTTCTAATTTCAATCCTTTTGCTTCTGCCGGAATTCTTTTTTCAGAAATTGATTGTTCAACTAATTCCTTAAAATCAAGATTTTTCAGATCATATTTGATGAGGCCGTTTTGCATATTGGCAACGTTCAAAACTAAATCAACTGTCTGAATACCGCCATTATCAAATTCTAACCCCTGTGCTGCCCGTTTTTTAATTTCTGGAGATATCTCTCCGAAAGTGCCGTCCAGCATACTGGCAAAAAGAACCTTGGTGCGAGTAAATGAACCCTTCACCTTGTGGGTAATGAGGTGCACCAAGCTCTCTCGTTGTTTGATTAGATTTTCTAAATTGTCGTTTGCATCTTCTAGTTCTCCAGTTAAGATCTCGAGCTTCTCTCGTTGTTTTACTTCTTTCATAACACTTCTAATAAGTAAAACCCCTATAATAATTGTAGTTATTAAAAGTCCACCATCAATAATTTGATCTTCTGGCGATGATGAAGTAAGAGTTCGTATTAAAAGAAAAATCCAAAGTGAAAAAATGATTAATTCAGTGGCAATGACCTTAATGTTAAAAAGTTTATATTTAATAATGGCGAAAGCAGTAAATGCAGTGAAGGGAATAGTAAAAAGAGTTCCCATGGGAATAAAAATTGTATTTGAAAAGAAAGATGGAAGCACAAAGTCAAATAAAATAATAAATAAAAACATAATTCCACTTCCAACCAAAACATCAATTAATCGATTTCTATCAAGAGACTCCGATTGTATTGTTTTTCTTGCGAGTTTTAAAATACTATATAATATTACGCCGACAGGAAGTATGGAAAATGAAATTATCCACGGCTCAACAACGGGTTTAAAAGAGTCATTAATTATCAACATACCAGAAAAAAACTTTGAATTTAGTGTTAAAAAAAGATTGATGATCGCTAGCGCCGTTAGGGCAATAGTAGTTGATCGAAAGCTAAACCTGTTTTTTATAAATGTATCAATAAATAAATAGAAAAAATATCCAATAAGAATGGCAAAAAACAGCACTAGTTTTGCTAGAAGAAACGCCTTATCGGGATTTAGATATTGATATGAAAGATAGTTTATTACAATCCAAATATTTAAAACAAAAGTTAGGAGGAAAAAAAAGATGTTGGTCGGGTTTCGCCTTGAAGACAGTAATGTTAAAAATCCTAAAAATAAATTTGAAAAAATTGTAATCCCTATAAGTAAAACTTCTATGTTTATTTCCATATAATTATATTATCAAATCTGATACTAAAAATCTCGGGCTCGATGGTATTTTAAAAAAATTAGCTTTCGAATAACCAATCCTGATAAAAATATTTGGATAAAAATCAGTTTTCAATTCTTCCGAAAGTTTTTGTCTAAAAGATTTATTTTGTATTATTGCGGCAAGAGGATGACAGCTGATTAAATGCTTGGTTGATTCTAGCCATATATTCTCGAGTAATTCTCCAGATTTAATCCAAGCAAGAGGAGTATCTTCTTTTGAAGAAATAAACAAAAAGGAAGGAGTAGATTTATAAAGCAAAGAAAAATCTTTCTTTTTAGTTATTTTTGATAAATTTATTTTAGAGATAAGTTTTGAAGCAAAAAATGAAACAAATAAAGGCAAGCAGAGCGTATTGCCGGTCATCCCGTATTTTGAAGAGGAAAGGGTGTTTTTTATAAAATGAGATAATTCATTCCTAAACGAAAATTTTTCCATAATATCTATTTGCGCGTCAACTGCATACGAGGCAAGAATTTTCCTTTTAATTGTGTCAGAAACTGTCGAGACGAGGAAAGAATCATCTGATAATTGTGAAATATATTTTAACAATTGATCAGGAAATTCTTTTTGATTATATTTATTTCTATCAGTGTGTCTATCTGTCATCGATTTTAAAACAACAAGATTGGGCTGAATATTTTTGCTTTCTTTTATAAAAGAAAGCTGCACCAAAGATGATGTGTTTGTAATTGATAAGTCCTTGTTATATTTGATTATGGGCGTATATCCATAAGCCTTTACTGTTTCCGAAAAGTTAGTAATTAGACAACCAAGAGCAACGAACGTTTGTCTTCCTTCTTCGTCACTTGCAGTAACTAGTCTTTCCTTTTCAAAAAAAATATCTGCGATATTATCTTTTATTTTAAATTTCCAAGGCTGACTATTGTGCCCTGACGGGGCAAGTAAAACAAAAGAAAGAAAAAAACGTGTTCTTTCAGTATCGGTAGTTTTCTTAAAAAATTCGTCAAAATCTATTGCCCAGGCTTTATAATTTTCTTTCATAAGTTGAAATTAAAATAACATAGGCATTATAACATGAGTACTTTATTTTCTCACCCATTTTTGTTTTATTCCAGGCTTAAAATAATCTTGATGCTCGTGTGTTACAAAAACAAGTTTAGGATGTGCTCGTTTGCCTAAATGTTTTTCAAGCTCACTAAATTCAGAACTTTTTTTATGTAGATTTTCAATGATGCTCTTGAGAGCTTGTTTCTTTTTTTGATTTGGTATTTTTTTTATTTCTTTTTTTGTTTCTATTACTATTTCTAAATATTGATCTTGTTTTTTATCAAATTTAGTTATCATGCTGAATTTCCCTGTGATATATGGGTGGAGGGCAACATGAAGGAGTGCTTCACGAATGATTTCGGGATAAATTTGAAGTCCATAAAGAGTGGTTGAGAGATCATTTCGCTCATATACATAAACACACGGCAATTTTAATACAGCATCATTCAAGCCAGTCTTTTTTATTTCAGAATCAAAATCAATATTAAGTATGGCGAGACGTTTTTTCATGTCAGAAAAGGTAAAAGTGCCACCATGATCTCCTATGCCATAGCGCACAAAAGGAATAGCGTTTCTTCCGCTGATTAGAACTTCACCATTCTCGCTCTCAAACTGGAGCCAAGCCGGATTAAAATACCCTATTGTTGGCATTGCGTGTTTTGTGCCAAAGAATTTTTCCATTCGGCCTTCTTTTTTTTGCAAGAGACGTTTTAAAAGTATAAGTATTCCAGTTTCCCAAGCCATTGCCCCGATATCAGCGCTTCCATAGATTGCCAATGTGTCTCGATACATGTTTTTTACATAAGTTTTTTTACAAAGATAATCACGAAATCCTTCAGTGAAAACCTCAGCAGCGAAAATAAATCGGGTATTATATTTTGAAAAATTAATTTTTTCCGCTATCGCCTCGTCGACAATGTCTTTTATAAACGGGGGATATCCAACTAGGATTATGTTGGTATAATTTGGTGCAATAGACTTAAGTGCTTTAATGATTTCAGCTTTATTAATTCCGGGAGTAAGAATAGATACAGGAAGATTACTGCGACGACTTGCCGTTTCAAACGCTTGATAAGTAATAACTCCACCAATCCAAACTCCCATACCAAAACAAATCAATATAAGTGTCGGTTCATTTTTTTGCGGACCACCTTCTGCTAAAAATCGTTCAAGAATATAAGAATATTCATTGTCAATTAATTCTGTGCGAGGGAAATAAAAAGATGTTCCAGTTGAGCCTGAGGTTGAAGTAAGTATTAGTGGTTTGGCGAGTGAACCGCCCATTACTAATTCATGGAGTGGGTATTTTCTTAAATAATTTGCCTTAGTCATTATGGGCAATTTTGCAAAATCAGTCTCTTTTTTTACTTTTTTATCATATTTTTGTGTTTTTAAAAATTTTCGATACGCTGGTACTTTTTCATATGTTTCTTTAAAAACAAGAAGTTTTTCTTTTTTTAGGAGTTGTTCCCAGTATGCTTCACTTGCTGTTGATATTTTTTTTAGAATGTCTTGTTTTTTCATAGTAATGTTTATTTCAAAATAAACTAAAATTCAATCTGAATATTTTTCTCTACATAGGGGGCAGTGTCTTTTCCAGAAACAATATTTTTAATCGCGATTGTTGTAACAACACCCCCCAAAACAGCCGCACTTCCAAGCTGTGCCCACGAAACAAGCTCGTGTTTCATTATGCGCTCAACTGATGCAAAAACCCTCGGAGAGACATTTTGCGGACCACCCAACACATCACCGATGATAACTTTACCGATATCTTCCATGCTTGGTTTTGTTTGGAACAATTCCCTCCAATATTCAAATGATTTATTGAAGATTTTATTGTATCCCAAATCATAACGTTCAATATGAAGCATTGCCCCATCTCCATTGTCTGTAATCATCACTACGGGTATTTTATATTTTTGTGCAAGTTCTCTAGTCTTTATTTTTATTGCTAAGTTATCAACTTCTTCCACAATAATATCAATTTTTTTTAACTTAAGAGCTTCTTCTAGATTAGATTCATTAATACCATCTTGCCATGCTGTAACGTTAGCAAATGGATTATCTTCATAAATATGTCTAGCAGAAATAATGCATTTATTTAAGCCTATTTGATGGCTTCCCGCAATAATTCTATTTAAATTAGTTGTATCAAGTTCGTCAAAATCAGCAATGATAATGTCATTTGAAATGCCTGCCTGTGTTAATACAAGAGCAATATTACTTCCGACGCTCATACCAAAAACACCAACACGACATTGCGATAATTTTTCTTGTTCGGCGGCAGTAATCAAATCCTGATTGCGGTTTGTTTTTAATTTTAAATACGCCTCTTTTTTTACTGTTTTTACAATCGAATGATTCCACGAATAATATACATGAGTAAAATTATTTTTATGTTGGTCACAAAATTCTTTAAATTTTTCTGTTTGAAAGCCTTCTATTTTTCTTTCACCAGCATAAATTGGATTTTCAATAACAAAAAGTTCTTTTAATTGATGTGAAAAGGCATCTATTAAAACAATATGTGGGTTTTTTAGTAATAACGTTTGTATTTCTTTCTCGTCTTCTAAAAAAACCGGGGTGAAATTATTTTGAGAAGATTTTTGAGGAAGAGGCATATAATTTTTTTAATTATTTTTTTTATTTTTAAGAATAAATTGTTCGGCAACGAGATCAGTGATGATATTGGTAGGTTGTTTGTTTTTTCTGGAAAGCGCAATAATTTCCTTAACGGTAGCTTTTATTTTAAAAACATTTTTCTGAATTGTTTTTTTACTATATTTTTTTTGATTTAGGTCAGCAATGACATTGATGAGGCCTCCGGCGTTCGCTAAATAATCCGTAATATATATAATGTTACGTTTATACAACAGCAATCCATCCTTAGGGTCAACTAATTGGTTATTTGCTGAGCCACAGACGACACGGCACTTAAGCTGATTGATTGTTTTTTTATTAAATTCTTTCCCAAGTGCGCAAGGAGAATAAACATCTACTTTTTGTTTATGAATTTCTGAAACAGGAACGATTTTACTTCCCGGAAAACGGTGTAAAAATTCTTTATTGCGAAGGATATCTACGTCCGCACCGATTAAAATAACTCCTTGTTTATAAAGTAAACGAGCAAGTTCCATCCCTACCTTACCGAGACCCTTAATAGCCACAGTATAACCAGCGAGCCCTCTTTTTTTATCAATAATTTCTAAACTTTGTTCTATTGCATAAAATACGCCAAGGGCAGCCCACGGTGAAGGATCACCTGCTTTTTTAGGATTTCCAATAATAAAAGGAGATTCTTTTATTAAAACCTTGATGTCGTTCATAGACATACCAACATCTTCTCCAGTAAAGAATAATCCATTTAGTCTGTTGACTTGTTTTGCATAAGCTTTTAAATATTCTTTTGTTTTTTTCTTTTTTGGATCAGCAATAATGACTGCCTTTCCACCACCAAAATGTGCTTTTGAGATAGCGCACTTATAAGTCATTCCGCGTGAAAGACGCAAAACATCATCTAGCGCTTCGCTCTCTGTTTTATAGTTGAAATATCTAGTACCGCCTACAGCAGGTCCAAGTATGGTTGAGTGTATTGCTATGATTCCTCGGAGTCCTGTTTTTTTGTCGAAAAAGAAAGAAACAAGCTCGTGGTTATCGTATTCTGGATGTTTAGTTATGTCGATCATATAAACCTTATAACGGAGATACTATACCACAAAACAACCATTATAGAAAGAGCCTGCTTAAAACCACAAAAACCAATCTGTAAAAATAATTATGTGGTAATACCATTTTTTATACCCGTTACTTTTTTCTAGTATTAGTTGTATGATTAAAATGCTATTAACTAATTTCAAAATCTTATGAAAAAAATCATTAATTGGTTGTTTGGGGGAGATTTAGATTTAAAAAATAAATGGTGGCATAGGTTTTTGAAAGTTTTGTTTATTATATCTGTAATTTCTCTGACCATATATGTAATTACACTTTTTGCTAATTCTTATCCGAGAATTGTTAATCAATGGAATTTTGTTGATGTTTTATCAGGAAGATTAAGTAAGAATGATAATTCTGGCAAAATACTTTCAATGAGACAGTTGTATAATGACGAAGAAATAATTGGTGATAGTGATATATATACCAAAGATTATTTTCCAAACTTAAAAGATAAAGATTATCTATTACCATTTTCACCTATATTTCTAGAAGATACTGAAAGTTTTTGTTCTAATAAACTAGACAAACAAATAATAGATATAGTTAATAAAAATAATATAAAGTTATTTTCTACAACCAACCCAACTCTTAATACATTATCTACTAACATAGATGCTTTTAATTCTTATCTGTATAACAATGATATAAAGTGCGTGATGGTTGATAGTTATAGTGTTGAAAACGAGAATGGAATTACTTCTAAATATACTTTTTTAAGACCAGTAGATATTTATAAATATAATGTTTACAGATATGAAAACAATTTCATTGGTTTCATCTTAGATATTATTTTAAGCATTATTGGGCTGTTGTTATATATCTTTATAGTTCTATTTATCTATAATAAAATTATTTTATATATAATTTACGGAAATAAAAAATAATTTATGAAAAACAAGATGTATATTGTTTCATTTATTTTGATCGCAGGTATATTAATCCCACAATTAGCTCATGCAGGTTATGGGGATGCTGGTTTTTGGTCTGGTCTTTGGCAGGGTATAACTTTTCCGTTTAGACTTTTTTTAAAGTTAATATGGACAGACATGACGATATACGAGCAATTTAATAGTACTTATTGGTATCACGTTGGATTTATTTTAGGAGTATTTACTCTTTTTGGAGGTTCTCAAGTTGGTAGGTAAAAAAAGGGTTATGCGCTTTTAATTTGGAGGTCGAGGTCAGTCACCATTTATTTTTTATTTTATCTTCTCTATCTTCTCCCATGGCAAATTCGGTTTACTGAAGTGACCGTAGGTGGCGGTTTGGAGGAAAATCGGGGCACGAAGATTTAGGCGTTCGATGATAGCAAGTGGCTTAAAATCAAAATTATTACGAACGACTTCCGAGAGGTCTTCTCCTTTTTCATTTATGGCTTCTATCATAAGTGGTTCTGCCATACCGATGGCATAAGCGATAGACACTAAAACATCTTTACCATAACCATTCGCGACTAAATTCTTCGCGACGAAGCGCGCCATATAAGCGCCGGAACGGTCTACCTTCGTCGCATCTTTTCCTGAGAAACATCCTCCACCATGCGGAATGATGCCACCATAAGTGTCCACCATTATTTTTCGTCCTGTTAATCCGGTATCCGCCTCAAATCCTCCTTGAATAAATTTTCCTGTCGGGTTTACTAAAATTTTCACGTTTTTTTGTTCCTCGGAAGTGAGTAAAGGATAAATTATTTTCTCGGTGATTTCTTTTCTAATTTCTTCCAGTGAAATATCGGGAGCGTGTTGTGCGCTTACGAGAACGGTATTCAGTTTTCCATCAACATGAGTGACTTGGGTTTTACCATCAGGTCGTAACCATGAGATTCTGGGTGGCTGCACGAATTCTGCTTCAACAGGGTCGCTGTCTGCGCCTGTTGGCGCAGCGCTCACTCTCGGCCCGTCGGTCTGCGAGAGACCCTGTCGAAGCAAATTCGCTTCGCTATCCTTTCGCGCTTCTTCTAAACGTTTCGCAAGTTTGTGCGCGAGGACGACACCTTTTGGCAAAAATTCTGGTGTCTCGTCGGTCGCAAAACCATACATGATACCTTGATCTCCCGCTCCACCAATATCCACGCCGTGAGCTATTTCTGGAGACTGGGTGACGAGGTGGGCGGAAATTTCTAGCTCATTTTCATAACCAATTTTTTTATAAATATCTTGAGCAATTTTTACATAATCTACTTTGCCTTTGGAAGTAACCTCGCCTCCTATCGTGAGTTTGCCATGACCTCCGAAAGTTTCCACAGCGACTCGGCTTTTCGGATCTTCTGCTAAATATGCATCTAAAATAGCATCTGATATTTGGTCGCAAATTTTGTCCGGATGGCCGGAAGTAACGCTCTCTACAGTGTAGTTATCATTATGCTTATAAAACATGATTATGAGTATAGCACTTGCGGTGATATATTAAAATGCTATTATTTGCCTATGTTAGACAAGAAAAAAATTAAAGAGAAATTAGAGAAAGAAAGAGACGAATTGCTTGAGCAGATGAAAGATATGGGTAAGTTAGATAAAGAAACAGAGGAATGGGAAACAATCCCAGAAGAATTAGAATTTCCAGAATCAGATGACAACGATAAAGCGGACCGCTTTGAGGATTTTGAGGCGAGAAGCTCCATGATGAAAACCTTAAAGCCAAGATTGGATAATATTTTGAAAGCCTTAAAGGGACTAAACAGAGAATCTTTCGGAAGATGTGAAGTTTGCAAAAAAGATATTGAGATGACACGCCTGGAAGCAAATCCCGCAGCTCGAACTTGCAAGAAGCACATTGAGGGCTAATTTTTTAGTATATTTTTCTAGGGTACAGATTTTTTGAAGCTTAAAAAATCCTGAAGTTCTCGGCTCGACAGCCTCGAAACCCCCTAAAAAACAAACTAAAAAATTTTTAATAATTTATAATTATTTATGAGTTTTGCTAAAGTTTATTCCGCACAAGTTAATTTGCTGAAGGGCACTATCGTAACGATAGAAGTCGATTTGTCACGGGGTCTGCATTCTTTTAATGTTGTTGGTCTTCCAGATAAGGCAGTGGATGAATCCAAAGATAGAGTAAGTGGAGCAATAAAAAATTCTGGTTTTCAATCTCCTAAAGCAAAAAATCAAAAAATAATTGTTTCACTTTCTCCGGCTGACTTAAAAAAAGAAGGGCCGTTTTTTGATTTAGCAATAGCTCTTTCTTATATGCTCGCGGCTGGAGATATCAAATTTAATTCAGAGAAGAAAATTTTTCTCGGTGAGCTCGGGCTTGATGGGACTCTTCGTAAAATTCGAGGCGCCTTACCACTTGCCCAAGAAGCAAAAAGAATGGGTTTTGAAGAAATATATTTACCGAAAGAAAATGCAGTTGAAGCGGCGCTTGTAGAAGGGATTAGTATTTTTGGAGTGAATAATTTAAAGGAAGTGGTAGAACATCTTAGTTTCAACGAGTCCAATAAAACAGGAAAACTAATCTTAGCTCAACCGCAAACTAAGGTAAATTATAAAAAAGAATCAAAAGGTGCGGATTTTTCAGATATTCGTGGACAAGAGGGCGCTAAACGAGGACTTGAGATCGCAGCAGCTGGCGGGCACAATATCGCTATGTACGGTCCGCCAGGCACAGGCAAGACGATGTTGGCGCGAGCTTTCTCCCAACTACTTCCGGATTTAGATATTGAGGAAGTATTAGAGATCACAGGGATTCATTCGGTGGCTGGAAGTACACATGGAGAACTTGTCTGTTTTTCACCTTTTCGCGCTCCGCACCACACCTCGTCTTATGTTTCTATTATTGGCGGAGGAACTTACCCGAAGCCGGGAGAAGTCACCCTTGCGCATCGAGGAGTTTTATTTTTAGATGAATTTCCAGAATTTGAAAAAAGAGTTATCGAATCTCTCCGTCAACCGCTGGAAGATAATATTGTTTCTATCTCTCGTGCGAAAGGTTCGGCTTGTTTTCCTTCTAATTTTATTTTGGTGGCAGCGATGAACCCATGTCCGTGCGGTAACACCGGGAATAAACAAAAAGCGTGTATTTGCAAACCGTCTGACTTAGATAGATATAAAAGAAAACTATCGGGGCCGATAATTGATCGTATTGATCTTTGGGTTTCTGTCGGCAACGTGGATTACAAAAAACTCGGCGGAGAAGGAAACGGTGAGAAAAGTGAAAAAATAAAAGAAAGAGTGACCAAAGCGCGGGAAATTCAAAAAAATAGGTTCAAAAAATTTAATAGGGGAATTAGTACAAATAGTGAAATGAATGTGAAAGATTTAGGTACGATGGTGAGTCTGGGTGGCAAGGTGCGAGATATGTTGGATGACAGCGCAGAGCGCCTTGGTCTTTCCGCTCGAGCTTATCATCGAGTGATTAAAATTGCGCGTACCATAGCAGACTTAGAAAATTCCCCGAACGTAGAAGAGAATCATATTCTAGAGGCGATACAATATCGACCGAAAGTGAATTCATAATTTCTTGACAAAGAAGCTTCATATTAGTATAATGTGGAGGTAATTTAAAGGTGTTAAAAAGTTTAATTTTGTAATATAATACATATATGGAAGATAAAATACCAAAATCGATAGACTGGGAAAAAATAAGAGAAATATCAGAACGAGCCAAAAAACAAAAACCAATGGATTTTGGAGGTCAGTTTGGAGTAGATCCACATTCATACGCAGTCGCACAAACTAAGCCTGAAAAAAAAGAAGAATTTCAGAACTGGCTTCTTTCAGATTCAGCAAAAGAAAAAAGAGAGAACCTTCTCCTGTGGTTGGGAAAAGTGAACTTTCATATTTTAATTGAAAATTTAAGTCCATTTGTACTCCTTTCTTTATTGGAAAAAATATCAATACCTACTCTTAAGAATGTTTTTGATAGTATGTCTTCTGGAGAAAAACAAGCGCTTAAAACAAAAATAAGTACTCTTACCAAGGAGATAGAAAAGATAGACGGCAAAAGCAGATTTACAGAATTAGAAGAAAAGATCAAAAATCCATTTGGGGCATCAAGTGACCCAGAAGAAGAACATTCTGTTAATGAAATTTCCGAGGAAGATTTGCGAAGCATGGGTTTAAAATAAAAAGTATTGAAAGTCGAGTTTATATAATAATTAGATCAAACAAAACTATGGAAAAAAAAGAAGGGCCAGTAGAAATAGAAACCCCAGAACAAAAGAAAAAGGAAGCAGAAATTCAAGAAAGGGAATGGCACATAGGAGCGATTATCGTTAAGATCGAAGGAGAAGGGTATATTTTCAGACAGCCAGAAATTGAAAAAGTAAAGGAAGGAGGGGTTCCAAAGACACAGGATGAAATAATCGCCGAGTTGGACAAGAGGATTGCCAAATTGGAATTATTAGTAGGAATTATTGCAAAAGCCAAAAGCTTAGTTCAATCTTCAGGAGATAAAAAAGAAAATCTTGAAGCAAAAAATGCTCTCATGGCAAAAGGATATGAAATTATTCCCCAAGGAGAGGAAAATTCCTTAGAGTATGCACTCATACAGGCGATGTTTAATGCGCATGTATAAAAGAAAAAATATAGCGTAATCAATAAAAAACAAAAACACCCTTATTGGGTGTTTTTGTTTTTTATCTCGAGATAAAATTTAGGCAACCATATCTTTCAAACCTTTTGCAGGTCGGAATTTTGGAACTTTCTTTGCAGCTACTTTGACTTGTTCTCCAGTCTTTGGATTGCGAGCCATGCGAGCAGCGCGAGCTTTTACGGAAAAGATTCCGAAGCCGGCGATTGAAACTTCACCTCCCTTTTTCAAGGTTTGGATGATAGCATCAAACATTCCGTCAACAATTTCTTCTGCTTGAACCTTTGTACCACCGAGTTTTCCGTGTACAAATTCAACTAATGCTTGTTTATTCATATATTTTAAAAGTTATTTTTATAATCAGTTCGACCTTGCCCGCCTATGGAGGGCCATTTAACCTATATAATTACTACCCATTCATTATATATCAAGGGTTTTTTAAGGCAAGTCCAAGACAAACTAGACAATTTTTATTGTTTTATCATCCTCTCGAGTTCTACTTCACCCAAAGGATGATCATTTTCAGATAATTTGAAACTTTCTTTCATTTCAGACCAGAAATCTTTTTTATATTTCATGTTTATTAACGCAATGATGAGGGCGGCGATACAGGCGCCGATAATGGCTAGAAACATATCCTTCTGTGCATCCCAAATGTCGCCTTGACTACCAAGGAAGGCGAGCCCAGCGGCCGGGTCCACGTTTTTCGCAGCTTGCCATTCTATAATTTCATAAATAGCTGCGAAAGAACCCCAGAGATCTATCGGCAAGATGTATGACCAAAAACCTTTTACCTTCGCTAGGCGCATGAACATTTCTCGAATCGGGTAGAAAAGCAAAAATCCGCACAGAAAATGTACCAATCGGTCATACATATTGCGAGTCTCACCGAACCAGTCTTGTAAAGTGAAACCGAAGGGCACTTCGGCATATGTGTAATGTGAGCCGATGACGTGCAGAATCAAAAAGATTGTTAGCAAAGTGTAAGAAACTTTCGACAATTTAAAATAATAACCTAAGATAAGAATAATTGGCACAAAAAGGAAAATCAGATAATTTTCCAACAGCCAACCGTCTCTAAAAAGCGGATTTATCGCTGCTCAAACCCAAACCACCAGAAATGACACCACCAGGAACCAATGATATTTTGTCATGGATATATTATATAACGTATTTCCTTGTGAGCAATTTTATCTAGCGTATCCAGTAGTGAGACTCTGAATCAAAGCTCTACTATCGGGCGTATTCAATAATCCTTGTTTCGCGGATCATGGTAACTTTTATTTCGCCTGGATATTTGAGTTCTTGTTCTATTTTTATAGCGATATCACGAGCCATAAGCTTAGCTTCGGCGTCAGAAATTTTCTCTGGGGTAACAAAAATACGAATTTCACGTCCAGCTTGTAAGGCATATGATTTTTCTACAGCAGGAAAGGCGTTTACCAAGGCTTCAAGTTCTTGCAAACGTTTCAAATAATTTTCCACTGAATCTCGACGCGCACCAGGGCGTCCGCCAGAGATAGCATCAGCTGTTTGGACAATAACAGATTCGATTGTTTCATAAGGATGATCCTCGTGGTGACTTTTCATCGCCGTGATGATGCGTTCATCTGCTCCGAATTTTTGTAAGATACGCATTCCTATTTCAATATGGGTTCCTTGCACTTCGTGGTCTAAGGCTTTACCTATGTCATGTACCAAAGCTCCTGCTTTAGCGATAGCTACATCTGCTCCCAGCTCTTCAGCGATCATCCCAGCGATATGCGCCATTTCAATAGAGTGCTGTAGAACATTTTGTCCGTAACTTGTGCGGAAATATAATCGTCCGATTATAGCAATAATGCGTGGGTCAAAATTAAATATTCCGCATTCATAGACGGCTTGTTCGCCTTTTTCTTTGATTATTTTGTTGATTTCTTCTTTCGCTTTTTCTACTAATTCTTCAATCTTGGCTGGCTGAATACGTCCATCCAGAATTAAATTCTCTAACGCTAAACGAGCCACTTGTCTCCTGATAGGATCAAAAGAAGAGATGACGATAGAGCCAGGAGTATCGTCCACAATGAGCTCTACCCCAGCCGCGCGTTCAAAAGCTCTAATATTTCTGCCTTCTTTTCCTATTATTTTACCCTTTATTTCGTTGTTTGGGATAGACACTATCGTTGTCATTAATTCAGAAGCGGTGCTTGAAGCTAAACGTTGGATAGAGGTAGCTAGAATTTCTTTTGCTCGCCTGTCTAATTTTTCCTCATTGTTATTTTCTAGTTTTTGTATTTTGATTAAAATATCTTCTTCATATTTTTTTTCAACGTCTTTAAGAAGTTCATCTTTTGCTTCCTCCTCTGTTAGTTTAGCTATTTTTTCTAACTCCACTATCTTTTCTCCCTCTATTTTTAAGACTTTTTCTTGGATCTTTTTTATTTCTTCCACCTTTAGCTTAATATTTTCTGTTTCTTTGTTTATTTCAATTTGTCGTGTATCTAAAAACTCATCTTTTTTGATAAGTCTCATATCTTTTTCTCTCCATTCTTGTTCTTTCTTCTTTTCTTCTTCTTTTAAGCTGAAAAGTTGTTCCTCAGATTTCTTTTTAGCTTCGTCGGTTATTTTTTGCGCTTCCTCTTTCGCGCCGACCATCATCTGTTTGATATCTATTTCAATAGATCTTCTTTTCCCTAGGGCGATTATTAATCGAAGATAATATCCTACTCCAACGCCAAAAAGGAGCACCGCGACTCCAATTAAAATTATTGTTATATTCATAAGCTTTGTGTCAGCTTACAAAAACACGCCACTATATTTGCGATCTCTCCTTTTTAATGCAAAAGATTTGAAAATTTTCCTTTAAACACTTCATAATATATGGAATATTCTTGCGAACCGACTTAAATTAAGCGAAAAAATTTTTAAAATTCAACTTTTTAAGTATAACAAACAAAGAGTAAGATGTCTACCCGGCAGTAGAGAATCTCACTACCGGGTCTAGTTACCCTGTTTTTGGGTAGGATTTTTGGATTTTGTGACTATTTCGTCCACAATCCCATACTTTTTCGCTTCTTCTGCGTCCATAAAGAAATCCCGCTCTACATCTTTTTCTATTTGAGAAAATGATTTACCAGTATTTTTTGCTAAAAGTTTATTTAGATTATCTCTTGTTTTTAAAATATGTTTTGCGGTAATAGCGATATCTGTTGCTTGACCTTCTACTCCTCCGGCTGGTTGATGAATCATAACTTCTGCATTCGGAAGGATAAAGCGTTTACCTTTTTTGCCGGCAGATAAAATGATGGCTCCACCAGAAGCGGCGAGACCAACGCAGAAAGTAGAAATATCAGGACGTACGTGGTTCATCGTGTCTACGATAGCCATGGTAGAGGTGACCGATCCACCAGGAGAATTTATATAAAGATGAATATCTTTTTTCGCGTCTTCGGATTCAAGAAATAAAAGTTGAGCAATAACGATGTTCGCAGTATGATCGTCTATCGGTCCTCCGAGAAATATAATTCTTTCACGCAAAAGACGAGAATAAATATCGTAAGCTCGCTCCCCAAACTGACTTTTTTCTATAACGGTTGGTATTAACATGTGAGCATTATAGCCCAATTTATAATTTTGAGTAACTTGACAAAAGTTGCTGTTGGGTGTTTAGTATGAAGAGACAGAGTTCTTTTACATTGTGAGGGTTGCCACAGCAGAAAGTATCTTATCTTTTAGGATTTTTCCTGCTGTGGCGAAACACGTGAAACTTGGGCGACAAAACCTGTAAATGAAATGGAGGCCCACTATGAGCCCTCTCGAAATCTTCAAAAATATCTCTGCAGTAAACATCCCCGAAAGGACGGTCCCCTTTGTCATTTGTGAAGAGGACCTTGTTTCAATGGGCATAGTTTTTGCGGAAAAAATTTTTTACGAAAGGTTCCTCGGGAAGACGGAGGGACCAAGCCCGGATCATGTGCTTTACTTTGGCGATTTGCTCTATCCAGCAGAAGACAAAAGTATTCTGCTCTCTCTGGGAGGGAGAGAAAGGGGAGGTGTTCAGCTTTCCGACATTTTTTTTCTAACAAAGAGTCAAGAGTGTGAAAAGAAGGGTTTCCTCCTGAATGGTGGACTCGCGAATCTTTTTTACACCAGCGACCGTGAAGGACTTCCTTTCGTTGGTGGTTTCTGCTCAACCCCAAATGGGTGGAGTCTGCATGTGGACAAGGACAACTCGGTGAAGTGGAGGGAGGGAAGACGGATATTTTCTCGAAACATTTCTCCGATGTTTGTACATTAGGTATCAGAAAAACATTCTCAGCACTCGGTTCGCTTCGGCGAGCCGAGTGCTTCTTCGTTTATTTTTGTGTTTCCAAAAACTGAAAGATTTTTTCGTTCGTGAGGACGTTTTCAGCATGCATTTGAGCGCGTTCAGGATCGGCTTCTTTGTAATGTTCCAAAATCATGGCGACCTCATTAGCTACTTGTTCCGGATCAGCGGTAATTTTTTCTGCTTTGCCTATCTCATTTAAAACTAAAGCAAATTTAGCTTTCTTTTCAGCGTCGTTTCGAAATTCTTTTCTCAAATCTTCCACCGTTTTATTTAGATGTTTCAAATAATCATCAAATTTGAGACCCATTTGAGCAATATCAGATTCCATTCTATATAAAATTTTATCCAATTCAACCTCAACGAGGATTTCCGGTAAATCCATTTTACTTTCATCAATTATTTTTTCAATTATTTTTAGGCGTGTTTTTTCTTTGAGTTTATTTTCTTTTTCTAATTTGATATTTTCTTTTAATTTGATTTTGAAATCTTCTACATCCTTAAAAGGTCCAAGGGCTTTTACGAATTCATCGTTGAATTCTGGTAATTCTGGCTCCGGATGTTCATGAACTTCACCTTCTTTATGTTCATGTTCTGCCATGTGCACCTTGGGCGCGCGAGATTTGCGGATATCCATTATCGTATCTTCTAATTCCTTGTCGGAAACTTCGGTATTTTTTTCTTCTTCTGTAATTCCAGAGATTATTTTTTTAGCAACGTTTTTATAATCAGGGAGTTTTATTTCCGGCAAGATGGCAGTCTTGATTTTGAAACCTAGAGGATTATTGCGTGCCAATTTAGTAATAGAAATTTCTGGACGACTGATGGCATCTATTTTTTCCTCTGCAATTATTTTCGGATAGTATTCACCGAGGGCCATTTCTGCCATTTCTTCCAAAACTTGAATTTCAGGTATTTTAGAAAGTAAAACACTTTCTGGTATTTTGCCTGTTCTAAAACCATCTAATTTGACCGTTTCGCCGATTTTCTTCAGTGCTTTGGCAAAATAAGACTCAAATATTTCAGATTCTAATTCTCCCTCAATCTCTATTTCACTCTTTGGTAATTTTTTGACTGATATTTTCATAGATTTTCAGTTTATATTTATTTGTGCTTTTTGTCAAAAAAAATACTCCGACCAGAAATCGGAGTATTTTTTAGAAAATTAATTTATTTACTTCAAACCATTTACATCTGCATTGATATTTGTATCCGTTGCTTGAATATCTGTTTCTAGTGTACTCAGTGCATCGGAATCTTCTGTTGTAACAGGTTCTGGAAGTGTCTCTGTAGTTTTTTTATTCAATTGCCACATATATATACCACCGACAACAAGAATTATTATTATAATGGCTAATCCAATAAATGCTCCATTTGATTTTTTTTCTGGTTCCATATTTATTAATTTAAGCGAATTAATTTATAATTTAGTCGTTATCGTCGGTCTTTATAGTATTCGTTTGTAATCCCATTGTTATTTTTACTTCATCTTTTAGAGATTTTACAGCATCTCTTAATGCTCTATGAGCTTCTACGATAAGAGTTTGTGTTTCTTGTGAAAGTGTTCTTATCTTTGTTTTGTTTTCAAGAGTAAGTTCGTTGACTGAGACAACAAGCAATGCATTTATTTCCGCAATTTTACTCTTTGCTTGGGTAAGTTTTGTTTCGGCGGTTGCCACAAAAGCTTTTGCGTTTACAACAGCTACTCCCTTGGCTTCAAGTTTAACGATCTTTTCATTAACCTTGGTTTTTAAGTCAGTCATTCTCTCTATTGCTTTATCAAATCTCTCTAAGGCTTTTTCTCGGCCAGTTACTCTCAATTCTTTTATTTTTGCTCTCAATGTGTCTCTTTCATTTTTAATACTTTCTCTGATAGCTTCCATTTTTCTTTTTGCTTCTTCACGAATAGCTTCTATCGCTTTTTCAGCTGCCTCTCTATTCATTTCTTCTTCGTCATCATCACTTTTGCCATCATTGTCATCATCTTGATCTTCTTTATCAAAAAGTCCGTCTTTGTCGGAGTCTTCGTCATCGTCATCTGATAATTCAAACTTTATCCCAACGTCGCTAGAAAATCTATTTTCCTCTTCTGCTTGAACAATTTTTGAACCGAGAAAAATTGTCACAGCCAAAACAATAAACAATGCTAAAAGTTTCTTCATAAATATTTTTTTCGCTAATTTAGCGGATTATTAAATTAATAATTTATAAAATAATAATAAATAAATTCGACACTTATTTATTATACACCATATATGACGTTGTGAGGGTGTGAATATTACAAATTAGATTAAGAAAGCCACCAAAAGGAGAGCAACAATGTTAAGAATTTTTATCATTGGGTTAATAGCAGGACCAGCGGTGTCTTTATATGGGTCACCCACAGTGTCACCAGTAACAGCAGCTTTGTGAGCGTCGCTCCCTTTGCCTCCATGATTGCCTTGCTCAATGTGCTTTTTAGCATTGTCCCAGGCACCTCCACCGGAAGTCATTGAGATTGCCACGAAGAGTCCGGTAATAATAGAACCGACAAGAAGTCCGCCCAAAACTACTAAACCATTATCTTTTCCAAAAATTAAAATTACTAGAATTGGCGCGAGTACTGGAATAAGAGCAGGTAAGATCATTTGTTTTATGGCTGCACCGGTAATGATTGAGACAGCTTTTGCATAATCAGGTTTTGCCGTACCTTCCATAATTCCTTTTATTTCTCTAAACTGCCTGCGAATTTCTTCTACCACTTTTCCTGCAGTTTTTCCTACTGCTTCCATACAAAGAGCGCCGAAATAATAAGGAAGAAGACCCCCCAAGAAGAGTCCGACAATTACATACGGATTGCTCAAGTCAAAAGTTATAGCTTTTCCGGCTTTTACGATTTCTTCTGTATAAGAAGCAAACAATACTAAAGCCGCTAAACCAGCCGAGCCGATAGCGTAACCCTTCGTGACAGCTTTAGTGGTATTTCCCACAGCGTCTAATGGATCAGTAACATTGCGAACTGATTCTGGAAGCTCTGCCATTTCGGCGATACCTCCAGCATTATCTGTGATAGGGCCATATGCATCAATAGCTACAATTATTCCTGTCATTGAGAGCATGGACATCGCAGCAACCGCTATGCCATAAAGTCCAGCGTAATGATAACTAACCAATATTCCTAGAACGATTGTGATAAGAGGAAGGGCAGTAGATTTCATTGAAATAGCTAAACCCTGAATAACATTTGTGCCGTGTCCAGAAACAGATGCTTCGGCGATTGATTTTACCGGAGAATATTTTGTAGAGGTGAAATATTCTGTGATAACCACAAGAGCTCCAGTAACAAAAAGTCCTACGAGAGAACAAATGAACAAAGCCATTACTGAATATTTTTCATTTTCTGACATTAATAATTTTGTAACGGGGTAGAAAGCTACAGCAGCGATAATGCCGGAAGCAATAAGGCCTTTATATAAAGCACCCATTATATTTTGAGATTTACCCAAACGTACAAACCAAGTACCGATGATTGAGGCAAAAATTGCCATTCCTCCGATTACTAATGGATAAATAATTGCATTTTCAAAATTGGCAAAAAGAAGCGAACCGAGGAGCATCGTGGCGACAGAAGTGACAGCATAAGTTTCAAATAAATCAGCGGCCATACCAGCACAATCACCAACATTGTCTCCGACATTGTCGGCAATGACTCCAGGATTTCTTGGATCATCTTCTGGAATTCCTGCTTCAAGTTTCCCGACAAGGTCTGCTCCGACGTCAGCGGCTTTAGTAAAAATTCCTCCACCCAACCTAGCGAAAACAGAAATGAGAGAAGCACCAAAACCGAGTCCGACAAGGGCAGTGACATCTTTAGTAATTGCATAAAATAAAGTTACACCGAGAAGTGCAAGGCCGACAACCAAAAGTCCAGTCACTGTTCCACCCTGGAAGGCCAGAGCCAGAGCTTCGTTAATTCCTTTTCTGGCAGCTTCTGTTGTTCTGACATTTGCTCTAACTGATACATTCATACCGATATATCCCGCAAGGGCAGAAAAGATAGCTCCAACTAAAAATCCAAAGGCCATTGTCCAGCCGAGTTTTGGGATAAAGCCAATAATAAAGAAAAGAATCGCAGCTATCAGACCAATAGTTTTATATTGTTTATTCAAATATGCGCCGGCGCCATCTTGGATAGCTTTGGCGATTTCCTGCATGCGTTCATTTCCAGGACTTTTTTTAAAAATTGATTTAGCTAAAAATAGACCATAAACAATGGCAACAACCGAACTGATAACTGCAAACAATAAAAATGAATTCATGTTTTTATTTTTATTTAACCCCGCCATGGCGGGGCAAGCTAATAATTTATTTTTCCTCTATTACCTCAACGTTTTCTCCATCTGTTTTAGCGACTTCTTTACCATCACCCTTAATATCTATTCTCCATCCAGTAAGTTTAGCGGCTAGGCGTACATTTTGTCCACCCTTGCCGATGGCGAGGGATAGTTGATCGTTGCCCACTTCTACTATTGCTTTGTGTTCCTTTTCATCTATTTCAATAGAAATAACTTTTGCTGGAGAAAGGGAATTGGAAACAAATTCTTTGGGATCCAAAGACCAGGGAATTATATCAATTTTTTCTCCGGAAAGTTCTCCGGTAATGGTGTTTACTCGAGTGCCTTTTTGCCCGACACAAGAACCGACAGCATCAATATGTTCGTCAGTTGAATGAACGGCGATTTTTGATCGTGCACCAGCCTCACGCGCAACAGATTTTATTTCTACTATGCCGTTCTCTATTTCTGGGGCTTCCATAGCAAAAAGTTTCTCTACAAATTTTGGATGAGCGCGAGAAAGACGCAGGTTGATACCTCTTGGTGTATCTTCTACACTATAAAGATAAGCTCGTATTCTCTGACCTCGAGTCCAATATTCTCCTGGGATTTGTTCTTCAGCTGGTAATATTCCTGTGGCTCTATTGAAGTCAACATAAACATTGCCTCGTTCCACCTTTTGTACTATGCCGGAAATAACTTCTCCCTCCTTGGTTCCGTATTCATCTATGATGGAAGTGCGTTCTGCTTCACGGATTTTTTGGATAATAACTTGTTTAGCTGTTTGAGCAGCAATGCGCCCATAATCATCTTTCGCCTCCAATGGAAAAATGATTTCATCGTTGAGTTCTACCCCTTTCTTTATTTTTTTTGCATCTTCTAAAAGAATATGATGTTCCCCATTGAAGTGCACGCGTTCATTGTCCGCATCTTTTGTGGAATATTCTATGTCATGTTTCTTATGAGTTGGTTCTTTCGGCGCTTCTTCTTCATCTAAGATAGCGATGCTTTCATCTACCACGATTTTTATTTGAGAGAAATCCGTTTTGCCTGTTTCCATATCAAACTTAGCTCGGATAATTTGTCCTTTTTTGCCGTAATCTTTTTTATAAGCCGCCGCCATCGCTTGTTCTATGGCTTCTAATATTTTTTCTTTAGGAATTTTCCTTTCTTCCTCTAATTGTTCTAATGCAGATTTGAATGTTTTTAGATCTAACATAAGGCTATTTTATTAAGTTTTTAAAAATAAAAGCCCTGTTCTGACAGGACTCATATAGGGGAAGCATATCATAATCCACATTTTAATGCAATATTGTTTTTATTTTATAGTATAATTGATTTATGAAAAATTATTTTCAAAGTAAGTTCGCTTTATTTTTAATTATATTAACAATAATCGTTGGTGGTATTTTTTTGGTGATGAATGGTCAGGTATTTGCTCTTGATTCTATAGATCCAGGTGATGGAGGAGAAGAGTGGCCAGCAGATCCAATAGATCCCCCTGATGGTTATCAAGGCTTAAAGATTAATTCTTTAAGCTTAGAAACTGGGGTGCCAGTATCTTTTGAGGGGATACCCGTAAATGTAAAAATAACAAAGCCTGTCAACCAAACGCTTTTTAATAATTCAAACGTTCCTACTGAATTTTTGTACCCTTGTCCGTCGACTGGATGTCCCTCTCTTGCCACCAGTAAATATACAGCTACTGTCCAATATGATAATCCTGTAAACAATGATCGGTATCTTTTAGCTGGTGTTAGTATTAATGGAGGAAGCGTTTTTCATGCCGGGAATGCTACAACTAAAATTTTACCAACTGCCGTTTCGTTTGTTTTTGATAAATTAGGGTTGACAGTAGTTCAGTCAAGCACAAATCCTAATGAATTTACTATTAAAACCAAATTAAGCAACATGGAACTCGCTTCTCTTCCCGCAGAAAAGTTTCTTGTACAGAAAGAGGAAAGTTCTATTTTGGGTAATTTTGCGTCTTCTTTAAAAGAAGAAATTGTTGGCAAAAAAGCCTTTGCCCTTTGTTGTGGTTCTGGGATTCCTGGAGCACAATGTTGTGATAGTACTGGTTGTCCACCGTCAGGAGGGTATTCCGGAGGTGCGAATTGTGGAGCTCAGCCCTGTGAATTAGGTGAGGGTTGCGGAACTGATGGTGATGTTTATACAGGGATAAAGTATTATTACACATTTGACTATGTTTCTTCAGGCTTAAATACCTGGATTCAATATTATCCAGGTAAAAATCCTCCACCTAATAACCCAGTTAAAACTTATTCTGTATCTGGAGAACACACTGTGGCAATTAGAGCTGATAGAATTGTTGGTGATGTGATAATGGATTCAGCTCTCGTTACGCAAACTATCATCGTTCCATCGCAATCTGGTCCGGACCTCACTGCTTCTATTGTTACTCCAAATACGGCTGCCATTAATGATTCTCAAGAATTTTCCTCAACCATTTCAAACATTGGCACAGAATCTACTGGTTCAACTCCAGCTTCTTTTTCTAATTTCTTTCAAATATCAACAAACGGAGGTGCAACTTTTACAGATCTTTCATCAGTTACGATGACGACACCGATAGACGCAGGAACATCAAAAACAGCTAAGAAATCTTATACTTTTTCTTCTACTGGTACGTATTACATAAGAGCTTGTGCTGATAAAACATCCAGTGCTGGAGGTGGGGTTGTTACTGAATCAAATGAAAATAATAACTGTAGTGGTTCTTGGACGGAGGTAGTGGTAGGTGTTCCGGCTCCTGATCTCACTGCTTCTATCCCCGCACCGTCCACAGCAGCTGTTGGTGTTGCTCAACCATACTATTCAGATATCTCAAACAATGGAAATGTTTCAGCTTCAGGCACAATCACCCATTTGTTTGAATATGATGATGATGCAGACCATGCTTCTGGGGTAACTTATGGCACAACACAAAGCACAAATACAATTACATCTGGGGCTCCCGTTACAGTTTCTAATTCACATTCCTTTAGTACTGTCGGAACTAAGTATGTGCGTGCCTGCGCAGACAATAATATTTCTTTTGTTGGAACTATTACTGAATCAAATGAAAATAATAACTGTAGTGGTTCTTGGGCAACTGTGGTTGTAAGTAATCCTGCTCCAGATCTTACAGTTTCTGCTCCAATACCTACACAAGTTACTATTAAAGTCGGTGCAACTAAAACCTTTACTTCAACTATTTCAAACATTGGAAATGTTTCTACAGGAGCTAGTTTCTTCGATTTCTTTCAGATAGCAAGCGCTCCGAATGGAGGAGGAACAATAACTGATCTTTTAAAATCTTCAATGAATTCTCTTGAGGCAGGGGCTAATAATGATATTAGCAAATCTTATAAATTTACATCTATTGGTGTTCAATCAATTCGAGCTTGTGCTGATTTACCTCCGCAACCAAATGGTACGATTGCAGAATCAAATGAAAACAATAACTGTAGTCCTTGGACGGATGTGAATGTTGTTGCTGATTGTTCAATTAATCAGGGCAATCTATGTTCAGTTTCTAATTCCTGTGGCACTTTTGAGGGGACTTATGGATGTGATGGTATTACTTGTTCTGCTGTGTTGCCACCGGAAGATACTTGTGTTGGCACTTGTACCTTTCCTAGCGTGTGGAACGGCACTAAGTGCATTAAAAAACCTAGTTTTATAGAAGACTAAAATATAAGCAAAAAAATTCCCCATATGGGGAATTTTTTTGCTATAATATATTTAATGCAAATCAATGAAGAACATCTAAAGAAATTTATTTTAGAATCAGGCTTAGTTTCTAAAGCAGACGTTGAGGATGCTTTTAAAAAAGCTGAGAGTAAAAAGCAAAAGATCAGCGATGTTTTGCTTTCTGAAGGCAAAATATCAGAAACAGACATGAAGCGAATGGAGGCTTTTGTTTTAGGAATACCATTCATCAGTTTAACCAATCAAAAAATAGATTTTTCTGTACTCTCTCTTATCCCTGAGCCGATCGCGCGTAATTACAATATTGTCGCTTATAAAAAAAATGAAAAAGGTTTAGAGGTGGCGATGCTAGATGTAGACGATTTGCCGGTGATTGATTTTATTAAGAAACGTTCCGGATTAAAAATTTTACCTAGACTTACTGATACTTCTTCTATCAAATTTGTTTTAGTCCAATATAGACAAAGTTTAACAAGTGAATTTCAGGATCTTATTCAAAAAGAATCTACTTCGCTAACTCCTTCTTCTGGGGAAGAAAGGGAAAAGACGACAGAAAAATCCGAACTAGAGCTAAAAGAAATGGCGGAAGATTTACCAGTGGTAAAAATTGTAGATTCTTTAATTTTTCACGCAATTTTACAAAATGCCTCAGATATTCATATTGAACCTGGAGAGAATGATCTAACAGTACGTTATAGAATAGATGGTATTTTACACGACGCAATGGTGCTCGATAAAAATGCAGGTTTAGGTATAACGGCTCGTATCAAAGTATTGTCTAATTTAAAACTCGATGAAAAAAGATTGCCTCAAGACGGCAGATTTAAAATAGAACAGGATGGAGAAAAAATTTCTTTTCGTGTTTCTACTTTGCCGATTTTTTTTTGGAGAAAAAACAGTTATCAGAATTCTAAAAGAAAATGCGCATGGGTTTTCTTTAGAAACACTTGGTTTCCACGGTGAAGGATTAGAACGAATACATAATTCTTTAAAACAAAAAACAGGAATGGTTCTTGCCACAGGTCCGACGGGTAGTGGAAAGACGACGACTCTTTACACAATGCTTGATATTTTAAATAGGCCAGAAGTTAATATTTCTACGGTGGAAGATCCGATTGAATATCAAATGCCGAGAATTAATCAAACACAAGTTAAACCAGAGATAGGCTTAACTTTTGCTAACGGGCTTCGTTCTCTTTTGCGTCAAGACCCAGATATAGTGATGGTGGGAGAGATTCGTGATGGAGAAACTGCAGGGCTGGCTATCAATGCGTCTCTTACAGGTCATTTAGTTCTTTCCACAATTCACACTAACTCTGCAGCAGGGGCGATACCAAGATTGATAGATATGGGAGCTGAGCCTTTTTTGATAACGGCTACAATTAAAACGATTATTGCGCAAAGATTGGTGCGTAGACTTACTTCCAATAAAGAAAAATATTTCTTATCATCTGTGGAAATAAAAAATCTTTCGAAAATTGTGGATTTAGACAGAGTACTTGGTTTTTTGAAAGAAGAAAAAATCATTGGAGCGGGTGATACCATGGATAAAGTTCCATTTTACAAAGCAGTCAAGGGCGCTGAATTTGAAGATGAGTATAGTGGTCGGGTGGGTATACATGAAGTATTAACAGTAACTCAAGCAATTAGGGAAATGATTTTAAAGGGTAATTCACAAGATGATTTAGAAATTCAAGCAAAAAAAGAAGGAATGATGACCATGATTGAAGATGGAGTTTTTCAAGCGGTACTTGGAACAACTTCCTTAGAGGAGGTGTTTAGAGTTGTTTCTGAGTAGTTTGGCAATCTTACATAAATAAAATGCTTTTTTTATATAGAGTAAAATCAAAAACAGGAGAAATTTCAGAAGATACCGGAGAGGCGGTGGATCGTTTTTCTTTGGCTCGTGATTTAAGATCCCGTGGATTTACTCCTCTTTCAATTCAAGAAAAGGGTAAAAATTTTATGGATAAATTTTCTTATTTCTCAAATATTTTTTCAAAAGTGAGTACGAGTGAACAAATTATTTTTACAAAAAATTTAAGTGGAATGCTTAAAGCAGGTCTTTCGCTTTATCGTGCCTTGTCAGTTTTACAAAAACAAACAAAAAATTCAAATTTTAATAAAATATTTGTGTCTTTGGCCGCGGACGTGAATTCTGGTGAACCTTTTTCTTCAGCGCTTTCAAAATTTCCAAATGTTTTTTCTAAACTTTTTGTTTCTATGTCTAGAGCTGGTGAAGAATCTGGAAATCTTACAGGTGCTTTGTCCGACATTGGTTTAAATTTGGAAAAAGCACATTCTTTAACCAAAAAAATACGCGGAGCTCTTATTTATCCTGGGGTGATAATGTCCGCGATGGTTGTTATCGGTGTTTTGATGTTTGCTTTTGTGGTGCCGACATTAGCAAATACTTTTAAAGAACTTGGAGTTACCTTGCCTCTCTCTACTCGTATTCTTGTTTTTTTGGGAAATTTTTTCTCAAATAATTTAATATTAACTTTTGTGATTATAATCGGCGTGGCCTTTGGTTTGTTCTCTCTTTTCCGAGCTAAGTTCATGGCAAAATATATTGATTTTGCTGTTGTGAGAATTCCAATGATTGGTACTTTAGCAAAAGAGTTGAATACTGCTCGCACTGCGCGTACTATCTCTTCACTTTTACTTTCCGGGGTTTCTTTGACACGATCATTAGAAATAACCGAAGATGTGGTACAGAATATTTATTATAAAAAAGTTTTAAACGATGCCAAGGTAGCGATAGAAAAAGGAGCTCCATTCTCTCAGGCCTTTGAAGCAAACACAAAACTTTACCCAATAATGATGTCAGAAATGATACAAGTCGGAGAGGAAACTGGGAAATTATCAGATATGTTGCTCCAGATTGCTTTGTTTTACGAAGAGGAAGTAGAAAATAAAACGAAAAATCTTTCCACAATTATTGAACCACTATTAATGATTGTTATCGGAGCAGGAGTAGGATTCTTTGCTATTTCCATGATTTCACCATTATATTCAATTTTAGGTAGTATAAATTAATAGTATGATAATAAATCATTTCAAGAGGGGAATAACAGCTTTAGAATTATTGGTTGTACTCGCCGTTTTGGGTATTATCTTTGCAATTGTAATTCCACAATTTTCTAAGATAAGAGAAAATCAGGTACTTAAAAGTGCAACAAATGATGTTTTGTCGAGTTTGAATAAAGCACGAGTGCAAACACTGGCATCTATGGATTCTTCTTCTTATGGTGTGCATTTTCAGTCTGATAAAGTTATAATTTTTAAAGGTATAGTTTTTTCTGTTGATGATTTGAACAATGAAACGATAAACATCATAGCTCCTGCCACTATTTCAAATGTTACTTTATCTGGAATAAGTGGAAATTCTGGAGATGTATATTTCAATCGTCTTTCTGGGTCATCAAATCAAACTGGCACTGTTACTATTTCCACTTCTTCTTTTTCTAAAATTATTACAATTTTTACTACGGGAGCTGTCAGTGAAAATTAATGTTTAGAAAAATTTGAATTAAATAAAATGAAAAAAATAATTAAAAATAACGGATTCATGATAGTCGAAGTGTTGATGGCTGTTTCGATTATGACCGTTTCTATTTTAGTTGCGATGGCGGTCGCCCAAAAATCTGTTTATGTTTCTCGCCAGGCGTTTCATGCAACTCAGGCGGCATTTTTGCTTGAAGAAGGGGCAGAGAATGCGCGAATTGCGCGAGATAATGCTTGGAATAATGCGGCTACGCTGAATTCTTCAGAGCAAATAGGTATTTTCACTAGGGCAATTGTTGCTTCGAGTGTAAATCGTGACAATACCACTAAAGATATTTCTGTTATAGGAACAGATGATCCTGGAACAAAATTAATTGTCGTTACTGTATCTTGGCCAGAAGGAGGAGTCACGATAACAAAGACCTTGCAATTTTATATAATGAATATTTTTTCATGATTAAAATTTTTGAAAAACAAAAAAAGGGGAATGGTTATGCTGTTTTAGAACTTATTTTCTATATTTCTCTTTTTGTCGTTCTTTCTTTGGTAGTTATCGATGCCATGATTACGATGGCTAGATCTTTTAGAGAAACTTCTATCCAAGCAGAGTTTGTACAAAGCGGAACTATGATGGAAAGAATGTCGCGAGAAATAAGGACATCTTATGATATAGATGTGACAAGCACAGAGGCTGATTTAAAACTCAACACCAAAGATGATGATGGGGTAGAAAAAATAATAGAATTTAAATTAGTTGGTTCAGATATCCAGCTTTGGGATGCTGGAATTAATATTGGAAATTTGAACACACCGAATATAATTGTCTCAGCTCTGACTTTTACTCAAATAACCACAGCTAAAGGAAAAGCGATAAGGGTATTTTTAACAATTAAGTCTGCCAATGATATATTGAGTCGCACGCAAGATTTTTATGACACAGTTGTTTTAAGAGGTAGTTATTGATTAGTTAAAAAGTTTATAAAGTAGAAAGTTATAAAGAAAAAATGAAAAATTCAAGAAAAATAAACAATCAGTCGGGTGCAGCCATGCTTATATCTGTGATTTTCTTTCTTTTTATCTCCTTAGCAATAATTTCTGGACTTGTTTCTCCTACAATTCGAGAATTTAGAAATGCCAACGTGAACTTAAATTCAAAAAAATCGTATTTTTTAGCAGAGTCTGGATGTGAGGATGCAACATATCGCATTATGAAGAACATGACGATCGGAGAAAGTGAAACAATCACACTTGATTCTAACTCAGTGAATACGACCATAATTACTCTTTTAGGTAATACCAAAGAAATTATTTCGACTGGCGACGTGATGGGGTTAGAAAGAAAAACTAACATAATACTCAAAACAGGAGAGGGAGTTGTTTTTAAATATGGCACACAGGCCGGGGAAGGTGGTTTTGTTTTTCAAAACAATTCATATATAAATGGTAGTTTATATTCTAACGGAAATATTGTTGGCTCAAATGGTGCATATGTTACTGGCGATGCTTATGTTGCTGGCGCAACTGGATCAATTACAAATATGCGTATTGGTTATGATAATATTGGTGAGGCACACGCTCATAGCGTTATGAACTCTACTGTTACTGGTGCTCTTTATTGTCAGATAGGTTTTGGCAACAATAAAGCTTGTGATACATCGCAAATAGATCCTGTCGTTCAAGATCTTCCTTTGTCTGATGAGCAAATAGCTGAGTGGAAAATTGATGCAGAAAATGGTGGAATAACAAACGGCAATGTAACAATTTCCTCTCCGACGATCCTTGGTCCAAGAAAAATAATTGGCGATTTGTTTATTAACAGTACACTTACTATCGCAAATACTATATATGTAACAGGGGATGTCATTATTAATAGTACGCTTAAATTGGATTCTTCTTTTGGAGAGACATCAGGGATTATCATGTCTGATGGCTACATCATTATTAATAATAATGTAATTTTTGAAGATTCTGGTACTGTTGGTAGTTATATTTTGCTTTTATCAGATAGCACGTGCGATGCCAGTTCTTTAGAAGATCCCTGCAATGGGCATAGTGCCATAGAAGTTATGAACAACTCGAGCATAGCTATCGTAAACGCCCAAAAGGGTACAGTTTATTTTAAAAATAATGCTTCGGTTAAAGAAGCAGTAGGCAAAAAAATAGAGCTAAGTAATAATACTCATTTTGACTATGGTAGTGGTTTGATTGGCCCTATTTTTACAAGTGGTCCTTCTGGTTCATGGGTGGTGGATAGTTGGATGGAAAGCCAATAAAATATATTTTTTAAAATATGATACAATTCTCTCATGTCTAAAAAAATTATTACAGGAAACTGGAAAATGAACCCTCTTTCTTTAAAAGAAGCGGAAAAATTGTTTTCTGGTGTGGCCAAAGAAATTTCTAACATTAAAAAAACAGAAATTATAATTTGTCCGCCTTTTTTATATGTAGAAAAATTAAAAAAACTTTCTCGGAAGATAATTTTAGGTGCTCAAAATACCTTTTTAGGAGATACCGGTGCTTTTACTGGCGAAATATCCCCTGAAATGCTTTATGAAATTGGGGTTAGATATGTAATTTTGGGTCATTCAGAAAGACGAGCAATGGGAGAAAACAACAATGATATAAATAAAAAAATAAAAGCATCACTTGTGGCCGGACTACGGCCGATATTGTGTGTAGGAGAAAAAGTAAGAGATGAAAACCATGGCTATTTTAATTTAGTTAAGATAGAGTTGGAAGAATGTTTAGCTGGGGTCCAAAAGAGTTCAATTTCTAAAATAATAATTGCTTATGAACCGATTTGGGCGATTTCTAGCACCCCAAACCGCAAAGATGCTACCGCAGATGATTCAAGAGAGATGAGCATTTTTATTCGTAAAGTTCTTTCTGACAAATTCGGCAAGGACGCATCTCGTACTAGAATTCTTTATGGAGGTTCCGTTAACGAAAAGGACGCGGGAGACTTTTTGCAAAACGGCGGAGTAGATGGGTTACTTTCCGGCCGTGCTTCTTTAGATGTAAAAAAGTTTGTAGAAATAATTAAAACATGCGAAACCTTAAACAAATAAAAAACCTAAAAGGAAAAACTGTGCTTTTGCGAGTGGATTTTAATGTGCCCATCAGAAATGGCAAAGTAGAAGATGATTTTCGTATTCGAGCTTCTTTACCTTCTATTAATTTTTTGCTTAAAGGAGGCGCAAAAGTGATTCTAATTACTCATCTTGGGGAAGATGGCACCGCTAGTCTTGCTCCAGTAATAAGAAAATTTTTTGCAGTTTCCAAAATAGCTAAAAACAAAGTTACATTTTTAGATAATATCAGAAAATTTCCTGGTGAAAAGAAAAACGATCAGATTTTTGTTAAAGAGCTGGCAGCCGTGGGAGACATCTATGTGAATGATGCCTTCTCAGTTTCTCACAGAGAGCATGCCTCGATAATTTCACTGCCGAAATATCTTCCAAGTTTTGCTGGTTTTCAGCTTGAAGAAGAAGTGGAAAATTTATCTCATGCTTTTAATAAAATTAAGCATCCGTTTTTGTTTATTTTAGGAGGAGCTAAATTTTCTACTAAAATGCCGTTAATTAAAAAATATTTAAAGTTAGCAGATTATGTTTTTGTGGGTGGAGCGCTCGCAGATGATTTTCTAAAGGTAAAAGGATATGAAATCGGAAAGTCTCTCGTTGACGGTGCAGATTATGATATTAAAAAAATTATTAAGAATAAAAAACTAACTTTGCCGAGTGATGTGATTGTAAAATCGGGGGATAAATTAATTACTAAAAAAATAAATCAAATTGGGAGAGATGAAATTATTTTAGATATTGGAAAAGAGTCGGTAAAAAAACTGACCTCTCTAATTAAAGAATCAAAACTTATTCTTTGGAATGGACCACTTGGCAAGTATGAAGATGGGGGAGCGGGATCTACTAAAAAAATATTAAAATTAGTTGCTACATCGAAAGCGGAAAGTATCATTGGTGGGGGTGATACAGTTACTATAATTTCCAAAATGAAAATGGAAAAGAAATTTTCTTTTGTTTCTACTGGTGGTGGAGCCACGTTGGATTTTCTTGCGAATGGAACTCTGCCAGGCATCAAAGCGCTCGGATAATTTTTTGAGCAACCTCGTGCATCTCGCCTTCTTTATATTCTATTATTTTTTCTGGGTCTGGACCGTGAATTTGTTGATCACCATCAAATTTAGGAATTAAATGTATGTGCGCATGAGACACGCCTAATCCATAAACAATATAGGAGACAATAATCGGGTTAAGGGCTTTTTGTATTGTTCGGGATAATTTTCTTGCAGTTTCCCAATATTTAGCAAACGGCTCGTAATCATTTACCCATTTAACGTGTTTTTTAGGAATTAAAAGTACATGTCCTGGATTTAATGGTTTATTGTCCATAAAAGCAAAAAAATCTTCGTCCTCATAGACTTTTTCGCTAGGGATTTCCTCTTTGGCAATTTTACAAAAAATACAATCATTTTTTTCCATAAGATTATTATATCAAATTATGTTAGAATTTCACCTATGCAAAAATATGGCGAATTACTGAGAGAGCTCTTACAGAAGAGAGGAATAAACAATCAAGCACAGGCCGAGATTTTTTTGAACCCTGATTATGAACGTGATTTTCACGACCCTTTTTTGATGAAAGATATGGAGAGGGCTTGTGTGCGGATATTTGAAGCAATAGAGGCGAAAGAAAAAATAGTAGTTTATGCAGATTATGATTGTGACGGTATCCCAGGTGCGGTGATTTTGAATGATTTATTTAAATTAGTCGGGTATAAAAATTATGAAGTTTATATACCACAAAGAAACTCTGAAGGGTACGGGCTTAATCTAGAAGCGATAAAACAATTTGCGAAATCTGAAGTGAAACTTTTAATTACTGTTGACCTTGGCATTACGGCTGTAGCAGAAGTAGCACAGGCGGAAGTGGATGGTATTAATGTGATAATTACGGACCATCATTTATCACAAGAAAATTTACCTCGAGCGTATGCAATTTTGAATCCAAAAGTAGATGCCTATCCAGAGAAAATGTTATGTGGGGCGGGTGTGGTTTTTAAACTGGCGCAAGGATTTATAAAAAAATATGGCGAGTATTTTAATATCAAAGAAGGAAAAGAAAAATGGATGCTGGATATGGCGGGGCTCGCGACGCTTTCCGACATGGTTCCGCTTGTGGATGAAAATAGAGTTATCTCATATTTTGGGATGAAGGTCCTGAAAAAATCTCCGCGTCCGGGTTTGCAAAAACTTCTAGCGAAAATGAACATTGACCAGAGATATTTATCCGAGGACGACATTGGTTTTATGGTAACTCCACGACTCAACGCTGCCTCGCGCATGGATGACCCGATGCGCGCTTACGAACTTCTGGCTACCGACGATGAAGCTGAAGCAGGCACTCTTGCAAACCACTTATCCAAGATAAACGATGACAGAAAAACTACTGTGACCTCTATTATGCGTGAGGTGCACAAGAAGTTAGAAGATTATGAGCATAAAGAAGTAATGGTGATAGGTAATCCGAAATGGAAAGTGGGTGTGTTGGGATTGGTGGCGGGGAAAATATCAGATGAATACAAGAAACCTGTTTTTGTTTGGGGTAAAGATGAGAATGATTGTATTAAAGGCTCTTGTCGGAGCGACGGCTCAGTGTCCATTGTGGAACTTATGACAGAAACCAGTGAATCATTTATTGATTTCGGTGGGCACGAACTCGCAGGAGGTTTTACGGTGCATAATGAGAAAATTCATTTTTTAGAAGAAGCACTTTCTCTTTCATTTCATAAAGTAAAACGAGGCAAGAAAGAAGAAGTAGTAAATTATGATATCAAATCTGATTTGAGCATAGTAAATATGAAAAATTGGAAGGAGATAGAAAAAATGTCACCTTTTGGATTTGGAAATCCAAAGCTAGTTTTTCTTTTTGAAAATGTAAAAATAGAAAAAATAAAAAAATTTGGCAAAAATGGATCCGGGGAGCATTTAGAAATTGTCTTCTCTGATTCATCTAATAAAGTTAAAGGTATTTCTTTTTTTTCTAATCATGATTCCTTTGAAAAAACTCTGGCTGAAAGCATTAATGTAAATCTACTTGCGACTTTTGATTTATCTAGGTTTAGGGGCAGAGAGGAGTTAAGATTAAGAATTGTTGATATAATATAAATTTATGATAAAAGATAAAATAATTATTTATACTGATGGAGCAGCGAGGGGGAATCCGGGGCCCGCGGGGTGGGGGGTCATCTTGTTTTTTGATGGTAAGACTATTGAGCTTGGTGGCAGGAAAGATCACGCGACGAACAATCAAATGGAATTAACCGCTCCGACAGAAGCGCTTAAGTATGCGAAAAAACACAAAATAAGTGGTGCAATAGAAATTTTCTCTGATTCAAAATATGTAATTTTAGGAATTACTGAATGGATTTATAATTGGCAGAAAAATAACTGGCGGAACGCCGCGAAAAAACCAGTCCTAAATCGAGAACTCTGGGAAGAGTTATATAAACTTACCGAAGAATTAAAACCAAAATGGACTTATGTAGAAGGTCACAGTGGACACAAACATAATGACAGAGTAGATGAGATTGCTACCAGTTTCGCCGATGACGCACCCGTAAAACTTAAAAAATAAAAAATATGCGGGATAAAATTTTTTACATAACATGCTTCGGATTTTTGTTCGGAGTCCTTTTGCGTTCCGTTGTTTTTGTAAATTTATATTTTGCTATTTTGTGTTCAGTTATTGCCGTAGCTTTATGTTTATTTTTTAGTTTAATTAGCAAGAACAAGTGGGGAATTTTAGTTTCAATTTTTATTTTAGCTTTCTCTTTTGGAATTTTTAGGTTTCAGATGGTTGATGTACCTAATCCACCCGTATTTGAGTCGCAGGTGAGCCTGCCTGCGCAGGCAGGGCAGAAAGTTTCTTTTTTCGGAGAACTTGTGGACGAGCCGAATATTAAAGAAAACAGTCAGCAACTAACAGTGGAAACAGAGGAAGGGAATGTTGAAACTGAAATTTTAATAACTACTGGTTTAGATACTGAATACAAATATGGAGATGAAATAAACTTTTCCGGAAAACTGGAAAAGCCAGAGGACTTTATTACCGACACGGGCAAAGAATTTGATTATGTAAATTATCTTCGCAAAGATGGAATTTTATATGTAATGGGTTATCCAAAAATTGAAATCATCTCACGTGGTAATGGCAATTTTATACAGAGTGCACTTTTCTTTGTGAAAGAAAAGTTTTTAGAAAAAATGAACTTTGCCATAAATACTCCGGAGAATTTATTAATGGGCGGGCTTATTTTAGGGGAAAAATCTGCTTTTGATGAACCTATGCGACAAAGTTTTGTGAATACTGGCACGATACACATCGTTGCGCTCTCTGGTTATAATGTGACCATCGTCGCAGAGTGGATTATGAAATTATTTGCTTTCTTGCCGATAAATTTTGCTATTTGGACTGGAATTTTGGCGATTATGTTATTTGTTTTAATGACAGGCGCGAGCTCGACGGCTATCCGCGCGGGGATAATGGCGACCTTGGCGCTCATTGCGCGGGCTACGGGGAGAAATTATGATGTAGCGAGAGCATTAATTCTCGCAGGAGTATTTATGATAATTTTAAATCCCTTTCTTCTTGCTTTTGATGTTTCTTTTCAACTTTCTTTTATCGCCACCGTTGCCGTAATATTTCTGGCGCCTAGAATTGAAAAATATTTTACCTGGGTTACGAAAAGTTTCGGTTTGCGGGATATTGTTTCTGTCACCTGTGCTGCGTATATTTTTGTCTTTCCTTTTATTCTTTATAAAATGGGGAACTTTTCACTCGTTGCCTTGCCGGCGAATATTTTAATTTTGCCGTTTATTCCGTTTACGATGTTGCTCGGCTTTATCACAGGTTTTGTTGGTTTAATTTGGTATGTTCTGGCTGTGCCATTTGGTTTTATCTCGTATTTATTCTTGCATTATGAACTTGGTGTTATCAGTTTTTTCTCTAATTTACCCTTTGCTTCATTTTCCTTCCCGAATTTTCCGCTTTGGCTTACACTGATAATTTACATCTATTTTATTTATAGACTTTTTGGGAAGAATATAAAAGAATTTTTTACTGAGCGTTTTTGAAATTTTCTTCAATTACTTCCCAGTTTAGATTTTCGAAAAATGCTTCTATGTATTTTTTCTTTTCCGACGTTGGGTAATCATAAACGAAAGCATGTTCCCACATATCAATGCCGAGAATCCAGGAAAGGCTATTTAGTTGACCCATATGATGCTCGTCTACCCACGTAGCCACGAATTGTTTTGTCTGTTTATCCCAATAAAGTACTGCCCAGCCGGGACCACGTGTCATCGCAAGCATTTTGAAATTAGCTAGCCATTTTTCAAATGGTAGATCTTTTTCTATTTCTTTTTTAAATTCAGAATTTTCTGGAAGCGATTTCACTCCACCTTCCAATGATTTGAAAAAATATTCATGATTTCGCATACCATTAAATTCAAAACCCAATCTTCTTTGCATTTCTCCGATGACGTAAACATTTTTTTCGGAGTCCGCCATGAGTTCGCCGATTTTCTCCCAAATCAAATTAGTGGATTTTACATATCCAGCATAGAGTTTCAAATGTTCCTCAATATTTTTCTTGGAGATGCCTTTTAGTTCCAGAATATTAAATTTTATTTCTTCAAATTTTTGCATAATTTTTATTAATTAGTTAATTACTAATATGCTAACATTATAGCATGGAAGGAAAAAACGAATTTTCTGTTAAAAAATATTGGTTATCAATATTCGTATTTTTTCTTTTATTTATCGTTGTTTTTCTGGTTTATTTGGATTGGCAAAATTCGCACCGGCAATTTACTTTTGCCATGCTGGACGTCGGTCAGGGTGACGCACTTTTTATAGAATCACCGACAGGTACGCAAATTATGTTTGATACAGGGCCGGCGCGGAAAGTTTTGGGACCACTACAAAAAATTATGTCGCCTTTTGATAAAAGCATTGATGCTATTGTCATAACCAATCCAGACGCGGATCATATCGGTGGGTTTTTGGATATTTTAAAAAATTATAAAGTTGGAGTTGTTCTTGAGCCAGGAACTTTAACTGACTCTAAAACTTATCAAAATTTGAAAGAAGAAATAAAAAAGAAAAATATTCCAGACATTTTAGCTAAAAGGGGAATGAGGTTGGATTTGGGCGGTGGAGTATTTATTGATATTTTATTTCCGAACCGTGATGTTTCTGCTTGGGCGACGAATGATGGTTCCGTAGTGGCGCGTTTAACTTATGGCGAGGAATCCATAATGTTGATGGGGGATGCGCCGAGTAAAACAGAAAAAATTATTCTGGCAGAAAATTCAAAAACGCAATTAGCGAGCACTATTTTAAAAGTCGGGCATCATGGTTCGCGCACTTCTACCTCTACCCAGTTTGTAGAAACTATTTTACCTACCTACGCGCTTATTTCAGATGGCAAAAATAATAAATATGGTCATCCACATCAGGAAACTTTAAATACACTAAATAAATTTGGCGTCCAAATTTTCCGCACCGATTTACTCGGCACAATAATTATAAAATGTGCTAGAATGGGCGTATGCGAGATAAACTAGTTGAAAAACTGATAAAAGGCGAAGAGAAAAGACAAAAAGAAGGGCTGGAATTGATACCCTCCGAGAACTATGTTTCGGAAGATGTGCTAAAGGCCAACGGCTCAGTTTTTACCAACAAATATTCTGAAGGATATCCAGGCAGACGGTATTATGGCGGACAGGATTTTACTGATGCTGTGGAGCGTTTGGCGATTGAACGTGTTTGTAAATTATTTAAATGCAAGTTTGCCAATGTGCAACCACACTCTGGCGCTCCGGCGAACTTGGCTGTATATGCAGCATTATTAAATCCTAGAGACACTGTGCTTGGTATGGATTTATCACACGGAGGACATTTGACTCACGGGCATCCGATGACCTTACCGGCAAAAATTTATAATTTTGTTACCTATAAAATGAAAGATCCGGAAACAGGAGAGATTGATTACGAAGATTTACGCAAAGTTGCCCTAGAAAAAAAGCCTAAAATAATTCTAGCTGGATTTTCTGCGTACTCACGCACGCTAGATTATAAAAAATTTGTAGAAATTGCGCGCGAAGTCGGCGCTGTCACCATGGCAGACATGGCGCATATCGCCGGGCTCATTGCTGCGGGAGTTTTACGTAATCCATTTGATGATGGTTTTGATATTATTACTTCCACTACGCATAAAACACTTCGCGGTCCACGCGGAGGGATAATTCTCACTCGGGAGAATGAAGAAATTGCCAAAAAAATTGATAAATCTATTTTTCCTGGAATTCAAGGTGGTCCACATATGCATACTGTTGCCGCGAAAGCCGTGGCTTTCGGAGAAGCAATGAAACCGGCTTTTAAAAAATATGCCAAACAAATTTTGAAAAACGCAAAAGCGATGGAAGAAGTTTTTCATAAAAATAAAATTAGGATGATCGGCGGAGGCACAGACAATCATCTTATTTTAGCTGATGTTTTCGGTTCTCTTGGAGTGACTGGCAAAGAAGCGCAGACAGTCTTAGATGAAGTAGGGATTACCCTCAATATGAATGCTATCGCAGGAGATACGAGAAAACCTCTTGATCCGTCAGGCATAAGATTTGGTACTCCAGCCATCACTACGCGTGGGTTTAAAGAAAAAGAGTGCAAAAAAATCGCGGAATTAATGATTGAAGTCCTAAAAAACAAAGATGATAAAAAAATAAAAGAATCTGTGCATAAAGAAATTAAAAAATTAGCCAAAAAGTTTCCAATACCTAAAAAGTTTGTATAAAAATTTATGGATTTAAAAGATAAAGTTATAGTTATAACGGGAGGAAGTAAGGGTTTAGGCAAAGCCCTAGCTCTTTGTTTTTTGAAAGATGGTTCTAGGGTTGTAGTTTGTTCTAGAAATGAAGAGGAGTTGAAAAATTTGGAAAGCGAAATTGTGGGCGTCAAAGTAGACGTTACGAAGGAAAATGAAATTCAAGCATTAGCCGAAAAAGTCGTTAGTGATTTTGGTAGAATTGATATCTGGGTAAATAATGCGGGCATCTGGTTGCCACATAAACCGATCGAAGAAACGGATTGGAAAAGAGCCCACGATTTAATGGAGGTTAATTTATTTGGCACAGTTTATGGTTCCAAAATTTCTTTGGCGCATATGCGCAAGCAGGGTTTTGGTTCTATTGTAAATATTATTTCTACCAGTGGTTTAGACGGAAAAGTAAACGAGACAGCCTATTGTGCAAGCAAATTCGCCGCGTCTGGATTTACTAAGTCTCTCATGAAAGAAGTGGACGGCGAGAAAATTAAAGTTTTTGGAGTTTATCCGGGAGCTATGCAAACAAATTTATTTGACGAAAACAAACCCCAAAACTACGATGAATTTATGGATCCTAATTTTGTGGCTGAAAAAATAATTGATAATTTGAAACTCGAAAAACCAGAAGAAGAAATAATAATAAAAAAATAATATGGCGAAACACGGAAAACTTATCGTAATAGACGGAGTGGATGGAAGCGGGAAAAATACGCAAGCAGATTTGCTTATCAAGCATCTTCGTCGAGATGGAAAAAAGGTTAAAATTATGGATTTCCCGCGCTATCAGGATAATTTTTTTGGTAAATTTATTGGGCACTGTCTTTCCGAGCAATATTATAATTGGACACACATTCATCCGAAAATCGCCTCAATAGTTTACGCAGCAGATCGATGGGAATCCAAAGAGCAAATTGAGAAATGGCTCCGCGAAGGCTATCTCGTGATTTTAGACAGATACATTTCTTCCAACCAAATACATCAGGGCGGAAAAATCGCGAATGTGAAAAAACGCGAAGCCTTTATGGAGTGGCTCGCCGAAATGGAATATAAAGTTTTCAAAATTCCTGTGCCGGATCTCACTATATATTTATCTTTGCCGATTGAAATGGTTTTGAAATTGATAAAAGAGAGAAATAAAAAAAAGAGCAGAGCGTATTTGAAAGGAAAGAAAGATGCTCATGAGAAAGATAGAAAGTTTATGAAGAATTCTATCAAGAGCGCACTTTGGCTCGCAGGGACACAAAAAGGATGGCTTCGAATAAATTGTGAAGAAAAAGGACAAATGAGAACTCGCGAGGATATTCACGAAGAAGTTTATAAAAAAATTAAAAAAGTTTTGAAATGAAAATAAAAGTTAAAAAATTACATAAAGATGCGAAGTTGCCCACACATGGGCATCCGGGTGATGCAGGGATAGATTTTTACACGATTGAAGATGTCGTTTTTCCGCCAGGCAAACAAATGCATGTTCCCACGGGTGTAGCGATTGAAATACCAGACGGATGTGTGGGGCTTATTTGGGATAAATCTAGGATTTCTTTTAATCTTGGACTTAAGGTGATGGGCGGGGTTATTGACGCTGGTTATCGAGGAGAAATCATTATGAATCTATTAAATGTTTCGGACAAAGAAGTTATAATAGAGAAGGGACATAAAATAGCCCAAATGGTTATCCAAAAATTTGAAGATTGTGAGATACTAGAAGTGGATGAAGTTTCGGGAACAGTTCGGGGTGATGGTAAATTTGGTAGTACGGGGCATAAATAATATAAATATGGAACAAAAAATAAAAAATTGGATAAAAGAAATTTTAAAGATTGAGGGAGATTTTGTATTAGCGCATCCCAAGGATATTAAAAATGGTGACTATGCTTTTTTTTCGTCTTTAGAAAATGAGAAAGAAGCCTTGGAGAAATTAGAAAAAAATAAATTAGCAGAAATAGAAAAAATAGAGATAGCCGGCAAGTTTATTAATTTTTTTTTATCCCGAGAGTTTTTTAGTCAAAGCATTGAGGAAATTTTAAACGAAGGAAACGGCTATGGAAAAAATGAATTGCTCTCGGGCAAAAAAATAATGGTGGAATATACCGATCCTAATCCTTTCAAGCCTTTTCACATCGGGCACCTAATGACGAATGCCATCGGTGAATCCATCGCGAGAATTTTAGAACACTCTGGCGCACTGGTCGCTAGGGCGAATTATCAAGGTGACGTGGGTTTGCATGTAGCGAAAGCTATTTATGGACTATTGGATAATGAGAAACTCCAAAACAAGGCTGGTTCTATCGCTCTCCAGGCTGGAAATATCGGACATGCATATTCTCGAGGCGCGGAGCTTTATGAAACAGACGAAAAAGCGAAAAAAGAAATAGATGAAATAAATAAAAAACTTTATGACAAGAGCGACGAGAAAATAAACGAAATATACAAATGGGGTTTTGATGTGACGATGGAAGCTTTTGAGGATTTGTATAAAATTCTCGGCACGAAATTTGATTTTTACTTTTTGGAAAGTGCAATGACAGATATAGGGAAAGAAATTGTTCAAGCAAATATCGGTAAAATTTTTGAAAAATCAGACGGAGCTGTGATCTTTAAAGCAGAAAAATTTGACCCAAAATTACATACAAGAGTTTTCATCACTTCTCAAGGTTTGCCGACTTACGAGACGAAAGAGCTGGGTTTAACTAAGGAAAAATTTAAAACAGAACCCAATATGGATTTATCCATAACCATCACTGCGAATGAACAAATGGATTATATGCGGGTCGTGGCAAAAGCTCTTTCAATAATTCATCCAGATTTTGAAAATAGAATGAAACACATTACCCACGGCATGATGCGCTTTGTGGGTGGGAAAATGAGTTCTAGAAAAGGGAATGTGATTACTGGTGAGTCACTTATGGGCGATGTTCACGATATGGTTTTAGAAAAAATGACCGATCGAAATTTTTCGCCTGAAGAACAAGAAAAAATTGCTAACGAAGTCGGAGTGGCGGCGATAAAATATTCCATTCTGAAACAATCCATCGGCGGAGATATTATCTACGATTTTGAAAAGTCTATTTCTTTTGAAGGGGATTCCGGACCATATTTGCAATATTCTTATACTCGCGCGAATTCCGTATTAGAAAAAGCGCAAAAAGAAAATATTTTGCCGGATTTTGAAAAGGTGCCGGAAGAAATTTTTGAATTGGAAAAATTGTTATATAAATTTCCAGAAATCGTCTCTCGTTCCGCTTCATTATATGAGCCACACCACATTGCGAATTATTTGATAGAAATCGCCCGCTCATTTAATAGTTTTTATGGAAATACTGTTATTGTTAGCAAAGATGATCAATATTCTTCATACAAAATAGCCCTAACCTACGCATTTTCATTTGTAACGAAAACTGGACTGCACTTGCTCGGTATCGAAGCACCGAGGAAGATGTAGATTGTTTTTTGTGGTATTAGTTGTATTATTTAAGTATTAATACTAACTTTAAATTAAATGGAGCATAAAAATATTTTAATTCGTGTTGTGTTGTTTGTGTTTATTTTAATAGTGATCAATTCCTTCCTTATGTATTATTTGAATCGTAAAAATATTGTTTTCAAAAAATGCCTGGATGTTGTTCCACAAGAGAATCTTTTAAACTTGGAGTCATTTAAAACAAATGTAGATATATGCAAGTCGCAGAATTAGAAAAAATGTATTATGAAAAATAAAATAATAGTTGTTTTAATATTGGTTGTGTTAATGTATGGAGCTTATACTTATTTTAGTAAGCCCTGGCAATTAAATCTTTACGGAGAAGGTGTAACTCTTATGCGGATAGATTATAAATCAAAAGAAACTTGCTTATCAGCCGGTAACGCTTATTACGGAGATGGAACAACTCAATATAAAAGGTTTGATTGTGGGTACAAATGTAGTTTTGTTGGCAGTAAAGATGACTTAAGTAACTCTCCTGTGTGTGAAAATATTTGTGATAACTTTGGATGTAGATAATTTTTTAAAATTGTCTGTTCTATCGGGTTTCAAGTATCGATTTTATAGGTACAAGCTCTGTGCTCTAGCCGAATTGAGCTGTTTTGATATTTATGTTATTATTTCTTTACAAGCGTTGAAGGGGAAATCACCCTAGAGCTTTGGGAAGAAACCCGCGAGGGGAGTAGAACCCATTAAATGAGAAGTAAACAAGGTGGTACCACGAGAAACTCGTCCTTGTATAACAATTTTTATTGTTGTACGTGGACGAGTTTTTTATTTATCAAAATATAACATACCAACAAACTGGAGTTTGTAGGGATATAAATTATGAAAGAAGAAGAAACAAACAAGACAAACAAAAAAAGTGAAACGGCGTTGCGCGAGGAAAGAATTTTAGAATTTTGGAAAGAAAAGAAAATTTTTGAGAAATCTCTAGAACAAACTGAAGGGAAGAAGGAATTTATTTTTTACGAAGGTCCACCGACGGCAAACGGCAAGCCGGGGATTCACCATTTGGAGGCGCGAGCGTTCAAGGACGTAATCCCGAGATATAAAACGATGCAGGGATATCACGTGCGCCGAAAAGGCGGATGGGATACGCATGGTCTTCCTGTGGAATTACAAGTAGAAAAAAAATTGGGACTTAATTCCAAAAAGGCGATTGAAGAATATGGAATTGCGAAATTTAATCAGGAATGTAAAGAAAGCGTTTGGGAATATTTGGAAATTTGGAATAAATTTACCAAGCGTATCGGATATTGGGTGGATCAAGAAAATCCATATGTTACTTATCACAATAAATTTATTGAATCTGTTTGGAATATCGTAAAAAAAATAAACGAACAGAATTTACTTTATAAAGATTATAAAGTCGTACCTTGGTGTCCGCGTTGTGGCACAGCTCTTTCTTCGCACGAACTAGCCCAAGGGTATGAAGATGTAAAAGATTTGTCTGTTTATGTGAAATTTAAAATAAAGGCCTTCGCCGATGCTTCTGCTCAGGTCCTCGGTTCTCTGGGTCCCCAACCCCAGCCAGACCATTCGCACAAGCATACGGCTTCGGCTAATACATATATTCTAGCTTGGACGACGACTCCTTGGACATTGCCGGGGAACGTTGCTTTGGCAGTTGGTAAAGATATTGATTATGTGAAAATTAAATTTGGCAACGAGATTTTTATCTTAGCTAAGGCCCGACTTTCCATAATTGATGGTGAATATGAAATTACAGAAGAAATGAAAGGCAAAGATTTAATCGGCTTAGAATACGAACCACTTTATCCGTATCTTGCCAATATTATTTCTGAAAGCGAAAAACCGAAATTAGAAAAAGCATACAAAGTTTACGGGGCAGATTTCGTGACGACTGAAGATGGAACTGGTGTTGTGCACACGGCGGTGATGTATGGGCAAGATGACTTTGCTCTCGGAACGCAAATTAGTTTACCGAAACAGCATCTCGTGGGCCTAGATGGTAAATTCTTGCCTGGCACAGATATTTTTGAAGGCAGATTTGTAAGAGACGAAGAAGTGGCAGTTGATGTTATTAAGGATTTGGCGCACCGCGGATTGTTATTGAAAAAAGAAAAATATGAACACTCATATCCGCATTGTTGGCGTTGTCATACTGCGCTCATTTATTATGCGCGGGATTCTTGGTATATCAGAGTAACTGATCCAAAAATCAAAGAAAAGATGATTGCGGAAAACAAAGAAATAAATTGGGAACCAGCACATATTCGTGATGGACGTTTCGGTGAGTGGCTAAGGGAGATAAAAGACTGGGCAGTTTCTCGCGAGCGATATTGGGGAACCCCGCTTCCGGTTTGGCAATGTGAAAAATGTAAAAAAATTGATGTTCTGGGGAGTTTGGAAGAAATAAAAGAAAAGACAAAAAAATCTGGGAATAAATATTTTGTGATGCGACATGGAGAATCAGAAAACAATGTTCAAAATATTTTATCTAATTCTCTAAACGACAACTACCACCTTACTGAAAAGGGGAAAGAACAAGTAAGAAAAAGTGCGCAAGAATTGAAAAATGCAAAAATTGATCTAGTCATATATTCTCCCTTAACGAGAACGAAAGAAACTGCAGAAATTATTATTTCGTCTCTCGGAATAAAGAAGGAGCAGACAATCGAAGAGGATTCTTTGCTAGAGTGGAACGTCGGCAAATATAATGGTAAAAAAATTGATGACTTACTAAAAGAGTTTCCTCATACTTTGATACGTTTTGAAAAAAGACCAGAAGGTGGAGAATCCTATACCGATGTTAAAAACAGAGTTGGAAAATTAATTTATGAGCTTGAGTCTAAATATACTAATAAAAATATTTTATTAGTAACACACGAAGTGACTGCCTTTTTGCTTATATCTGTGGCTTTGGGTCTTGATAAAAAAAACACTATAGAATTTCGGGGCGAAAAGGATAATATAAAGAATGCCGAAATTAAAGAAATAGATTTTTCAATTCTCCCACATAATGAAAATTATGAATTAGATTTGCACAAACCGTACATAGACAAAGTGCCGCTTGTTTGTAGTTGTAGTGGTAATTTGGTAAGAACAAAAGAAGTGATGGATGTTTGGTTTGATTCCGGTGCGATGCCTTTCGCGCAAGATCACTACCCATTTGAAAATAAAAATTGGGTAGATGGTCCAGGTTATCCTGCTGACTTCATTTCAGAGGCGATAGATCAAACACGCGGATGGTTTTACACTCTGCACGCCGTGGGAATGCTTGTGGGGCGAGGGAAGGCTTTTAAAAACGTTATCTGTTTAGGACATTTACTTGATGCTAAGGGTAAAAAAATGTCTAAATCTCTCGGTAATATTGTTGATCCATGGGAAGCGATGGATAAATATGGTGTTGATACACTTCGTCTCTGGATGTATTCAGTTAATCAGCCAGGTGAGTCAAAGAATTTTGATGAAAAAACTGTGGCCTTGTTGCATCAACAAGTTTTTGGGTTGCTTTATAACGTGCTTGCGTTTTATGAACTTTACAGAGATAAAAATTTAGAAAAAAATAACAAACCTAAATCAAAAAATATTTTAGACATTTGGACTTTGACGAGACTGGATGAATTAATAGAACTTACAACAAAGAATCTTGATAATTACAAATTACTTGAGCCAACGAGGGCATTTCGAGATTTTGTTGGTGATCTCTCTACTTGGTATTTGCGTCGTTCGCGTGAAAGAATAAAAGAAGGAGATAACGAAGCAAAACAAACTCTCTATTTTATATTAAAAACTCTGGCAAAATTGATTGCCCCATTCGCACCATTTTCGGCAGAGGATATTTGGTCAAAATTAAAAAATGAAAAAGATGAAGAAAGTGTGCATTTAGCAGAATGGCCTGCCTGCGCAGGCAGGCCGACTGTGTTAAAGACCGTCTTTGGTATTTTTGGATTTGGCGAACCAAAAATTATAGAAAAAATGGAGGCAGTTAGAAATATTGTGACTCTTGGCCTCGAGGCAAGACAAAAAGCTGGGATAAAAGTTCGTCAACCACTTGCTAAACTACAAATAAAGAATTTCAACCTAGAAGAAGAGTATATGGAGCTCATAAAAGATGAAATAAACATAAAAGAAATCAAAGAAAATAAAAATATAGAAACAGAAGTATTGCTAGACACAGAAATTACCGGAGAATTAAAACAAGAAGGAGATTATCGAGAATTGGCGCGAGCCCTACAAGAGATAAGAAAGAAGATAGGGCTTACTCCGAGTGATGTTGTTACCCTTGTTGTCGAAACCAATGATATGGGTAAAAAATTGATAGAAAAGTTTGAAGTGGAAATCAAAAAAGTTGTACTCGTGTCTAAAATTGAATATAAAGGAAACGAGGGGAAAGAGGTGAAGATAGGTGATTTAATTTTTAAAGTAAAAATTGAAAAATAAAATATGCATCACATTTATCACACAGAGGGAATAATATTAGGAAGTAAAAATTTTGGTGAAACAGGAAAATATTATTCTATTTTTACTCGCGACCTAGGAATGATTTATGCTTCGGCACAGGGTGTGCGCAAAATGTCTTCCAAATTACGTTTTGTTTTACAGGATTTTGCTTATATCAAAGTTGATCTTGTGCAAGGTAAAAATTTTTGGCGAGTAACTAGCGCCTCAAAAACTAATGCTCTAGAACAGCTCTTAAAAAAAACCGAGACTTTTGAAGTTGTTTCTAACATCGCTAGGTTACTAAAAAGATTACTTGCTGGCGTTGAAAAAAACGAGGCTCTGTTTAATGATTTGATAAATGGTTTATCTATTTTAGAAAAAATAGAGGGAAAAGCTGATTTGCAGAATATCGAAGCTATTATTGTTTTACGCATTCTAAACAATTTAGGATATATAGGAGGAAATGAAATGCTACAAAACCTTGTTAAATCTCCATTTGAAGAGAGTTTGATATTTGAAATTTCTAAATCAAGATCTCAGGTGTTACATCAGATAAACAAGGCTCTCAAGGAGACGCATTTGTAAAATATCTGTCCCGTAAGAAATTTTCTAAATTTCGTTCGGGATGCTACAATTATACGTATGTCGCTAGGAGACGAAAATAAACTTAACAAACTTGAAGATTTAAAAAGCAAACTCTTCAGTAAAAATTATCAAACTAAGATAGAACATCGAGATATCTTTTCTCACCCTCGCAGGGAGGATGTGTCGGATTCTTGGGGAACTGAAGAAAAAATTGATTCCAAAAGTGTTGAAAATTTTTTTATGAAAACTTCCAAATTTAAGAATTTTTTTGTTTTTTCATTGATTTTTTTTGTTTTGGCTTTAGGATATGCCGCTTATGTTTTTTTTGCTGGAGGAAATACTGTTTCCAATGATAATATCGATATTTCCATTCTTGGTAATAATTTTACAGCTGGAGGGGAAGAACTTTCATTAATCGTGGGGATTACAAACAAAAACAGCTCTTCATTAGATCTAGTAGATCTTATCGTGGAATACCCAAAGGGTTCTTCGTCTGATTTGTCTTCTGACACTGAACGTTTTCGTCTATCACTTGGCACGATTTCAGGGGGGGCTGTTCATAATGAAAATTTGAAAGTAGTACTCTTTGGAGAACAGGGAAGTACTCGTCCTATAAAAATTTCTATTGAGTATCGAGTAGCGGGGTCTAATGCTATTTTTGTAAAAGAAAAACTTTACGAAGTAAATATTAATTCCACGCCAATAAACTTAACAGTAGATGCTCCGCTTTCTATAAGTCCTAATCAAGAAATTACTTTGAATGTGAAAGCAACATTAAACTCTACTGAACCATCTCAAAAAATACTTGTGAAGCTTGATTATCCTGTAGGATTTGCTTTTATAAAATCTGTACCAGCACCTTCTTTTGGTAATAATGTTTGGAATTTAGGAGACCTTGCTCCAGGAGTGGAACACAGTATTTCTATCACTGGTAAAATGATTGATGTTTTTGATGGAGAAGAAAAAACCTTTAATACCTTGAGTGGTTTACAATCCAGTACGGACAAATCTGTAATTGGTATTGTTTTCAATTCAGTAAAAAACATTATTACAATAAAAAAACCTTTTGTTGAAGCAAATATTTTTGTAAATGGTATATCCAAAAGAGAATACGCCACAGATTGGAAGACACCAGTTAATGTTGAAATACGTTATGCTAATAATTTAGATACCAAGGTAGATGATTTACAAATACAAGCAAAGATTTCTGGGAATGCCGCCAATCGTCAGACGATAAGAGCGACGCAAGGATTTTATGATTCATCTAGTGATGTAGTAACTTGGAATCAAAATTCTAAAAATCAACTTAAAGAAGTAAATCCGGGTGATTCTGGATCTGTTACTTTTTCCGTTTCTCCACTCTCGCTTTTCTCTGCCTCGGGAGGAATTCTTTCCAATCCTACTATAAATATAGAAGTAAATATTTCTGGCAAACAAGCGACCGAAGGTTTTGCAGTTAATGAGTTGAATAATTCTTCCTCTGCAACCATAAGAATTATTTCTGATGTTGGATTTTCTGCAAAAGCGCTTTATTATTCTGGGTCTTTTACTAATACTGGGCTGATCCCTCCTAAGGCTGAAAAAGCTACGACCTACACTATTGTTTGGACTCTTTCAAATACTGCAAATAGTATTTCGGGAGTACAAGTCAACTCCACTCTTCCTCCTTGGGTAACTTTCGTAGGACCATTTTTACCTGCTAGTGAAAATTTAACTTACAACTCTTCTACAAAAGGAGTTGTTTGGAATGTTGATAGAATTCCGAAGGGGGCAGGAATCACAGGGCCTTCGCGAACCGTTTCTTTTCAAGTATCTTTCACTCCGTCGCTTTCTCAAGTAGGCACAATTCCAACTATTATAAATGATGCAATTTTGACTGGGCATGATGATTTTGCTAATGTAGATGTGAAAGTAAATAAAATAGGCTTAAACACAAGACTTGATAGTGATGCGGCTTTCCCTGGCAATGGAGGTGTTGTGGTAAATTAAAAAAATGCAAGATAAAAACAAAAAAGAAAATAATGATTTAATGGAAAAGATAGTTTCGCTTTGTAAAAGACGGGGATTTATTTTTCCAGGTTCGGAAATATATGGTGGTCTAGCAGGGACTTATGATTATGGTCCGCTTGGTTCTCTGTTGAAAAAGAATATAGAGGATTCTTGGGTAAATTATTTTGTGCGTAGCAGGGAAAATATTTATTTGATAGACACCCCCATCTTGATGCACCCGAGAGTGTGGGAAGCTTCAGGACACGTTGAGAATTTTGCAGATCCTGTTTCAAAATGCAAGTCTTGCGGGCACAGTTTTCGCACTGACCAGATAGAAAATAAAGAAATTTGTTCAAATTGCGGCGGAAAATTAAGTGTACCGAATAATTTTAATTTAATGCTTGAAACCAAAATGGGAGCATCAGAAGAAACGGCAATCAAAACTTACCTAAGGCCGGAAGAAGCTCAAAGCATGTTTGTTAATTTTAAAAATGTTTTACAATCATTATCTCCTAAAATACCTTTTGGCATAGCGCAAATCGGAAAAGCGTTCAGAAACGAGATAACTCCTCGAGATTTTACTTACAGGCTACGCGAGTTTGAGATAATGGAGTTTGAATATTTTATTCACCCTAGTGCACCATGGGAGTCTTATTTTGATAATTTTCTGTTGGAACAAAAAGAGTGGCTTTCCAGAATTGGTGTTGACGTAAAAAAACTTCATGCTTTTGAGCACCCAAAGGAGGGACGGGCCCACTATAGTATAAAAACAATAGATTTAGAGTTTGAGTACCCGTTTGGAACCAAAGAATTGACTGGTTTATCACACAGGGGAGATTTTGACTTAAAAAGACATCAAGAATTTTCCGGTGAAAAAATGGAAGTATTGGACGAAACAACAGGAGAGAGATTTATTCCACATGTTATAGAGCCGACTATCAGTATAGATAGAGCTATCTTGGCGCTTCTTTGTTCTGCCTATAGGGAAGATGGAGCTGGAGATGACGTGAGAGTTTATCTAAAACTGCCTCCCTTTATTGCTCCGTATAAAGCCTGTGTTTCTCCGTTGTTGAAAAATAAATCGGAACTTGTTTCTTATGCAAAAAATGTATTTAAAGAATTAAAAAATGAATTTGGCTGGGTGGTATGGGATGACAATGGTAACATCGGCAAGCGTTATCGTCGTCAGGATGAAATCGGGACGCCATTTTGTATTGTAGTTGATTTTGATACGCTTTCGGATGATACTGTGACGGTCCGCGATAGAGATACAGGAGAACAAGAAAGAATAAAAGTTGCTGATTTAAAAAATTACATAAAAGAAAAAACAAATTAAACAAAAGAATGAATTTTTCAAAAAAAGTTTTACACAATGGCCTGCGAGTGATAACCGTGCCGATGAAGGATAACCCCACAGCTACTGTTTTGGTGCTCGTGGAGGCTGGATCTAAATACGAAGAAAAAAAAGTGAATGGTATTTCACACTTTTTAGAACATATGTGTTTCAAGGGGACGGCGAAAAGACCTAAGGCTATTGATATTTCAAAAGAATTAGATACTCTTGGGAGTCAATACAACGCTTTCACCGCCCAAGAATATACAGGATATTATGCGAAGTCTGATGCACGACACTTTCATAAAATTTTTGATATTGTTTCGGATATTTATTTAAATTCCACTTTTCCAGACACAGAAATGCAAAAAGAAAAAGGTGTGATTATTGAAGAGATAAATATGTATGAAGATATGCCCCAGAGACATGTACAAGATCTCATAATGAAACTCCTTTACGGAGATCAACCAGCGGGTTGGAACATCGCAGGAGAAAAGAAAAATATTTTAAAAATGAAACGAGATGATTTTGTAAAATACAAAAAACAACATTATCTACCAGAAGCCACCGTACTTATAGTGGCTGGAGCGGTAACAGAAAAAGAAGTAATGGACGAAGTGAATAAGGTTTTTGGTAAAGTTGCACGAGGTAAAAAAGTAAATAAAAGAAAAGTAAAAGAAATTCAAAAGAAGCCAGAAGTACTTATAAATTTCAAAAAAACAGACCAAACCCATTTTGTTTTGGGCGTGCGTACTTACGGTTTATCTAATAAAAAAAATGCTGTGCTTTCCGTTTTGGGTGGAGTACTCGGGGGAGGAATGAGTTCAAGACTTTTCCAGAAACTTCGCGAGGAAATGGGTGTTGGATATTATGTTCGCGCATACAATGACGCCTATACAGATCATGGTTTTTTTCAAATTTCAGCTGGGGTGGACAATAAAAGAATCGAAGAAGTGATTAAAGCCGTTATTTTAGAATGCAACAAATTAAAAAACGAAAAAGCGAGTGAAGAAGAATTAAATAAAGTAAAAGAATATTTAATAGGGAACATGAAGCTTTCGCTAGAATCAAGTGATGACATTGCGAATTTTTATGGAGGGCAAGAACTTTTGAAACGTGAAACAAAGAGTGCACAAGAAAAGGCGACAGAGATACGCAAGGTGACTGTAGGAGAAGTGCAAAATCTAGCCAAAGATATTTTTAAAAACAATAAACTAAATTTAGCACTTATTGGACCCTTTAAAGAAAAAACTAAATTCCTAAAAATATTAAGATTTTAGTCTTTTTTGTGGTATTATATTTTTATGCTTGAAAAAAGTAGCGTTACTCATATTTCCATATCTACTGGTACGATGATTCGTGCTACCTTAGTCGTCATTTGTATATTTTTGGCGTGGGTTTTGCGAGATTTGATTTTAGTAATTTTGACAGCTATTGTTATTGCTTCTTTTATCGATTCTTCCGTTCCTCATTTGCAAAAATATGGAATTAATAGAATTTTGGGGATTGTTATCATCTATGCCGTGTCACTCTTTTCCATGTTTGCATTGTTTTATCTTTTCGCTCCATTATTGATAACTGAAATTTATAATTTTTCTTCATTTCTTTCTTCTTATTTTCCAGATATTTCTTTAATTAATTTTTTCAAAAATGAAGCCTTCTCAGGGGCTAAAGGAATAGTAGGTTCTCTTTCAGGGCATTTTTCACTTGCTAGCCTTTTGTCTGTATCCAAAGCTTTTGTCTTAAATCTTTCCGGCGGATTTTTCCAAGTTCTTTCTGTAGCTTTCGGAGGTATTTTCAATTTTGTACTTATTGTCATAGTTGCTTTTTATCTTTCGATCCAAGAAAAAGGAATAGAAAATTTTCTCAAGATTATCGTTCCTGTGGAGTACGATGATTATGTGGCAGATTTGTGGACACGTTCGAGTCATAAAATAGGTCTTTGGGTGAGGGGGCAATTACTTATTGGTCTTGTCGTTGGTATTTTAATTTATCTAATACTTGCTCTTCTTGGTGTAGAGTATGCATTTCTTTTAGCTATTATTGCAGGAATAATGGAAATGGTTCCTTATGGTATTTGGGTTGCTCTAGTTCCAGCTTTTGCTTTTTCTTATCTTTCCAGTGGAGTCTCGAGCGCTCTTATGGTCACAGGAGCGTATCTCATAGTTCATCAATTTGAAGTTTTTCTTTTTGCTCCTCTGATAATAAAAAAAATTGTTGGCCTTTCCCCGATTGTTATCATTCTTTCAGTAGTTATCGGCTTTGAATTAAGCGGATTTTGGGGAGCAATATTGGCTATTCCATTAGCTGTTATTGTGATGGAATTTTTGAATGACATGGAAAAAGATAAAATTTTAGCTCATGCAAGTAATGAAAAAAAATAGTTTCTACATTACGACGACACTTCCATATGTAAATGCAGATCTTCATCTAGGGCATGCTCTTGAATTTGTGCGGGCAGATGTCATCGCGCGCTATAAAAAACTTCAAGGTTTTGATGTGTTTTTTAATACCGGTACAGACGAGCACGGAATGAAAATATATGAGAAAGCGTTATCTCTAGGAAAAAATCCTAAAGAGTTTGTAGATGAAAGTTTTTTGAAGTTTAAAGAGTCGGTAAAGATTTTTGGGATGGATGAAGAGAATTTACATTTTGTGCGTACTACGGATGAACACCACACAAAAACAGCGCAAGAATTTTGGAAACGGGTAAGTGATAATGGGTATATTTATAAAAAAAATTACGAAGCGAAATACTGCGTCGGTTGTGAGGAAACAAAAAGTGATTCAGAGCTTGTAAACGATGAATGTCCGATTCATCCTGGACGTCCGCTAGAAATAATTCAAGAAGAAAATTATTTTTTCAGATACAGCGCCTTCGGAGAAAAATTGCTGAAATTTTATGAAGAAAATCCAAATTTTGTTATACCGGATTTTCGTTTCAATGAAATAAAAGCTTTTGTAGAAAGAGGTCTGCAAGATTTTTCTATTTCACGCTTGAAATCTAAAATGTCGTGGGGAATACCTGTGCCGGGGGATGATGAGCATGTGATGTACGTGTGGTTTGATGCATTGGTAAATTATATTTCCACTCTCGGCTGGCCGGAAGACAAAGAAAATTTTGAAAAATTTTGGATGAACGGCAACCCTACACAATATTGTGGTAAAGATAATTTAAGATTTCAATCGGCGATGTGGCAAGCAATGTTAATGGCCGCTTTTGGCGACGATAAACATTGTTCACACCAAATTATTATAAACGGTTTTATTACGGCTGAACATGGCTTAAAAATGTCTAAGACTCTAGGTAACGTAGCTGATCCGAAAGAAATAGTCGCCGAATATGGGACCGATGCTCTTCGTTATTTCCTTTTGCGCGAGATTTCTTCTTTTGAAGATAGTCCATTTACCATGGAGCGATTTAAAGAGGCTTATAATTCAGGGCTGGCAAATGGATTAGGGAATTTGGTAAGTCGAGTAATGACCCTTTCAGAAAAATATTTAGATAGTCCTGCCGATGGAATTCCTGCTCCCGTCCCGCAAGTGGGCAATTTTTTGAATATATATGATGTGCAGTTTGCGATAAAAAGTGTTTTTGATTTAGTAAATGATCTCGATAAACACATTCAAGACACAGAACCGTTTAAAGTAATTAAAACTGATTTAGAGAAAGGGAAAGTTCTTATTAAAAACAACGTACAACAATTATTTACCATAGCAGTTTCGCTAGAACCATTTTTACCAGAGACTTCTGAAAAAATTAGACATTTAATCAAAGAGAACAAAAAACCAGAAAAACCACTATTTTTGAGGAAAGAATAAAATGCCTAAATACATAGACATACATGCGCATTTAGATTCTAGATTTTTTAAGGAAAACTTGAAAGAAGTTATTGATAGAATGGTTGAAAAAGAGATTGGCGCCATCACTATTGGCGTGGATTATGAGACTTCCAAGGAAGCAATTGCGATGGCAGGAAAATATGATTTCATTTGGGCTGGGGTTGGGTTACACCCGGCGGACAACGTTAACGAAGTTTTTGATTTTGATAAATATTTAGAATTGGCAAAAAACTCAAAAGTAGTTTGTATTGGTGAATGTGGCTTAGATTATTTTCGAGAGGAGGACGAAGAGAAAAAAAACAAGCAAAAAGAAATTTTTAAAAAACATATTGAAATTGCTGTTGTTTCAAACAAGCCACTTATGATGCACGTGCGCCCCACGAAGGGGAGCATGGATGCTTATCAAGATGCGCTTTCTATTTTGGAGGAATATAAAAATAAAGTAGGAGAAAAACTGGAAGGTAATTTTCATTTTTTTGCCGGTGATTTGTCCATAGCCAAAAAAGCACTAAGCTTGGGTTTTACGATGTCTTTCGATGGTCCGATAACCTTCGCCAGAGATTATGATGAAGTTATTAAATTTTTACCCCTAGAATTAATCATGGCAGAAACCGATGCTCCCTTTGCAGCCCCTGTTCCGTATCGTGGCGGAACTTGTGAACCATTCATGGTTATAGAAATTATCAAAAAAATTGCTGAGATTAAAAATCTACCAGAAGAAGAGGTCGCACAAGCTATTGTTCTAAATGCCAAACGAGTTTTTGGAATTTAGAAGGGCTTTACCCCCACACTTATTTTAAAAGGTAATACAAAATAAGTGTGGGGGTTTACTTTTTAAGGGCTTTTTGCTACTATGAAACACATGTCGGAAGTGGAAAATAAAAGTGAAAATGAAATAGGAGAAGATACAAATTCGAGAGTTTACGAAGTTGGATATCTTTTAGCGCCTACTATAATAGAGGAAAATTTGCCGATTGTTTATGGCAATTTAAAGGATTTAATATCCTCTTTCGGAGGTGTCGCTATTTCAGACGAAATGCCTAAGATGATAAATCTTGCTTACTCAATGACGAAAGTTGTATCAAACGTACGCAATAAATTTAACACAGCCTATTTTGGTTGGGTTAAATTCACAATGGATAGCGATAAGGTTTTAGAATTGAAAAAGAAGCTTGATCTTGATCCGGATTTTATTCGATTTTTGATATTAAAAACAGTTAAAGAAAATACAATTGCGACAAAAAGATTTGTAAGCAGAGAAACACGTCGAAGACCGATGGTAAAGAAAAATGAAAGCAATGAAACAGCTACTCCGATAAACAAAGAAGAGATTGATAAAGAAATAGATGCATTAGTTGAAGCCTAAATTTAAAAAATAATCATGTATTTAAATAAAGCAATCGTAATAGGAAACCTTACTCGCGACCCAGAACTTCGCTCGCTTCCTTCTGGTATAAAAGTTTGTACATTTTCTCTTGCTACTAATCGTGTTTGGAAAGACAAGAACGGCGCACGACAGGAATCAACTGATTATCATAATGTTGTAGTTTTCGGACGCCAAGCAGAAACCGTTGCGCAATATATGAAAAAAGGAAGTTCTATTTTAGTGGAAGGAAGAATGCAGACAAGAAGTTGGGATGACAAGACTAGTGGAGAAAAGAAATATCGTACAGAAATAGTAGCTGATCGCACTCAATTTGGACCGAAGGGTGGAGCGGGAACTGGAGGAGGAACGACGAATGCAGGTTCAAAAGCTCCAGCAGCAGAAAGCCAAGAAGTTGATGCGATAGAATATCCAGAAGAAGACATTAATCCCGAAGACATACCTTTCTAAAAATTAGAAATTATTAATTACAAAATCATGAAACAAGATTATTTTTCAGCCAACAATATAAAGTATATAGACTATAAGGATATTGAAATTCTAAAGAAATTTTTGAATCCGAACGGTAAGATCGTGAGTCACAAGCGCACAGGAGTGACTTCTAAGAATCAACGCGTTTTAGCTTCAGCCATCAAGCATGCGCGATTTTTGGGTTTACTTCCATTTGTAGTTAAATAACTTACAAAGAATATTGTTTCTAGGGTACGGATTTTTTAAGCTTAAAAAATCCTGAAGTTCTCGGCTCGACAGCCTCGAAACCCCCTAAAAATAATATTCTTTTTTATAAAATTATGTCACAACTTCAATACAACGAAATTCGCGAAAAGAAAATAATAATTCATAATGATGAACCATGTGAAGTGGTAGAGTCACATGTTGCTCGCACCCAACAACGAAAACCACAGAATCAGGTTAAATTACGAAGTTTGATATCAGGGAAAGTTTTCCCCGCTACTTTTCATGTTTCTGATTCCGCAGATGAGGCAGATATCATAAAGCGTGATATTACTTTTTTATATGAAAACAAGGGAGAATATTGGTTCTGTGATCCAGAAGATAAAAGTAACAGATTCAAATTGAATGAAGCACTTATTGGAAATGCAGGAAAATTTTTAAAACAAAACGGGAATGTTACTGCTTTGGTTTGGGACAATGATGGAGAAGAAGTAACTATTAAATTATCTTTGCCGATTAAAATGGAATTTAAAGTAAAAGAAGCTCCACCAGCGGTGAGGGGAGATACTTCAAAAGGGGGCAATAAAATCATTACTCTTGAAAATGGCGCAACCTTAAACGCTCCGATGTTTATAAGCGAAGGGGATACTATTCGAGTAAATACTGAAACGGGAGAATATGTTGAGAGGGCATAAAATAAACTAGTATTATTTAATATTATCTTTTGGTAGGCCGATTATTATGGAGCGGTTATTGTAGTCTTTTTCAAAATCCTCGTAGGTGGCGAGATAGTGGTCTTTTTGTTGTTCTTTGGTAATAGAAGCTGGATCTACATAATAAAATCCAGCAGGACTATATCCGGTAACGACAATCATGTGAGTAGATACTGTTCTGCCAAGAAATTTTCTATCGCAAGAAGAAATAATCAATTTTCCATTGTCTAATTCATTTTTAATTTCCTCTACACTAAAAGGGGATTTTCTGTAAGCATCGAGACCGTATTTTTTTGCTGTATCGACGAAATATTGATGAACCCAGCCTATTTTGGGAATGTATCCCTTCGGATCTTCTTTTCCTTTTGTGACTATTTCTTCTAGCCCAGGTATTTCAGTATCTGTTTTGAATGTTTTTATTGTTATATAAAGGCAAGTAATGCCACAAGCCGTTAGGGCATCCATCTTGTCTCCAATATCTAAATATTGCGACTGATATTCTACGTTTGTGTAATAGGGACCCACTTCTTTTTTATCTCTACGTACTCCAATATTTTCTTGCATAAGTTTATATTTTTGTGATCATCATTTTTCTCCAGAATTTAATAAAGTTTTCAACTGAGACGAAGTGTAATGATCCGTTTTCTTTAGTTGAAGCTGCCGGGTCATGATAGAAAAATCCCGCGATGGACTTATCGGGATTAATTTTGATTCCAACGATAAGCACAATATGAAAACTAATTTGCTCAAGGCATAGTTTGTTTACCGAAACGATAACAGGACCTCCATCCAAAATGCCTTCCTTGATTTGCTGAAGAGACTGTTCTATCGGACAATTCTCTAATCTTGCATAATTCAAGCCATTTTCTTGCAACAATCCAACTAAATAACTGTGTAGCCAGCCAAGGGGCGTGAACCCACCATTATTATGTCCATTTTCAATTAAACTATTTATATTCACTGGAATTTTTTGTAAAGACAAAATCATTCCGACTGCGCAAATTCCGCAAGAAGTAGCTGTTTTAAAATAATCCAAACCAGAAACACTACTATAACCAATATATGGTGTATCGATAATATGATCAGTTGTAATTTTTTCCTCAGTTTTCATTTTTACGCTTCTTCGGCGAATTTTTTACGAATTTCTTTTAGAATTTCCTTAGAAATTTTTTCATTTTCTTTTAAGAAGGTTCGAGTAGAATCATAACCTACTCCCAATTTTATTTTTTCCTTTGCTTCTCCGCCTGGTGTACCTGTCTGCGCAGGCAGGTAGAAATATGAATTTCCAGTTTTTTCAATAATCTTAAACTTCTCACCCAAGGCCATGATCTCTCCCTCTTTGGAAATACCTTCATTGTAAATAATGTCAAATTCTGTTTGTTTAAATGGAGCGGCCACTTTATTTTTTACTACTTTCACGCGAGTACGACTACCAACGATTTCTTCTCCCTTTTTGATTTGGGCGATTTTACGTATATCAAGTCGTACGGAAGTATAAAATTTTAAAGCCTTTCCTCCCGGAGTAGTTTCTGGATTGCCGAACATTACTCCGATTTGCATACGGATTTGATTTATAAAAATAACAACAGTTTTAGATCGAGCTACGATGGCCGTGAGCTTGCGGAGCGCTTGGGACATCAGACGCGCCTGTTTTCCGACATGGTAGGCTCCCATATCACCCTCGATTTCATCTTTCGGAGTAAGGGCGGCCACAGAATCCACCACAATAACATCAATTTTTCCAGTTCGCACCAAAGATTCTACTATTTCTAAAGCTTGTTCTCCGTTGTCTGGTTGAGAAATGAGTAAGTCGTTTATATTTACTCCGAGTTTCTTCGTATAATCAGGATCCATCGCGTGTTCGGCATCTATGTATGCACAAACTCCGCCGAGTTTTTGTGCTTCAGCTACGATGTGTAGGGAGAGAGTTGTTTTACCAGAAGATTCTGGCCCAAATATTTCAATAATTCTGCCTCGAGGAATTCCGCCGATACCGAGCGCCATATCAAGCCCGATGGAGCCAGTCGGGATGACACTTATGTTTACTTTTGGTGAATCTCCAAATTTCATTATTGAACCTTCTCCGAATTTTGTCTGAATAGCTTTTAGTGTGTCATTCAATACTGCTCCGCCTACTGCTTTGTCTTCTTTTTTTTCTTTCTTTTTTTGCATTGTTTTTTAAAAGAGGAATAATTGCTTTTATGAATGGTCTGGCTGGGGTAGGGGACCCAGAGAACCGAGGACCTGAATAAAAGTAATTATTGCTCTTTGTACATTAATTTATAATTTTTTTCATCCACATATCCAAATTCATCTTTGGCTTTGATGTTGATTATATTATATCCCAAAAGAAGCGCAATTGTTTCATTAAAATTGCCTTGTTGATCTACAGAAATCTCTCGTCCATTTAGGGTTAAATTAATCGCATTTTTCGCATTTCCAGTTATTTTTACTACATTTTCTGTAACCGTAGAACCATCTATAAGATTTACATTTTTAATTTTTACTCCAAAGATTAAATCTTTAGAAACAAAAAAAGCATAAATAATAATTAAAATAAAAAAAAGAGAAAGTCCAGTTATCTTTACTATCTTTTTTGCGTTGTTGTTCATCCCGTTATATTATATTTTCTCCAGTCTCTGTACGTTCTATCTTCTCTAGTACTTCTCTAGGTTTGGCGCCATCTCCCGGGCCGATTACTCCACGTTCTTCTAATTTATCCATTAGTCGGGCTGCCCTTGCATAACCAAGTTTTAATTTTCTTTGAAGATAAGAAGTTGATGCTTTACCAGCCTCTGTCACACAAATTCGAGCTTCCTCATACATTTCGTCATCATCTTCCTCTTCATCGTCTAAAGTACTTTCAAAAATACTTTTATCTGCTCCGATAGAACCCGAGGTTAAGGTTATCTCTTCAGATACTTCATCTCTATAAGTATCGGCAAGATATTTTACAACTTTTTTTACTTCTCCCTCTGAAATAAATGCGCTTTGAAGACGTTCTGGTTGAGCTTCGCCCGAAGAGTAAAGCATATCACCAGCACCTAAAAGCTTTTCTGCTCCACCCGCATCCAATATTGTGCGTGAATCTACTTGCGAAGATACTTTTAGGGCTACTCGAGCGGGGATGTTAGCTTTGATTAATCCAGTAATGACATTTACTTCTGGTCGTTGAGTAGAAAGTATTAAATGAATACCCACTGCTCTAGACATTTGGGCTAGACGCACGATGGCAGACTCTAGCTCTCTTGGGTAAGTGCTCATGATATCTGCTAATTCATCTATGATAATGATGATATAAGGTAGGCGATCAGCATTTATTTCTTCTTCAACTCCGTCGCTATTTGTCTTCATTTTCTTTGGGTTTTTATTAAAGACGTTGTTGTGATAAGACTCTATGTCTCGTACAGATTCTGCTTCTAAAATATCATAACGACGGTCCATTTCTTTAGCGGCCCATTTTAAGGCTAGGATTGTCTTTTTCGCTTCTGTTATCACAGGAGTAAGCAAGTGCGGGATGTTATTGTAAAGAGTAAGTTCTACTCGTTTTGGATCTATCAATATAAATTTCAAATCATCTGGTCCATTTCTATATAAGAGGGAAGTAATCATAGAGTGTATCGTTACTGATTTTCCGGAGCCAGTTGTTCCAGCGACGAGCATATGAGGCATCTTGGCTAAATTGCCGAACACGGCTTTGCCAGAAATAGAACGACCGAGGGCTGTCGTTAGCGGTTTTGGAGAATTTGTAAATTTTTCATCTGAAAGAAGAGTAGCGAGGCCGACGATAGATTTGGATTTATTTGGAATTTCAATACCTACCAAAGATTTGCCCGGAATCGGTGCTTCTATGCGGATAGGGTGCGCGGCTAGAGAAAGAGCCAAGTCGTTTTGGAGACCTACGATGCGAGAAAGTTTCACTCCCTCGGCTGGTTTTAGGGCATAACGAGTAACAGTCGGACCGATAGTTATTTCATCCATCTCCACTTCGATGCCAAAGTTTGCGAGAGTGCGTTTGATAATATTTGCATTGGCCTTGATGTCGCCAGTATTTGGTTTACCTTTATCTTCTTCTAGTAATGATAGCGGGGGAGGGACATAAGTAGAAACTAGACCACCCTTTCTCTTTTTGATTGGCATTTCTTCCTCTTCCTCCTCTTCCACTTTTTTCTTTTTTCCGACGCCTAAAGCATTTTTGATTTTCTCTCCAGTAGTTTCTTCCTCTTCTTCTGGTATTGATTTTTCTACTTCAGTTATTTCAGCTTCGTTTAAAGAAGTAGGTTTTTCTTTTTTCTTTAAAAATGACCAAATTTTTAGAAAAAATGGGGCGAGGTTTAATTTTGCATCAAACATTATCAATATCGAAATTATTAAAATTGCGCCTAGAAAGACAAGACTCACATATACATCAAAGAGAGAGACAAATGGTATTGATAAAATTTCTCCAAAAAATCCACCAGCATGAGTGCCTGAAGCGATATCTATGATTCCCAATCCTGATAGTAGAAACATTATTCCACTTACGGTGCGTGTCCAGCCGATGTCTGGCACTTCTGATTTTATAAAAGAGGTCCCCAGTAAAATAAAAAGAGCTGGAAGGAGGCCATACCCGATACCGAGCAGAAGATAAAGTTTTTCATAAACGAACGTTCCTGCTTTTCCCGCTAAATCAAAATAAGACATTAGGAAAAATATTGCAAAAACAAAAAATGCTACTGCGATGATTCCATGTTTAGTTTCGGTTTTTAATCCTGAAGGAACTCTCTTATAATTTATATTATTTTTTTTACTACCTTCATTTTTTGCCATATAAAGTTATTTTAACATAATTTTATTTAACCTGCCGAAAATTAAGAATGAATTTTTAAAATGCGCACATAATTTCCTGTTGGAAATTTGCTATGCTCGGGCCGTCGCGCTCAAAACCCCTTAAAAACTTTGTTTTCGTTCTTAATAAAAGTAGTTGCTTTTTTCCCTGTCCTATATATAATGGACAGATGTTTAGGGAAGAAAAAAACCTCAAGGACCTATCATCCAACTCGGACATAACCATAAAGGACACCCCTATTTCTATTTCTTATACAAAAACAAATAAACTCATTACGGCTCTTTATATGGTTACGGACATAATAGACAAAGATGAACCGCTCAGAAATAAATTAAGGACACTAGGGACGGAAATTATCTCGGACATGAATTTTTCTCCATCTGATGCTTGTAGGAGAATAGCAGAGATAATGTCCTTTTTAGATATTGCTTCTGCTGTTTATGTTATTTCTGAGATGAACTGTAATATTCTTAGAAAAGAGTTTTTAGAATTAAATCGATCAATCGAAGAATCTACGGGCAGAGTTAAGGGGATAAATAGACAAATAAACCTAGTGGATTTTTTAAGAGAAGAATTACCATTAACGAATGATGTTTCTTTTAATAAGTCTGATAAAAAATTTAATTCTATCGGACATCATCAGTCTACTAGCATTGGTGTCCAAAAGGGGAATACTCTCATGAAAGCGCTAAGTGGAATCAAGGTGTCTTCACGTCCGATAGACGGGTACGATAGAAAAATAAAACATATTGCTACGGAGAGTTTTGATATATTAAAGAAACAAAGACGAAATGAAATAACCAATCTTATACAAAAGAATGGAGGGAACGCTACCATAACGGACATAAAAAATGGGGCATATGGGTCATTGTCTTCTTGTGGGGAAAAGACTCTTCAAAGAGAATTGGTTTCTATGGTAAAAGACGGTGTCCTTAATAAAACGGGGGAGAAACGTTGGAGCAGATATTTCATCAAATAAATTATCTATTCATCTAAAATGTTGTATTTGCGTGGGTTGCATTTTGATAAAAAGTGTGAGAATATGGGTATGTGGAGTTTATCTCGTTCTTCGTGCGTAGCATGAAATTTTTGAGGCATTCTTACGTCTTAATAATTAGGTGGTACGACACAAGTTCGGACTCTGATTTTGCTCAGCAAATATCAGAGTTATCCACATAATGTATTGTCGTAGTCTATACGACTATATTATAATGTTATTGTGTTTACAGAGTACACGTCTGTGTATTCTATATTCGCAAATTATATTTGTTTTCACTTCGATTCTTGCTTGCGATTTCGTCGAAAAAATTTCAAGGAAGACCCGGGTGGAAATAAATGCCCATTGAAAATTAAATAAGTTGTTTTATTTTCAATGTTAGTTTATCTCTGTTCATTATTTTTTATCCGCTCCATTATTATATTTTATTAGTTATTGGTGGATGGAAATAATGATAAGAAAAAATACGCTTTTAGTTTTGTCGAAACTAATTAATGGCGTAGAAATTAGAAAAAAATTATGAGTAAATTTAAATCAAAATTTCTTCTTGGAATTATGATTGTCGCAGTTATGTTCGTTGGAGTTGTTGCTATTAAAGCAACCCCAGCTGCAGCAGAAACTTGTTCAATCACAGTTACATTAAGAGTAGGTTCAGTAGGCACTCAAGTTTCATGTCTTCAGACATCACTTGGTGGTCTTGTCGCAGATGGCAAATTTGGTCCAAAGACCCAAGCTGCTGTTAAATCTTGGCAAGCTGCTAAGGGCTTAGTTGCCGATGGAATATTCGGTCCCAAGTCACGAGCTGTTTGGTTAGCTAGTGGTACTGTTTCAGGAAGCTTTGCTCCTGAAGGTTGTACTTCAGCTACCGGCTACAGTCCTGTAACTGGTGGAGCATGTTATGCTGTAAGTAATACACTTCCTGCAGGTTGTACATCAACCGTAGGATATAGTGCTACGACTGGCTTACCATGTTCTGGAACCGTAACATCCAGTGGCCCTGTATCAGTAGCGCTTGCTGCAAACAATCCTGCTTCTAGCACATTGGTTGCTGGTCAAGCTACCGCTGATCTCGCACACTTTGCTTTCACTGGAACTGGAACAGTCACAAACGTAACTCTAAAAAGAATCGGTGTTTCTGCTGACACAACACCTTCAAATGTTTACCTCTTTGATGGGGCTACTCGTTTGACAGATGCGGCTTCAGTAGCAAGCAACGGTACTGTTACTTTCAACAACGCTTCAGGATTATTTACAGTTGCTGGTTCAAGGACCATTGCTGTAAAGTCTGATATTGCGGCTTCTACCTCAGGTCAAACTGTAGGATTTATGCTCGCTACGTTTACAGTAACAGGTGGTACAGTTGCGAATGCAAATATTTCAGGAAACATTCACACTGTCGCTTCTGCAACACTTGCAACAGTTACCGGTGGTACAGTTACCCCTACTGCAGCAACAATCGATCCTGCTGCAAACATTACACTATGGCAATCAACTCTTACTATCTCAAACAGAGATGTTTGGATGAAAAGACTTTCATTGCGTAATGTAGGTTCTGCTCCAGCTGCTTCATTTGCAAACTTCAAACTTTATGTAAATGGAGTACAAGTTGGTACAGCTATCGGAGTTGACGCAAACGGTTATGTAACATTTGACCTTAACGCATCTCCAGTATTACTTGCAGCAGGCTCACGCGTGCTTCGCATGGATGCTGATGTTGTATCAGGTGCATCACGTACAATACAATTCTCTCTTCGAAACGCAGCTGATGTTGACTTTGTTGACTCAAGCTTTGGCGTAAATATTACCCCTGCTCTTACAGGCAATGCTTTGCCTTGGACAGCAGTAACCGCCAACACAATCAGCGGAACCGCGGGTGGTACTTTGACTATTGCTAAGGATGTTTCATCACCTTCAACAAATCTTGTAAACGCTGCTAACGATGCTGTTATCGGAGTATTCAAAGTAACAGCTTATGGTGAATCTATTAAATTAGAAACCATCAGAGCTACCTTTACTGCAAGTGATGCTAACATCACTCAATTAAGAAACGGAAGAATCTTAATTAATGGTTCTCAATATGGTTCAACAGCTACTTTGAACGAAGACAGTCATGGAACACTAGCGTATACTTCATACACCTTGAATTATACTGTTGTTCCTGGAACTCCAATCTTGCTTGAATTGCGTGCTGACATCGTTGATAATGATGGCACAGATAGCATTTCAGCAGGCACAGATACGATCAATGCTACGATAGCTCCTGGTTCTTCAAATGCACAAAGAGTTGATTCTCTAGGTTCATTTAGTGCTCCAGCTTCTGCTGTCGGTTCAAACACGTTGACTATCGCTTCAACAGCTGTAGTTTTGACAAAAAACGGAACATATACTAATCAAACTACAACCCTTCCAATAAATAACTTCAAGATTGGTTCTTACAATCTTGCTGGTTCTTCAGTAGAAGATGTTCTATTGTCTACTCTTTCCTTTGATGTGGATGAGGCAGTAGGAACAGAATTTGACGAAGGTGATATGACAAATATCTACGTAGTTGTGAAAGATGCTTCTGGTGCTGTCGTAGCTCAACCTACACCTATTTCAACTGGTGGTACGGGAGCAGATCTTAACTATTCAATCAATTACACCATTCTTAAGAATGCTAATTTGACAATTGAATTGTTTGCAGATCTTGCAGACGACACTCTTGATAAAGTTGCTGGTGTTTCTGGTGGTACAGATGCTATTGATGCAACAGATGCATTCGTTACAGATCTTACTGTAACCGGTACTTCTGCAAGCGGAACAGCTATTACCGCAACCAGTGCTGATACAGCTGGTCAAAATATTGCATACGCTGCAGCTACATTGACTGCTACAGTAGATGCTTCTTCTCCAGCTAAAGGTATTACTTATGATAACCAAACTGTAACTTCTGGCGCATTCAAGTTCTCTTCAGTAACCAGTGCCTTTACTGTCACTGATGTTACTTTGACTCTTACTGCTTCAGGCGCAACAGTGGCTCAGAATGTAATGCTTTACGATGGTGCAACATTATTGGCCACAGCTCCAGGCGGAACTACTTCAGTAACGTTCTCTGGTCTTAACTTCCCAGTACCAGCTAATACTTATAAGGTTCTTACTGTAAAACTACAGCTTGGATCAATCGGAGTAGCTGCGGGTACTTCTGAAGCTAGCCTTGCTACAGCGTTAACTGTATTTACTTCTGTAACTGGTGGAGTATCAGATGCTTCTGCTAACGATGCTGGTCAATCACAAGAAAACGATCCAACTTCTGCTGTAACTAGCGCATTTGCTGCTATTCCAGTAATTACTAATGTTCCTCTTACTGATACAGTGCTTGTCAATGGTTCAAAAACTCTATTGAAATTCACAATGACAGCTACTGGTGGGGATCTAGCATGGGCTATGTTGTACTTTGATACAGCTGCCGATGGAACCACCGCTGCTGGTACTAATGCCACAACAGGTATTAGTCTAGTGGATACATCAACAGGAGTTCCTGTTGCAGGTACTTTCACCAACACTGGTATAGTAACTGGAGATGTGGCTACAACAGGTTCAATTAAGTTTGTTCCTACCGCCGAACAAGTTATTTCAGGTTCAAAGACATATGAGTTGCGTGGTACAATTACTGCTGCTAACGCAGCTGGTGATTACGTAACAGTAACTCTTGCTAATGACAATACTTCAGCAGTTGTTGCTCTTGATGACGCAACTACTATTATTGCTTCTGGCGATACTGATGCTCCTATCGTTTGGTCAGATATGTCTGCGGCTAGTCACACAGTGGATACTGTTGACTGGACAACAGATTTCGGTGTTCGAAATCTTCCAATCTCAGGTAGCTTGAACTTCCCTAGTTAATATTAATTAACTAAACTGTGGTATAGATGGTCGAATATCTTTCCACAAACAAAAAACCACCCTTCGGGGTGGTTTTTTGTTTTAGTTTTTTGTATAATAGAAATAATATGAAAAAACAACAAAAAACTAGCATTATTATGGTGACTGTTGGATTATTATTAATTATTTTAGGGATTTTCTATTACAAAAACAAGGCTGAAGTGCCAGAAGATATAATTCCCGAGGAAACAGATACTTCTCTGCTTCCGGCCGAGGAAAATGCTCAAAATAAAGCAGATTTGGCAAATTCTGAAGAATTTAAAGCCCAAGAAGCTATAAAAAAGGCTAAATGGAATACGGCGATGACGAATGCTCGCACTGCTTTCGGTAAGGGGGAATATGATAAATCAATAGGATATTACAACGAAGCCTTGTCTTATTATAAGACAGACACAGTTTATTCTGGGCTTTTTGTTGTCTATAGTGCTCAAAACAACATAGATAAGGCTAGAATTGCTATTGATAACGCCATAAAACTCAACCCTTTTGTCGCAGAGTATTGGAATTCTAAGTTGATTTTTCTAGATGAAAAAACCAGTGTTTCTTTTATTGATTTAAAGAGAATCTACGAAGAAGGGCTTCCAAAGGTAGATCCACAGACAAAAATAAACTTAGTAACTCATTTTGCAGGGATAGCTGAAAGAAACTGGCAAAAAGCTGAAGCTATCGCTTTATGGGAATATGCAAAACAGCTTTATCCACAAAATAGTTCTATTTACCAAGCTGAGATTGATAGATTAAACAAATAAATTAATAAAATTACAAAAAACGAAGATATAATCTTCGTTTTTTAGTTATCCACATGCTCGTTGTGCTTTAATATTTTTTTTATGTTGTATAATTACAAATACATTAGCGAGTCGAATGCGCTTTTGAATGTTTTTGATTATCCTTAAATGCATTATTGGGTAATTAAAAAAATATTATCAATGTTTATTAATTATTATTATTATTAACTTTTCTGCCATATAAGGTGGATAAAATTATTAGAAAAAAATATGAAAAATATATTTAAAGGTTTAGGTTTAGTTTTGATGGCTCTTCTTCTCGTCGTAGGAGTAGGAGCAGGTAGTGCGAACGCAGCTCTTACTATGGCTGCCTTGGCAGTGACAAGTGACGGTGCCCTTACTGTTACTTCTGCTGGTGCTATGGGTTTTGTTTCAGGAGCAAACGCTATCAACTTGGGTGCAGACGCAGCCGCAAAAACTATTACCGTTGGTAATATCACTGGCGCAACTGCTGTAAATATAAATACAGGAACTGGAGGAAGCACTGTTACAACAACAGGCGCTGGTGATTTCGTTGTTGCTTCTGCCGATACTGTTTTAGTAGATGCAGCTGGAGTTCTTGAATTGAATTCTTCAGCAGGAGTTATCGGAATTGGTAATGATGCTGTTGCTCAAAATATCAATGTTGGTACTGGTGCAGCCGCAAGAACTATTACCGTTGGTAACGTTACTGGCGCAACTGCTGTAAATATAAATACAGGAACTGGAGGATCAGCTATCACTACAACTAACGGAACTCTTGGTTTGATCACAGGAACTGGTGCTATCAACATCGGTGCAGACGCAGCCGCAAAGACTATTACCGTTGGTAATGCTACTGGTGCAACCACAGTTGCTATAACTTCTGGAACTGGTGGTATTGATCTTACTGGCCATGTAGTTACCTTGGGTGCTCAACCAACATTTACACAAAGTGCAGGTACTCCAACAGCTTCAGCTTATGCTACTGATCATGCTGGATATGTTATAAGTGATACTACTGCTCACACAACAGTTGTCGTAACATTTGCACAAGCTTATGCAAATGCTCCTTATTGTACATTTTCTGCTGATAACTCAGCCGCTGCTGCATTGGTAGGATCTGCTGGTGGAGTTTGGGGTACAACCTCAACAACAGCATTGACCATCACACACGCTTCAGACACAACTGCCGCTGCTTGGAATTATATTTGCGTAGGTGGTGAATAATTATTTTGTTTATTAATCTATTATCAAAATATGCAGAATTTTTGGACTGATTTCTTTTAGGTCGAATTCTGTATTAACAAATTAAAAACAAAATGATTAAAAAATTAAAAATTGGTTTACTTATCGCTGTATTGTCTCTCGCTGTTGTAGCAGGATCTGCTTTTGCCGCAGCCGGAGATTTGACATGGAGTGTGGATCAAACTATTGATTTATCTTCTCCTGATATAAATGTTACTATCGCTTCTGGCTCAACAGCTTCAAGTATAGTAATAAATGCGGGAACAATCGTTCCGACTCTTGCTTCAGGAGACGTCTTTACTCTTTCTACTGTAGCTGTCGGTGATTTCGCAGTTTCTCCTACTACTGGAGTGATTATCACATGTAACAGTAACACTACTTCTAGGGTTGTTATCACTGCTACTGGAAGTCAGGCTTATACCATTACTCCTTCAGCTACTGCTTGTGCGTATAGTGCAGGTAGCGGCGGTGGCGGATCCTCTGGAGACACCACTCCTCCCACAGATACTTCTATCTCTATCAGCGCAGGAGCAACTTCCACAGCTACACTAGCCGTTGCCCTAACTCTCGGAGCCACAGGTGCTACTAACATGATCATCTCAAATGATGCAGGATTTGCTGGAGCATCTTGGGAAACATATGCGACAAGTAGAGCTTGGACACTTACCTCTGGAGACGGAGTAAAGACAGTCTATGCTAAATTCAAAGATGCTGCTGGTAACATATCTGCTGCTATTTCAGATACTATTACTGTTTCTGGAACAGGAACGACTCAAACCACGAGTACTACCTCTGTGGAAGGTTGTTCTGCCGGCAACATGTATAGCACTACCACGGGAGCATTGTGTGTCAGCACGACAACAACATCTTCTGTTATTGCAGGTTGCGGTACTCGAACTTCAGGTTACAGTACTACGACTGGTCAATCTTGCGTAGGAAATGCTGTTAGTACGACAGCTAGAATTTACAATTTTGGTTCTACTACTTTAAAATACGGGAGTAGGGGTGAAGCAGTCAAAGAATTACAAAGATTCTTGAATGATACCCTTCATCTCGGTCTAGTAGTAGATGGTATTTTGGGTTCCAAAACTATTGCTGTTATAAAAGTATGGCAGAAGAACCATGGTCTAGTAGTAGATGGTCTAGTAGGTCCTGCTACCAAAGCAAAAATGAATGCTTCGGTGCAATAATATTTAAACTTTAAAGTTTAAACTAGCAAAAAACTACTCCAAGGAGTAGTTTTTTGTATTTATAAATGAATAGTATATAATAGTATTATTATAAACATAGTTTCCGCTTTAGTCGGATTAGCCTTGGGCTGAAAAAAAGATGTCTAAAAAAAATATTGTGATAGTGGGTGTTCTAGTTTTGATAATTGTAATTTTAGGTGTTTTACAATTTAAAGCAAAACGCGCAGATTTTTATTCTGTAGTTTATTTAACAACTGGTGAAGTGTATGTCGGTAAATTAACTACCTTTCCTATTTTTCAATTGAAAGATAGTTATATTCTACAAGTTACTAAAGATGCGACTGACCCGACTAAAAACAATTTCCAACTTCAACCGATAAGTGAAGCGCTATGGGCGCCAGAAAGTTTACGTTTAGAGAGAGACAACGTTGTCTTTTATGGTCCACTTTTAGCAAGCAGTAAAATTGCTGAAACTTTAGCCGCCCAAAATAAATAAGAAGAAATATTAAATTTATGTAATATAAACAAGAGCCACTCGTCTCCATAAGGTAAAGGTGGTTTTTGTTTTTTGTGTCTTATTATTAAAAACCCTATAAAAGGGTGCTAACTAGGAACATTTTATGAATAAAAACATAATTATTGGTTTGTTGGGTGGAATAATCGTTATCTTAGGTGTTTTGTTTTTTATATTTGGTGGTAACATAAAAGACCAAGGAGACAATGCTTTGCCGGCAGATGATTCTTCGACGACAGATCCTCTGGTGGGAACTACTCCACAAGCTCCTACTGTAAAGACAAGTGTAGATTATTCTGCTTCTATTTCTACCGCAATGGTAAATGGAAAAGTGAGACCCAATGGGGCAGCTACTACGTACTGGTTTGAGTATGGAGAGACGGCATCTTTAGGAAATAAAACAATTTTACAAGACATTGGTTCTGGATTTTCTTTGGTTTCTACTCCAGCATATATCATGGGGTTGAAAGCCAATACTACTTATTATTTTAGATTAAGTGCAAAAAATCGTTTTGCTACTGTAAATGGCGCTACCTATACTCTAACTACCAACTATACTCCCGTTCCGTCTGGTTCGATGCCAACATCTCATACTCTTTCTGCTACAGATATATTTAACACTAGCGCTAATCTAAGAGGTCAAATAAATCCAAATCAAGCAGAAACAAATTACTGGTTTGAGTATGGAAAAGATATCAACTTCGGCCGATCTACTGTTTTGCAAAGACTGGCAGGCGGAAATACAACCGTTTCTGTATCCTCGTCTATTTCTGGATTAAGTCCATCTACAAAATACTATTTTCGTTTGAATGCCCAAAATCAATATGGCACAGTGAATGGAACAATTTTGAACTTTACCACCGCTGGTCCTGTAGTGCCTTCTGCTCCTTCCGTAAATACTAATTCAGCTTCAAGTGTTACCACTACCAGTGTGACTTTCAATGGTAGTATCAATCCAAATAATGCAGAAACTACGTATTGGTTTGAGTATAGTGAAAATTCTTCCCTTAGCTCATTGATAGGAAGTAGTTCCTCTCAGCTTCTTGCGGGTGGGAATAGTAATATGAGTGTATCAACAAATATAACTGGTTTAAATAGGGGAACGAGATACTATTATCGTCTAATGGGGAGAAATCAATACGGCACAGTCGCGGGCGACATTGTCTCTTTTAGAACCAAAAATTAGTCAGATGCATCTTTACTCCTAATAAAATGATATAATAAGGGTCATAGTCTTTTGGTCGAGATTATAGTTGGTTATTAAAAAATTTTATGGATGATAAAAAAAATAAAAATTTATGGATTAGTTTAGCGGTAATTTTAGTAATTGTCGTTGGCTTGATACTTTGGTCTATGTTGAAATCAACACCAGCTTCTGCTCCAGCTACCATTGACGAGGATAGTACGACGAAAACAGATACTCCTTCTGGTGATACCAACACAAATTCTCCCGCAGTCTCGATTAGTTATACAAATGCATTAGTAAAATATAAAGATGCTCGTCTTCAATTTGATAATGCATGTCAGGCAAGCCCAGACAAAATGACATTCAAAAATAATTCTTATATGATGATCGACAATCGTGCTTCAGTTAGTCGTTCTATCAAAATAGGTTCGGTGTATAGTGTCGGGGCTTATGGTTTTAAAATTATAAAACTTTCAAGTGCTACTTTGCCAGCTACGTGGTATGTGGATTGTGGTAAATCTCAAAATGTCGCTACGATTTTGATTCAGAAATAAAAAATGTTTCAAGTATTTTTTAAAATCTTTTATTTTGTTATTATTTTCCCGTTTTTAATAATAACAGAGGGATATAAGATGTTTAAAAATTTTTTAGAGAAACATGGTTTTTTGCTTGATTGGACATATACCCTATTGGGTATATTAGTCCTTCTTCTTATTCTTGTAATTTTGTTTCAGTACGGGTATAATTAGTTTAATGACTAAACATTTTTTTAAGACCCTAACCCTTTTTGCTTTTATGATAATTCTAGGGTTAGTTGGTGTTTTTGTTGTAAATTATTTTGACAAAGGTGAAACTATTACGATAGACGCAAACGATAATACAGAGGTTGCAGAATAGCAGAATTGTGCTATATTATATTTACCGCAGAGAAAATAGGCAAACAATAAGTCCTGTTTAGTGGGTCGATATTCTGACGGCTAGAGCCGTTTTTTTAATTTAAAAAACATTATGTTGCAAAAATCAAAAAAAGAGGAAATGGTCAAAGACCTAGAGGGGGCAATAAAAAGCTCTGAATCTTTAGTTTTTGTTAATTTCCATGGTTTAAAAGTGAGCGATGAAACGAAGCTAAGGAGTAGTCTTCGAGCAGAGGGGGTAAATTATAAAGTCTCAAGGAAAACACTTCTCAAGCGTGCTCTTTTGGGTAAAGCTACGGGGGAAATCCCTGAACTTTCTGGCGAGGTGGCAATTGCATATTCTAAAGATGCCATTTCTTCACCACGCGAAGTATATAATTTCCAAAAAACCCACAAAGGTATGTTGAATATTCTTGGTGGAATTTTTGATGGGAAATTTGTTGATGGTTCTTATATGATGGAGCTTGCAACGATACCAAGCAGGGAAGTCTTACTTTCTAAGATTGCATTCTTGCTTAAGTCTCCAATGCAGCGATTGGCCTTAGCAGTGAACGAAGTAGCGAAGAAAAAATAATAGTCATTCGGATTTATTATTTTTAAGACACGAATAATTTTTTGTTAAAAATTTTCTATGCTCGGCTCAGTCAGCCTGCGCAAGTCTCAAAAACAATATAATCCTCATTAACAATTAAACAAAAAATTATTATGTCAAAATTTGATTCATTTATGAAAGATCTCGAGAGCGCATCAGTCTTGGAACTCAATGACTTGGTGAAGGCTATTGAGGAAAAGTTCGGAGTATCTGCTGCTGCAGTAGCAGTGGCAGGAGCGGGTGCAGCTGCTGGAGCAGAAGCCGTAGAAGAAAAAGACGCATTTACTGTTGTCCTTACTTCTGCCGGTGAACAGAAAATCGCGGTGATGAAAGTTGTTAAAGAAGCTCTCGGTCTTGGCTTGAAAGATGCTAAAGATTTAGTAGATGCTGCGCCTTCTACCTTGAAAGATGGGATGAAGAAAGCGGAAGCAGAGGACTTAAAGAAAAAAGTGGAAGAAGCAGGGGGCAAAGTTGAACTTAAATAATAAACCAAAAAGTTTATTGGTAAAATACCCAAGCTAAAACTTGGGTATTTTAATTTGTAATAAAGTACTTATTATAACGTCTTATATAGTAGTATAATGTGGTATTAGTTCATTATAATTATTAATTAACTTGCCCCGTTTTCGCGGGGTGAATAAAAATTATGAAAAAATATATATTGTTTTTAGCTGTGTTGGTTTTTGTTTTTACGTTCTTTGGTAGGGTGTCTAGCGCAACAGAAGTTTCTGTTCCTGATTGTTCTATTTTCCGTACTCTTCGTGTGGGTTCAACAGGAAGTGAAGTTACTTGTTTGCAGAAAAGTTTAGGACTTTTCGCCGATGGTAAATTTGGTCCGAAAACCAAAAATGCTGTTAAGGCTTGGCAATTAAAATGGGGATTAATGGCTGATGGTATGTTTGGCGCTAAGTCACGCGCTAATTGGGTTGCTCGTGGTGGAAACTCAGGAAATTTCCCAGAAGGTTGTGAGTCAGCTTCTGGATATAGTAGAACTACGGGTTTGAAATGTTATGCGATACCCAGTGTCCAATCTTCTGTGATTATTAGCGGAGTAAGTGGACCACAAACATTAAATGTAAACCAAGAAGGGACCTGGACAGTAACAGCTTATGATAAAAATGGAGGAACGCTTTCATACTCTGTCGTATGGGGAGATGAAGCTTCTGCAACATCATCTTCAGCTGGTTTATTCAAATATCCAGAACTTGGGCAGACTGCTACCTTTACTCACACTTATAAAGTAGCAGGGAAATATACACCTAAATTTACGGTTACGAATAATATCGTATGTGTTGCATATCCGTGTCCCAATAGCAGTGCAAGTACTAGTTTGAGTGTGAAAGTAGGAGAAGTGATCACTGCAGCTCCTGTATTGTCTTCTTTGTCTGCAGTTTCTGGTGTTACCGGTAGCCAAGTTACAATCTTCGGTGATAATTTTACGGCAACGGGTAATAAAATTAAATTTGGGGATACTAATACTGAAAATGATCCAGCTTACAATCTCAACGCAAATAGTATTGTTTGTTTTAAATACCCATGTCCCTACAACAAGAGTATTACATTTACCGTCCCTTCTAGTTATTATGTAGCTTGTTTGCACTCAACTCCTGCTTGTATGATTGCTACTAGAATGATTCAACCTGGTGTTTATCCAGTTTCAGTGATAAATGCAAATGGTACAAGTAATGTTATGAATTTCACAGTAAACTAGCGATTAAACATTCTGAATGTGTGTTAGCAAGCCCCGTCGCTCGCGAGCGACGGGGCTTGCTTGTTTTTTATCAAAAAAGCTTTACAATAAAACGATGGAAGTTTTGGGTAAAATTTTAGGTAGTTCGGCGCGAGTGAAGATTATGCGTCTTTTTTTGCTTAATAGGGGTAAAGGTTTTACCAGCAAAGATATCGTAAAAAGAAGTCGAGTAAGCCTCGATGTTGTTCGTCGAGAACTCAAACTTCTTTCTGCTGTTAATTTTATTAAAAAACGCACTACAGACTGGTCTTTCAATTCCTTGTTTAAATATGGAGAAGAATTTGAAGGTTTGTTACTTGGTTCAGATACCTTAAGCAAAGAAGCCATTTTGGATAATTTCAAAAAAGTTGGACGAGTTAAACTCATTATAATTTCTGGTATTTTTATAAAGAAACATGATAGTCGGGTAGATTTGTTGATCGTCGGAGACAAAATGAAAAAAAATAAGATAGAAGAGGGAATTCGCAAAATTGAAGCTGAACTTGGAACGGAATTATCTTATGCTGTTTTTGACACAAAAGAGTTTATTTATCGTTTAAATATGTATGATAAATTGGTTCGAGACATATTAGACTACCCTCACGAGACTGTTTTACAGACAAAAGAGTTATCCACACAAGTCTTAAAAAAAGTTTAAAAACTGATATAATATAGCGATAGAACTTTAATAAGGTCGAAACTTAAAAAAGTATTTTTATTAGTTAATAATTAATTATGACAAACATTTGGCTTTCATGGGGAGATGTTTTTAATGCATCACTTCAAAATATGTGGTTTGGGTTGGTTCAGTTTGCTCCGTTACTTATCGTAGCAGTTGTTTTCTTCGTAATCGGTTGGTTTTTGGGTTCTTTGATTGCAAAGGCTATTGAGCAAGTATTTGGAAGCTTAAAGATAGATAGTCTTTTTGCCTCTATCGGAGTAGAAGGTTTCTTTAAAAAAGCTGGAATGAATCTTAATTCCGGATATTTTGTTGGACAAGTAGTAAGATGGTTTATAATAATCGTCTTCCTTCTCCCTTCTCTTAATCTAGTCGGATTAAATGAAGTTTCTGCTTTCTTAAGTGAAAGCGTTCTTGCCTTCTTGCCTCAGGTGGTAATAGCTGCTTTTGTTTTGATTATTGCTGCGGTTGTTTCTGAAGGTCTTTCCAAGATGGTTTTAGCTACTGCAAAAGCTATGAATTTAAAAGCAGCCCACATGCTCGGCGCTGTTGCTAAATACGCTGTTTGGATTTTTGCTATCATCATTGCTCTCGGCAAGCTTGGTCTAGGAGATTACATGAGTATTCTTTTTACCGGCATTGTTGCTATGCTCGCATTGGCTGGAGCTCTGGCTTTTGGCTTGGGTGCAAAAGATCACGCTTCTAGATTCATTTCTAAGATCAGCGAAGAGACTCACGGTTAAAAACTGAATCTAAAAACAATAAGTTTTTTTACAAAAAAGATGTCATTCCTTGACATCTTTTTTGTTTTAGAATATACTCTTCTAATCAGTATGATAATCACAACAAACAGTTTAAAAGGCAGGCCATAACAGACTTTTCTTTTGTCTGTGCAGGCCGCCCAAAAGGCGGTTTTTTGTTTGACAGCAAGGCTTGAATATTGAAAACTAAATTCCTGTTCTAATGTTAGAAGGGTCTTTTTTATTGGAAACAGGAAAAAGCCAAGAGAAATATTTTAGTAGCGAGCGGTCGTGAAAAAAATTTAATTCTGGCTTTGTTTGTTCCAAACGTAAAGTTTGGATTTGTGATTTTCAAATTTCTTAACAGGAAATTTAAGGGCGTACGGTGGATGCCTTGACTTTAAGAGGCGAAGAAGGACGTGGCGTTGCTGCGATAAGCTTCGGGGAGGTGCTTAGCAACCTTTGATCCGGAGATTTCCGAATGGGGAAACCCTGTCGAGTAAACCTCGACAACTTTTATCTTTATGATAAAAGAGCGCACCCTGGGAAGTGAAACATCTCAGTACCAGGAGGAGTAGAAACAAATATGCATTTCCTTAGTAGTGGCGAGCGAAAAGGAAGAAGCCCAAACCGTTCTCGCAAGAGAGCGGGGTTGTAAGACGACAATGTAGTTTACTAGAGGAGTCAAAAAATAAATTATTAACTGAAGTTGCTGGAAAGCAACACCATAGGAGGTGATAGTCCCGTAAGTGAAAATAATTTATCTCTTTTATTGTTGTTCTTGAGTACCCCAGGACATGAATAGCCGGGGGGAATCTGGCGGGACTAACCGCTAAGGCTAAATACTCTTAAAGATCGATAGTGAACAAGTACCGTGAGGGAAAGGTGAAAAGCAGCCCGATTAGGGCGGTGAAATAGACCTGAAACCGTATGTCTACAAGGAGTCGAAGTGGGTATTTATATCCACAACGGCGTGCCTATTGAAGAATGAGCCAACGAGTTTATGCATGCTGCTCGGCTAAGCTGGCTAAAACAGCGCAGCCATAGGGAAACCGAGTGTTAATAGCGCGTAATTGGTAACATGCATAAGACCCGAAGCCAGGTGAGCTTGCCATGAGCAGGATGAAGTAGGTCGAAAGACCTATGGAGGTCCGAACGGGTAGATCGTACAACGTCTTCCGATGACTTGTGGTAAGGAGTGAAAAGCTAATCGAACCTGGTAATAGCTGGTTCTCTCCGAAATAGCTTTAGGGCTAGCGTCAAGTGTTTTTTCTGGGGGTAGAGCACTGGAAGGTTTCGACAGGGAGCAATCTCGCGAAACCTATCAAACTCCGAATACCAGAAACCATAGCTTGGCAGTTAGGCCATGGGGGCGAAGCTCCATTGGCCAAAAGGGAAACAGCCCGGATCTCAAAATAAGGTCCCTAAATATATACTAAGTGTAAGTCAAGAAGGTGAAGTTTCTTTAACAATGAGGAGGTTGGCTTAGAAGCAGCCATCCTTTAAAGATAGCGTAACAGCTCACTCATCTAGAGATTTTGCGTCGAAAATAATTGGGGCTAAGTATATTACCGAATTTGAGGATGTGAATTTCCTTCGGGAAATTCACGTGGTAGGAGAGTGTTCCACTCTGCTGTGAAGGAAGACTCGTGAGAGCTTCTGGAGCGTGTGGAAGTAAGAATGTTGGCACAAGTAACCGCAATGGGGTTGAGAACGCCCCACGTCGAAAGATCAAGGTTTCCTTGGTAATGTCAATCATCCAAGGGTTAGTCGGGCCTAAGGGAATGGCGAAAGCCGTACTCGATGGACACAGGGTTAATATTCCCTGACTTCTGTATTTTGTGACGGGATGACGGAGTGTAGTATGTATCGCTCATTATTGGATTTGAAGTTTGTGTCTTGATTATGCTCTATAGGAAAATCCGTAGAGTGCCTTAGATGGCGCATGAAAGAGAAGCAAAAAGTTTTATGCTTCGGCATAGGATAATGATATAAAGCACGCTTCCAAGAAAACTCTCTAAACTTATGAATATAGAATCCGTACCGCAAACCGACACAGGTGATCAGGTCGAGTAGACCAAGACGAACGAGTGAGTGGTCCCCAAGGAACTCGGCAAAAAAGCAGCCGTAACTTCGGGATAAGGCTTGCCCTCTATTAATTTAGAGGGCCGCAGCGAAAGTATCTCTGGCAACTGTTTACCAAAAACACAGCTCCCTGCGAACTCGCAAGAGGATGTATAGGGGGTGACACCTGACCAATGCCAGAAGGTCAAACAACGACGTTGGTAGTAGCAATATTATTGGTGATTGTTGTAAGCCCTGGTGAATGTCGGCCGTAACTATAACGGTCCTAAGGTAGCGAAATACCTTGTCGGGTAAGTTCCGACGCGCACGAATGGTGTAATGACTGGAGAACTGTCTCGGGGACCAGCTCGGTGAAAATACAATACCGGTGAAGATGCCGGTTAAGTGCAGTTAGACGAAAAGACCCTAGAAGCTTTACTATAACTTTATATTGAGCATGTTTTTTGTCTGCGTAGAATAGATGGGAGAGGTCTGATGTTTACGGTTTTGGCTGTAATCTACTCGTCAGTGAAATACCATTCTTACCGAAGGCATGTTCTAACCAATACGGCAAAAACGTATTGAAACAGTATATGGTGGATAGTTTTACTGGGGCTGTACCCTCCTAAAAAGTAAAGGAGGGGTTTAAAGGTAATCTAGGCGCGAATGGAAACCGTGCCGATAGTGTAATGGCACAAGATTGCTTGACTGTAAGGGGTACATCCCGAGCAGGTACGAAAGTAGAACATAGTGAACCGACCACCCGTGTTAGACGCGGTGGAAGATTAACGGATAAAAGCTACTCTAGGGATAACAGGCTAGTTCCGCCCAAGAGTTCATATCGACGGCGGAGTTCGGCACCTCGATGTCGGCTCACCTTAGCGCGGCGGTGGAGAAGCTGCCAAGCGTTTGGCTGTTCGCCAATTAAAAAGGTACGCGAGCTGGGTTCAGACCGTTTAGGAATTAAGGAAACTTGAATCTTAAACAGTTTGAACCCTCAGAGGAATTCATGAACTAAAAAATGAACTGTTTTAATCGAAATTAACCATACTGCTGTTTGCAGTATCACGGCGGCACTTTGTAGAAATGCAAAGTGGCAAGCTAACTTATATCGGAGAAATCCTATTCGTGAAAACGAAGGATAACGCCGAGGGAAAGAATTATATTCTGCCCGTAGAGACTGAATGTTAGCATTCCAAGATTTTTGGAATATGTCACAGTCCGATCCCTCCAGTAATGAAGGTCTCCGAATTAAATCGGAGTGTAAAACGTAGATGCGTGAGACAGGTTGGTCTCCTATCTACTGCACTCGTTGATTCTTGAGAAGATTTGCTCCTAGTACGAGAGGACCGGAGTGAACTGACCTCTGGTGTACGAGCTGTCCTGCCAAGGGCAATGCTCGGTAGCTATGTCGGGAATGGATAACCTCTGAAAGCATCTAAGAGGGAAGCCAGCTTCAAGATTAGGAATCGTTAAGAACCGTGAGAGATGATCACGTTGATAGGCTTTAAGTGGAAGCGCAGCAATGCGTTAAGCTGAGAAGTACTAATGTTTCGATTCCTGTTAAGAAATTTGTAAATCACAACCCCAGTAGTAGAGCAAAGCTCACTACGGGGTAAATTAAAAAACAAACATTGAAAATCGAGTTTTCAGTGTTGGTGATTCATCGCAAGGGCCACACCTCTTCCCATTCCGAACAGAGAAGTTAAGCCTTGTTGAGCTGATGATACTCTTCATGGGGAAAGTAAGCAGTCGCCAACACCGAGCACTTGATTCTAAAATGCCTGATTAGAAAGATCGGGTTTTGTTGCGTGCCCTAATTATAGGGAGTAAAATAAACTTTATGTCATATAAAAAACAAATTATTGTAAGTGCGTCCGAAGATCGTTTAGAGGGTCTTATTTTAGAACGTCTTGCTCCTGGAGCCAACAAAGAAAAAATTGATCAGAGAATTTGGGATCTTTTCGGAGAGGATTGGGTGGTAATGTTCACAGATCTTTCTGGATTTTCAAGACACGTAGCGAAGTTCGGTATTATTCATTTTCTCCAAACTATTTCTGAATCTCAAAGAATTTTGATACCAGTATTAGAAGACCATGAAGGAATTCTACTCAAGACGGAAGGTGATAGTTTTTTGGTAATTTTTAGAAATGCAAAAAGAGCGCTTGAAGCTGCTATCGCCATGCAAAAGACAGTTGCGGGATATAATGTCGATAAGCCAGAAGAAGAAAAAGTTTTGTTATGTGTTGGTCTAGGGTACGGACATATGCTTCGTATTGGGGATCAGGATGTTTTCGGAGAGGAAGTAAATGCTGCCTCGAAGCTTGGGGAAGATATTTCTAAGAAAGGAGAGATATTGCTTACCGAAGATTTTAGAAATAAGGTGGGAGAAGTGGATATTCAATTTGAAGAAATAAAAGATGTTCCGGCTGGTTCAAATAAGGCTTATCGGGTAAAATATCAATAATAGCTATATTTAATAAGCTTAAATATAGCTTGACTTTTTGATATTGTGTGTGATACAATATGTAAGGATAGGGAGGTGACCATGACGGCTATCAAGGTGACGCTGATCAGGCTCCGGAAGGAGTTTCGTATTGTGTGGCTAGGGTGGAAAACTCGTCGCGAGTTTCGTCGCCTTCGCCATCGTCGCGGGCAGGAGATGGGCGTCATCGGAACGGGGAGGAGATTCACTTTTTAGCTCTCAGCTTTCCCGGCTGAAAAGGAGGAGGGGAAATGAATTTACCTTTGTGTCTCTTGTTCGCAGCAGCGGGGTTGCTTCTTGTTGGGATGGAGTGCTTGATAGCACTGCCTTCCGAGAAGATTCTAAAACTCCCGCTCCCAACTTTTTTTGTTCATTATCTTTTGAAGGAGAAGGGTGCCCGTATCATGGACAGACTGTACCCTGAGTGGTGGAAAAAAGAAAGGAAAGAATAAATCGAGCTCGGCCGTCTATGACGCGCCGAGCTTTTACCATTTTTAGGCGTTTATTTTTGCCTCGTCCGTAGGCTATGGCCGAGGGATTTTTTTAGTGTTATTATATCTTTATGGTGATAATGACTTGGGCATTAAAACGACAAATTTTTTATATAACTATTCTTGTTTTATTTTTTTCAATATTTGGATTTTTAATAATTTATCCTCGCCTCAATAAAGCACCGACTTGTATTGATGGGAAACAAAATGGAAATGAAACAGGAGTAGATTGTGGTGGGTCGTGTGCTAAAGCTTGTTTTGCTCAAGTAGATCAAGTTTCTGTTCTCTGGTCTCGCGCTTTTCGGGTGATACCTGGGCGTTACAATGCTGTTGCTTATCTAGTAAATCATAATAAAAACACCGCAGTTCAAAAAATAAATTACAGATTTCGTTTTGCTGATGCAAGAAATATATATATTGGAAAGCGAGAAGGTAGCACCTTTATTCCCCCAGGAGGTAATTTCGTGGTTTTTGAACCAGGCATAGACATCGGTAATTCTATTCCTGTTTATGTAACTTTTGAATTTACGGAAACACCTGTTTGGCTACAAGTACCACAAGAAAAGATGGATCAATTAAAAGTTTTGATTTCAAATATCCAACTTTCAGATGATAAAACTCTTCCACGACTTTCCGCCACTATAAAGAATAATTCACTTTTTACTATTCCTAATGTAGGGGTGGTGGCAGTTTTATATGATGCTCTAGGTAATGCCATTTCTACTAGTCGCACTTATTTAAATGAACTTACTCCACTTCAAAACGCTGATATCAATTTTACTTGGCCAGAACCATTTTCTGGTACCGTGGTCGCTAAAGAAATAATTCCAATGTACGACATTTTTACCGCTAAATTACAGTAATGGATTACTTGTCCCGTACTAAATTTTTGATTACAACAAATGACCACTATTAATAAAAACTTAAAATTTTAGTATTGGGATGGCTGAAAAAGCTCTAAAAAGAATAGATTGGCTCCTAGTTGTTTTTATCGTTCCGATAATTGCAGGAGGCCTTGTTACTATGAAGTCTTTTTCATCACTGGAAAATCCAAGTGATTTTTTTAGTAAACAAATTATTTGGGTTCTGATATCTTTTTCTGTCTTTTTTCTCTTCTCTTTTATTGATTTTCGTTTTTTAAAACGTACGAATGTACTCGTATTTTTATTTTTATTCACGTCTTTTATATTGTTGATACTTGTCGTTTTAGTAAATGTTTCTAATGGGCCTAAAAGTTGGTTTAATTTTGGTTTTTTATCTTTTCAACCAGTTGATGTTATGAAGTTAGTTTTGGTTTTAGTTTTGGCTAAATATTTTTCCCGTCGACATGTAGAAATCAGAGATATTAAACACATTTTTATTTCTGGATTTTACGCACTTGTCCCTTTGGTCTTGGTTTTACTTCAACCAGATTTTGGTTCAGCGATGATTATTCTGGCTATTTGGTTTGGAATGGTACTTGTTTCTGGAATTTCTAAAGTTCACTTATTTTTAGTTATTACTTCTGGAGTGTTGATTTTTATTTCACTTTGGTTTTTTGTTTTTGCTCCATATCAAAAAGCTCGTATTTATAATTTTATAAATCCTTTAGCTGATGTCCAAAAAACAGGGTATAATGTTTTTCAATCAACTATTGCTGTAGGCTCTGGTCAAATAATGGGCAAGGGGTTGGGTTTTGGAACTCAATCAAGATTGAAATTTTTGCCCGTTCCTCAATCTGATTTTATTTTTGCTGCTTATGCGGAAGAATGGGGTTTCATCGGTTCGGCTTTAATTTTATTATTTTACAGTCTTGTAATTTGGCGAATTCTTTACACTGCTTCTTTGGGTGCGTCTAATTTTGAAATACTTTTTGGTATGGGCATTGCTATTTGGTTTATGGGACATATAATCATAAATATTGGAATGAACCTAGGGCTTTTGCCGGTGACTGGTATTCCTCTTCCTTTTATGAGTTATGGAGGTTCTCATTTGTTGACTGAATTTGTCGGCTTAGGAATTTTAATGAGTATGCGTAAATATGGCAGGTCTGCGCATCAAGATGATATGAAAAATGAATTTTTGGGAGTATAAAAAATATGCAAATTATTGATGGAAGAAAAATACGAGATGAAATTTTGTCTAAAATAAAAAGTGAAGTAGTTGCTCTTCCTTTTAAACCAGTTTTTTGTGATGTCTTAGTGGGAGAAGATCCAGCCTCGATTCAATACGTACAAATCAAAGAACGTACCGCAGAAGCCGTCGGCATTTCTTTCTATAAAGCAAATTTTTCTGAATCTATAACCACTGATAATTTGGTTAGAGAAATAAATGTTTTAAATAATATGAAAAATATGTGCGGTATTATTATTCAACTTCCTTTGCCTTCTCATTTAAATCAAGAGATGATTTTAAACGCTATTGATCCGAAACTAGATGTTGATTGTTTGGGAACTATTGCTAGTGAAAAATTTTATAATGGAGAAAGTACGATAAGTTTTCCAGCGGCACTTTCTTGCATGGCTCTGTTAGATTCTTTGAATTTAGATTTAACTACTAAAAAAATAGTTGTTTTAGGGCAGGGGATGTTGGTAGGTAAACCAGTTACTGCACTCCTTCGCGCGAGAAATTTATCACCTGAAATAATTACTAACGAAACTCCCAACAAAGAAGAAATAATCAAACAATCCGAGGTTATAATTTCGGGGATGGGAAAAGGGAAATATCTTACGGGTGATATGATTAAAGAAGGAACTGTATTAATAGACGCTGGAACTTCAGAATCCAATGGGGGAATCGTGGGCGATGTTGATTTGGAATCTGTTAAAGACGTAGCCGGATACGTTTCTCCTGTTCCCGGAGGCGTCGGTCCCGTCACTGTCGCAATGCTCCTTAATAATGTATTAATCGTAGCAAAAAATTTAAAATAATATGAACAACGCAATTTTTTTCTTTTTTTATAATTTAGCGCATCAGTCAAACTTATTTGATAACTTAATTATTTTTTTGGCTGTTTATTTTCCTTTTGTAGCAGTTATATTAGCAGGACTTTTTTTGCTGTTTCATCATGAGATTTTGCGAGCAGAGAATCCGTTTCGTGTTTTTTTGGAAAAAAAGAAGGAAATACTAGTTGTATTCTTTTCTAGTTTCTTGGCATATTTTTTAGCTTCAATATTAAAAATTTTATTTCATACAACACGACCATTCTTAGCATTTCCAAACATAAACGCTCTTTTCAGTGAATCCAGTTATGCTTTTCCGTCTGGGCATGCTGCATTTTTCTCTGCTTTAGCTTTTTCAATATTTTTTCTGCATAAAAAAGCTGGCTACGTTTTTATATTTTTTGCTTTATTGATTGGGGTGGCACGTATTGTCGCTGGAGTACATTTCCCGATTGATATTCTTGGTGGTTTTATTCTAGGTGGCACAATTTCTTATTTGGTTGCATATTTTGTGAAAAGTGTATAGAATAGCTTTATATTTATGTGGAAAAAGATTGTTTTAACTATAATAATACTTATTTTAGGAGGGGGAGTAGCCTTTTTTATTTTTAAATCTGAACCTAGATTAAATAAGAATTTTGCTACAGCCAGCTCGTTTTTTAAGAATCATCCTTTTCGTCTCGGCCTTGATCTTTCTGGAGGTAGTCATTTGATATATAAAGCTGATACTTCTGTAGTTCCAGCTGATCAGGTTGGAGATTCAATGAACGCTCTTCGTGATGTGATCGAGCGACGTATAAATCTTTTTGGAGTTTCTGAACCAGTAGTACAAGTACAACACGGTGGTTTTGTTTCTGGTGGAGAAGAACAATTAATCGTTGATCTTCCAGGAGTAACCGACGTTAAACAGGCAGTAGAAATGATCGGGCAGACCCCACTTCTTGAATTTAAAATTGAAGCTCCCAAGGATACTCCTCAAAATGCGACCGTAGATAAAGACGGAAAGGTAAATTTAGATTTAAGTTCTCAGTTTGTCTCTACAGAACTTACTGGACGATATTTGCAGAAAGCAACTTTAGAATTTGATACCAATACTCGCGAACCAAAAGTAAGTTTGCAGTTTAACGATATCGGAACGAAACTTTTTGCTCAAATTACCAAAGACAATATTGGTAAAATGGTAGCAATTTATCTAGACGGTGCTCCTATTTCTACTCCTGTTGTTCGAGAGGAAATCCCCAATGGTCAGGCGGTAATTTCTGGAAACTTTTCTCCCACTGAAGCAAAACAATTAGTCGGCCGACTTAATTCTGGAGCTCTACCCGTGCCCATCACTCTTCTTTCTACCCAAACGATCGGTGCTATTTTGGGAGACAGTGCAGTAAATGCTGGAGTTAAAGCTACTATTGTAGGATTTTTATTAGTGGCTTTATTTTTAATTCTTTTATATCGCTTGCCAGGTTTAATCGCCACTTTTTCTCTTTGCATTTTTATCATAATAATATTAGCTCTTTTTAAACTTTTGCCTGTTACTTTGACTGCTGCTGGTATTGCTGGATTTATTATTTCTATTGGTATAGCAGTGGATGCTAATGTGCTTATCTTTGAGCGTGTTAAGGAAGAATTGCGCTCTGGAAGAAGTATTGCAGATGCAACTTCAGTTGGTTTTTCTAGAGCTTGGTTTTCTATCCGAGATTCAAATATTTCAAGTCTCATCACAGCAATTATTTTGTTTTGGTTTGGTACTTCTTTGATTAAGGGTTTTGCTTTGACACTGGGTATGGGGGTGATGGTGTCGATGTTTAGTGCCATTACAATTAGCAGAATTTTTCTTTCTATGCTTAGTTTTATGGGGGAAGGAAAAGTTGCCAGATTTTTATTTTCGAGTGGACTTTCAAGTGGTGTAGCCAAACAAAAAGAATAAAAAATTATGTTTATAATAAAATACAAAAAAATATTTATCGGTATATCAATGGTTTTGGTTGTTCTTTCTATTTTGTCATTATTTATATTTGGATTGAATATTGGTATTGATTTTAAAGGGGGTGCATTGGTTGAGGTTGTTTATAAAATAGAACGCCCAGCGCAAGATGTTTTAGATAAATCTCTCGCTTCCCTTAGCTTTGGTTCTATTCTCCTCCAGCCGACAGGGGATCTTGGTTATATTGTAAAAACTCGCGATCTAAATGATTCTGAACATACGCTGCTTTTGAAAACACTTTCCCAAGAAGACCAAAATCCTTTGACTGAAATGAGTTTTAATTCCATCGGACCGACGGTGGGTAGAGAGCTTACCAGAAAAGCAGTTTTGGCGATTATTTTAATTTCTTTGGCGATTATTTGTTTTATTGCTTTTGCTTTTAGAAAAGTTTCTAAACCAGTTTCTTCTTGGAAATATGGAATTATTGCTATCGTTTCACTTTTACATGATGTAATTATCCCAGTAGGATTATTTGTTTTACTTTCTCATTATTATGGGGCAGAAGTAGATACTCTTTTTGTGGTAGCAGTTCTTACTATTCTAGGTCTTTCTGTTTCTGACACAATAGTTATTTTTGATAGAATTAGGGAAAACTTAAGAAATCAAGCTAATGTAAATAAAATAAACTTTAGTGAAACTGTGGGTAAGAGCCTTGATCAATCATTTGTTCGTTCTATTTGTACGTCCCTTACAGTTATACTTGTTCTTCTAGCCTTGTTCTTCTTTGGTCCTGTCTCTACGAAGTATTTTGCCCTTATGCTTACTGCTGGAATGTTCTTTGGGACATATTCTTCAATTTTTCTAGCTTCGCCATTGTTAGTTTTGGTAGAAGAATGGCAAAAGAAAAAATAGACCTTTTTGCCCTGTGTGATACAATAAATGTGTGTTTATTATTAGTATAATTTTTTTGAATTTCTTTTTATGAATAATTTTTTTTGGATTTTAATAGGTATTTGTTTTATCGTTATTGTTTGGCTTGTTTTTGCTTATAATAAATTTGTTACTTTGGTAAATCGTTCCAAAGAAGCTTGGGCGGATATTGAAGTACAGTTAAAAAGAAGATACGATCTGATTCCGAACTTGGTAAACACAGTAAAAGGTTATGCTACTCACGAAAGTTCTGCTTTTGAAAATGTTACCAAAGCTCGTTCCGCTGCGATGGGTGCAGGAGGTAATTTAGCAGACAAGGCCGGAGCAGAAAATATGTTGACCGGTGCCTTGAAATCAGTTTTCGCTATCGCGGAAGCTTATCCAGAATTAAAAGCCAATCAAAATTTCTTAGCACTGCAAAATGAACTTTCCGATACAGAAAATAAAATTCAAGCCGCTCGCAGATTTTACAATACAAATGTTCGTGATTTAAACATTTCAATTGAAATTTTTCCTGGTAACATAATTGCAAAAATGTTTAATTTTTCCAAAATGGAGTTCTTCGATCTTGCTGACAATGACGTTGCGCAGAATCCCGTGGAAGTAAAGTTTTAAATGGCAACACTTTATACCGAGCAATCAAAAAATGTTACGAAAACCTGGGCATTAATGGCAGTGTTTTTTGTGGTGGTCATCGGTTTCGGTTGGTTTTTTAGTTATTATTACGGCAATCCAAACATTCTTTACTTTTTTGTGGTCTTTAGTGTTTTGATGAATTTTTTTTCCTATTGGTTTTCAGACAAAATTGTTCTTACTTTAGCAGGCGCGAAGGAAGCAAAAAGGGAAGAATATTTTGATCTATATAATAGCGTGGAGAATCTGGCTATAACCGCTGGATTGCCGATGCCGAAAGTGTATGTAGTACAGGATCTATCGCCGAATGCTTTTGCAACTGGCAGAGATAAAAACCATGCTGTCGTCTGCGCGACTACAGGACTTCTTGCGATTTTAGAAAAGAACGAATTAGAGGGTGTGATAGCGCACGAACTTTCGCATATTGGTAATAAAGATATGTTGCTTTCAACAGTTGTGGTCGTGCTAGTAGGTTTTGTTACTATTGTTGCCGATGTTTTTAGGAGAAATTTATTTTTCGGTGGGGGAAGAGATAGCAAAAATAATGGTGGAATTTTTATGATTGTTGGGATTATCCTATCAATCTTGGCGCCTCTCGCTGCTGTTTTGATTCAGCTCGCTATTTCTAGAAAACGTGAATTTTTAGCGGATGCATCTGGGGCATTGCTCACTCGTTATCCAGATGGACTTGCCAATGCGCTTCGCAAAATTTCGGAGCATAGTCAACCCATGGTTCGTCAGTCTGGCGCCATTGCGCATTTATATATCGCTGATCCAAAAGGCACAAGTGTAAGTAAAAAAATTAGTGGTTTCTTTGTGACCCACCCGCCGGTAGAAGAGAGAATTAAGGCTTTGATTGGGAAATAAGGTTAGAGTATACTGTTATTATATGGACATAAAAGATGTTGAAAATCTAGCAGAGCTTGCAAAGATCGAACTTTCAGAAAATGAAAAAAAAGAAATACTTTCAGATATGAAAGGTATTTTAGCTTATGTGAATGTAATTGAAAAAGTAGAAATGGAAGATACAAAATCAGTTCAGGATTTTTATAATGTTTGGCGAGAAGATGAAACGGGTTCAAGAGAGTTTTCAAAAGAACTAATTACAAAACAATTTCCAGACGCGAAAGATGATTTTCTAAAAGTAAAAAAGATTTTATGATTGATTTAAATACTCTAACCATCACAGAAGCAAGAAAAAAACTTGATGCGAAAGAATTTTCTGCGGTTGATTTAGCCTTGGCTTATTTGGCTGAAATTGAAAAGAAGAACAGTGAGTTAAATGCTTATCTTGAAATTTACGATGATGTTTTAGAGCAAGCAAAAAAGGCGGATGAAAGAATTGCAAAAGGAGAAACATTTCCATTATTAGGAATTCCACTTGCTATCAAAGATGTGATTTTGATTGAAGGCAGAAAAGCTGGCGTAGCATCAAAAATTTTAGAAAATTATACAGCTTCTTATGACGCGACGGCGATAGCTAAATTAAAAAAACAAGGCGCAGTATTTTTAGGGAGAACAAATACAGACGAATTTGCTATGGGTGGTTCCACAGAAAATTCAGCTTTTGGGGTAACAAAAAATCCAAATGATTTATCACGAGTAGCAGGGGGGTCTTCCGGTGGATCGGTCGCTGCAGTAGCCGCTAATCTTGCCTTAGGGGCACTGGGTTCTGACACAGGTGGGTCAGTGCGAGAACCAGCATCTTTTTGTGGAATAGTGGGTATGAAGCCCACTTATGGTAGGGTGTCTAGATATGGTCTTATTGCCATGGGGTCATCACTTGATTGTATTGGAGTTATTGCTAAAAATGTAGAAGATGCGTCGATAATTTTTAATGCGATTTCTGGATACGATGTTTTAGATAGCACTTCGATTGATTTCAATTCATTCAAAGAGGTTTCTTCAGAAAATAAAAATACTTTAACTATCGGTGTGCCTTGGGATTTAGTCAATGGAGATGGTGTTGATCAAAAAGTAAAAGAAAATTTTGAACAAGCTATTGAAAAATTTAAAATTCTTGGATTTAAAATTAAAGATATTTCTTTAAAAAATCTTGATATTGCTTTGGCTATTTATTATATTATTATGCCCGCTGAGGCATCGACCAATCTTTCTCGTTTTGATGGAGTTAGATACGGCCTGCATAAAGATGGCAAAAATTTGTTAGAAGATTATTTATTAACCAAAGGGCAAGGTTTCGGAAAAGAAGTAAGAAGGAGAATTCTTCTTGGAACTTATGTTCTTTCTGCTGGTTATTATGATGCTTATTATGGCAAGGCGCAGATTGCTCGAGAAGGATTAAGAAAAGAATTTACAAAAGCATTTCAAGAAGTGGATATTATTGCTACTCCGACTGTGCCATTTGTTGCATGGAAAATAGGAGAAAAAAGTGATCCGATTTCTGTATATTTAGCGGATATCTTCACAGTTACCGCAAATATCGTTGGTATTCCAGCTATTTCTATACCTTCTGGTGACTCTTTGGTGGAAGGTAAAAAAATGCCGTTGGGAATTCAATTTATGACGTCACATGGGAAAGAAGATTTACTTTTTGAAATTGGTGAAAAATTTGAAAAAGTAAAATAAAAAAGAGTTATGATATAATTTATTTACAAATGGAAACAGTAACCCAAAATAATTTTTTTAACGGTTCATTTCTTGATTCTAATTATTTCAATCCGGAATACTTATTTAATCAAGGTTTTACGTTCGCACATAATTTTTTTACATTTATTACTAGTGACCAAGTAATAAATTTTGGGAAAACAACACTTTTCTTTTTATCAATGTTTTTCATGACAATAATTTGTTATGCGATCGTTCGTATGTTTGAAATTAGAAAAAAAGAACATCAACATTTACATCACGAAATAGCCGAATATGCTCACAACAAAGTTGAATATGAAAAAAGACTACACGAAGAAGTTGGTGGTTCAAAAAACGAACGCTGGGGAAAGACTCTCAATTATCTTTTTTCTCAACATTCTAGTGATTGGAAACTTGCGATTATTGAAGCAGATTCTATGTTGGAAAGTTTAATGGATCAAATGGGATTTAAGGGAGAAAGTTTGGGTGATAAATTAAAATCCGCTAATCAGGAAAATTTTTCTAATCTTACTACTGCTTGGGAAGTTCATACTATTAGAAACAGAATAGCGCATGAAGGTTTGGCGTTTGAGCTTTCACAGCATGAGGCTAAGAGAATAATAGCCCTTTATGAACGAATTTTCCACGAATATGGATATATCTAATTTTTTAGTTTACTTTTTAGATAATTTAGAGTAAAATTAAAAAGTGCCTTAAGAGGCATTTTTTAATGAGTTTTTATATAGCGGGGTAGAGAAGAGGCATCTCCAAAAGGACTAATAGCGCGAATAACCTTCAAGATGTCTGAACTACTTTGTTTGTATAATGTTTATAGCGGGGTAGAGAAGAGGCATCTCGTAAGGCTCATAACCTTAAGACCCACGTTCGATTCGTGGCCCCGCAACATTTCGGCCACGTGACATGGCATATGTCTGTAAGCCGAATTAATGTATAATGTCGGCGTAGCTCAGACGGTTAGAGCGTGGGACTCATAAGCCCAAGGTCGGTGGTTCGATTCCACCCGCCGACACCCCCTATGGTAGAGGAATTGAAAATTTGCGATCGTAGCTCAACTGGTTAGAGCACTCGCCTGTCACGCGAGAGGTTGGCGGTTCAAATCCGCTCGGTCGCGCAAGAGTTGTAGATTTTGGTATAATATTAGATATGAATAAAAAATTTATTGTAGCAATGATAAAGGTTGTTACTCTTTGTGTTATTATTTTTGTGGTTAGTGCTTTTTTTATATATGACGCAAAAATTATTGGCTTAGTGGTTTTTGGTTTAGGATTATTGTGCCTTGGCTCACTTTTGTTTTTTAATATACCAATAAAAAATGTGAAACCAGATATTGTCTTTGGCTTAGTTGACGATGGAGTCCTGGCTGCCTTAATAGTTGTTGGTGGAGAAATGGCTGGATTGTCTGGTGCAATTGCTGGGGGCGTAGTTGGCAATGCTGTCACTGATGGAATTGCTGGGTTTGTCGAAGGTCACATGGCAGAAAGATTAAGAGAAAGTAAAATATCCGAATCAAGAACCATGCTTGGTTCAGCTATTGGCAAAATGGCAGGTTGTCTTTTAGGGGCTGGGGTGGTTTTAATAATTGCAAACCTTATTGATCCAAGATTATAAATTATTTTAATTAATTATTTAAATGAAGAGGAATAAAAAAAACTTTAAAAGAAATATTTCTTATACTACGCGTTCAATTTTTAGGCTTTTTTCCTCTGATAAAACCGAATCTCTTCCTAGGACGATAAAAAATGCGGGTATAAAAGTCGCGTTTATCCACAACGAAAAACGTATTCATACGGGGATGCACACTGGTGCTGCCCAAATTAATCAACTTATGGCTCGTGCACTTGTCGTACTAGGGGTACAAGTTAAAAACTTTTATCCGTTGCATCGGCTTACTGACACTCCGGTACACTTGCGCGGAATTTCAAATATACTTTTCTTTTATTCAATGCTGGAGCACAAAGATAAAATTTTGAAATTCGATATTATTCAGGGAACTACATATACCCCACTTCCGTTTTTAGCTTTTAGCGTGCCGGTTGTTTGTCACTTTGGATCAACCAGTCGTGGTTTTTTAAATTCTGTTCCGGCAACAAAACAACTACCAGAAGAAGAGAAAAAGATTTTTAAAGAATTAACAAAATTAAATATTATTCCCGAACTAGACCTAAAAACATTTCGTCCTATGGAAGATGTGGCGGACATTGAAATAGTTGCTGCTTCCCGTTCTAACACTTGCGTTGTTACATCCGATAAAGTGAAAAATGAACTCATGGAAATGGGAGTTTCTCAAGAAAAAATAGTTCTCATTCACAATGCTATAGAAGATTATTGGTTTGAGCCACAACGAGTTGTGTCGGTACAGTCGCCTCACTTGGTGTTTCTAGGAAGACTAGGAAATGATGTCTTTACTCTAAAACTAAAAGGGTTTGCTCGGCTAGTTAATTTTTATCGTGCTTTTCCTGATATACCAAAAACTACTATTTGCATGACCACAAACAGGAAATTAAAAGATTGGTTGCGTGTTTCTTTTCCGAAGCATTATATGTATACGAATCTGCGCAAAGATCTTATTCCTGGAGCACTTGCCCCCTTATTCGGGAGCATCCTTTTTCTTTCTTCGCGATATGAAGGTTTTTCTCTAAGTTTAGTTGAGGGTATGTCTCAGGGACTTGTCCCAATATCCTTTTCGGTTGGAGTGGCTCCAGAAATAATAAAAAATGGTGAAAATGGTTTTATCGTATTCTCAGAAAAAGAAGCTGAAATGCGCGCCAAGGAGTTGTTGGGGGATGAAGTCAAGCGTCTAAAAATGGCTAATGCAGCTAAGCAGACAGCGATTCAATTTAACAGTATTCGCATTGCTAAAGAATTATTGTCACTTTATCGTAAGATAAAAGAAAAACATAAAAATACGATTCAGGAAAATCATAAACAACATCTTGTTTGAGTAGTTTAGGATAAATAATATCCTCACTAGATTGTAATATATTATGTATATTTATCTTTTCCAGGCGGGTTTGTCTTGAAAATAATTTTGCATAATGCCCCTCATCGGGCCACGTTGAATTAATCTTTCATTCAGGCCGGTCATATCGATAATCCATCCGGCAAAAACAATAGCCAAAATAAAACCAATTATAATGATTAATGGATTTTTTTTGTATGAAAAATCATATTGTCGAACAAGCCATATGCCTATAGTCAAAAACAAAATAGCGAAGATGGTTGTCCACCAAGGGAAATTTGATACCATTTGATCCAATTTAAATTGACCCATTGGCCCATGGATACGCAAGGAAAATCTTACCAATCCCACGAAAAACACTGAAGTTATTATAGAAAAAACAAGGCCAAAGAAAGTCAGAGTAGAGCCGACGACAAAATATATTTTTGGTTTCATTTTTATCTTGCCGAAATGGATTTGGCCCATGATATTTTCTTTTATGTTTTTTAATTCTTTTGGCATATTTTTTTCATTAATTTCTTTGCCCTATTAATGCGGGTTGCGACTGTACCCATTGGGATTCTCAATATATCACTAATTTCTTCGTATGATTTTTCGTCGATATAATACAAGGAGAGAGGTTCAGAATACAGTAGTGGAATATTCTCTAGGCATTTTTCTATTTTTTCTGTTATTTCTTTTTTTTCAAAATCTTTTTCAGTGTCCTCTTCACTTTGGAAATCCCAATCTTCTAGCAGGGGAACCTCCTTTTGGTGTTTTTTGACTGTATTTATTATTTGGTTATGAACGATACGATAAATCCAGCTAGAGAATTTTTTTTCAAGATTAAAACTGTTTAAATTAATAAAAGCTTTTATGAAAGCTTCCTGTACCACATCAACGGCCTTATCCTCGTTTTTAATTAAATTAAAAGCATAGCGTATGAGTTTCTTTTGATACCTATCAATGATAACAGCATATAAGTCCTGGTTAGAGGTTCTTACTCTTTTTATGACTTCTTCGTCTGATAGTTCATGATTTTCTATCATTTTGATATAGTAACAGTCTTTTAAAATTAATACACTAAACCCCGATTTGACTCGGGGGTTGGTGTATTTCCAATATTTATTGGTTTACGCAATTAATTCTTCCTGTTTCTTTCCCCAATATATTTATTGTTTTTTGTCCTTGGCCATTTTTTAGTCCCAAACCAAGTTCTTGTCTAATTTTCTTTGCTCCCTCTAGGTCGCCATTTTCAGCTAATCTATGTGCTTCGGCAAATTTTGTAAAATTATCTTTATTAATAATTTGGGTAACCCTGCCCTGATTTTGCATAAGATTTTTCCAAGCGAGATAATCATTCGTCTCGAAAGCTTTTTCCATGACGACGTGACGTTCTACAGAGTAGTTTGGTCCTTTTACGCTAGGGTCTCCTCTATAAGCGTTTGCAGTGCTTGCTATTGCCCCAGAAACACCTAAAACCAATGCAAGTGTTCCTAATCCTAAAACAACCTTTTTTGTTTTATTCATTTTAATTGATTTATCAATTGTTAATATTAAATCGACCTTGTACTTTTAATACAATTAATATAATATTTTTCTTTCACCAACAGTAAACTTACTTGTTATAGCGAATTTATTCTTGTTTTTGAATATAGATAATTGTATAATTGGTGTATGCAAAAAGCACCTATCCCAAACAATGAAGAGGCAAGAATGGAAGCTCTTCATCGATTAGCGATATTAGATACTGAGCCGGAAGAACGGTTTGATGTTCTTACCAGAGAAGCGGTATTAAAATTAAAAGTTCCCATGTCTATGGTTTCTATTTTGGATTCTGACCGAGAATGGTTTAAGTCTTGCATTGGTTATGATAAAAAAGAAGGAAGCAGAGCTGTTTCCTTTTGTGGGCATGCATTGCTGGCAACTAATATTTTTATCGTTGAGGATACTTTAAAAGACGAACGTTTTAGAGACAACCCGATGGTTGTTGGCGAGCCTTTTATAAGATTTTACGCAGGAGTTGCTCTTTTTGATCATAAAACACGTCAGCCGATAGGTGTTTTTTGTGTTAAAGATACAAAGCCTAGGAAACTTTCTACAGAAGAAATAGGAATTATAATTGACTTGGCAGATAAAGCAGAAAAAGAACTCAATAAATAAATAATTCTTTTTATAAATAATTGGAAATTCTCCCATTTATTTTTTTTGACATATTTTAGTATAGTAGTATAATACTATACTAGATAAGAGTACCCAACAATATCAACCAGGAATATCCACAAAGGAGGGTGACAAGATGACCCACAAAGGGGAGAAGGGCGTTGATTTCAGCATACCCGTGAAGCACGAAGGGCCCTTGCCGTATCCAAATGGGGCGAGGCCGATTTATCCACAATTCGAAGGGTTGAGTCCTCAGAGATTCAATCTTCGAGAAGACGTGGAGCCGTGGTTTTTCCCTGGACAGAACGGGGGTTCCGTACGGGGGTCTGTGATCTGGGAGCACCTGCAGAGTAACAAGAAGGAGCTTAGTTCTCATCTCGGTCTGGTCGATCTCTTGGCCATTCAGGCCAAGCTCAAGATTGTCACTTTCCGAGAGCTTTTTCCTCAACGGGGAATCTACGCGTGGCGCTCGGTTGCGAAGAGGGATGATACCCTTTTCGTTCCCGGTCTCTGTTCTCCAGACGGAACGGTGTCCTTGATGTGGTTTAACATTGTGGCTCATGGGTGGGGTCCGTATAGCCCCGCTCTCCGCTTCAGGGACGGATTGGTAAAGAACTAGAAACACATCGAAGTACGAAGCGGGCAGGTGACTGCCCGCTTTTTTTTTGCAAAATAAGTAAAAATAAACTACTATGTTTAGATATGTTTGCCGTTGTAGCTGTTTTGGTAGGTCGTTTACGAGTTTTTGTTTGCCGTTGTAGCTCAGTTGGTAGAGCACGATATTGGTAATATCGAGGTCATCGGTTCAATCCCGATCAACGGCTCTATGCGTTAAAATATAAACCATTCTGATGATTTGCCATCCTAGCTCAGCTTGCCCCGCCGTGGCGGGGTGAAGTAGAGCACATTAATAAGCCGATATAGTTCAGTGGTAGAACACTACTTTCGTAAAGTAGGAACGTGGGTTCGATTCCCACTCTCGGCTCAAGAAAAATTATGGAGAAAGAAGATATTAAAAAAGAAATAGATAGAATTGAAGCGCTAATGCAGGATTCTGATTTTTGGAATAACAAAAATAAAGCTCAAAAAATTCTAAAAGAACTTGCGGAATTGAAAGAAAAAAAAGAAGGTATGGGTAAATATGACAAAGGTAATGCCATTATTACGATAATCTCCGGCGCCGGAGGGGATGACGCAGAAGATTTTTCCGCAATGCTTTTGTCTATGTATATGAAGTATGCAAATAAAAAGGGTTGGGAGATTTCTTTTATTCATGAACATAAAAATAATCAAGGAGGATATAGAAATGTTTCTTTTGAGATAAAAGGTAAAAATATTTATGGTTTGTTGAAAAATGAATCTGGGGTGCATCGGCTTGTTCGCATTTCTCCTTTTAATGCAAAAAAATTACGACACACATCTTTTTCTTTAGTAGAAGTTTTACCAAAATTTTCTAAACTTGAAGAGAAAGATGTTTTACTTAGACCAGAGGATTTAAAAATAGAATTTGCTCGTTCAGGTGGTCCCGGAGGACAGAATGTGAACAAAAGAGAGACAGCAGTTAGGGTGGTGCACATACCTACCGGTATCGCTGTACATGCTTCTGGAGAACGTTCCCAGGAACAAAACCGCGAGCAAGCAATGGCTATTCTTCGAGCAAAAATTTTCAAAAAAGCGGAAGAAGAAAAAATGTCCATAGAAGAAAGCATTAAATTAACAAAAAATACTGAAATAGAATGGGGGAACCAGATTCGTTCTTATGTCTTGCATCCTTATAAAATGGTAAAAGATCATAGGACAAGTGTTGAAACTTCCAATATTGATGTAGTTTTAGATGGTGACTTAGATCTTTTCATTGAGGCGGAGAAGAATTTATGATAAGATAGACGAAAGATGATTTATTTTAATAATGTTTCAAAAATTTACAAAGATGCAGTAGCCCTTGAAGATGTCACCTTTACGGTTGAAGCAGGAGAGTTTGTTTCTATCGTTGGACATTCTGGCGCCGGCAAGACCACTCTCACAAAAATGATTTTAGCGGAAGAAAATCCTTCCGAAGGCACTGTCTTTTTTGAGTCACTTGATGTAAACAAAATAAAAAACAAAGATTTGACCAAACTTCGCCGTCGCATCGGGGTAGTTTTTCAAGATTATAAATTACTTTCTAATAAAACAGCTTATGAGAACATTGCTTTTGCCATGGAGGCAGTCGGCAAGACTGAAGAAGAGATAGCTAGTGATGTTCCGCATGTTTTAGAACTCGTTGATCTGGGCCACAGGATTTCTCATTTTCCGAATCAAATGTCTGGGGGTGAACAACAACGTCTAGCGATAGCTCGCGCTATCATTAATCAACCCGAACTCATTATTGCCGATGAGCCCACAGGGAATTTAGATCCAGTTAATACGCATGAAATAGTGCAGATTTTAAAAAAAATAAATGATTTTGGTACGACAGTCATTTTAACTACACACAATCGTGGGGTGATAGAATCTGTCGACAAAAGGGTGATTACGATGGAAAATGGAAAAATTACGAGAGATACTAAGCACAATAAATAGATATGATATAATCAAGTTTATGGCGATAACCACATTAAGAAGAATTATAAAAGGGGGATTTTTAAACTTTAAAAGAAATGGACTTGTTTCTTGGGCGGCCGTTCTTGTAGTCACGATTACTCTTTCTGTTATTACTTTAATTATTTTTTTACAAGCAGTTTTACATTTTTCTCTCACTCAAATAAAAGACAAAGTAGATGTGACAATTTATTTTACTACTGATGCTCCAGAAGATAAAATTATGCTTTTAAAAACTTCCTTGGAACAATTACCTGAGGTAGCGCAAGTTTCTTATACTAGCAGAGAGGACGCGTTAAAAATTTTCCGTGATCGCCATTCCAATGATTATCCGACGATTCAAGCTCTTGATGAAATAGGAGATAACCCTCTTGGTGCGTATCTAAATGTCAAAGCAAAAGAAGTTTCTCAATACGAAAATATTGCGAATTTTATGAAGTCTGACAACACTTTGGTTTTAGGCTCTTCTTCTATCATAGATAAAGTAAATTATCATCAAAATAAATTAGTTATAGATCGACTAAACACTATTATCTCTAGCGCGCAAAAACTCGGTTTTCTTATTACATTACTTCTGGTAATTATTTCTATAATTATTACTTTCAACACAATTCGATTAACCATTTTTATATCTAAAGAAGAAATCGGAGTGATGCGTCTTGTGGGTGCTTCAAAGATGCACGTGCGCGGACCTTTCATGATCGAAGGCGCGATTTATGGTATTATCGCAACGATAATTACCATCCTTCTTTTTTTACCAGTGACGGCTTGGCTTGGACGCAATATGACCGATTTTCTTGGGATTAATATGTATGATTATTATATTTCTAATTTTTTCCAAATTTTTATAATGCTTTTCTTGTCAGGCGTAGCCCTGGGTATTGTCTCCAGCTTTCTGGCAGTTAGAAAATACTTAAATAAATAATAAACAAAAAGAGATGGCAGAAAAAGAAACAAAATATATTTTCGTGGTGGGGGGCGTTATTTCTGGAGTAGGAAAGGGTATTACTGTTTCATCTCTTGGACTTATTTTAAAAAATCGTGGGCTCAATGTAACTGCTATAAAAGTTGATCCATATATCAATGTAGATGCTGGCACGATGAATCCCACTGAACATGGAGAAGTTTTTGTACTTTCTGATGGAGATGAGACAGATCAAGATATGGGTAATTATGAAAGATTCCTCAATTTAAATTTGACTCGGATAAATTACATGACGACTGGCCGAGTGTATAAGACTGTTATAGAAAAGGAAAGAAATTTAGAATACAAAGGAAAATGCGTGGAAGTTGTTCCTCATATTCCTCTTGAAGTGATAGAGCGTATAAAAAAAGCTGGTCAAGCAGCTAAAGCTGATGTTGTTATTATTGAAATAGGCGGAACTATCGGAGAATATCAAAATATTTTATTTTTAGAAGCAGCCCGAATGATGAAGATTGAGAATCCCAAAAATGTCATATTCGTGATGGTTTCTTATCTACCCACACCTAGCAAGGTCGGTGAAATGAAAACTAAACCAACTCAACACGCTGTCAGAACACTGAACGCTTCGGGAATTCAACCTGATATATTGATCGCTAGAGGAGAAAACAATCTTGATGAAAAAAGGAAAGAAAAACTTTCTTTGTTTTGTAACATGCCAGCAGATAGAGTAGTCTCTGCTCCAGACGTGGAAAGTATTTATGACATACCACTTAATTTTGAAAAAGAAAAATTATCAGACAAGCTTTGTGGTATTTTAGGTATTACTTGTAAAAAGCCAGATATGACAGCTTGGAATGCTTGGAAGAAATTTGCGCACCATGCGCACAATGAAAAAAATACTGTGAAGATAGCAATGATTGGAAAATATTTTGAAACAGGAGATTTTATTTTATCAGATTCCTACCTTTCGGTAATCGAAGCGATAAAATATTCTAGTTATATTCAAAATAAAAAACCAATTATTTCTTGGCTAAATTCCACTGATTTCGAAAAGAATCCAGCTAAGCTAAAAGAATTAAAAAAATATGATGGAGTTGTTATCCCAGGAGGTTTTGGTTCACGTGGAGTAGAAGGGAATTTGAGTGCTATAAAATTTGTACGGGAAAACAAAATACCATATTTTGGTCTTTGTTATGGTATGCAGATGATCGTGATAGAATATGCGCGAAATATTTTAGGACTCAAAGATGCGAATACTCGAGAAGTTAATCCAAGTTCAAAAAATATTGTGATTGATGTGATGGAATCACAAAAAGAACATTTAAAAAATAATTTATATGGTGGATCTATGCGCCTGGGAGCTTATAAGGCGATTTTGCGTGACGGTACAATCGCTAAAAACAGTTACGGCAAAAAAGAGATTTTTGAGAGACATCGACATCGTTACGAAGTAAATCCATCTTTCATCGCTGATTTAGAAGCAAAGGGTTTGGTTTTTTCCGGTCGTTCGCCGAACGGACATTTGATGGAAATAGCCGAATTACCTAAAAACAAACATCCATTTTTTTTAGGTACTCAGTTCCATCCAGAATTTTTAGCGCATCCGCTTGCTCCTCATCCTCTTTTTACGGCTTTCATTAAAGCTTGTATTGGTAAGAAAAAATAAAATTTAAATACTGTTAATAAACAGCTCAACTTAATATGAATACTCTTTAAGTATTATTTCACTATTTTTGTCTAGATTAGTCTCAAGTAGTGATTTTATTCTGGCATTATCTTGCCAAGAGCAACTATTTTGATTTCCTTTGGGACATATAATTTTAATATAACAGTCTTTTTCTCCATAACTACTTGGCATTTTTTGGCAAAAGTTTATATCTTTTGTTTGCAGCGCCATGTTTAAAAAGCAATAATTTCTAGATATTGGTGGGCAGTAATCAATATTTGAATTTTTGATCGACAACTCAGTCATGCATTGGTTTTTATTAAAGGTTAGTGAGCACAGCGTTGAATTTTTAGTGATTGTTGATACGGTAAATATGATTGGCATATATAGAATCGTGAAAAGAAATACAATCACAAAGATCGGCACTACTTTATTTGTTAGTAATGTTATTTTTGGGAAAAATTTTTCCATTATTGATAGTATGATTCCTCCTCCCGTGGAAAATAGCAAAAACATTGAAAACATAAAAGGTACAAGGACTGTTGCCTCTGTTTCAAACATACCGTCGCCTCCTGCCAAATACCATGTGCAACCCAAAAATATAATGAAGCTAACATAAATAATTATATATGTTAGTATAATTAAACCAATTTTTCGAATTATTGAAGTATTTATTGATTTCAAAATATCTCTTGTTGTAAAAACAGACGGAAATAACATGCACACCATCAATGCTGGCATATGCATAGCCCATATCCATAATATACTTAGCATTTTATTGTGACTATGTCCGCCGAATAAAAATAATATGGATGTAATTATTGCACTTAGCATACAGACCCATATTAATATTTTTGTTGTTTTTGATAACATAATATATTTAATTATACTATACAGATCCTTTGTTTCCAATTATAAATATGTTAATTTAAGTATATTGGGAGATCGTCTAATGGTAGGACACGTCCCTCTGGAGGACGCTATCTTGGTTCGAGTCCAAGTCTCCCAGCCAGCACATGCTAAGTCAAGTGACTGAGGTGCGTCATATTTTACAAGGCTAAAAAATTGCCTGGTTCGAATCCAGGATACGTGACCTGCCTAGGACTCGAACGAGCTAAAAAGACAGAATGGCAAACATAACTACAAACGAAAAACAGCTATTAGAAAAAGTGCTACAAATGGACGGTGGTTATGTATTGAATTTTTCTGATAGAACAATGGGAGAATTTTTTAGAGATGACGTTGGAATTGATATTTATAACAAAAAGTATATGTATGGTAGCGGATCAAAGGCTAACCGCATAAGGGGGTTGTGGCTAAACGCTGAGGATAAGATTGTTGGCAAAAGTTTATTAAAACTTGTAGATTACATAGAGAGTCAAATACTTATAGATAATTTGAGAAAAGACAATTTTTCAAATGATAGGGTGGAGGCTGTTAAAAAAATTGCGGATAAATTATTAAGCGGGAAATTAAATAATGAGAAAAATAAATTGGAAGCTACTCTTAAAGATGGCAAAATTAATATAATTTTGCAAAAAGACATTTTCGATCACGTTCAAAAATTATTTAATAATGGGCACTATTTTAATGCAGTAGAAGAATCCTATAAGATTGTTAGGAAAAAATTAAAAGATATCACGGGGAAAGAAAAAGCTACGGATGCCTTTTGCGAAACAAATTATGAAAAAATCTTTGGGCACAAACCTAAAGACGATGTTGAAAAAGATTTTTTTGAGGGTGTAAAATTTTTACATATGTCCATTCAATTTTTAAGAAATGAAAAAGCCCACACCCCCGCCGGAGACCTTAGTAAAAATTTAGCTATTCATTATATATCTTTAGCAAGCTTGGCTTATGATTTAATTAATAAAAAGTAATATGTCAAAAGAAATTAGTTTAGATAAAACGAAAGATGCAATACGAGAAGTCGTGTGTAATCATTGTGATAATACTACAAACCATTTGGTTTGTAGTTCTGTGGAATTTTCTTGGTGGAATGATGACATACAAGGAATCGATACATATGAAATAATTCGATGCTCGGGGTGTGACAGTATATCATTCCGCATTGGTTCTAGTAACTCCGATGACGTTGATCAGGATCCTGATGGTAACTTAATTCATCCAGAAACCGTAGAAATTTATCCTAGTCGATTAATGGGCCGAACAGCTCTTGAAGAAGTATACTCATTACCTGATAAGGTCCGTTCAATGTATCAGGAAACACATGCTGCTTTGTGCACAAAGCTAAAAATTCTTGCGGGAATTGGAATAAGGGCATTAATTGAGGCTGTCTGCTCAGAAGAAAAGGCTAAAGGAAGGACTCTTGAAAAGAGGATCGATGATTTGGTGATAAAAGAAATTCTTACAAAAAGAAATGCTGATATTTTGCACAAAACTCGTCTTCTTGGGAATAAAGCTGTTCACGAAATAAAAGCACCATCCGACATAGAACTAGATGTAGCTTTTGATATTGTGGAAAATTTGTTAGAAACAGTTTATATAATTCCCAAAAAAGCAGAGCGATTAAAATAATGACAATGCGCAAATTAAGTATTTAGGTGGTATTAATTTACTTTTTTATTCAAGTACTATTTTCTTGTCTTTAAGATAAAGTTTACTCTTCATGCACCCAAGTAGCTCTCTTTTCTCAATTAAAGTTCCTTCTTTTAATAGATATTTGGTGTAATTTCTAACATCTATGTCCAGAGATACTTTTTCCTGTTTATGTCCCAACACGCCAGTTTTAAATCTATTAAATCTAGTTATTTCATTCTCAATTCTCATTCGTATTCCAAATTCATCTAAATTAACTGTATCCATAATTTCTATTAATTCATTTATAAGTCCTTGTTCATTAATATATGGATTTTTGCAATCAATATTTTTTGCTTTCGTGCAGAAGTAGTATACATGACGATTTGTTCCACCGTCTTTGAGCTTTTTGAATTTCTCGTCAGCTGTAATTCCAGACCCACAGTATCCGCACTGCATTAATTTAGTGAAAGCAAACTCCTTACTTTCGGTTTTTGAGATATATTTTTCACTTAATACTACCTGCACTTTTTCAAAAAGTTCTTTATCTATAATCGGTGTATGTTTTCCTGTGTACCATTGCCCGCCTCCAACTGGATATTCAAAATCACCGTAGTAAAACGGATTTCGAAGAATTAGATAGATATTTGCAAGTACGAGTGGTTTTCCCCAATGAGTACTGAAGTTAATTTCTATAAGCCATCTATATATTTTCCTGCCACTCCACTGTTCATACGCAACCTTCTCAAACATCTGCTTAATTACTGGTGCCCGTCTCGGATCGATTCTGCACTGGCATTTTTTATCGACATGTTTTTCATTTAAGTATCCAGTTGGTGCTACTCCTGGTCTCCAACCCATCTCACATCTAGTTCGTAGCCCTCGTTTTACATTTACTGCTTTGTTTTCATTTTCCAACTTGGATTGGGAAATCAGTATCATTAAAAGAAATTTTTCATTAGGATTATTTGTAAATTTTTGTCCGTATGTTTTTATTTCCAATAATAACTTTTGATCCATCAAATCAACTAGCGTTCCTAAGTCTCCAGCATTTCTGCTTAACCTATCTGGTGCCCAAGTTAGAATAGCATTAAATTTTCCGTCTCGAATTTCTTTCAGCATTTCATTATAAATTTGTCTTTGCCCAACTTCTTTTGCTGAGTGTGCTTCTCGTTTAATCTCTACAACGTTAAGATGACCCTGTTCCGCCAGAGTTTGCATTTCTTTTACCTGTGATTCTATTGATAAGGCTTGTCTGTCTTCCGCTTCGGTGCTTTTTCTTGCGTAGAGGCAGTACCGTAGGACCTCTTGTGGCTGTGTGTTTTCCATATATCAAGGAATGACGCAATGGCTCTTAGGAGTCCAGGAGGCATGTGTTGATAACTAAAAGACCATAAAACGGTTGCAATTTCGTGTTGAAAGGTGTAATGATTTAACTATAAATGAAAGAAGTCAACCATAAATCAAGCCTAAGCAAGATTTTTTCTTCTGCAAGAGAAACGAATGAAGTTGAGTTCAAAGAGACTTTCAATTGGGGAAGTAATGATAGGTATGCTAGAAGCATGGCAGCTTTTACAAACAATAAAGGCGGCTATCTAATTTTTGGCGTTACAAATCAACCACGAAAAATTGTTGGATTATCTGGTACAAATTTTGAGAATCTTGATGAAGCGACTATTGCTTCATATCTAAATAATCTTTTTTCTCCTGAAATTCAGTACGAAAAATTTGTTTTTAAAATTCATGGGAAAAAACTAGGAATCATATATACACATCCCGCAGAGGAAAAACCAGTTATTGCGATAAAAAATGATGGAGAAGTTAAGGAAGCAGAAATATATTATCGTTATAATGCTCGTAACGATAAAATCAAATATCCTGAACTTAAAAAATTATTTATTAACGTTCTGGATCAAGAGAGGAAAAGCTGGATGAATCTTTTTGAACGTGTATCAAAAATTGGACCATCGAATTCTGTAATTATGGATATGGTGAATGGTACTATCGAGGGGGAAAATAATTCACTTCTGATTGATAAAAAACTTATAGCTAAATTAAAATTTATAAAAGAAGGTCATTTTTCTGAAAAGGGTAAGACAGCGTTGAAGTTAATAGGCGATGTTAGACCAGTTACAGTTTCTAAATATAAATCGGATACTTCTAAATTTCGCCTAACCGATGACCCATCAGCTTTTGCGGTAAGAGAAGAGGTCATCTTAAAAAATTATCCTCTAGTATACGCAGATTTAATAAAAAAAGTTTCGAATCGCTATTCTAATTTTAAAAACAACAAAGATTTCCATAAATTGAAAAGGAAATTGATGGAAAATAGTAAATATTCCCATGTAAGGTACTTAAATCCAAAGAACAAAAATGGCTCGCGGCAGCATTTTTATAGCGAATCTATAATTAGAGAATTCGATAAACACTATAAGAAAAAGAAAAAGTAACTGTTGGTAACTCGACTACACAAAATTCCTAGTCTAAGCTAAGATGGCAAGACCTCTTGAAAAGGGGTATAATCTTTTTACAAGTAAATAAGAAGTAGCCTAAACCCTTTTGCGGGGCATGGTGAATAAAGTCTTGTACAGCATAAAGAACCCGTCATGGGGTTGCTGTACAAGCCGTACCAGGAAACTGGTATGAGAGACTTCGGTCTCTACCCGTGATGGGCTTTTTGCGTCTTATCACTGGTATTTATTAATAAAACGTAAAAGAAAAATGAAATGGAGGAAACAAAGAAGAAATTTTACAAGCGTTGGTGGTTTTGGGTTATCGTAGTGATTGTATTTTTTATTGTTGTTGGATCAATGGAGGATGCCCCAAAAAATGTTCAACAAGCGGAAACGCAAACTAAGCCCGAGCAAAAAGTCGAAGCAATAAAATTGGCAGCGGAAACATTAAGGCAAGCATATAAATCTAATGAGGTGAACGGCGACAATCTGTATAAGGGGAAATTAGTAGAAATTTCCGGTACAGTAGATACCATTGGTAAAGATGTATTAGATGAGGCATATGTGACTTTTGAAACAAATGAGTCTGTCGCCTTTGATAAAGTGCAATGCATGTTTAATTCAACGGAGGAAAATAGTTTAGCTCAATTGAAAAAAGGACAAGCTCTCAAGGTTCAGGGGACAGTATCTGGGGTGTCCATCGGAAGTGTAATTGTTAGAAACTGTAAAATAATTTAACCCCCTATAAAATACTTATTCTTCTTCAAAAGATTGAAGTCTCTTGTCTGATTCTGCATTGCGCTCCGCTTCTTTTAATTCCTCTTCAATCTTTTCCTGTATTTCTTCAGTTTTCAATTCGGGCATCATCTTTGAGGCCATCAATTTTGCCAGTTCAAGTGTTGAAACATTATTTTCTTCAACACTTGGTCTGTTGGTTACAGTTTCGTATTCATGAATGATTCGATTGACTGAAGCATATTTTGGATGATTGTGTTTTAACCAAAAGATAATAGAAGTTAAATTATCTTCTTGAATTAATCGTATGAGTTTTGATTCTGCTAAATCATTAATGAAGAACCTGCCCGCTTCAATAGCACGATCCGCCGCCCTGGCAAAAATAAGGTCATGTTTTCGCCAATCATAATATGTTGAACGACCAATGCCTGTGCGTTCGCAAGCAAATTGCACTATGGGTGTTTTGCGAAGTTGCGATACAAGTGCCTTCTTCTGTTTTTCCGTCTCGTCTTCCAATTTTTTCAGTCGTTTTTCTTCTTTAGTAAGTCGTTTATATTTTTGAGGAGAAATCAAAGAATCAACATAAGCCAATTCTTTCTTAAATTTCTCATTTTCAATTTCTCGAAGCTTTTCTGCCCTCTCCTCCTTTTTTCGTTTTTCAGTAGCAAGATACCTTGAGGTTTCTCTTTCTCTCCAGTTCATATAGCTAAATATTAGAGCTGTTAATCAATCTTCTTTGCAGCCTTTCCAGTGTGTTGCTCCCAGCGTTTGATTATCACTTCAACGTAAACTGGAGATTTTTCCATCAGTCGGCATTTTCGACCCAGTTTAAGGCAAGCAATTAAAGTTGACCCACTACCTCCAAACGGTTCAATCACTAAGTCACCACGCTTGGTAAGAACTTTTATATAGGGGATGAGAAGGGGCAGAGGTTTGGTGCCAAAGATAATATCTTGGCCAGACGATTTCTTGTCCGCAGCGATATGTTCAATGAAATCAGTTGGACAATATTTTTTTCCTCTACCATAACTCTCCCAGGTAGGACTACCAGAAGTGGCAAATAGGGCATTTTCATATTCGTTCTCAAACAATGGTTCTGTTTCAGGATCCAAATTAAGTTCAATCTCACCGCCAGTTCCAACCAAAGCAATATCATGCTTGTTAAAGAATTTATACTTCGCAGAGAAACCTTGCATCCTATTCGGCACATGCCAAATGATTGTATTTCTATATTTCCAATACTTTTCCAGAGCGTTCCAAATAGTTCTTAGGTTTTTAGGATTTTCGAAGACAATAATGGAGAAGTTGGGTTTTTGTACTTTGGCAACATTGGCCATCCAAAGGTCGGTAAAATTTTCAGGCAGAGATTCGGTTTCAAGATATCTTCGATTCTTCTTTGCGCCAAAACCGACAGTCACGCCATCTTTCTCTTTGGTTTTTCCTTTAAGGTAGTTTAACAAGTACGGGGGATCAGTGAAACAAAGGTCTGCTTTTTCTCCATCCATTAGCTTAAGCATGTCCGACTCGATACAGCTGTCGCCACACATTACGATCGATCCATCAATTTCATAACAATCTCCTTTTTGCACTTTAACTTCTGTAATGTTCAATTTATCCAGCTCGCGTTTTAAATCAAACTGTTCTGGGGTTGGGTCAATGTCAAAGATAGAGTCAATGTCTTCCGTAGTGAATCCTACATCAACCAGAAATTCTTCTTCAAAACTTTTAAGTAAATCAAAATTAAACTCACCCAGATTTTTGTTAAGACGAATGTTTAGCTCTTTTTCCTTTTTTAGGTCAGGAATGTTAACGTATACCACCGGCATTTCTTTATAACCTAACTCCATTGCGATTTCCAATCTGAAGTGCCCGCCGATAAGGATATTTTCACGTCCAGGAGCATTGTTAGCCAATAGAGGATCTACACAACCAAAACGAGTTATACTTTCTTTAAGTGCTTCTGCTTGTTCCTTGTTCCATTTACGAGGATTGTACTCGGACTTTATAAGTTCACCAATCGGGACGTAGACGATTTTTAAATTTTGCATAATAAAAAAATTAAATTATTAATTCAATTTAGGTGTCCGCTTAGGTGTCCTGTTTAGGTGAAAATAAAAAAGTCCCGATGTTGAGCAGAGATCCTTGATCGACCGATCCTACTCATAACCATTTAAGGGGACAGTTAAATTTCTCTATTTAAGTATAAGGGTATTATATAACTACCAAAATTATTAATGCAAATGTCTGTTTTATTTTTTTATGTAAGCACTGTAAATAATGTAAAAAGCATACCCAAAAATAGCTTTATAATAACCGCGTTTAAAAAATTCTTTGTAAATTATTAGCCTAAAAGTTATCCACAGTTGTTGACAAATTTTTGCCTTTGATGATATACTTACCGAGTGGTAAGTAATATGAACAATTAACCTAATAATATGACAACAATCGCAAAGCAACCAGGAGACATTGTAGAAGATACTAAAAAATACATTATTAACACGGCTCGTCGGTTTTTCTCTGAATATAGCTATTTGGGTGTTTCGATGAACGATATTGCCAAAAAGCTTAATATCACCAAAGCGGCACTTTATTATCATTTCACCGGCAAGGCAGAAATCTATGAGAATGTACTTGATGATGTTTTTAACGATTTAAGTTTAGCTATTACTCAATCGTTAGATGAGTCTACTATTGATAAAAAACTGCATAAATTAGTAAAAAACTATTTGGATTTTGGTTTTAAAGAAAAAAATCTTATTAAGGCCGTAATGCTGAAACTATCACCATCTGACTCAAAAATAACAAAGCATATTGCTCAATTAAGAGAGGGGGTTGCCAGCATGATAGAGCCAGTGATTAAGGAGGCATTTGTGAATAAAAAATTAAGTAAAAAAATTGATAGTCAAATATTAACATCTCTGCTTACCAGCATGATGGATGGTTTGCTTTTAGAATATTCATTTCTTAATAAAAAAATAAATTCAGCAAAAATAGCAGATCAAATTATTGCTGTTTTATTTTAAAGGTCGAGGGTCTGTCCACCTTAAAGGTCTTATAAGTTAATTAAAAAAATATGTCAACAAATTTCTTAACAAATATCGATTGGTCAAGTCCAACAACCATTTGGATCGGAGTAGGGATAGTCGCTGTTGTCGCGGTTGTGGGTTATCTAATCTGGGCTTGGGTAGAAAAAAAGGGACCATTCGGGCAATAAGAATATTTAGGGCACTTAATTTTTTTAATTGAGTGTCCAGTAATATTATTATTTTAAAAAACATTTTATGCATAAAAAATATAAACCAATAAAATTTCCAGAAGATGAGTCGGCACATGATTATATAGTTGAATGGTGGTATTTTAATGGTCACCTGAAAGACAAACAGGGCAACGAATACTCTTTTATGGATTGTCTTTTCAGGGTTGATGTTAAAAAGGTAAAAATCCCATTTTTAAGCAAGATACCGTTTAAAACATCCTATTTTTCCCACTCTCTTCTTTCAGACCTCAAAAATATAAACTTTGAACACAGAATAACCCCCCTTTCGCTTGTCTCCGACGATAGTTTTTCTAAATCTTTGCTTTATATAAATTACATTAACCCAACCGTTAAAAATAGTTATACAAACTGTGTTATTGAAAAAAAAGATGAATCAACCTATCAGTTAAAAAATGAAGATATTGATTTGAAATTAATTTCAACGAAAAAACCATTGCTGGAGGGCGGCAATGGATTTCTCGATTTACATTCTAAAACTACTTATTACTATTCTTTAACCAATTTAAAAACGGAGGGTAGAATTAAAGTAAAGAACAAATGGATAGACGTTACGGGTAAGTCTTGGATGGATCATCAGTGGGCAGATACTGCTTATTCGTTGGACAAATGGGATTGGTTTTCTATCCAATTGGATAATGATACAGAGATAGTTTGTTGTGTGTACGATGATGGAAAAGTAAAAACCTGCTTTGCTGATATTTCTTACGCAGACGGTAGCCAAGAAAACTATAAAGAAATTGAAGTTATTCCTTTGGAAAAGCACTGGGTAAGTACAAAAAGTAAAGCAATTTACCCACTAGCGTGGAAAATTAAAATACCGGCAAAAAATATAAATTTAAATCTAACAACAAAAATCGATAATCAAGAGATGTTATTTGGTTCAATTAATTATTGGGAAGGACCACTTCAGGTTGATGGTATTTTTGACGGGAAAAAAGCAAGGGGTGTTGGTTTTATGGAATTAGTTGGTTATCCATCGCAATATACAAACGTAAAATATATCAACGATGAAATAAGTAAGACTGTACGTCAATTTGCACTAATCGCAAAAAACAAAGCTTCCAACCTAACAAAGAATTTTAAAAGGAAGATACTAGGATAGAATTGCAATATGCAAAAATTAAAACGACCCAAAATCGGTTTAGCTTTAGGGAGTGGTGGCTCAAGAGGACTAGCCCATCTTGGTGTTATTAAGGTGTTAGAAGAGAATAATATACCGATTGATTATATTGCTGGTACAAGCATCGGTGCTATGGCTGGTGGGTTTTATTCAATTGGATTAAATATAAAGAAAATAGAAGAAATAGCCCTGGAAACTGATTGGCACAGAATGTTTTCTCTAATTGATCCACAATTAAAACAAGGATTAGTTGGCGGAGAGAAAGTAAAAACTTTTATCGAAAAACATATTAATGGAAAAAAATTTGAAGATTGTAAAATTCCTTTTGTGGCAGTTGCTACAGATATAAAAACAGGTGAAGTTGTAATCTTGGATAAGGGAAAAATGGCTCAAGCCATTAGGGCAAGTATTTCTATTCCTATAGTTTTCAAGCCAGTAGAAATAGAGGGCAAGATGTTAGCTGATGGTGGATTATCTATGCCTGTTCCAGTAGAGATTGTTAGAAAAATGGGAGCCGATATAGTTGTTGCTGTTAACCTGGACAATCATTATCAGGATGAAAAGTGGAAACCGGGATGGTATGGCATTGCCAATAATTCATTGAACATTCTTCGTCACCACCTGGCACTTTCAAATGTGACAAGCGCTGATGTGGTTATTGATATAGACGTCGGCAAAAACTATTGGTATCAATTTGTTAACGGTCAAGATAAGATTTTAACGGGGGAAAAGGCGGCTAAAGAAATATTGCCAATGCTGCAAAAAATAATAAAACAGAAGAGCAAAAATAAAGAATTCTTAAGTTAACCCCCCAACATCTCTTTTTATAGTGTCTATCGTGTCTATTCAGACCTGACCGAGACGCCTCAATTTGATATACTAAAACCATTCAAAGAACCCTTACAAGGTTTCGCAAGGAAAGGTTCCAGACCGAGGTGTTCAGCACCACAAATTGATGAAAAGAGTTCGGATTTTGTTTGGAAGACACAACAAAAATTAATGTTATAATAAACCTATGAAAAAACCATTTTTAAATGCATTAGCAGCAGCTCTTTATATCGTTGTCATAGTTTTTGTCACTCAATTTGTGGGTTCTGTTTTAAAGGATCAGAACGATACTATCATTATCCCGATGACGATGTTAAGTCTATTCGTACTGTCAGCTGCGGTTATGGGATTTTTATTTTTAGCTGAACCTTTACAATTGCTCATAGAAAATCGAAAACAAGAAGCTGTCTCTTTCTTTGTTAAAGTTGCGGGAATTTTTTCTTGTTTTGTTCTCATTTTTGTAATTTTACTTTTCTTTGTTTAAGATGGAATTAAAAACGCAAAATCATCCGGAGAAATCGTTGGAAACCGAAGCGGTAATTGTTTTTAATGAACTTTTAAAAAATCCTGCAATAGTTGAAGCTTTGAATTTGTTAGATTCCTTACCTAAGAATCTTAAATATCACGATAAAGGGCATACCTTGGATGTTATGAAAGAGACGATTTTATTCGCCTTGGCTGACGAACTAGATAGAAAAACCATAGAACTGCAAACAATCGCTGCTGCTTGGCACGATGTTGGTTATTTAAAAGAATACAATAACAATGAACCAATAGCAGTAGAAATGTTCCAAAAAAGTAAAGCTTTTCAGACTTTATCCACAGAAGAAAAAGCAGAAATTATCGCAAATATTTTAGATACACAAATAATAATGAAAGATGATAAGTTATTTCTTTTAAAACAAAGAAGTAAATTAGGATATATTTTAGACGGAGATGTGAGTAGCTTTGGCAGAGAAGATTTTTTTGAAAAAAGAATGGAAATCGCCGAAGAATTGGGTCTAGATTTATCAAACGTTGAAATAAAGAAAAAATTTTATGCTTCCGGCATAAATTTATTAAGGAACCATGAATGGAAGACAGAATCAGCAAAGAAATTAAGACAAGCGCAGAAAGAAATCAATCTGAGAAAACTTGAAGAGGAGTATGCTAAGTTATTAAAATAAAGAATTTACTCTTTATTGCAATAATGTGTTTTTTACTCTATACTCACTTAAATGGCTAAAAAATTCTGGATTTTTTTAATAATTGCAATATCTTTTTTTATTGTTCTTTTCGCCTTTCCAGAACTTTTTGGTGGTGCGGTATCTTATAGCAAAAGTGCTCAAAGCATAGATGCTATCCAAAATCAAAATAAAGTAATCGTGCCTGTTGTCCCGCCCCTTGATCTCGTGGCTTATGATAAAAAATTAAATGAAATGGCGAATAATCCCATTCCCAAAGTTATTACTCCTCAAAAAGACAAAGATGGAAATGAGATTCCTGCTCCAGTTGTTCCTCCGAAACCCACTCTTTGGCCTGTGAAAACTGTTTATCCGAATGCTGGAGCGATTTTGCCTTTCAATCGCATCATCGCTTATTATGGAAATTTATATTCGACTAAAATGGGTGTGCTCGGAGAATATCCAGAAGCTATAATGTTGGCAAAATTAAAAGAAGAAGTAAAAAAATGGGAAGAAGCTGACCCTGGAACTCCTGTAATTCCAGCGCTTCACTATATTGCTGTTGTAGCACAAGCAGGTGCTGGTCAAGATGGTAAATATAGGGCTCGTATGCCTGATATTGAGATAGATAAAGTTTTAGCAATGGCGGCAAAGATTAATGCTATTGTTTTTCTCGATATTCAGGTCGGTTTTTCTACCATAGAGGCAGAAGTTCCATTATTGGAAAAATATTTGAAGATGCCCCAAGTGCATTTGGCTCTTGATCCAGAATTTTCTATGAAGGGAACCATTCGACCCGGAAAGGTCGTGGGTACCCTAGATGCATCAGATATAAATTTCGCCTCAAATTATTTAGCTAGTCTTGTGAAAAAGAACAATCTTACTCCCAAAATTCTTATGGTTCATCGTTATACTCAAAAAATGGTTACTAATTATAAACAGATCAAGACATTGCCAGAAGTGCAAATTGTGATGGATATGGATGGCTGGGGAGGACAAGCAAAAAAGATAAATACCTATCAGCAGTTTATTTACAAAGAACCTGTGCAATTTACTGGTTTTAAATTATTTTATAAAAATGATATTTGGGAAAAGGGTACAGTATTAATGTCACCCAGTACTCTTTTAAAATTAAACCCACGACCGGTTTATATACAATTTCAATAGAATTTAATATAATATGAATATGAAAGGGCTAGACAAAAAACCACAGCAAACGACGAAGCTTCCTTTAGAAAGAAGGCCTTTTGAAGAATATTCAGGCGACGAAAGAATGACGCTAGCGATGGGTATTAGAACAAAAAAGTTAGATGACCTTAGTAACGAAGAAAAGGAATACAAGAAATGGCTAGAATCTTCTGAGGTAAATGGTAACGATAGTCAGCCAAACTATTATCACGAATAACATGGATTCTATTAAAGAAAAAAAAGCGTGGCGGGAAGTAAAATATAGTGAAAAATTTTCCAATGCTTTCAGAGGAATGTATGTTGCTTGGAAGGCGACGAGACATGCCTTTATACACCTTCTGGCAACCTTGATTGTGATAATTTTTGGATTTTATTTCAAAGTTTCCAGTTTTGAATGGATTGCTTTGATTTTTGCTATTGGTTTTGTATTGGTTTCAGAAGTTTTCAATACCGCGATAGAAATAGACATAGATTTAACTTCTCCAGAATATCATCCTTTTGCTAGGGATACGAAAGACGTAGCCGCCGCCGCGGTGCTTTTGTCTGTATTCGTTGCAGTCATTGTGGGGTTTATTGTTTTCTTGCCTAAAATTTTTTAAATTGATAGAATTTAACTATGAATAACAATGTAAAAATCTTTATTTTAATAATTGGTCTTTTAGTTTTGGGAACCGTGGGGACAGTATTGCTTCGACTAAATAGTACTCCTCCGGGACCAGGTAAATATGATGAATTTGCCACTTGTTTGAAAGATAAAGGAGCAGTTTTTTATGGAGCATTTTGGTGCGTGCATTGCCAAGCTCAGAAAAAACTTTTCGGTTCTTCCCAGAAATTATTACCTTATGTTGAATGTTCTACCGCAGACGGACAAGGTCAGACACAGATTTGTACAGATAAAAAAATAACTGGTTATCCGACCTGGACTCTTGCAGATGGGACACAGATTCCAAATGAAAACACCGCTGGAGTTACCCTCGAAACCTTAGCCGCCAAAACTTCTTGTGTATTACCTCAATAATTATATATGGATATAGAAGCTGTACATTACTTAAATATTTTCCTTGGATCAGGTGCGATTATTTTGCAAATATTTTCGGTAGTTGCGCTTTTCTTGCTTTTTTTTAGATTTAAAGAAAATAGAGAAAATTTTTATCTAGATTTTATTAATAAACATTTTTTGCCGATTAGTTTTCTTATTTCTTTATCTGCTTCAGTTTTTCCCTTAGTCTATTCTGAAATTATTAATTTCCCTCCTTGTGTATTGTGTTGGTGGCAGAGGGTTTTTATGTTTCCTTTGGTTCTGATGTTCGGTGTCGCTCTCTGGGACAAGGACAGAAAAGTCATCCGATATGCTCTTCCTTTACTTTGTGCTGGTTTTCTCATTTCCGTTTACCAGAACTTTTTTTATTATTTTGGAGGAAATTCGAATTTACCATGTGATGCTTCGGGTGTATCTTGTTATCAGCGTTTAGTCTCTGAATTTGGTGGATATATATCGATTCCGATGTTAGCGCTTACCGCTTTTGGTGCCCTGTTGGCCCTTCTCGCTGTTGCACATTTTTATAAAAAAGAAATATGATATAATAATAGTCGGTCATATTTATTAAATAAATTTTTAAAAATTATATGGGAAAAGGAAATAATTCGTATAGAAGAGATGTTAAGAAGCCTAAAAAAGCAAAGAAAAAATAAAGAATTCACAATATGCGAAAAATAAAAAATATAATTAGTTTTTTGTTAGTCAGTGGAGTGCTTTTGATGAACACTTCTTTTGCCTATGCTACCACTACTTGGACTCAAACAGATTGGGTAGGTGGTTCTGGCCAGGCGACTTGGTCTGATGCGACTATGTATAATACTGCGGGAGGGGATGGGGTTAAATATGGTTTAACTGCTGGCCAAGTATCTATGAATCAACTAGCCAATCTTGTCCAAGGCCAGACGAGTATGACAGCAGCAGTCTCCTCATACGCGACTACTGTCAGTGCTCCTTCTCAATACAGCTTAACTGGTTCTTCAAATGGCAATCCTGCTGTGGTGGTCGGGGGTAAATTAGTTCTTCCAGATTATTCTAATCATCGAGTTTTGATTTGGAACACCGTTCCGACCTCAAGTGGTGTTGCGGCCGATGTGGTAATCGGTCAACCCAACATGACATCCATTACTGCTAATAACGGTGGCATAGGAGCGAATACACTTAACTATCCTACATCTGTGACTGCTGTTGGTTCAAAATTAATTATTGCGGATGGGGGGAATCGTCGTGTTTTAATCTACAACACTGTCCCTACTTCTAATAATGCTTCAGCAGACGTAGTGGTTGGTCAACCAGATATGACAAGTAATCTTTCCAACCAAGGTGGATCTGTAGCAGCTAATACTTTGGCAAATTATCCGACTATTGGAACCGATGGAACTAAACTTTTTATAGCGGATAGGTTTAGTAATCGTGTTCTTATTTATGATACCGTTCCGACCTCTAACAATGCTTCAGCCGATTGGGTGGTTGGTCAACCCGATATGATATCGAGCACCGCTAATAACGGTGGCATAGGGGCGAATACACTTTCTTTCCCCCTCAGTGTTTCTTCCAATGGCACCAAGCTTTTTATTGGTGATGGTACTAATATTCGTGTCCTTATATACGACACTATTCCTGCGAGTAACGGTGCCTCAGCCGATTGGGTGGTGGGTCAACCAGATATGGTCTCTAGCACATCAGACAATGGTGGGAGGGGAGCGAATACTATTGCTAGTGCTTATAGTGTTTTTTCTTACGGTACGAAACTTTTTGTGGCTGATGCAGTCAACAATCGAGTTCTTGTTTGGAACACTATTCCAACATCCAATTTTGCTTCTGCCGATGTGGTAATCGGTCAAGCAGCATTCGACACCGCTGTTAGTAATTATGGAGGGATTGGGGCTAGTTCCTTAGCTAGTCCATATGGTGGTGTTTATTCTGACGGAACAAAGCTTTTTATCCATGACAGTACTAATAAGCGTGTATTAATTTTTAACACTATTCCAACCTCCAACAATGCCTCAGCGGATGTAGTAGTCGGACAACAAAGTTTTACTGCAACAGATGGTGGTTATACTTATTATTCTTATACTGCTAGCACATTATTAAGTACAAACTCAGCTATTACAGTTAATGGTAAACTTATTGTGTCGGATTCAGGTAGTCATCGTGTTTTAATTTGGAATACCATTCCAACCTCAAATTATGCTGCAGCCGATGTAGTAATCGGTCAAGCTGATTTTACTAGTTTTACTGCTAACCAAGGTGGAACGGTTGCGGCAAACACCTTGAATGCTCCTGGTGTTTTATTTTCAGACGGCACGAAGCTTTTCGTGACTGATAATTCCAACAATCGTGTTCTCATCTATAATACTATTCCCACATCTAATAATGCTTCTGCCGACGTGGTTGTAGGCCAACCCAATATGACATCCAGCACTGCCAACAACGGTGGCATAGGAGCGAATACGCTCAGTGGCCCTCGTGGAGTATATTCTGATGGCACAAAATTATTTATTTCTGAAAGGACCAACAATCGTGTTCTTATTTTTAATACTATTCCTACCTCTAATGGCGCTTCGGCGGATGTAGTGGTTGGTCAACCCAATATGACATCCAGCACCACTAATAATGGAGGTGTCGCGGCTAATCGTTTAGGTTTTAGTAGCTCTTTTGCAAACGCTAATGGACAAATCGTTACAGTTGGCACAAAACTGATCATCGCTGATCCAGGGAATAGTCGCGTATTAATTTTCAATACTATTCCAACTGCTAACAGCACTTCAGCGGATGTGGTACTCGGTCAGTCGTTGTTTACTACCAGTACTACAAACAATGGAGGGATAGGTGCCAGTTCTATGCAGAGGCCATCTTCTGTTTATTCCGACGGCACAAAACTTTTCGTGGTGGATAGAACAAATAATAGAGTTTTGATTTTTAATACCATTCCTACGGTTAATTTTACAGCTGCGGATGCAGTTATCGGTCAGCCCAATTTTACTTCCAGCACAGCTAACAACGGAGGCATCGGAGCGGGTACTTTAAGCACTCCTTTTTCTATTTTTTCTGACGGTACTCGTCTTCTTACTGCTGAAACCGGAAACCACCGTATTCTTATTTACTCCGGTGCCCACTCCAGCACCCTCACTTCCTCTGCCTACGACTCCGGAGATCCCAACACTTTCTGGGGTCCATTAACATATAACGCCACCACTCCAGCCAACACTTCAGTATCCTTCGAAGTCTCCACCGACGGAGGCACTACCTGGCAAACAG